>OGNP01000527.1_pt1 | contig 24757 bp, 16 predicted proteins | sample 1573531 | NCBI WGS metagenome assembly OGNP01 (sample SAMEA2581984, study PRJEB24529) | metagenome | biome: Human gut stool | place: China | collected 2011 | reverse complement strand
ACCGATTATTATGCCGCTTAATGTTTCAATACATAATTAGAAATTATCCTTCATTGAACCTTTTTCTATTTTCCATAACTCTCTTAACTTTAATGCTGTAGTATATCCCTTCATATATTATATGACAATATACGACAAAATCTTACAAACTTTTTTACGAAAGTTGCCACCGGGTTCGGTTTCATTTCGCATTTTACCTGAACTAATCCAATTCAATGTAAGTAAAGCGTATTCTGTCCAAATGCTTTACTCTAATTTTACACATGAATAGCTGAGATTTCAAGTCGTATCCGCATCTTCCGCAATCTATCCATATAAACATACGGTGCCGCATATTGCAGGCTTCCGATGACATCAGCGATCTGTTTTTTGGCTTCCTCTGACAGCTGGTCCACATTTTTCTCCCAAAAGCTGACGAAACCTTCCCAGCCATCGGCGACGATTCCTACAAGCCGGTATGCTTCTTCCCAGGTAAGTTCATGCTCACACAGCTTTTTCCCGATTCTGTCAAGTTCATGCTCTTCGTACCACGCTCGAAAATCCTCCGTGAGCTCCTGCACGATATAGCTTAGAGCGGTCTGCCATCTTTCCTCATATACGATTGCATTCTGCTTGACATTCTTTTCGATAATATGTTGTACCGCAGTCTGCGTCTCCTCATTCATGGGTTCTCTTGTCAGAAGCAGCAGATAAATGAGAGCTTCTAGCGTTATTTTCTCTTCCCCCAGGATTTCACGCAGACTCTGTTGCCTGGTATCTGACAGGATGACCCGACGTTCTTTGTCGCATAATTTTTCCGTACACTTCCCCAGAATCGCAACTTCTCGTACCACTTCATAGAAATTGTTTGCGAACATTGCATTGGCCGTAATCCGGCTCGATTTTACTGTCAGATTGCCTTCCCTGTAGTATGTCGCATTCTCCATCCACTCCGGATATTTTTCCAACAGCTGGTCTATCGTTTGGGATGCTACCTGTTGTGTAGCTTTATATCTGCTGAGCAGCTGCAGGGTTCCGTTGATGCAGATACGATACAGATTCACCGTTTCCGGGGAGACAGGATCTCCCTGTTTCGTCCTGTTGTGCAATCCTTCCGTCTTGATATCTCCCAGCATATGCTGCAATCCCCCAAGCCAGTGTTCTCTGTCTGCCGGATGCTGTACCGCTGACTTCATCATTGTGCTCATCATCTGATCCGCCCAGAGGTATGACCACATCATGAGATTTACCGGTGAATTATCTCGATAGTGTTCTGTATTTCGGAACAGCTGCCATATATATCGCAGCAGCAATACATAGAGCATTCCGTATTCTCTGCTCTCTTCTCCTGCATAAGAGAACAAATCCGTAATCACCGCCATGATATCCTCTGTCGTGCTGTCGGTTGCCAATTTTCTCTCCAGTGTGTGCAGCAGGCGGATGGGATTGTGGTTATCCTCCATGCCGTCCTCCGTCATCTCTCCTCCCTGTATTTCAAGGGGAAGCGCCTGGGCGGTCTGTGTCATCTGATTCTTTCCGGTCTCGCAGTCATAATATTGCTTGAAATACTCCGGGGATTTCGGCAGCACCATTTTCTGCATGTCTTCTCTGAACAGCCAGTCTTCTTCCAGCACTTTCTCTTTGCGAAGCTTTTCGAATTCATCCGACAGATCGTCTTTCTCCCTGCCGTGCTCTCTGGCAAGCAGAAAATGCATTTCCTTTTCCGACTCTCCCTCTTTCCAATATATATTCATTCTGGGATACCCCGGCAACAGGTAATTCCAGGATATTGTATAGGATATCCCTTTATATTCTTCGGTCACAGGATCATTTTCACCTTTTTCCAGTATCTGTTTTTCCCAATGGTTTACTCTGTCCTGTGGAACTGCAGTCTTTTCAGACAATAGAATTGCATACACGTTGTAAACTTCATCATACAATTGCCGGATCTCTTCATTTTGCAAAAGTGCTTCCCTGTACTGCTCCGGCATATGTTTTATTCCCATTGCGAACATATACCTGCCCACCCTGTTTTCATCAGGATTTTTTACAGAACGTAATTGTCTGATAAATGCATCCATGAATTGTCCAAGATGTTTTATGGTCCTCTCATTCATCTCCGGATTTTCCTGAAAATATGGTTTCATCCAAGAATCGAGCCACACGTAATACGCTGCTGTATCGTTTTCATTCCATGTAATATGAGTCCCTTTTATCAGCAGATCTGCCAGCTGTACTGCCAGACTATCCTTTTTCCCCTCTTCACTGATGTAATCATCGTATTCAAATGCAAACTGGGAAAAGTGTTCCAGTATCCAGTTCGAAACGGCATGTTTTTTCTCGAAAGGCATCCCGGATTGCCACACTTTCCGAATCAGATCCATAGATTCTCTGTGAAGGCATAGGATATACGCTTCCCTCTCCGGGATATTTACATGTTCTATCCGCTCTTTTTGCAGGAAGCTGTTCATCTCCAAGGCGCTCAGCACATATTCTCTCAGTGCTGTGAGTGTATCGGTCTCAAGAAGCCTTCCGGCAGTCTCATCCATGCCGGCGCTGTTTAAAGTATAGAAGACATATTCTGTATCGGGTACTACGTACTGTATTTTCCGGGCAATTGCTTTTTCATAAGTATCGCAATATTTTTCTCTGGTGATCTTATGTGACCGGTAGAGATATTGCAGGAGATCAAAGGTATTATAAATATTATTTTCGCCCACAGATGCATAACCGGTCATCGTCCTGTCATCTACGCAGAAGGGAATTTTTTGTGTTTCTGCCTGTTTCAGCCCGGAAGCAAGCATGTTTGTATAAATCATATCATCTTTTTCTTCCGTCATCGGGAAAAAGACCAATTTGCCGTTTCCCTTATACTGCAACAGGACAGTGCGTATCTCCTCTAATTGTTCGCATATTTTTTTCTTGTCCAGGATCTCTTGATATCTGTCTTGTATCGCGCGATAGTTGTCTGCATCCGACAGCAGCCGGAATCTTCTGGCGATCGGAGCCAGCAGATTATATTCGTCCCATTTTTCGAGAATGTCTATGTCTACATATAATGTCTGAATCTGTTGTTCCAATTCCCGGATGATGTTGTCTCTGACTTCTGCAATCTCTGCCTCGTATTGTTTATAAGTATCCTCTGAGATTCCGCCGATTCTGTATAGCAGTGCTATTACTTCGGTATCCCTGATCTGCGCCTCCTGCGCATCCCCGGATACCCATTTTGCTCCGTAATGTTGTGCAGTTTCCTCTCTCATTGCCTGCAATCGCTGCATTGCATCCGGTTTTGCTGTTTCTTCCGGTATCTCCAGTGGGACAAATTCTACTTTTAAGTCACGGCATTTCTCAATCGTCCGGTAATTGGTCCTCGCCAATTCTTCCTGTCTGACAGGAACCTTGCGTATTTCCTCCGCCAGCACTCCGAACAGCACTCCTGACACATATACCGTCCGCATGCTCTCCAACAGGTTGCTCAATATCCCCAATTGTTGCAGCAATAAGCAGGAAGAGTAGTCCAATACGATTTCCCCCTGCTTCAGATCTGTCATTTGTTCTTCTCTGTAGTTGTGCCCTCCAAATTCTAACGGCACCATGTTGCCGGCATTCCACTGTCCCAGGAAATATTCTGCATAAGTGCTCTTGGAGACATCCACAAACAGGTGACTGAACATTTTTCCTTCGTACAGTGCCTGCGTATGCTGCTCTGTTTCCTGTCTATTCTGCGCGATGATTTCCAGCATTTCCTCTATGCTCTTAGTCTCTAACAGATGTTGCCCTTTATGGGATATTACTTCCTGCAAATATTGCCCTGTATAATCACTTCTGCCGGTCCGGTTGGCGATCTCCAGTGCCCATAGCAGGATTCCCGGCTGACGCCCGGAGACCTCGACGGCCTTTTGGGCATATTCCCAAGCATTTGCTTTATCAGCATCCAGATAGAGCACACTTATTTTTTGGTATATGGTTACATTCGAGAGACCTTGTTGTTCTGCTGCCAGCAAAATGTGCAATGCCTTACTTTCCTGTCCGTTCAATGCATACAGTTCCGATAATTTCAGTGCGATATGCTCTGAGGGTCTCTCAAGCCATACTTTTTCTCCGGCAGCAATTGCTTTATCATATTCCCCCATTCTCCGGTAGATATGCATTTTGTCCCAGCTTATTTCCGCTTCCGTCCCCCATATTTTTTTAGCTTCCAACGCATCGGCCACTTTCAGCGCTTTTTCATCTTCCTGAAGTTCCACAAGTCCCTGGATCTGATACAGCATTCCGTAATCGTCCAGATGTTTATTGACCAACAGTTCTGCATATTCCAGCATTTTTACCCAGTTTTTCTGTCCCCTATAATAGGTGATCAGGTTCAACAGATCCAGCCGGCTTGTCGTCTGTGCATAGTTTGCCTGCAAAAGGGGTTCCAGTTCTTGTTCTCTGTCGCTATCCTGCTGCAGGAACATACATTTTAATCGGTTTTTACTGATTTTCTCCACTTCTGTATCTGCGTCCAGTTCTTCTTCCCATTTCTGCAGATTTTCTTTCTTATCTTCGGTTCTGGCAATATACTCATACCAGTAATCACAATGCTTTTCTTTTAGGAACAGCGCTCTGTATTCATGTAAGAGGCTCTTGGCTTTCTTCAAGTCATGCTGATAAATACTTAATTCAATGGCAGCTATCACATACCCGATTTTATCAGATTCTTTTTTTGCTGCCTTTTCCAGCTTTTCTACGGTTACTTCCGGAGGAATCGGCATTTTTCTCTGTATCCAGTAAATCATTGCGGTCACATTCAGTGGGTATCTGCTTTGTATGATCTGAAGCGGTTCCATGATGTCGTTTTCGAAGCTTCCGTCGACCGACAGAGCATTCACCCATGTATTCAGTATCACTTTCGTCAATTCTTCGTTGTTCACTTGTTCTGCTGCTTGGAATGCCTGACGGTATTCTTCCCGTGCACTGGTGAGCAGTTCTTTTTCCTCTAGGTGCAATATGCCAGTCATAAGCATGGACGGATACAGTTCATTCTCACAACGCATATCCTCCGGCAATGCCTTCCAGTAGAAAATAACGCCTTTGATCAAGTGATAAAACGGATTCACAGGCTCTTTTGCAAGTGCTTTCTCAATATATTCCTCTGCATCCTCGTATTGTTGCTGCAGGAGCATCATGATGCTGATCAAATAGCAGCTTCCTGCATTCATTGGAATCACATCATCCACTTCCAGATATTTTTCCGATGCTTTTTCAATTTTTCCGGTATTAATACATATCTGTAGATAGACATTGAATTTATCAACCGTATTCACCGGTTCCAGAAGGTCTTCCGCACAGGCATTTTCACCGGTCATGGACTGTTTGATTGCCCTGAAGACACAGCCGTCTAATTCCGGATTTAATTCCATGGCCTTATCAAACTTTTTCTGTGCCTTGGCTATGTTATTTTTATCTTCCAGATACCAGATTGACATTCTGTAATAGAATTCGGCTTTTATCTCGTTTCTTATATAGGGATCGCTGTCCAGCTCCGTGATTTGTCTGCTCAGCTGATCCCATGCCTCACTGATATTCCCCGTTCGATGCAGTTCTATCGTTTTTTCCAGCTTTTCTTTATAGGTTCCTTCTAATCTGGTCTGTAGATCCTGTATTCCGGCGATGGTCACAGGGGTACGTACCTGACAGTGATCTCCAAACGTCAGTTCCTTCTGCTGCTGATACTCTCCCTGCTCCTTTTTTACCACAGGAATGGCGTTTGCACGGAAAAATTCGATACTCGATCTGACACTGATTCCCTTGATAGCAATTGCTTTTCCGTCTTCTGTATTTTGCTGCGCTACGATTCCTATGATATTTCCGTCTGCAATGATCGGGCTTCCGGACAATCCCGAGAAATCAGCCTCTTTATTGGTCTCTGTATCAAACAACAGATCGGTAACTCTGTTCTCATTTTGCGTCACTGTACCCGTGAATCTGAGTTTGCTCCATCGGCCATCTGCGAAAAAATTAGCATCAAATCCATAGATTCCGGATGCTTCCCCCGGAAATAGCTGTAATGCTTCAAAAGCAACTTCTTCCGCTTCCACTTCTGTCTCCAGCTCCAACAGGACAAACTGCTCCTCTTCTCCCATTCCGGTTAGCTGCGGTACTGCCCATACTTCTTTGTAACCCATATTCGGGAATATCAGTTTTACGCGCTCCGCTTCCGCACAATGTTTTACGGTAAGTGCTCTCTTTGAATCTACGAGAAAAGCGTTTCCTTTTTCTTTCCCATCTACTTTAGATACTATTTTTTCTATTTTTGTTGTTGCAATTCTGTCTTTCTCATTCATAGGAATCCCCTTCTGTTTCTCCTATTGTCTTCAGTACTTCTATTTCATAGTTTTTCACAATTTTTGCCCGGTTGGGAGTTTCCCGCAGGATGCTTCCGATCACACAAGGTGATGGGTGGTCATATTTTTCTCCATTTGTGGACAGGAGATAATAGGTGACTTGTGTTTCCTGTATAAATTTTCTGCTGATATTGGCACAGGAACCATGATGCGGCAGTTTTACTACCTCGATCTGCCACGGTAACTTCTCCTGAAATACCTGTATCGGGCAGTCTCCCGGGAAGAGCATGGTAATTGCCTCGTATTGCAGAAGAAATGCTATTGACGATCCATTCGTGATACTGGTGTCGATTTTATGATTCCATCCGGCAGCGTAATCTTGGATATCCCACCTGTTTTTTCCTGCCCCATAGCTGATATTCCCTGTGTTTCGTTCCGGTTCCGCAGTTCCGTCATTTAAGAACGTCCCCTCAAATGCCGCATTATATAATTCATCCTCATAGATTTTAAAATTTCGGACATTTCGTTTCATATCCCTGATCCAATACTGGGTCAGCTTATGGAGTTCCTCTTCCCCCGGTCCCAATAGTCTGCAAGCAATCCTGTCATGTAACAAGATACTTTCTTTGTTTTCCACACACACCGCTTTTCCCTCAAAGGAACTATTCCAGCGGTATCCATTGGCAGACAGTAATTCTGCTACCGTATTTCCCTGTGTCACGCTGATATCCCCGTTTCCTTTTTTACACTCCCGTGTTCCCTGCAAAGCTTTCCCCTGTAACATCAGTCGCACATAATCCGGCAGGTTTCCTGTGCACTCAGGTTCGCCGTAGATATTAAAAAAAGAATTATACCACACTTCATCTACCCTTATAATGTTAGGCTTTGATGCGCTTCCGTTTTCTTTTAAAAAGGCCTGTATTTCGCCAATATGATCTGCATCAATATGGGTGATTATCAATAATTGGATTCTCTTGCCTTCCTTGTTCAGGCGCAATAGTTTATCTCTGAGATAATTATCATAGGTATCCGCATAGCCGCCATCTATCAATATCCGGTAGTCCTCTTGAAGAAACTCAATGAGGATACAATCCCCTGCTCTTGCCGGCAGCATAGTGATCCTAATTTTGTCACCGATCTGCATGTCCTACTCCTCTTGCGGTATTATAACATGATTATACAACAAAAGACATCGATCTTTCCACCGATGTCCTTTGTTGTATTTTTCTGTTCATTATCTTCTCTGCAATTTTTTCATTACACATATACAATCAATACTGTTTCTGAATCTTCTTGATGGATAGCCATATTTTGTAACTACCTAAAAGAAGCAACGATGAAAAAATATTGTCTTTCAGCACATGCGTTATTTGGTCTCTACTGTCACAGATTCTTTCCCATAGTATTCCGCGCACGCAGAGTTCGCCCACACATACCCATTCTCCGGCTGAAGATCTGTGTACATAAGCAGTTCCACGTAATTTAACAGCGTAAATACCGGATTTTTCACGGAATCATCTTTCAATACCTTCAGGCGTTCCTCCCAGCCGACACCGTAGGCCTGTGCCCAGCCATTCCGCCACATGCGATACGCACGGTAGCTGGTAGTGCTCTGTACGTTTCATTGGTATTCGAAGATCCTTTCTTCTTATAGCATCCGTAATATGTAAATGGCTATCGCACGTGCCGGACTACAACAGATCCGGTGTCCACTCCATATCCACGTCACTTCCGCCGCTGTTACCGCTGTCTCCTCCGGTGCTTCCGCCATCGGAATTGCTGCCTCCCGAACTTCCACTGTCAGAGCTGCTGGAACTACTGCCGGAACCGTTGTCTCCGGAACTGCTGTTGTCATTGCTCTGCGCCGGTGCCGGGGTTGCCGCTGGTGCTGGAGTTGCAGAAGGTTTGGTGGTAGCGGGTTTTGTGGTAGACGGTTTTGTCGTAGGCTTCGGTGTAGCTGTGGGTTTCTGAATAGTTCCGGAATTCTTGTTACCGCTAGCTGTTCCGGTGGTATTGCCTCCGATAATGTTCTGCCCGACATTTCCGTCTGTTGTATCGCCTCCGGTAGTTCCCGCTGTGTCTCCGGCTGCTGCCGTGTCATGGTTCTCTTCGTATGCCGCAAAAGGATCCTGTTTTGCAATCTCTTTCACATTCCCTGCGCTGACCCAGTATTTTCCATCGAACCACTGGACCTCTCCGTCAAAGATACGGATCTGGAGTTTCTCAGTGCCTGTCTCTCCTGCGCTTCCTGTGCCGTCGGCATCCGCTGCCACAGTCGACGTCACCTCATAGGGAGTATATTCCGGCCGGTTCTCCAATCCGATCAACTCCCCTCCAAATCGATAATCCGCCACGGAAATCTCCGCACCGGTTCCCTGCCAGAGGCACTTCTCGCCGGTGGCATCATACGCGTAGAGGATCAGATCCGTATTATTCGTTCCTTCCAGCAGTTTTTTCCGGATTTCCTCGGAAGGCTGTTCTACCAGTGCCTTTCCCTCGGAATCAAAGTTGCCGGTATAAGTAATATATTCCATGCCTTCCCGGTTGTTCCAGAGAAAAAATGCATCCAGCCCGCCCTCCCCGGCATGTACATTACAAGTATAGTCGCCGGTAAGCACACCATTCTGCATGGTGCCCTGTCCCTGTTCCTGCAGCACTCTGGCTGCCAGATGGAACGGACTGACCTGACGGTTCTCCTCCGCACCGATGGCCCAGAAAATGTGATAGAACTTCATATCCGTTCCGGGCGCGTTCTGACTGCTGTTCATAAAAGTTCCCTCAAGGAAATTTTTTACGGCTTCCTCTGTGTGGTAGCTTTCATTGTACGTCAGCTGTTCAAACTGGAAAATAGCGTTTTCCTGTAACGCATTTCTCGGATCCATATACAACTTCAGTACATCCTCCGATGCAAAATACCAGTTGGGACTATGCTGTCCTTCCTTGCAATAGTCCCCGTAGCTCTTATAAACTAGGCTTTTTCCGCCCTGTAATTCATTATTTACCGCCGTCTGGAAATCCAGTCCCGTATTCTGCCGCACAAAAGTCCAGTTGGGATGCTGCTGTTTCAACGCCTGCAATGCCGGGCGGTAGCTCTCCGGGAACTCTTCGATGTCCGCATAGACGCCCGTGGCATTTTCCTCTGCCAACATCACTTCCGCTCCGGGATTCATGCCATACAGCTCTTCCCATTCCAGAAAACGTTCGTCGGAGCATGCCAGATGATCTCTGGGGATGTATCCTACATAGGTCTTACCGCTGATCTCCGCGGACACTTTTTCCCAGACCTGATAGTCCTCATCCACGGCCACATCCAGGATCTCCACCATCTGTCCGCTGGCTGCGGTGCCTGCGATCGCACTGCTGTTATCCGCTTCCGAGCGGATCGGCAGCTCATCACACAGATAGACCAGTGCCATGACTTCCCGTTCTTCCACGATCTTCTGCAATGCTTCCCCGGCCTCGTCGATCCATGCCTGATCTTCCTCGTCCAGCGCATGGGTCCGGTAGGTATTGCCCTCGTAGGTAAATATGAATGCCACCAGGAGAATGGCTCCCAGAAATGCTAGTTTTCTTTTCATGAAACTCAATTCTTTCTTTAATATGTGCTCTTCATATGTGCTTCAGTTTCTTGTGCAGCACCCGGATCCCCTTCGGCGCTATGGCGAACAGTGTATGATAACACTTATTCTTTTTCGTAAGGTAAGGGTTTCTCATGGCGCGCCACCATCCCTTCCGCAGGCTCTTCACGACGCTGCGGTAGAACGCATTGTCCCCGGTCATCTGTGCTATGGGAATATGCAGCATGTAGTCCAGTCTCTGGAAGACACCGAAACGGAAGGCGATCTCCGTCAGCTCCGGGTATCTCGCCTCCACCAGCCGCAGTACCATATCCGCGTTATCGATGTTGTCCGCGAACACTCGGGAGAAGCGGTTTTTATCTCTGGTGTTGCTGTCCGGGCGGTAAAAGACATGATAGGTCTGGCCCGGAATGCACGCGATCCCGGGAACGATGTTCTCCTCATCCGTCAACAGCTTCACCAGCAGGTGGAAATCCTCATTCAGCGCTCCCACCGGGAATTTTTCCTTTGTGAACAGATCCTTTTGCAACAGCTTGGTACAGAAGGAGCAGTCTCCCCGGTGCATCAGCAGTTCTTTTAAGAAATCCTCTGATGCGATCACCTGGTCTTCGGATACCGGCTCACAGATGTTCGGCAAGATGTTGCCGTCCTGATCGATCTCATCCCTGCCCACCTGAGCAATGGGCATATGTGTAGTCGCGATCGCCTGGTACAGGCGCTCGTACATATCGGCATCCACATAGTCATCGCTGTCCACGAATCCCACGTATGCTCCGGCGGCCTGCGTCAGTCCGAAGTTCCTCGCAGAAGAGGGACCTCCGTTCTCCTTGTGGAAGACGCGGATACGCGGGTCATTTTCCGCCAGCCGGTCGCACAGCGCCGGAGTGTCATCGGTGGAGCCGTCGTCGATCAACAGGATCTCCAGCTCCGGATAGGTCTGCTTCTGCAGGCTCTCCACGCAGCGGGGCAGATAAGGTATGATATTGTACACCGGCACGATCACACTGATCAGCGGCTGGTTGGTCTCATTACTGTTCACGTTCTGTCCTCTTTATTTCTTTCCGTTAAATATCGATACATCCTTCGCTCCGGGATCACCGGGGCCGGGGAGCAGGGGCCGTCTGTCCACAGTGTGGGGACGGGCGGTGCCGGAAGGCATTGGTCGGGTGCAAGTAGTGCCGGCTCTGCAGGTGTGGTACCGGGGGCACCGGTTAGGAATCCCATCTCACGACTCAGTCTGACCAGTCTCTCCGCGGCGGTCCGTGCATTCCATTCCGTCCGGACGGTCTGCTGCGCCGCTTCTCCCAGTCTGCGGCGCTCTGTCGGATCCTGCAGCAGCTCTGCAACGTATTCCTGCAGCTGCTGTTCACAGCCGTCGTGATAGAGGATCCCGTTTTCCCTCTGTCGGATCATCCAGGGAGCCGCTCCGATCATATGATCCGCCACGACGGCGCAGCCGCTGTTCATGGCTTCGTTGACCACGGCTCCCCAGCCTTCCTTTCGGTCACTGGTGACGAGGTAGATCTCCGATTCCTCCATGGCTGCCCGGACCTCCTCCGGGCTCCGGAAGCCTGCGAAGGTGATCTCCTCCGTCACGCCAAGCTCTTCTGCCAGGCTGTGTACTTCTTCCTCGAGTTCTCCTCCGCCGATCATCGTAATGTGAAAACGAATCTCTACCAGATGTTTTTTCAGATAGGCTGCCGTCTTCACTACCAGCTCCGGATGTTTCCAGTCGATCATGCGGGCCGCCCACAGGATGCTTCCTTTTTTCTTATGGGAAAACGGTTCCCCCGGCGCATACTCCCTGGTCTCCGGGAAATACCCGAACCGCAGCATTTTCTCCGGGTAAGCATGAATGATGCCCAGGTCGCAGGGCACATAGGCTCCGGCACACAGGAAGTACACCGGTGCCTTGCGGTATCTGGTGTGGTCTTTATACTTTTGCAGCAGTCCTCTGGGAGAGATGGCCTTCCATTGTCCTTCTTTATACAGCCGCTCGTTGTAGCGGAAGATAGGTTTTCCCGCCGCCAGTCGCTCCCGGATATAGTTCTCGTCATCGCATCCGCCGAAGATCACCACATCCGCTGTAAGCAGCAGGTTCTGCCATTCCAGTCCGCTCGTAGCTGTACCGTCCGCCTGTACATAGCGCACGTACGGTCTCTCCTCGGCCTGCCACCCCATCTTCACCCGTTCTTCTTCCATGGGCTGGGTCTGCAGAAAGCAGAAGCTTCCTTCCAGGAGTTCATACAAGGCGTCGCAGAAGGACAGCTGATGGTGATTAAAATAATTAGAGACAAATACCACCTGCATTTTCATTCCTGCCTTTCCGCTATCTTTGCATAGATTTCCTGCAATTTTGCAAAATTTTTCTCTTTATCGTGGGTTTTTCTTGCATGTTCTCTTGCATTTTTAGAGTATTCCAACATTTTCTCCGGAGAACTCCACATTTCGATAATGGATTTTTCCATGGATTTTACAATATTTTCCAATTCTGTTGTTTTTAATTCTTTTGAATTGCACGTGTTATTTTCGCTTTCAGCCGCATCTGTCGTATTTCTGCTGGTTTCAGCCGTTTCTGTCAGCCGGTGTCCTTCACACCACAGGCCGTCCCTTCCGCCGTCAAACAGGCTGGGGATCCCGCCCACCTCCGTGCTGACGCAGGGTACTCCCAACAGCATCGCCTCTCCCAGAGAGTTCGGCGAATTTTCCAGGGAAGAACAGCACAGGAACAGGTGACTTCGGAGGAATCGTTCCCGCATCTGTTGTTCTGTCAGTTTCCCTGTGAAATGCACGCAGTCTTCCAGCTGCCCCTCCCGGATCAGATCCCGGAGATACTGTCCGTAGGCGGAGATCTTCAGCTTCTGCTTCAGCGTGTGGTATGCCGTCAGATCATTTCCCGCCACATACACCTGCACATCGGGGAATTTCCTGCGGATCCCGGGCAATGCTTTCAGGAGATAATGCAAGCCCTTCAGCGGATAATCTCCCTGACTGACGAAGATGCTGTGGGGTTCACAGTGCTCCGGGTCCCAGCTGCCTTCATAGAAGGAAGCGCGCAGGGTCTCATTCATAGGATAATACTGTGCTCCGGGATTCCACCCGGTGGTCACCTCCCGGTCCCATGCTGTCCTGCCGGTGATATTTCCCGCCAGACCGATGGCTTCTCTCTCCATCACACCTCTGCGGGCGAATTTCTCCTGCTGGCTGCGCAGGCTGTCCCGTTTCACCAGATCCCGGAAGGTCACTTTGCGCGTCACACGCTCCGGGAGATCGGCGAAATAGGCTTCCGCACAGAGGCTGCAGATCCCCTGGATCCCCAACAGGATCCTCTCCGGATGCGGATAGACACGGCAGACCGCCAGCGTATGGGGATATTCCGTACCAAAGCAGTGGATCACATCCGGGTCATAATCTTCCGTGATCTTACGCAGCTCTTCTTCCAGCTCCGGCTGGTAACGGTCCGGATGCACGGTATCCTCATGGAGGCCGTAGCATCTGACGAGATATCCACCGCCCCCCTCCGGAGCAGAAGCAGCTTCCGTAGCAGAAGTGGCTTCCGCGACACAGGCAGGGTGTTCCCCTTGCACCCGGACTACAAAACTCTGTGGGATCTCTTCCCCCGCGGGAACCGGGAACGCCACTGCCAGCGTCATGCCGGTGTCTTCCCGGTCCACGATCTGCGACAGCAGTCCGGACAGCCAGCCTTCCTTATTGGAAGCTTCTCTATGCAATGCCTCGGCGATCACCGGGAGCATGATATTGCAAACCCACAGTACTCTCATAAATCAAATCCTCTTTTAATTAAATATCCAATTCAGGTAAGGTAGCAATCTGATCTCCACATCGTACATGCCACGTAACAGCATTACGAAATACAACAGATATGCCGCGATGACTCCGACAATGCACAGGTTGCGGAACCATCCCTTTTTCGCATTCCATAGCACACCCGGGATCAGGAAGATCTGGGACTGGATCAGGTAATAGGCCACACGGGATACCTCCGGGATGAAGGAGCCACAGGTATAGAGCACCAGTCCCGCCAGGTTCAGATAGAAATAGTAACGGTTCCTGCGATCATCCCGGATACTGTCCTTCCAGTAGATCAGGCACAGGATCAGCACCGCCAGGCATTTTCCGATATTCACATAGGACAACTGGCCATTGTCGAACATGGAATCCTTATAATAGGGATAAAACTTAAAAATAAGATTCCGATAAAAGCCCTGTCCGAAGATCAGGGATAAGATCAGCAGGAGTCCCACTGCGTAGTGCCATTTTTTCAGTCGTACCCGCGACAACAGATCTGCTGCGATATAGGCCGGAATGATCAGCAACACCGATTTATGGATCGTACATCCCAGCAGCACCCAGAGGATGAACTTGCCGTACTCGCCCCGCAGTACATATTTCTGCGCATACATGGCCAATGCCAGTGCAAAATAATACCGCACGGAATTCATGCTGTTAAAATAGAAGCCCTGGGTCAGCAGTAAAAACAGGGACACTACGTACCAGTCCGCCTGATCATGCAGTGCTTTCAGGAAGAAAAACACCGTGACCAGCGAAAAAAATCCGAAGATCGGCAGATAGGAGCCCTCACCGAAGATCCAGTGGAACAGCTTCACCAGCCCGACAAAGCCTTTTTCATAGGACACATGGCGTCCCTGGTCGATCAGCTGGAACTTCAGCCAGTAGACCCAGTAGTCACCACCCACCGCAATACGGCAGGCCGAGACTCCCGCCAGGAGGCAGAATACGGCTGTCTCCGCCACCAGGTTCCTCGCCTGCTGACGATCGTACCCCACCGGCGCTCCAGACATCCGCCTGCCCGACAGATATCCTGCCGTATAGGCGCTGTTGCGCACGCAGAAGCCGAAGCCCACCGTTACGAGTGTTAATACAATATATACCAGTGCACTTTTTTCCATGTGGGACCCCCTTCCTGCCTACGATGTCTGTCTCAATTTCCGGCGTATTCTCTCGCGATGTCCGCCGCGGTTCGTGCGTATTCTCCTGCGATGTCTGCCGCGGTTCAGGCTCAGCCGCGCTTTCGCGCTTCGCGGATGCCGTCCCGCATCCAATGCTTCGCCTGTTTTATCGTTACCTCACTGCACAATGTCCCCTTATGGGCATATAGGAACCGCAGTGCCAGCGGCCCTGCCAGCCTTCCATACAGATAATGATACAGTACACCACGGTCATGGAAAAATTTCTCATTGTAGCCATGGAACCAGGTGGAGTCTCCCGCTTCCTCTCTGCCGATGGTCACCGGTGCCGTGTAGACTTTATAGCCTTTTTGGATAAATTCTGTCAGGAACAGGCTGTCCTCTCCGTTACTGTATTTCGCTCCGCCGCCGAACAGCAGGGAGAAGGTGCTCCCGGATGCCAGCAGGCTGTCCCTGCGTACCGCAAAGCTCACCGCTCCGTACCGGCCGCAGTTATACCAGCGTACCCGGTGTCTGTCCGTGATATGATAGGTGCGGCGCTCTTCTTCCACCGCAATGTTGAAAATGATCATATCCGCTTCGGGATTGTCCTCGAATTCCCGAAGGATCGCAGCCTCATAGCCGTCCTCATACACAATATCTGCATCCGAAAAAAGGCAGATATCTCCTTCTGCCCGCAAAATAGCCTCATTCCGGCTTCTGCCGATGCCCCGATCCGGGAAGCTATAGAAACGGATGGTTCGTGCCTCTCCGTTTTCCTGGGATATCTGCATTTCCTCCTGCCCGAGTCTGTCGCATTGGTTGATGATCACCGCATCGGACTGCAGGTTCATATGTTGTACGGTTTCACGAAGAGAAGCGTTCATTACCGATGCCAGTACTTCTACCTTCATGCCTGCTCTCCTTCTGCCTGGGTAGTCTTTGTATGTTCCATTTCTGTATTTCTCGTATTCATATCGTTATCTGCTGTATCGGAACCAATCATAGGGAGAAAATAATAGCTCCGGATCAGGGTCTCATCCGCATTCCATAAAAAGGCTCCGTCCACCTTACAGTCCTGTGCGGTCAGATACTCCAGCACAGCCTCCAGGCGTTTACCCACCGTCGCTCCGGCCGGCACTGCCAACAGGACCACATCCGCTGCCCGCAGAGTCTCTGTGCTCTCAGGGCATAGCAGCGGACTGGGAACTGCGATCCATTCTCTGTCGATGGGCTGCACTCTGCCGCTGGTCTGCTCTCTACCGGCGGGCTGCAGCTCGCGCAGTCTGTCCACGGCCTCCTGTGGATCTACCTCCGGCAGGGCACCACAGACGGCGATCTTATGGGCATCCGCTTTCTCCAGCAGATATTTCACATTTTCCGCAAATCCCGTACTTTCCACTGTACCCAGACTGTGTAATCCATACCGTCTGCGGAGAGTGGCCGGGAGCCAGATGCTGTCCCGGGACAGCTCCCATAACAGGAAGATCACCACTACGAAAAACAAGGACAGCAGCGCCGCCAGGATCACGGCCCGTACCGGACGCACATCCGGCACCACTGCCTCTGCGAGGTCTCCATGATCCAGCACTTTGATCCGCTTGATCTCCGGCATACTCTCTGCGAACTCCCCGCACATGGTCTCTTCCGCGGCATGGGCCAGCGCAATGCTCTCCCCGGGATCCTGTGTCGTAGCCTTCGTCATCGGAATACTGAAATCGGAAGGCAGAGCAGCCGACAAAGCTTCGATCCAGCGGTCTCTGCCCTGTTCCAGCACTGCCGCAGCACCGGTATCTCCGCGCTCTGCCGCTTCCTGCAGATGGGTCTCCACACCATCCAGAAATTCTCCCGTGTGGAGCAGGCTGTTCCAGGTGGCTTCGTTGATATAGTAGGCACCGGCCGCATTGGGGTTCTCGACATATTCTACCTTATAAGTGGAAGAAGCCGCATACCCGGGATCGGGCTGCAGCAACACATTTTTGACATAATAACCGCCGCCGAACAGTACTGTACCCAGTATCGTCAGCGCCAGTATTTTCCATAGATTACGACCCAGCCGCAAGAGCAGCAGCCTCAGATCGAAGGGTTCCTTACCATAGCTTGCTTCCATGAGGCTTCCTCCCATATTGTCATATTCCCATACGATCAGTTCAGTTATCGTCTTTTTCCGCACGGCCGTCGTACTCTGCCTTGAAAGCCGTCACCTGTTCGCTCTCGACACCCTCTGTGCTGTCCGGCCAGAACAGTACCTTCAGTGTCAGAAGCATCAGCTTCAGATCGAGCCATACAGAATAATTTTCGATATATGTTAAATCCAGTTTCAATTTATCATACGGAGAGGTATTGTATTTTCCGTATACCTGGGCGAATCCAGCCAGTCCCGCCTTCACCTTCATACGGAAGGCGAACTCCGGCATGACTTCGGTATACTGGGCAATGATCTCCGGGCGTTCCGGTCTGGGACCGATGAAGGACATATCTCCCCGCAGGATATTGATCAGCTGGGGCAGCTCGTCCAGACGGCATTTGCGGATCACTTTTCCGATCGGAGTGATGCGGTCGTCATTTTTCTGTGCCAGGCGGGCTACGCCGTCCTTCTCCGCATCGGTGCGCATGCTGCGGAACTTCATGATATAGAACTCTCTCTGGCCGATGGTACAGCGCACCTGCTTGTACAATACCGGACCGCCGTCATACAGCTTGATCGCCAGTGCCGTCAGGAGCATCAGCGGAGAGGTGATCACCAGCAGGATCAGGGAGCAGACCACGTCGATGGAGCGCTTGATGAACCGCTGCTCCATGCTGAGGGAATACTCTCTGGTCAGCAGGATCGGCGTATCAAATACATGTAATTCCTCGGATCCCACTAAAATAACATCTGATATTTTAGGCATTACATACACACGGATGGACTGCGAATAGCAGAATTTCAATATAGTGTTGCGGTCCTTCTCATTAATATCCCAGATCACGACAGCGGTGATCTCACCGTTCTGATAATCACTCAGAATCTCCCTGCAGAGCTCTGCCGCGCCCTTTCTAATATGTTCACATTTCGTGATCTTGTATTTATCCTTACGGCTTTCGAACTTTTTACAGATATCCGCGATGGGACGGTCCCCATGGATCAGCAGGAGTTCTCTGGGCGGGAACGCCGTACGATAGATTTTATTCGCAATATTGGCATAGATGATCACTGCCACGATCTGCAGCACGACCATGAGCAGGAACATATCCGGCGGGAACACACTACGCGCCATCATACACAGCTCGGCATAGATCAGTACATCCGCCATCAGTGTTGCAAACACCTGGGAAAATATGATCTCCGTATTTTTCATATAACCCAGACGCATTCCGCCGTAGGTCACGGAGAAAAAGATCAGGATCACGCTGTAGATGCCGTTCTCCAGCAGGAAGCCGCGGTACCAAATCTTCTGCAGCGGGTCTACCAGCTGGAACTGGAAATGGAACTGCCACATGTAGGCAAACAGGGCAATTTCCAGGAACAGGCAGATCGCCGACAGTCCTATATTGATCAATCGCTTGAAGGATTCCCTTCTGCGCAATCTGTTCACATAATAATTACCGTTTGTATTCAACACAAACTCCTCCTATATTCTGCGCTTCACCGCACGTACTGCCCAGAAGCAGAAATGCCAGGCGCTGCTCGGCACAGACATTCCCTCTGCCTTGCGATACAGATTCCAGATCCTGCGCAGAGCTTCTAGCTTGTTGGAAGACAGGGATTTCCCCGCTCTCCGATATTTTACCAAATTTTCATCCAAACCACAAGCTACAGTCCCCCCGCGCAGTATTCTCCACCATAACGCAGTATCCTCACTCTTGATCTGCGGCATCTGCAGCTCTTCTTTTGACAGCTGTTCCAGGTCGAACATTACCGTACTGGTGAAGATCGTGGTATTTTTCAAGGCTTCCTTATAATTTATAGTCGCCGGTACATGGACTATTTTCCCCGTTCCTACGCCGTTCTCGTCGGCGAATTCATATCCTGTGAACACAAACGCGGCCTTCTGCTCCTTCATAAAAGCAAGCTCCCGCTCCAGCTTCTCCGGTACCCACAGATCGTCCGCATCCAGATAGGCCAGGTAGCGTCCCTGCGCCTCGTTCACTCCCAGGTTACGTGCCCTGGCGGCGCCCAGATTCGTGGGATGCGTAAGCAGCCGGATCCGCCGGTCTCCGGTCCGCCGGATATATTCTTCGATGAGCTGTCTGCTACGATCCGGTCCGCAGTCTTCTATTAACAGCAACTCCCAGTTCGTATAGGTCTGGGCCCGCACACAGTCAAGTGTCTCTTCGATATAGTTTTCCGCCCGGTATACCGGTACCACTATACTGATCAAATCCTGTTCCATATTGCAATCCTTCTGTTTATCCGAATTCTGAGCCGGTTGTTATCCGGCTTCTATCCGATTCCTATCCGATTTTTATCTGATTTCTATCTGATTTTTATCAGGTAATATCCTGCTATGGTCTTCAGCTCTGTGTCTGTCCCCAGGGTCTCCTGCAATTTTTCCGCGGTATCCTCCGGCAGATCCCCCGGCAGTAAAATGTAGTCTATTCCTGCGGCCGCCGCACTGTCAAGGCAGGTTCTGAAATCAATGGTCCGCTCACCGGTATTTTCCTCCGTGCGGACATACTCCGGCTCACCGGTCTCCTCCAGATGGTTCATCCACAGATACAGGTCCTCCTGCCATGTCTCGTAGGTGTCGTACGAATAGCTTCCCAGCGCGGCATCCCAGATGCTTCTCCCATACACGGGATGGATATCGGCACTGTATGCCCTGGCCGCTGCCAGGATCTCCTTCGGAGCCCATAGGCTATATTCCGTCTCTCCGCTCTCTTCCAGGTGATATTCCGACAGCTGCCCAAGCACCTCCCGGGGCTGTTCCACCTGTGTCAGCTGTGAACCGGTCCGGTCCGATACCGGATTCCCGCTCAGGATCACAATTCCCGCCAGGAGCAACGTGGCTGCCACATTCCGGATACTTTTTTCTCTCCACAGGGTATACAGGAACTCTGTACATGCCCAGGCGATCAGTGCTGTCTGGGGCACTGCTGCCCAGATCCATACATAGGAATAAAACGCGGTCTGGTATTTCATCAGGATCACCGCTGTCACCGGGCAGATGCAGGCCAGCGTGATCAGCACTGCATATAAATAGAACAGCGGCTGCTTCCCACCGTTCCTTGCTGCTTTGCTTTTCCACAGGCAATACCCCAGATAGAGGATAGCTGCCAGCAGCAATGCTGCATATTTCCCATGCTGCGTATAATCGAGCCAGCCGTTCGTGGCGGACTTCAGAAGTGTCATCATTCTGCGTCCTCCTCTCCCGGTGCTGTCTTCACAGCCTGTGTTTTCTCAGGATCGCTGCGGCTGCACATTGTCCACAGCCACCGTAATGCCACCCATGCCACCGTCACGAGCAGGCACACTCCCGCGCCGTACAGTGTCCAGACCATACAGGCTTCCGCCAGGATACAGAGCACCGCACCGAGATATTTTCTCTCGAACAGGCATGAAAACAGATACGGAAGCAGCACCGCCGCACGGATCGTCACTCCCCGGAAACCTCCGTAGAAAATATCAAATCCGTCCACGCCGGGCATGTAAGTCCCTGCACAGAACAGTATTCCCACTATGATCAGGAAGATATTGCATTTTTCTCTATTATGATCAAAAAGCACGGCACCCAGCCTGCCGTAAGCCAGGTATCCCATACATAAAGTCAGGCAGGGGATCAGCCGGTATACTACCGTTTCAGGGGCCATACCGCTCCAGTGGCTGATGGTTCCGTACAGAGTAGGCAGGCACAGCAGCTTCAGACGGAAAGACATGCCCTGTGTATACGGTTCCCCCGTGAGGGGATCCACCGTATAGATGCTGTTCTCCTTCAGGAAGGTATTGACGGTCTCCAGCGTCATATCGCCGTCCGTCCACACACGTTCTCCCGTGAGGATCCATAGCACCTGCAGCAGAATGAAAAATGCAAGTACTACTGTCAAAATCTGTTGTCTTCCGCTCGTTTTGCTGTTCTCCGGTGCCGGTTTTCCGATGATGCTGTTTTTATGTGCGATCAGGCCGGACAAGATCAATACAAGCACCGCTACGGCGATTTCCGCCAGCAGCAGCTCCGTTACAGCCAAAAAAGACCACCCCAGCAGGCAGCCCGCCAAATGGGCGACTTCCGTCAGCCCGATGATGATCAGACAGCCTCTGATCAGTAAATCCGATATCCGAAAAGTCATGTTTTCTCCCGGTGCCCGCTCCGTGGATCCGGGCAGGCTCTCTATTGCTCTGAATCGTTATCATCTTACCATATTTATCGGGACTTGACAAATATTACGTGGCACGCATGAAAAAGCATAAAAAAGCCGCATACCGTAAATCTCTTCCGGCATGCGGTCCTGTCAGTGTGTAAGAAAGAATACTGCATCGAAACGTTAACTTTCCTAATTTAAAAAGAATAAATTCAATATGTTACATAGCCTTATAATCCAATCGGATGTTGTCTGCGATACGTGCGATATACTCGCTGTTCGTCGGTCTGTTCCTTCCGCTGGCTGCTGAATATCCAAATATTTTCTCAAATGTCTCCACATTTCCCCGAGTCCAGGATACCTCAATGGCATTCCGGATGGCGCGTTCCACTTTCTGGTCTGTGGTCTTAAAATGTTTTGCGATCGTAGGATACAGAAGTTTGGTAACGCTGCTTACCACTTCCATATCTTTTCCTGACAAAATAATTGCATCACGTAAGTAGTGATAACCCTTCAGATGCGCCGGCACCCCTATCTCCAGCATGATTTTAGTTACATATCTTTCCAGTTCAGAATCTTTTACTGCTACAATATCCAAAACAAGTCCCCCTTTATACTTGTCGAGTATTGCTCTCCTACCGTGACTGACAGAGAAATTGTATCATAGCTGTCGTTTTTTGAAAAGACTTTTTTCCGTTAAAATATAGTTAAGAAAGCAAAAATGTTACATTTACCCCCTGTTTTGTAACAGCAAAATGCTTAGATTTCTTCCTTTACCAGGTAGATCGGTCTGCGTTTTACTTCCATATAGGCTTTCGCCAGATACTGTCCGAGAATACCGGTACAGAAGAACTGGATGCCGCTGGTCATCAGGATAATGCACACCAGGGAAGGCCAGCCGGAGACCGGATCACCGAAGATCAGCTTCCTCACAATGATAAATACGATCATCAGAAAAGCGATCACGCAGAACAGGATCCCGACAAAAGAAGCGATCAGCAGCGGTGCTGTGGAAAAAGCAGTGATCCCGTCTATGGAATATACCAGCAGTTTCCAGAAATTCCACTTGGTCTCTCCCTTGGCACGTTCCACGTTTTCATATTCCAGCCATTTGGTACGGAAACCGACCCAGCCGAAGATTCCCTTGGTAAAACGGTTATACTCCCGCATGGAAAGGATCGCATCCACCATCTGTCTGGTCATCAGGCGGTAATCTCTGGCACCGTCCATCATCTCGGTATGGGATATCTTCTTCATCAGATGATAAAATCTTCTGGCGAAAAAGCTGCGGATCGGCGGCTCCCCTTTTCTCGTAACGCGGCGGGTAGCCACGGAATCATATCCCTGCCAGATATATTCGAACATTTCCGGCAGCAGGGAAGGCGGATCCTGCAGATCCACATCCATCATGACCACATAGTCTCCCCGAGACTTTTCCAGTCCGGCGAACATGGCGGCTTCTTTTCCGAAATTCCTGGAGAAGGAAATAATATGCACACGCGGATCCTGCTCGATCAGCTTTTTCACTTCCCGCACAGTACCGTCTTTGGAACCGTCATCGATATACAGCAGCTCCAGTTCTATTTCTTTTTCCTTGAAAAAAGGATCATTCTTCGTCAGTTCCCGGTAAAACAGGGCTACACTTTCCTCTTCATTATAACAGGGCACTATTACACTCAACAGGCTCATTACTGGTCTCCTTAGGCTTTGGTTATAAGATTCCACATGACACTATTATACGTTTCTTCCCACATCATTTCAAGCCATTCTTCCCACATCATTTCAAGCCAGGCACTGTACTTTTTTCTTCTTTTGGATTATACTGAATTTATATATGCCTGTCCTTCCAAATGGGGCGTGGCAGAAACGAGGTTATTTATGACTTTTTTTGAAGAATTTTTCAGTAATCATATTTTTCTGACTGCAGCCTGCGGCTGGTTCGTGGCACAGATCCTGAAGACTCTGATCCATCTGATCATTTCCAAAAAATTCGTGGCGGAGCGTCTGGTGGGCAGCGGTGGAATGCCCAGTTCGCATTCTGCTACCGTGTGTGCACTGGTCACTGCGACATGCTACGAATACGGCGCCGGCAGTTTCGAGTTCGCCATCTCTCTGATCCTGGCGATCATCGTGATGTACGATGCCATGGGAGTCCGCCGCGAGACCGGTATTCAGGCACAGGTGCTGAATGATATGATGAAGATCTTCGAGGATATGGGCCGTAGCGAGATTTCCCCTCATGACAAGCTGAAGGAGTTCGTGGGACATACTCCTCTGCAGGTACTCATGGGTGCGCTGTTAGGTATTTTCTGCGGCGTGATCATTTATACTTTTGTGATCTGATCAGGGATAAGGTTTGATGGATTTTTTTGATTGGTAACGCTTTTGGTAAATACCGTATTATGGTCGAGGTGACTTTTACATGATTTCTCATAATAATAAAAAACGGACATGGCACAGAGCCGCCGCGCTTCTGCTGTCCGCTTCTCTGCTGCTGACCGCCTGCGGCGCACAGAACAATAATGATAATATTTTCAGTCCGATCCTGCCGGACAACAGTCCTGCTTCTTCGACGGATCCCGATGACAAGCTTCCGGATCCTGTGACGATCGTGGTAGAAGATGATTCGGTGGCACCCGCTGAGGGAATGGTGCGCAGTCGTCTCACCAATGAATGGGTGGATGCCGATGTTGCTGCCACGCGCCCTATTGCTGTCATGATCCCCAATGAGGCTGCCGCGATCCCTCAATATAGTCTGTCCGAGGCTTCCATTCTCTATGAAGCAAATGTTGAGAACCGCATGACGCGTATGATGGCAGTCTATGAAGGCTGGGAGGATCTGGACAAGATCGGCAACATCCGGAGTCTGCGTGATTATTATGCCTACTGGGCATTTGAATGGGATGCTTTTCTGGTGCATTTCGGAGGGCCTTTTTTCATCAATGAATTGCTGGCACAGCCGGACACGCAGGATATCGACGGTACCTCCGGCACGGATGAAGGAGCCTTTTTCCGCACCACGGACCGCAACAAGCCACACAATGCTTATGCCTCCGGGGCCGGCCTGCTGCGGGTGATCGACCAAAAAGGCTACAGCCTGGAATATCGTGGGCTGTCCGACGAAGAGCATTTCCGTTTTGCCACGAAGGCAGAACCCAATACGCTCGGGCAGTACGGTTCCAAGGCCAAGGATGCCACTTATATCGATATGTCGGGGTGTTACCCTCTGACCAGATGTTATTTTGAATTCAATGAGGATGACGGTCTCTATTATCGTTCCCAGCATCTGTCCGGCAGTACGGACGGACCGCATATCGATGCATTGACCGGCAAGCAGCTGACTTTCAAGAATATTCTGGTGCAGAATACCTTTTATGAAGAGTTGGGCGAGGGATACCTGGCATTCCAATGCCACGACACCACGAGAGACGGCTGGTTCTTTACGAACGGCCGGGGGATTCACGTGAATTGGGAGAAGACCTCCGATTACGGTGCCACGAGGTACTACGACGACAATGGTGATGAGATCGTCCTCAATGCCGGCAAGACTATGATCTGCATCGTGGAGGACGGCGATTCCTTCACGTTCCATTAGAGATGGAAATTGAGAGTTAGTTAAATACATTGGCAAAATCCACGAACTCCCGGAGCATGCGATACACAT
>OGNP01000522.1_pt1 | contig 24835 bp, 28 predicted proteins | sample 1573531 | NCBI WGS metagenome assembly OGNP01 (sample SAMEA2581984, study PRJEB24529) | metagenome | biome: Human gut stool | place: China | collected 2011 | reverse complement strand
CATCAGCCATTATCTCGCCCCCTTAAAGCTGTTCTTCTACCGACAAACCTACCGCAGAAATATCAGCACTCAGTCCGCCGTCAAAAGTAAATCCTAAATTTGTTATTGGTATGTCATAGCTGTCTGCACCGTTGGTGTAGGTCACCACGTCACCTATATCGAAACGTGGGTCACCAAGTCTGTGGTATAGCTCAGTGGTGTACCACGAAAATCCACCTATCCTGCGCCACAGAGATTGTAGCAAAGACTCTGTCATGTATGGATTTTCAAACTCTAGCACACGTCCCTGTGTTGTATCTGTCACACCAAGCGACAGCGTTACATCATCACTCACTTTGCAGATAATGCCCACGATAGCGTTCTGCCTTTCAGACAGTGTTGGCAGGTCTATTGTGTTGTTATCAAGCGTTTTCACCGGTTTGCCATACCACTTTCGGACGTATTTTCCATACCTGTCAACATACCCAAACTCGCCCTGAGCAGAAGCCAGATAGGACAGCATTTGGCGCATGGTCACGTCTTTTGGCACTGAGCTGACCTTGAAATAGAAATACTTTGAGTACAGCACCTTGCCGTTCTTATCTATCAACCTTCTGCCGTTCTTGTCACGCAGTAACCTGACTTCCGTATAATCATTTCCATTCTGCAAACCCAGCTGTCTGCAAATGTCGTCTTCAACGGCTTTATTCCAGTTTGGCATAGGAATATGCGGCACATATGGCTTATCCGAAAAGTACAGCCTGTCCGCCATTGTCAGCAGAACACTGCCGCCCGACTTTTTCGACTTCACACAGGTGAAACGTCCCATTGGTATCTTTTCGTCTGCAAGTATGCCGCTAGTTTCGTAGTCTACGAGATACAGATATGTGTCATACTCTTTGCCGAGAAACGCTGTTTCAGTGTCGCTTATGGTCATGTTCCACGATTGCGAACACACGGCACCCAACTCGATGTCGTCGGAAAGGCTTGTTGCCTGCATGGAGCTATCAGCTGACATAATGCTGTCACCTGATATAACGCCCTCTGCATTATCTATCCACAGCCTCCAAGTACGACAATAGCTCTCGATACGCTGTGCCACAAGCTCCCCTGTTTTGTACATTCAAACGCCCCCTTACTGCATTATCAAGTCCACCGCAACGCCTTTGCAGAACTGCTTGTTCTCGTCCCAGCCAAAAACCTCATAAGTTGGGTCGCCTGCATAAACGTCAAAAGTGCTTTCCTGAAATGTTTCGTCAAGGAGCGTGATACTGAAAAACGGACTGTTAACGTTGGAGATATACTCATTGAGCTTTGCCGTCTCCTCACCTGTGAGATGATACCATTTCAGCGTGACAGTTTTCTTTATGGCTCTTATATCGCCCACCATTTTGCAGTTAGCCGTCCGCCCTGCATTGTTCGACCATATCTTGTTGTTTGTAAAGCTCACTTCCGCAGGTGTGGCGACCCTTTCGCTGCCGAATATAAGTCCTCTGCTTTTCATTTTCTGCACCTCCTATGCCCTTATTGGCGACCTGCCGTTGCGCTTGATATAGTCGTTGATATCATCAATAACTATCTGTGTGATAGTCCTGCCATTGAGCGTAAGCGGTATGGTAACGCTTATCTTCTGATTTCCGCCTGCTCCGCCGTAAGACACAAGAGCTTGCAAAACAGCCTGTGTGATAGTATCCAGCGGTGCCTCGATATTCGTGCCACGCTTCTGATCGCCCAGAACTGCAAGGAACTCAGAGTTCGGCGGTATTACTGCACCTTGGGCAAGTTTGGGTATTTCGGGGATATCAATTGGGCTTAGGTCAAAGCCAAATGTCTGACCGCCAAGATCACCGGGAAGCCAATCAGGTGTTGTGAAGCTCAGCTCGTTTATGCCGTCGATTATCCAATTCAAAGCGTCCTCAACTGCACCTGTCAGACCATTTATAAGCCCGATTATCAAATTAATAGGTGTTTTTGCTATGTCAACAAGTGCGTCCCATACGCCTTTGAAGATCTTCTTTACACCCTGCCAAGCTTTTTTCCAATCACCGGTGAACACTCCCACTATGAACAACACAACGCCTTTAAGTGCTGAAATGATGTTCTTCACGGCGTCAATTATATTGCTTATGACATTACCCACTGTTTTTATTATCTTACCAAGCACACTGCTGACTATCGGTCCGAGTATGCTCACAAGCCAATTCACAACAGGTGCTATGGCTTTGTTGTAAATGCTCAGAACGCTTGTGATAAGTGTTCCAACAAAGTCGAGAAACTCATCAAGCAGAGGTTTCAAGTGCTCCGTCCAAACGCTGTCAGCCACGTCCATGAGCTTATCAAACACAGGGTTCAAGACTGTTTCCCACAGGTTGAGAAATATGTTCTTTGTGGTGGTTATACCCTCGTTTATGCCGTCAAATATAGGCTGTCCCCATTCGTTCCAAAAGTCTGAAATGCTCTGCCAAGTATCGCACCACAGTGTTTTCAAGGCGTTCAACACAGGCTGTGCAACGCCGTTCCACAAGGTATCGAAGATCTCTTTTATGTTGTCAAACAGTACGCCTAGCGTGTTCCATACCTGCGTGCCAAAATCCGCCATTAGGGGTAATCCTACAGTGAGGAAGTTTTGCAGTATAGGGAACACTGCCACATTCCAGATATCAGAAAACATCTTGTTGAAACTGTCAAAAAGTCCTATGCCTATCTTGCCAAGCGTGCTGAAAGCGGTCTGCATAAGCGGCGTAAAATCGTTTATAAAATAAGCTTTGAGCGGCTCGGAAAGCGACATTATATCGCTGAAAACTCCGCCGAGTATCTGAGCAAGTTCAATGCTCTCTCTTTCAAGTCCGCTCCATATATCAGCGAAAATAGGCTTAAAATTCTTATCAAGATAGTCTGCAAGCTTTTCAAACTGAGTTCTTACTGATTTGAAAAAGTCAGACAGCTTTTTATCTGCCTTTCCCGTATCCACCTCAACGCTGGTCCCGGAAGGCTGCATTATCTCCCCGGCTCCGCTAGCCCCAGTGCTGTCTGACTTGCTCTCATCATTCAGCTTGTTCATCTGGTCAAAGCTTGCAAGAGAGCCTTCCTGTGCCTCCTGAGTCTGTCGTGCGTTGTCGGCTATATCGCTGTAATTATCCGCCGCCTGAGAGGTGCTTTTCACTATGCTTTGAGCCTCGTCTGCACTGTTGCTTAGTTCAAAACCGAACGCCTCTGAGAGTGCCCGCACCGCCCCTTGTGCCAAAGATATAAGCTGTGAAAGTACGCTATTGATTGCCTTGACAGCAGGCAGAAGAACGTTCATCAGCACAGTGCCGATAGTTGCTCCGAACTCTTTCCATTGTTCAGAAAGTATTCTTGTCTGGTTCGCCCAGCTGTCAGACGTCTTTGCGAAGTCCCCCTGTGCAAGAGCCGTTTGCGACATAACGTAATTGTATCTCAGCTGGACTTTTTCAGCCTGCGACATATCGGCAGTTGACTTCGTTATACCCTTTGAAAGCGCATACGCCTGCAAGTTGGCGTCCGTCATAACGATACCGAACTGTTTGAGAGTCTCAGTTTCACCTGTAAAAATTGATTTCAGAGCCGTGCTTGCCACGTCCTGACCGACATTATAAAATGACGCCATATCCGCAGACAGCCCTGTAAGAGCCATAGCCATATCGCTTGCACTGTCATTGGCAAGCCCCATTCCTGCCGCCATTGCCATGAAGTTTGAGCCTGTCTGCTTTGCGGTGAGCTTTGAAATGCCGTAGGTCTTTACAGCCGTGTCAGCGAAGTCCTCCATTTTCTGCTTGGACTCTCCGAAAGCCGTATCAACAACGTTCTGAACTTCCGCAAGGTCTGAGGCTGTTTCTATGGATTGCCTGCCGAAGTCCACAAGCTTCTTGACAGAGAATGCTGCCGCCACAGCCATTGCAAGGCTTTTAAGCTTTGGCTTGATATCCCCCACCATATCGGAAAGGCTTTTCAAGCCCTTTTCAAAGCCCTCGCTGTTTATGTTGGTGTCAAAATTCAAACACCCGTCAGCCATTGTCATTCACCTCCCGTCAGTTGTTTCAGAAACTCTTTGTCCTCGTTTTCAGCCCTCTGCTCTTCTGCTGAGAGCTTTCGTTTAAGGTCTATCATATTGCGGTGGTTTCTGTAAAACTCCTGCTCGTATTTTTCAAGCTTTTTGCCCTTGTTAAGCTTTTGCCGTATGCCTATAACAGACGAAAAAAGCCCCTCGCCTATCTCATTGAAATAGCCAAGAAAAGTCCACCAATGAAGATACGCCGCATTCCTCGTTTCAAAGCCTGCCGCCTTGTTCACCGCAGGAAAAATAATACTCTCGTCCTGCTCCCAATCAATAGTCTTTGCAGGCTGAATGCTCTCCTGGGGAACATCTCCACCGCCCACAAACCAATAAGCCTTGTTGACAGCCTCCTGCAAATGCTCTCGTGGGATATCCTCAGCGTAAAGGCATTTAAGACACACATAGCACTTTTCACGCTCGTCAAGTTCGGGGTCTGCAAAGGCTGAATAGATACGCAGAATTACTCGAAAATCCGAGTGTATGGCATACTCTCTGCCGTCTATTTCAAGGGCTGTTGGCAAACTGCCTATCATTTCAGCAGCTCCCTGAGCAGAGCCTTTTTGTCCTCGTCAGAAAGCTCCGCCACGTTGACCACAGGCTGAGCAATATGTTGATGAGCGATAACAGGTGCGGTGTACTTCTCCACCTTTTCTTCGAGCTTTATCTGAGCCGCAGTCTGTGCTGACTTTATCTCCTGCACCACCACCGCAAGAAGTGCTTCAAGGAAGTTCACAAGCACAGGCTTGCCGTTTGAAGCCACAGAGAACACGTTCACGCTTCCAAGCGCCGCCGTACACACATCGCTTCCAAATATGTCATTGACCATTTCTCTTGCACGCTGGTCATACTCTTTGAGAAGCTGAGTTCTGTCCTCGTTCTTCTCACGTTCTGACACTTCTTCTGCGATATTGTCAGCCTTGCTCATAGCGTCCTGTATCCTAGTGATGATACCAACGTCTGACACGTTTATCCTTATCACTCTGTTCTCGTCGCCGTTTATAGCGTACTCTTTGTAATTGCCGCTGTTAAAATTTATTGACTGCATTGACATTTCTATCGTCCTTTCTGTATTATGGCAAACAAAAAAACACTCCGCTCTGAACGAAGTGCTTTCATATGTTTGTCATATAGTTTATTCTTCCGTAGTCTTTGCAAACGTTGGCACGCCTGCCGCAAAGGTGACAGAGCCTTTCACTCTGTTTCCTGCAAAGGTGCAGTTGAACGGGATATTTACGCCACCCTGCGGTCCGCCATATGACTGCGGCTTGACTATGACATCTTCCGTCCATGCGTCATACGCACCTGTGGTCTTGTCAACGATGACTTCAAGCACGCTTGTCTTGCAGGCGTCGCCCGTAAGACGATTCATCATGATATCCTTGAGCTTCTCGTAAAGTGCGTCACCGGGCTTTGCATAGAATGTGTCAAGGTCGAACTCAGGCTCATAGCCGTTGTCCTCAACTGTGGTTTCATCAAGGATATTCTTCTTTGTGGAAGTGTCAGGGTTGAGTGCCACACTTGCGTCCTCAACGTCCTTGCCGAGAAGATACCAGCTTGGTGATGAGGCGACCGCTGCGAATGTAGTGTCAAGATAATGCAGAAGATGACTTCTGTTGAGCTTTCCGCTCTTGTATGAATAATCAGGCATATGTTTTCCTCCTTTTATATCTGATACTGTGCCGCTATCTGTAACTGATACTGCACAGTATCGTTTGTGTTTTCGTTTGGTATTGCGTATATCATTCCGTTTGCACAGGTGAGCTTTTCAAGAACGCCTGTCCTTTCCTCGTCCTCTGTTATGGTAGTGAACGTGGTATCTCTATGCTTGTCTGCATAGCTTTCAAGCCACATCTGCAATTTAAGCAGTACGCCGCTGTTTGACATTCTGTCAAAGTCGTTCATAGATTGATACACCGCATAGAGAATGAAGTTATGCTGTCTTGTCTGACCGCCCAGAATATCAGAGCTTATAAGGCTGTCGCCTGTTGAGGACAAGCCGTAATTGGTTGGCGTATCGTCGGTAAAGTCGATATGGATATCGTTGCAGACCTCCGATATTTTCGGAAACTGCTGCAAGATATCTTTCACAAGCTCGATTATGTTCATTTCGCTTTGCCTCCCATTATCGCCGCCGCTCCTCTGAGTATTTGCTGTTTCTTGTCGGCTTTCATTCGCTCAAACCAAAGCTTGCCGGCAAGTGGCTCTTTAAAAGTGCTGTAAACAAGGTCTTTGTCCGTCAGCACTTTCTTTTCTCCATGTCGGGCGTATGCCGAGCCTGTAACAGATGATACCATAAGCTTGCCGTAATACTGATAGCGTGCGTAAGGTGCAAGATACTGTATCTTGCCGCTGCCTATTTTTGTGCCTCTCGTGGCAGACTTTCTTAGATTCGTGCTTAGGGTAGGTGTATACCTCACCATATGCCTTATGCACTCGGCGTCAATAAACTTTTGAGCCTTATCAAAGCGTTCTGAATACTTGCCTGCAAAGGACTTATCCCAAGTGATAGCCCTGCTGTCCATAGGCTGACCTATCTTCATTTCACGCTCACCTCCATATGTGGCAGACCGCCGAACATATAATCATCAATGCTCATTACCGTAACAAAGTCATACTCCGCACGGAACATTTTCATGCTCTCAGATATGCTCTGCGGCGTTTGATTATCGAACTCAAACTCGCATTTTCCTCTCACAAGCATATCCTTTGCAGGGGTTTTCGGTGCATTATCATCATAGAAATACACCATTGTGCTGTCTGAGGTCTGCATACCGCTTTTCACGATACTTCCCGACTTATTCTCACACCAGTAAACTTTCTCTGCATATTTCCGCACAAATCCCTCTGTCTGCTTGTCGAAAAGATACACCGTGCAATCGCTGTTTGCAAGCATTTACCTCACCCCTCTGTAAAGCAGCCCTGTTCCGCTGAGCCATTTGTACACGATATCATGAACGGCTCTGTCAGCGTTCTGCCTGCGGATATCTGAGCTTTCATATGACTTTGACCAGCCCCCAACGCTTTCGGAAGATACCCCCTGAGTGCCGCCCTCCTGCTCTGCCTTGAAGATATTCTCCGCAAGCTCACAGCAGCACATTTTCACTTCTTCGGGGATATCGTTCTCGTCAACGTTGTCAAGGGTATATTGCTTCATAAGGCTTGTGGCTTGCATTGCATAGAAGTCAAAAGCGGCAGATATGTCAGGCTCTTTGCCGCAAAGATAAACGCCTATATAATAGCTCTCGTTTGCATATGCTTTCATACTGCCGCACCTCTTTACTTCTTGAATCTTGCAAGCACTACCTTTGACTGGTCTGAAATAGCCACAGTGTAATGCTTGTCAGCAGAGATATCTGTGCAGCGCTTTGTGCTTCTTCTCTCTGTTTCAACGTTGGTGTCACGCTTGAGGTAGATAGTCAGAGCTGATGTTTCGTCCTCTGTTTCAGTATCAGCGTTGAGCTTGATGATAGGGCATATGTAGAAAGTGCCAGCCTTAACAGCGGCGTTCTTTACAACATAGTCACCCACCTTTGGAGTGTAGCCATCTGCACAAGGCGTTACTGAGCCGAGCTTTATCTGTGAAGCAGTTGGTGAAGCTGTGCTGTCCGCAACAACTTCCTTTGCACCCTCTGCATCGCTGTCAACTCTCACATACTGTTCTGGGATAGCCTCGTTAAGTGAAACCTTCTTTGACGGAACGATACGGCAGTTCGCTATCTTGCCTATCTCGCCTGTCATGACCACATTGCCGTCATACTTATCTGCTGAAATGAAGTTCGGGTCCTTTCTAAGCTGTGAGTTCTGATGAGGATTAATAAACATAGCCTTTTCGGTGTTCAGCTCCTCATTGAACTTGTCAACAGCGTCAACAATGCCGCTGTAAGAGATAGCAGAAGCCGAACCGTCATAGATGAGCTGAGCTTTCATAAGTGCATCCATGCTGTCTGCGTCCACCTTAGAAGCGATAGACATTGCAAGCTGTGAAGTCGCCTGACCCGCAGGATTGCCATAGCCGCTGAGAAGCGCTTCATCAGTTATCTCCACCGCTTTCATGGCTTTCTTTACCTTAGCCTGAGTGGAGTCTGTTTCAAGCTTGACAGTTTCAGCCTCAACGCCCTCTGCAACATCAACTGCATCGCCGATATACTTGTACTGCGGCACTGTGATAGTGTCGCCAGGCACGCCAACGAGCGTTCTGTCTATCTTCGCAAAGGGAGATACAGTTATCTTAGACTCTATCTTTGCGTCGATCATATCACTCATCACCTCAGGATCGATAAGGTCGGTGATCTTTGTCTGCTCTGCGAAATACTGCATAGAAATTCTAATGCCATTTGTCTTTTTCATAATATCCTATCCTTTCAACTGTTCGTATTTTTCGGGGTCTGTTCGTTTAAGTTCCAACCTCTGCATATACCCCATTTTTGCAAAGGTTTCCTTGCTCACTTCACCTGCGGCAGGCGTCCCTGTGGGAGCAACCGGGTTCTTGATAGGCTCGGAGCTTTCAAAAAGATAATCGTTATCTTTCTTCACGTTCTCGATAGCCGTCTTGATATCCTCAGCCTGATTTTTGGAAGCTTTGAGAGTTTCCACATCAAGCAAAGCTTTAAGAGCCTTGACGTTTCTTGCCTTGCTTGCCGAGATAGCGTTATCAAGGGTAGCGTCAAACTCCATATCAGATATCTTCGCCTGATACTCGGTATCTTTCTTAGCAAGGTCAGCGGTGAGCTGTGCGACTTTGCCGTTAAGCTCCTTGACGTCCACACCCTCAAATTCTTTGAGAGAGTTCTGTGCGGTATCAAGGCTGTCCTTATAGTTGTCACGCTCCACCTCAAGACGGCTTTTCACCTTTTCAAACTCAGCCACAGTCTTATAATTCTCTGCCACCTGTTTTGTGATGTCCTGTTTCTTGTCCTCAGGGATAACGATACCCAGAGAGGCAAGGATCTCAAAAATGTTCTTCATATGTTTGTCCTTTCTACATAGCTTATATACCGCTCTGTCTGCGGTGTGAAAGTCTGACAGTTTAACGTCATATCAAGGACGAAATGGTATGAAAAAAGCACCCGTTAAGGTGCTTAGTTCCGATATTTGATTAGTTGTCACTCAATAACAACCTTGTTTTCTACTTTCTTGTATGCGTCAAGTCTATCTTGGTTTTTCCCACCCCGATATTCCCCAGTCCGTCGGCGTTTACACGCTCTCTCTGCTGAGGCAGACCCATTGCTTTTGAAAACCTTGTATACTCCTGGGAAGTGCCACGATATCGGCAGCGTGCGTTGATGATATCCTCCTTATCTGTGCCCGCCTCTTCAAGAAGATGTATTTTCTGCCGCTGAGCTCTCATTGCAGTTTCAAGCTTTCTTTGTCGCTGTAAAGCTTCATACTTTGTGTACTCTTTATCGCCGTATTTAACAGGCTTGTTCTCCTCTGCATTCATCTGCGCAAGCTCCTCGTCTGTGTAGGAACGTTCAGATATGCCGGGGATAAAAGGGTAATAATCGTGATAGCAATTCGCTCCGCACAGACCTGTCACAGTACCAAGACCGCAGATAGTTTCAAGTTCTTTTTTGCTGTAGACCTTGCCCTGCCATTCTTGGTGAGAGGGTCTTGCTCCGCTGTGCCAAGTGACTTCAAAATAGTCTGTGCCAAGCTCTTTGGCGTTGTCCTCATTCATTTTTGCGGTTAGCTGTGAAAGCCCTGTCATCATCGAACGCCTTGCGGCTACGTCTGCTCTGTTGCTCCGGCCTGTGGCATAGTCCACAGTGCGCAGACCTGAGTTCGTCATATCCGAAATGACTTTCTTTATGACCGTGTTATAATCGAACGCTCCGCTTGCTATGCCCATTATGGCGTTGTCAAGGCTCTGTTGATAGAAGTCTGCCGCCTGCGTGAATTTCAACTTGCCGTCAGGCTGTTTTACTGCAAATCCAAGTGACTGAGATATGTTTTTAAGCTCCCCCGAAGTCTGCTCCGATACAGCCGACAGCAGCCTTTGCAGCCCCTCATTTTCTTCAAGGGGTATCCGTGCCTTGCCTTTGGTCTTGTATATGCTATCGTCCCATTCATAGCCTTTTTGCAGGATTTCATTGTACAGCTCTTTTATCTCAGCTTTGGAGAGGTCAAGGTTATCGGCTATGGCTTTCTTTATCTCACGCTTGCTCATTCCAAGCTCGTGAAGCCTGTATATCTGCCAATCTGCCGAACGTGTTATCTCACCGTTTATCTTTATCCTGCGGACAATATCCTCCATTATCTGCATTTCAAGGTCACGCAGTGGCTTGTCAAGCGCCATTGAAACTCGCTCTATCTCGCTTGCTTTGAGCATTATTCTATCACCTCTGCGGTGCTGTCGGAGGTCATTTTCTTAGCCGTTTCCTCGTCCTCACCATACCATTTCATTCGGTATTCCCACAGTGGCATAATGCCCATAGAAACGTCCTGACGATCGCTTGCACGCTTTGTTTCATCATCAGCAAGGATACTGTCCTCAAAGTTCACAGACAGCTCATAACCGCTTTGAGTAAGCCCATTATAAAACGCCAGCGAATAGCAGAGGTCTTCAAGGCAGACACGGAGATTATTCTGTATCGCCGTGACAGTATCGAACTTTCTCTGCTTTGAGGACTTTATCTCCGTTGCCGTCTTATCAACTGTCTGAGGGTTTGAGATATCCCCATAGGACAGCCCCACAGCAAACTCTATCTCACGCTTGTATTCTTCAAGTCCTGCAATAAAATCAGCCTGTCTTAACTGCGGTGAGAACTCGTGATAAAAGTCACCGCTCGTGCCAGCCGACACGTTTACCCCTCTGAAAAGCCGTTCATTGAGCTTTGGCATTTCTGCACGCTTCTTACCTGTGAACGGGTCTGTCACAGGTCTTAACACAGCCTCGTCAACGTCTATTGCACGCTCTCCTGATTCAAACTCCCAATCGAGCCTGCCAAACTGGATATCAGCTTTTCTTATGACTTCTTCCGCCCCTGCGAACACTGATACGCCTGAATGTGAACCGTCAACTGTATTGTCGATAGGGTTGACATAATAGCCGAAAGAGGGTCGCAGCATAAGGGGATAGGCTATCTTAGGGATAAGCTCCGCCCACTCTGAAACAGCCGTGAGAGGTATCTCAGCACCAAGAGACACGCCGTCATTGGAGCGAAAAGCCCTGTTTGTGATAGTCAGCCCTTTTTCATAGTCCAGAGCGTGATATTCAAGCCTTATGCGGTAATCATTATCGCCCATGCGTTTTATCTCAGGGAAAATGACCTTTATAAGCCTGCCGTTCACGTCATACTCCACAGGAATGAACTGCGACTGCGGAACATACTGCACCTTATCAGCACCCAGCGGCTTTATTATCATTGCTCCTGTTGCAAGACCTCTTTGCAGATTTTTGTTGAGGTTTTCAAGGACGTTTTTCATTATGGCATCAAGCTTATCGTTGGAAACTTTCAGGGCCATTTCATTGATAGCCGTGTTTGCAAACTCCCTCACAACAGCGTGTTCAAGCCGTAGAGAGTGAACTCCCTTGGGTGCTGCATTGCCTGCATACATTCTATCCCACTTGTCAATAGCTCTTATCATACTGTCCGTCACGGCGATATCAATACCGTAAACGCCCTTTATATCTGACTTTGAAAGCATTCTGCTTATCCACTCCCTTATTTTTGAAATAATGCCCATAGCTTACTGACCCCGCCTTTTCCATACTCTTTCCATTGCATACCTAACGGCGTCGATAACGTGGTCATTGCCGTCGGGATAGCCGCTTATAACGTTGCCCTCTTTATCCCTGTCATACTCGCAGTTGATGAACTCCTCGCAAGCCACAGGACAACGCTTGTTATCTATAACGATACTTCGCAGAGATTGCAGCCACTTATATGAATACTCCCTGCTGTTAGGACCTTTCTCTGCGCCTCTCGCAAGCAAGCCGTATGCTCTGTAATCTTCAACGGACTTATTTTCTGCACTGTCGCAGGTGATAAGGTCATTTGCTGTGATACCAAGCTCCAGCAAATGCTTTGCGGTATCAATGTTCTTTGTTTTGTTGCAGGTGTATTCCTGCCATATGAACAGCGTGTGCTGAGCAGGGGCATAATGTACTCTGACGAAAGCGTAAAGGTCGGGATACCAGCCCCAGTCAACGCCGTTATAAATGTTATCGAACTGCGCTATCTCACTGTCGGTTATCTCTCTTATGAGGACGTTGTCGAAAACATTGCCACCCGTACCATTTGCAACGCCCATATATTCGTTCTCATAGGCAGTGGGATTGGTTTCTTTGAGAAATTCGGCGTCATCAAGAAAAGGCTTGCCAAGCCACTTTTTCGGCACAGTAAGATAAGTGCTTTCGGTAACGAGTCTGTCCGTTCTCGGCACTTTGATGTACTTATTCGCCCAGTTCTGAGCCGACTTCGGAGGGTTGAAAGACTTGAACTTATATGCTCTCTCGCCGCCTCTTATAACAGACTGCTCTATCGTTCGCACAGCTTCTTCACCGCCGAACTGGTCAAGCTCCTCAAACCACACGATGCCGATATAGCCAAAAGGAGGCTTGATAGACTTCATCTTGTACGGGTCATCAGCACCACGAAAGTATATTTTCTGCCCTGTTGAAATGCGTGTGATCTCAAGGGGCGACTTTGTGCAGGCAAACTCATCATCAAGACCAAGTGCAGATATTGCCCAGAGTATCTGAGAATAAACGCTGTCTTTAAGAGTATTCGCCACAGCACGCAGGACGCAGACGTGCATATTCTCGTTCTTCATCAGCAGGTCGATAACGTTCAGACCGCAGAATGAAGATTTAGTCGAGCCACGTCCGCCGGGGAAAACATACTCGGAATGTTCCTGCTCTGCAATATCGAACAGGACAGGCGAGAACGCAGGAGCGACAAGGCTCGCAGGGATACCGCTGTACGCCTTATCAGGCACAGAAACAGGCTCAAGCTTTTGTTTTTCAAGCCTGAGCCTTGCGTTATCGTATTTTATCTTATGCTTGAGCATATCGTCATCACGGATAATGTCACGCAGCTCTTTCACCGCCGCAACGTCCCCTTGCTTAGCCCTTGCCATAAGAGCCGCATTCACAAGCAGCATATTATTGATGAAGTCAGGGTCAAGGCCATTAAGGTCAATGCCCTGCTCCACGAGGAACTCATAGTCCGCTCTGGTATTGGCAGGCTGTTCAAGCAGGAAGTCCATTACCTGCTTCATAGTCTTTTTACGCCTGCGGACTTCGCCTGATTTTTTACCGCCTTTTGAGCCGTTTTTTCGAGCTTCACTCGAGCTTGGAACTATTAAATTCTGTTCATTCGGCATTCACCTCACCTCGATTGTATTTATAACAAATAAGAGAGTACATGACTGTACTCTCTATTACTTGTGATTATTAAGACATCCGTATTACTATTTATCTTCAGATTTATTGTTTTTATTTTTCTTGTCTGTATTATCTGTATTTATTTCATATGTAATATAACCTTCAACAAGCAAGTCTCCTCTGTAATCTGGTGACTCTGGTAAATCAATAGCATCTTTAGGAATCGGTCTATGATTCTTTACTGCATCTTCAATAGCGTCATAGTCTGCCACTTCTCTACACCTCCATAAAAAATAAATTGCTCGCCAAACATGATCCCATTATACATGGTATCCCTACGAGTGCATTCTTCCATACATATCTGTATTTCTCAAACTCTTTGTTTAAAAAATCCTTGTTATATGCTGTACACTCGATCAAATCTGCACTTAAAATTGTGAGCATCGTCTTTTTGTCTTTGTAAATTACACCGTTCTTGCAAAATTTAGTTGTATCAACTGATTTATAATAGTGTGGAGTAACTATACTATACAATTTACAAATCGCTGCTGTAACAAAAAGTAAACCAAGCACAAGCAATCCGAATACAATAATTAGCTTAAATATGTCTACACCCCTCTTTATATCACAATTTAAAATAGCTTTAAGATTGAAATAGGATGTCACAAAAGTAACAGCAGCTAAAAAAATTGTTATTATCACAGATGACCTACTGTTTAGCTTGTCCATACGATTAATTTGACATTGATAATCCATTTTACAGATGTCGTAAAAACATTCAATACCGCTATAGTCATAGTCAGATCCATTGCTATTGTCGCTCTTACCTTTTGATACTGTTTCTTGCATACATTCACCAACTTTCCTATATTTTCTCTCATGATATCACTAATTCAAGCAAAAGTCAATCTTAATTATAATATTTTTCTATACTGCACAAAATCATTTTGCCTTTTTTATGCAATACTTCAAGCTTTCGACATTTATGAACTTTTTGCGACACAACGCAAAAGCGACCGCAAAATGCAGCCGCCCTTGTGAAAATATTATAAGGAGTTTTGTAAATGGTGGAGCAGATGTTGAGCTGGCACGCTCTCGACCTGCATACGGAGCTTTCGCCCCGTCGGACTTTTTTATGGAGGTCCGCAAATGTTTGCTTGCCTTATTGGCTATTGTAATGATATCATACTATGTACGTTCCTGCAAGTGGTATTGAGTGGTCTTGTGTGGTATATTTAATTTCTCACAGCCATTGTGAAACATTCTCAGCACAGTTTTGTAATCTCTGAAAATATAGTTGTGAGCTATCTTCTTCACCGATATACCATTGATGAAATACAGCTTGATTATCCTTGCAGTATCTATGGCTTCAGCTTCCTCATTGCAGAACATTTCGTCTATCTCAGACTGTATCTCCTGCGTGAGCCTTGCACGTTCTTCGCTCAGCTCCTTTTGTTTCTCACCCTTGCAGGCATAACTCAGCATTGAGCTTTCGGCTGTGTTGCCTGGCGTTCCTGCCGAACTGTCATTCTTGTCATAACATACGGCTTTCCCGTTCAGTATCCTTGCCCTGTTTTCTTCAAGATTGGCTATGAGCTTTGGTATCAGCTGATAGCGTGATATCTTTTCTTGTATTGTCAACCTTTATCCCTCCTCGATCATTCTTCCGCAAACAGGACAGAACTCAAAACGGACTTCCTTGCCGTCTGCGCCAAGCTTTTCGCTCCACTCTGTTACTCCATTGCAGTATTCACAGCCTGCATATTCAGGTAAGTTTACGCCGTTATGTTTTGCAAGCCCCTCGTCGCAGAGTATCAGCTCCAGTGCCTGCAATGCGTATTTGAGTTTTTCTTCCCTGTCCTGCGTTTTGTTTATCTTCCAGACCGTTGTCTGCCCTCTGCGGATATTCTCCTGCATTATGCAGGCTTGCCTGAAAAACCTGCCGTTTCGCTCCTTGCTGTGAAGATATTCCCGCTTGTATTCCGCCTGCTTGTCCTCGCATATCTCTTTTGACCAGCCCTCATGCCTGTTCTTGTAGCCAAGTCTTGATAACTGCGAGAAATACTTATATTCCTCAGCAGGATACTCGTCATAGATGAGCCTACCGTCTATCGCCATATCTTCATACCGTGCGAACTCTTCTTGTGACATTCTTTTGAAATCTGTTTTAATGATTATCCCCCCTCTGTGACGGGTTGTGACGAGTTTATGCCGTTTTTCAAGAACTCTTTCTTTATATATATATTCTTTTATCTTCTTATACGAAAGGTTAGAAAAACCCGTCAACCCGTCACAACCCGTCACATTTGCAATTATTTACACATTATTATCGAGATTTATGCCGTTAAAATATGCACCTGACCTTGTCTTTACTTTTTCAAAGCGTTTTGCAAGTTCCATACCGAACTTTGTTGAACTCATACGATATTCATTGTTCTGCTCAGCCCAGTTAAGATACGCCGCAAAAAGCTGACTTGACTTAACGCTCAGGCCCTTGCCCACAGTACACTTATCCTCAACAAATGCAGAGATAACGTCCATTTCACGGCGGTACTCCCTCACTTCTTCAAGGACGGCACGAGGCATTTTAAGCCCCTCTTTCTGCCACAGCAAACAGCCCTCGACCGCCCAGCGGAATATGCCCGTAAGCTCCGCCGACAGCTTGTATTTCAGCCTGCGGTCTATCTTTTCTTCGGGTATCTGCACAGTGAATGGTATCATATGTATCCTGCGCCATATGCCCGTATCCGTTCCTCTGATGACAGGCTTATGGTTTGTCGCCATCCAAAGTTTGAACTCAGGCTTGAACTCGAACTCATCTCCGTAAAGCTTTCTTGCCGTAACAGTATCGTCGCCTGTAAGCTGTTTGAGCAGACCCTCGTTGATACGAACACCCTCGTTAGGCTCAACGCTTGTCACGAGCCTTGCTCCTTTGAGCCTTGCAATATCGCTGTTTATGGCGGTGCTCTGATTTGAACGCACCATAATAGTTTCAGGCTGGATATTTGCCGCATAGTCCCCGAAAATATCCCTTATGATATCAATGAAAGTTGATTTGCCGTTTCGTCCTGTTCCGTATAGAAAGAACGCACATTGCTCGGTGGTCGAGCCTGTCAGGGAATATCCCACAGCTTTCTGAACGTATCTGATAAGGTCTTTATCCTTTCTAAAAATATCATCAAGAAAGGCAAGCCAGCGAGGACAATCGGCGTTCTCTGAATACTCAACGGCTGTCATTTTCGTCAGATATGTCATAGGATTGTGAGGAGATATGCCGCCGCTTCGCAGGTCGATAACTCCACCCGGGGTATTGAGAACAGTTTTAAATCTGTCCATTTGAGCAGGCAGAACAGGAACGTGGTGCATGACCTCGCTTAGCATTGCGTTCTTTGATTTGTTAGAACGGCAGGACTTCATATGCTTTTCAAAAGCCTTTGCCATATCCGTTCCCTCGTCTGCGTCAAGCTGAGCGTACACCTTTGCCTCTGCCGCCATACAAGCCACAGCCTTATCAGCAAGACGTTTAACTGTGCCTGTCATATCGGTACACCACTTTCTGCCGTCATACCAAAGCCATCGTTTGTCTGTATAACAGTATCTCACCTGCTCGCCAAAAAGGTCAACAAAACGTTCTGCATTGCCTGTATCGTCAAATGAATAAAGTCTTGGCTTGGTTTCTTCCTGCTCCACAGCACCTACAGAGATCGGCTCAGAGGGCGACTTGAAGTTAAAAGAAAATCCCCCTGCGAACTTTGGCGAATAGGTTTTGTCGCAATCTGCAATGGCTTTCTGGATCGTGAGTGCGCCATAGGTCGAACCGCTTTGTGCCCTGTCCCACTTTTCACGCATAAGACCTGAGGAACGGAATATCATATCCATTTTTTCTGCGTCACAGCCTGTCCAGAAGGCAAGCATTGAGCAGAACGCCATATCAGCCTCAGACTGAGAGGTATATCCTGCGGTGCTGCCGCTGTAGAGAGACACGAACTTTCCGCCGTTCTTTGCTCCTGCCGCAGCTTTGATAATCTGGTCTGCGGTGTCAAGTCTGACAGCAGGAACAGCCTTTGCCACAGGCTCGTGACCGCCGCCTATATACTTTTCGTGCAATGGCTTTATGCTGTCGGAACACTCTGCGATACTCTCATATTCTGAGCAGGAGTTGCCTGTCATAACGAAAAATCTGCCGTCCTCATACATCTCAACTGAGCCTTTACGTCTGCCACGCTTTGGGAGCGTTCCTCTGCATATGATATGTATGCCCTTGCCCGATTGAGATATCTCAGTATAGCTTTGCAGGGTGGAGATAAATTCGGATATGATGTTGCCGTTCTCTCCCCTTTGGTATGCCTCAAGCTCCTCCTCTTTGCCGTCAATGTCAACACCGAAATATGGACAGCCGCCGAACATAAATCCTATGCCCGAATGTTTTTCTGAGGCTCTCACAGCCGTATCGAAATCGCACCAAGTAGAGGGGTTATTTGACATAGCCCCTCCGCCTGTAAGTGCGTTTATCGGCACTTTCTTTATCTTCCCTCTCTTTTCATCTTGCACAGCGTCCCAGCATATCCAGTTTGGCAGGGCTTTAAGCTCCTGCGGTATTTGTTCGTACATATATCCAACTCCTAACATAAATTTTGAAAAGTCAAAGCCTTTCACTTATCCCCGAAAAACACCCGAAAAGTTGCATTAAAAAATGCAACAATTGCAGAAATGTTGCCAAATTAAAATATAAATCATTTGTTTGCACAAAATATCATCTGCGTTTTTATGCAAAAGCACTATGACTTTTCGCTTTTCTCAGAAATCAGAACGGCACGCCGTCATCTGTAAGCACGTCCTCAAAATCTTCAAGGGAACCTATGGCGCTGTCAGCCTGCGTATTTGTCTTAGGCGTTGCAAAGCCCGTCTGCTTAGTCGCAAAGCTGTCCGCCTTCGGTGCAGAGGATTTGAACTTATGCTTGCATTCAGGATACTTTGTAGGGCTGACAAAATTAATGCGTTCCCGCTCCTTGCCGTTCCATTCTTCGTGCGTGAGATCTACCCTTATGCACTTGTTCAGCAGGTCGGTGCAGTATGCTTTAAGGCTGTCATACTCCTTGCCGTCAGGAAGCTTAGCCGCCTTGCCCATTGCCATAAGCTGAGCAAAGTTGTAGCCCTCCACCTGCATATCGTTTTCGTTAGGCTCGTGCTTTTTCCATATGGTGTGGAACAGGCAGGAGTTGCCGTATTTCTGCCCCTGCACGTCATTTCTGATGACGAGAGTGAAGTTAAGACCCACCGAGCCTTTCTTTGTCGTGCGTTCCTCGATAGCGGTTATGATGCACTCGTAATCGCCCTCAGGCTTTAATCCGTTCTGAAATGCCTCTGATTGATTTGACTTAAATCCCATTTTTTATTCCTCCGTTAGTAAATTTACTGCGTCCTCTGCCGAGCGGCATATGCCTGCCAATGCTCCGCACTCACGCATTTTTGTTATGAACTTCTTCTGCTCAGGACGAACTCGCCCCGACTTTGTTTTGACTTCGATAAAGACAGCTCTGCCGTCCTTATGTCTTACGCCGAACAGGTCTGAAAAACCTTTCGGCACACCTGTGGTGAAATATCTGCCGTCAACTGTCCTGCCCTCGCCCACGTTCACACGAAAGACAGTGCAGTAGGGCGACACCGCACAGCGTATCTCGTTTTGTATCCTGTGTTCTTCCGTCAACCTATAAGCCCCCTTTGCCTTGCCTGATAATACGCCCAGCCTGATTTGTAGCCGTGACTTTTCGCATACTGCAAAAGTTCGGGATAGGTATGACAATCGGCAGGACTTGAAAAGTCAAGCTTGAATCCCTCCACCTTTACAAGCCCCACGCTGCTGTCTGTTTCAAGCTTTCTCTCGGCTGAGGGAAACTCATATCCGCAATGAGGACAGCATACTTTCACCCCCGCAGGAGGAGCAGAGAAAGTATAGAAACATTCAGGGCATTGTTTCACCTTGTCGCTCTGCTCCTGCTTTTTATGCTGAGCTTTCGGCTTTTTCTCCAAGCTCCACTGCCTGTCATCGTCAGGCATACCAAACCTTGCATAGTTGCCAACGTGGTCAATTATGACGGCTCTTTTATTTGGACGATAACGCATACATCTCATAGCCTGCTGAATGTAAAGAGTAAGGCTCTTGGTGGGTCTAAGAAGTATGGCACACTCGCAGTCGGGAACGTCAAAGCCCTCTGAGATAAGGTCGACGTTGCACAGCACAGTTATATCTCCCCTGCGGAAAGCTGAGATAATGCTGTCACGCTCTGCCTTTGGGGTCGAGCCGTCGATATGAGCCGCCTTTATGCCGTTGTCATTAAACACCTCTGCCGTTCGCTGAGAATGTCTGACGGAAGCACAGTAGCAGACCGCTTTTTTGCCCAAAGCAAGCTGTTTGTAATACTTTATGACGTCACCGAAAACAGTGTTTTTCACCATAGCTTTCTCTATCTCCGCCGCCATATATTCTCCGTGAGAAACGTGAAGTCCTGTAAGGTCGGCAACGTCAGGAGCATAGTAGTCATAAGGTGCAAGACAGTTGTTATCAATAAGCCATTTTGCAGATACGCCAATGATAAGCTTGTCGTTCACGTCACCAAGCCCGTCGCCATTAAGGCGGACGGGGGTCGCTGTAACGCCCACTCTCGGCACGTCCGAAAAGTATTCGTATATGCGTTTGTAGGACTGAGCAAGGCTGTGATGATTTTCGTCAGTTATGATAAGTGCAGGTCTGGCAAGCTTTTTAAGCCGTCTTGTAATAGTCTGCACCATACCCACCTCGCAGAGTTTCATATCAACGCCCCAGCGGATAAACGTCTTTTTTATCTGCTCCACAAGCTCACGTCTGTGGACGAGAAAAAGCACTCTCTTTCCGTTAAAGGTCGTCCGCCTAGCCATTTCAGCCACAATGCATGACTTTCCTCCACCGCAGGGCAGGACTATGCAGGGTGCTTTATACCCTGCACGCCAAGCCTGCCTTACCTGCTCCACCAACTCATTCTGATACGCTCTCAGCTTCATTGGACTTCGCCGCCTTTACCCTTTTCAGAACGCATTTCATGCAAAGCTGTTTGCCGTAATTCTTCATCGAGCCGTCTATAATCTGCTGAACTGTGCGCCTGCCGTCTGACATTATCGTCTTTCCGCACTCTGAACAGATATGTTCGTCCGCAAGGTGATAGTATGTCCTCAGTGCTTCATCAACAAGTTTCAGATCGTTGCTTATGTACATACTGTCGAACAGCCCGATAGGACTTTTGCAGGTGTCAGTGCCGTCCGTCTGAGTTGCGAAAAGATACTTGCCGTCAACCACAACAGTTTTAAGCACAGTTGTGAACATACCCTCGACAGTTATCTTCTCGTCAAGCAGCTTGCCGATAGTTTTAGCTTTCTGCCTGCCGTCCTCGCCTGTATCAAGGTGATTGAGAAAATACACGATAACGTCCTCCGGAAGCATTTCAACGCTTCTCACAAGCTCCCAGAAATTCTTTGCAATGTCGGTGAACTTCTGATAGCCCGTTTCCTTTGCACGGCGCATAAACTCGTTCACCATAAGATACTGACTATCGTCAACGGCTATGGACTTTGCCGTCTGAGCTTTCATAAAGCGTTCTATCTCACCGTAATTGTCGGTATGTATCGTTGACTTAAACTGTGTGCGGAACGGAAGCTGTTTTCCGTTCACGTTCACAAGAGCAAGCTCGTCCTCTTTGAAATTTCTCAGGGAAGCAGATTTGCCGCTTCCCGAAAAGCCTAATACAAGTATCGCAAGTCCCATTCTCTTTCCCTCCTTATCTTATGGTCAGTCCCGGTCTGCGGACAACTGCCGCATATGGTATCTTCCTGCCTGCCTCGATAGCCGCCTTGACAGCTGTCTTGCTTATGTCAGGATCTTTGTATTTCAGCAGGCTGTCATCATTGACCTTTGCCCACTCCACAAAGGCTTTCGGGTCTGTTATCTCGGTGCTTTCCCTGCCCTTTGTAATGCTTATCTTAGCCATAACGCCCTCTATTTTGTTAAGGTTGACCCTCTGCATACTGTTCATAAGATAAGCTTTAAGGCTCTCTGCCTGCTTGATTTTCTGCTCACGTCTTGCTTTGAGGGCTTTCTCCTCTGCTTCAAGCATTTTCGCCTCGCTGCTCAGCACCTTAAAATAAGCCGCAACGTTCTCTGCCTTGTCCGTAAACTCAGCCTCAACGCATTCAAGGGTATCAAACCACACTTTTTCAGCCTCAGCCTTTTCCTCTGCCGTAAGCTCGGCATTTTCCGTCATATCCTCAAGGCTGTCAAAAAGCCTCTGAAAATCGTTTGTAAGCTCATAAAGTTTCATTTTTATACCTCCAGTTTTGAATTGATAATATCCGCAAGCTGTCTTGCTTTCTGTGTGAAAAGTCCGTAATTGTCGCTGTCATTATGCTCGTTCACAAAGCCCACGAGCCTTGTTACGCTGTCAACAGCGGTTGAAAGATAAGCCTTGAATATGGCTTTATCGTCCTGCGTTGACGTGATCTCCGCCTTCCCCGCAAGCTTTTTCTCATACTCCGCCTTAGTTCTGTCAAGCTCCTCACGAAGCTGTGAAAGCTTGTCCTGCTTATCCTTTTCAGCCTGCTCAGCTTTCTGCAAAAGCTCTCTGCGGTCTTTCAGGCTGTCTTCTTCAAGCTTTGAATATTTTTCCGACCAGTCAAGGTCAACACGCCGCATAGCGTCTTTAAGGTTTGCCACCTCTTTGCTGTCCGTTTCCACAGCCACCTCGATAGGACGGTTTTCAAGGTCCTTTATCTCGGTTTCAAGCTGACGTATGCGGAGTTCAGCCTTGTCCCTCTGCTTTGATATCCTATCGCAGATACCGTTCATATCGTCAAGTCTGCCGCTGAGCATATCTGCCTTGTCAGCCTTGATCTTAAGCTGTTTGACCTTTTCTTCAAGCTCTCTTACTGATGTATTTTCAAGGTCAGTGTTCTCGGTAAGTTCAGAACGTTCGTCCTCAGAAAGCTTGGTGAGAAGTGTTAGTTTCTTTACTCCAATTAGTGAACTCGAGTTCACTAATTCTTTTGGCAACTTCTCAACAATCGAAATGTAGTTATATACTTGTCTATCCGAAAAGCCTGTTTCAGATTTACAGTAATCATTAAATTCCGAATACCCAAGCTCCTTGTAAAGCCTGCTGTCCCTCATTTCCTTAAAGCCCATACACATATCGTAAAGGCTCTGCTGTGCAAGCTGAGCTGAGATCTTTATCCTGCGGTCAAGCTCAGCTGCCTTGATATATTCTGCCGATAGTTCGTTCATGCTGTTTTACGCTCCTTTCGTTTTTCTGCAAACACCCTGTCAAGATACCGCTGATACTTCTGTTCAAAGTCCTTTATCTCCTGCGGTTTGTCCTCACCGCCGTTTTGCACCACGTTGTTCCTATACCCTCTGCACTGCACGATACCGCCGTATTGGTTCACCTCAACAGTATAGTAAGGCTTGTCAGGCTCAGAAACTTTTCTCAGAAACATTATACTTAGCTTTCCCATAGCATGGCGTTCTGCATATCCGCCCACACAATGGGAAAGTATCCTGCCCTCGTCCTCTATCTCTTTCAAACTGTGTGGCTGTCTGACAAGTAAGCCGTCTGCCGAAAATTCAAGGCAGACACGCTCTGCAAGCCTTTTCGTGAAGTTCTGCAAAACAAGCTCGTCATGCTCATAGTTGATGATCTGAGTAAGCCTGTTGTGCATTGTCCAGAAATCGTGTGGCAAAGCTATCATTGTATCGTGAATGTTATACTCCAGCATTTCGCACTGCTCCAGATAGTCGCTGTAATCAAGAGGTGTCATTTCCTGCTCGTGTATGTATCGTGCCACCCTTTGCGGTGTAAGACCTGTTATCCTCACAAGACGTTCAAGAGTGCCGTGTTCGTTCTTAAAGACCTTTGCTATATTCAGTAAATCTTCCGGTCTGAGTTTTGGATATTCCTCACGATAGTCAAGATACTGCTCCCACAGGTGTTCGCTGCCTTTGAGTGTCTTGAACTCCGTCTTGTTCAGTCCGAGCATTTTCAGCAGGTCATTACTTTTCCAGTTCACACGCTGAGAGAGCAGGAACTTTTCCTGATATCCCCACCAACCTGTGTATCTCACGCTTGTTACGTCATAGTTCTGTTTCATAAGATACTCAAGATTAGGGTGCTTGCAATACGCGTGAAGATAACATATAAGCATATTACCGTGATAATGCTGATACTGACTGTAACGCATATCCGACTTGTCTATGGCTTTGATGTTCAGCACCGAATAGGAATTATCGTAGTTATATCCCATACAGCACTTGCAAAAGACAGGCTCACGGAAGTCATTACGCACCGACCAGTTAATGCCGTTATCACTGCCGTATCTCACAGATCCGTCACGGGCGAACACATACCGCTGTCTTTCCACAAGGTCACCCTTTGAGTATCGGTGAAAGCAACGTGTGAAAAGCTCAGCACCCCTTGTGAGGAACACCACATAATTCTTAGCACCTCTGCCTTTCATCTTATCCATAAGCTCTTTATCCACCGCAGGAAAGCAGTAAATAAGAGCCTCTTTTCTTGTCTTTTTCATACTGTCACCTTAGAAATCAAGCAAGCCGTCAAGGGATAGGCTGACAGACGGTTTTGCCGTTTCATTGCTGTCTGAGCCGTCGCCCAGGTCGATCGTCATATTGAAATGAACGTCCGCACCCTTGAAGTAAAAGCTTACAGCTCTGCGGTAGGCCTCAATATCTGAAATACTTTCCCTTACACCCTTAACAGCGTTTTCCGCACACTCAGCGAAAGTTCTGTCCGTCTGCAGGACCGCCTGAGCAAACTCCTCGTTCTGCTCACAGAAAGTGCTGAGAGCCTCAAGAGTAGGCTTTGCAACCGCCTGTGCATACTTGCCAAGCTTAGCGGCAGACAGCTCCTGCGACAGCTTGTCCTGAGCTTTCTTTGCGTTAATGTTCATTGCCGTCACCACCTTTTCGCACGCTATTCATCCACGCACTGGCACAGCAGATGTCCTTGTATGTCTCACCGAGATCAAAAGCCTTCTTCTCATGTGGCTCCATTTCTTGATACAGTGCTAAAAGGGTTGACATAGCACTTGCGAGCACTTGACATATATCCGATTTTGTGCTATCATCAATTTGAAAAGTGTTTTCTTTTTTCGTTGAGCTTGCGCTGTTGGCAGACAGTGCAGGCTCGTTTTTTATGTACTCTGCAAGATATGTACCACACACCAAATCTTTTCCATTAAGCGGACAACCTTTGCAACTAACAGTAAATTCTGTACAGTAGTTTACCGCCTTTTCAAACTCCTCTTTCGGTATCATCTTTATCCTCCTCTTTCTCAAAACCTTTCTCCCAGTGCCTATCCGCCACGCTCAGCACAAGATACATCACTACATCTATCCCTGCAAGCACGGCTACTGT
>OGNP01000499.1_pt1 | contig 25389 bp, 28 predicted proteins | sample 1573531 | NCBI WGS metagenome assembly OGNP01 (sample SAMEA2581984, study PRJEB24529) | metagenome | biome: Human gut stool | place: China | collected 2011 | reverse complement strand
CCAGCTATCCACAGACACGGATGTCTGTGGAAGTTCGATATGGGACACGGATGTCCCGTATCGAACGGTAGCGGCAACTACCGTTACCTATATGAAAAGTCTTAGAAATATCCAATTGGAGCTTCTGGCATCGTTGATGTATGCACACCTGCTTTCCTCATATATGCTGTCGTCCGTATATTAATAATGTGTACTAAACAACAACATTTTAAAGATACTTCTTAAGTATATCAGCCTTATCTGTCTGCTCCCATGGGAGGTTAAGGTCTGTACGTCCAAAATGTCCATAGCTTGCTGTCTGCTTATAGATTGGTCTTCTTAAATTAAGCATATTTATAATTCCATTTGGTCTTAAATCAAAGTTTTCTCTGATTATTTCAACAATCTTTTCATCGCTTAACTTACCTGTTCCAAATGTATCTACACAGATTGATGTTGGATGTGCAACACCGATCGCATATGAAAGCTGAATTTCGCATCTGTCTGCGATACCTGCTGCAACTATATTCTTAGCTACATAACGTGCTGCATAAGCTGCTGAACGGTCTACCTTTGTGCAATCCTTACCAGAAAATGCTCCACCACCATGTCTAGCTGCTCCACCATAAGTATCTACAATAATCTTTCTACCTGTAAGGCCTGAATCTCCGTTAGGACCACCTATAACAAAACGGCCTGTTGGGTTAATAAATATCTTAGTATCAACATCTACCATAGCTGGGTCAACAATTGCATCTATAACGTACTTCTTGATATCTTCATGAATCTGTTCCTGTGATACTTCTGGTGCATGCTGTGAAGATACAACAATTGCATCAAGACGTATAGGCTTGTTGTTTTCATCATATTCAACTGTTACCTGTGTCTTGCCATCTGGTCTTAAGTAGCTTAATGTGCCATCCTTACGAACCTTTGTAAGCTGCTTTGAAAGCTTCTGTGCAAGTGCTGCTGAATATGGCATATATTCTTCTGTTTCGTTTGTAGCATAACCAAACATCATACCCTGGTCGCCGGCTCCAAGGTCTTCATCGTCCTTATCAACACCTTCCTTTGCTTCAAGAGCCTTATCAACTCCCATAGCTATATCTGCTGACTGCTTATCAAGTGCAACCATAACTGCACATGTGTTACCATCAAAGCCCTTTTCTGAGCTGTCATAACCTATCTCTACAACTGTATCACGTACAATTTGTGGGATATCTATAGAAGCCTTAGTTGTGATTTCACCCATAACCATAACAAAACCTGTATTAGTAAGTGTTTCACATGCCACTCTTGAATATGGATCCTGCTCATAAAGTGCATCAAGCACTGCATCTGATATCTGATCACAGATTTTATCTGGATGTCCTTCTGTTACTGACTCTGATGTAAATAATCTTTTTTCCATCGTACTAATCTTTCTCCTTCTAAAATAAACTTCCTTGTTATTAAGTATCTCCGATTATGCCTTGTACAGCCTGGCTTAAAGCATAATTCGACATGCTTATATCCTAATTTCGTATGGATGCATACTTATACTTTAAATTGTATGTCTTTAAATTGTACGTCCATTTTTACATACATAACATACATATCTGATATATCTATGCATAGAAAAAGGTCCCTTAAAGGGACCCGAAATCTGCTTCGAAATCCTCTCATTGTTCGAATAATCTCGCTCAGGTTGGCACCTTCCTTATGCTGTTCAAATGCAAGGGGTTGCCGGGCTTCTCAGATCCTATGTATCTCCACCGCTCTAAATAAGGGATATAATCATATATTTAATTATGATTACATTATGCTGCGCTGCACGCACCATCTGTAATCCATAAAAATATTACACAATATATTGTTACACGTCAAGTATAATTGACTTTTTAAACTATTAAATTTATAATTATTTCATATTTAAATGTAGGGTTCATAAAGTATTTTGTGCTCATATATGGACGGATTCAGGGTCTTTCCCAACCTATGAGTGCGCTCATGTAAATTCAGACCTTTTGACCCTGGTATCATATGATATATACAAACAGTTCTATTACATTTGAAATTTAAGGAGAATGTTATATATGAATGACAATACTATATTTATATTTGATGCACATGCCGGAATGAAGCTTTCACGTGATATTATATTAAGCGATGGCTCTTTGCTTGCGCCTAAAGATACTGTTCTTACGCCTTCGCTTATTGCTAAAATTTCAAGTCTGCATGTCCTTGAAATAAACATTTATAATGAGGATGAAGACTCTGCAGCACAGGCTGAAAGAAATGCTGCTTTAGCCAGAACTGATGCTGACAATATCAACTATTATGAGCGTGTCCGTAACTCTGATGAATTCAAGCATTTTGAATCAGAATATAATGTTAATGTAGATTCCGTAAAAGATAATCTCAACTCATTCCTTACTGCCGAAAACAATATAGACACAGACACCATGGTATCTGAAACTATGAATATTATGTCTGAAGCGCGTAATTCGCTTCAGATGTTTGATATGCTGCATGCCATGCGAAACAAAGACGACCTTACTTTCGTTCATTCTGTCAATGTTGCACTTATCGCATCTATTATAGGCAAATGGCTCAACTTTAATGATGAACAGATTAAAACACTTACTCTTGCAGGTCTCTTACATGATATTGGCAAGCTGCTTGTACCTGATAATATACTAAATAAACCAGGTACATTGACTGACAATGAATATGAGATAATGAAGCATCATGTTAATCTTGGATATGAACAGATAAAAGACAAAAAGCTTCCTCTCCCTGTTAAAGAAGCTATACTGCTGCATCATGAAAAATGTGACGGAAGCGGATATCCATTTGGTCTTAAAAGCCCTGATATCCCGGCTGTTGCCAAGATTATCACTATCGCAGATGTATATGATGCCATGACTGCATCACGTATATATCGTGCACCTATATGTCCTTTTGAAGTTGTTAAAATGATGTATCAGGATGCCTTTACCAAGTTTGATCCTATATATGCTATTCCATTTCTTAAAAATGTAGTTGCTTCATATATTGGAACAAACGTAAAGCTTTCAGATGGACGTACTGGAAAGGTAGTTCTTATAAATGACAACGCTCTTGACAAACCTATCGTACAGTGTGGAAATGATTATGTAAATCTTTCTAAAAACAGCGGATTAAGTATTGTTTCGCTGATGTAATTATATTATACAGGTGTCAGCAGGTCCAATACGGCTGCATCAGTGCAAATGGGAATTGTGGACCTGTTGACACGCAAAATACTGAAGTTTCTTATTATTGTTTCTTGATGTATTGTTAATTTTTACTTTGTTTTTATTAATTCTTGGTGTGTTCTTAATCTTACTTTATTTCTCAGTTTTTATATTAAATGCCTTTATCCCCGGATACACTGCGGAACTTCCAAGCTCATCTTCTATACGCAGTAATCTGTTATATTTTGCTATTCTCTCACCTCTTGATGGTGCCCCGGTTTTTATCTGTCCCATATTCAAAGCAACCGCCATGTCCGCAATCGTCGTATCTTCTGTTTCACCTGAACGATGGCTTGATATAGCAGTATATCCAGCTTTATGCGCCATCTTAACTGCCTCTATTGTTTCTGACAACGTTCCTATCTGATTGAATTTTATAAGAATTGAATTCGCACAGCCTGAAGCTATACCTTTTTTTAATCTTTCTGTATTAGTAACAAATAAATCATCACCCACAAGCTGTACACGATTGCCCAGTTTATCAGTTATATCTCTCCATCCGTCCCAATCTTCTTCGTTAAGCGGGTCTTCTATTGATATCACTGGGAATTTGTCGATAATTTTAGAGTAATAATCGACAAGTTGTTTGCTATCCCGCTTAATTGCAAGCATTTCATTGTTTGCATCAAGTAAATCATAAGTCATTTTTTGTTGTTTCATGTCTACATTTTCATGAACTTTTGATTGTCTTGTTGCATATTCTCTTGGGAACTCATACAATCCGCTTTCAGTATTGTATAATTCGGAAGCTGCGGCATCCATCGCGAAATAAATGTCTTCCCCTGGCTTATATCCTGCTGTAATCACCGCCTCCATAAGAAGTTCAAACACTTCAAATGCATCAGCCACATCTGGTGCAAAACCTCCCTCATCACCAACAGTAACTGCGAATCCTTTCTTAGTAAGTATTTCCTTTAAAGAATGAAACACCTCTGTTCCCATACGAAGTGCCTCTCGAAAACTTGATGCACCCACCGGAACTATCATATACTCCTGAAAATCACTTCCAACTGCGTGCCTACCCCCATTTATAATATTCATCATAGGAACTGGAAGTGTCGTAGCCACATTTCCACCTATAAACCTGTATAATGGCATATGAAATGATGCCGCCGCTGCCCTGGCGCATGCTATTGATACTGCAAGAATTGAATTAGCACCTAATCTGGACTTATCTTTAGTTCCATCTTCTTTTATCATAGCTTTATCTATTGCATATACATTAGATGCATCCATTGCAAGTACTGTATTGTTAAGTTCAACATTTATATGTTTTACAGCCTTAAGCGTACCTTTTCCAAAATATCTTTTCTGATCCATATCTCTTAGTTCAACAGCCTCAAAAGCACCTGTTGACGCTCCACTTGGAACCATACCATGTCCAACAGTTCCATCGTTAAGCAAAACCTGTGCCTCTACTGTGGGATTGCCTCTTGAGTCCAGTATTTCCCTTCCAATAACCTTCTTTATTTCAAGCTTTCTATGTCTATGCCCCATCATCTTCAAGGTACTATTGTTAACTTCATCTGGTGGAATATGGGGATTATCAAGACAGCCTGCTTCTATCCCATCACTGCACTCATAAGCTTCAGGTGAACAATATCTTTCTGCCATAGGCTCATTCATAGGTACACCACCGGCAAAGTCAGATTGTGTGTATACTGTACTGCTCTGCTGGCTATCCTTATTATCAGAATTTCTTGTTAAATCAGATTGCATTAGTGTGTTCCTCCTGTCAATTATTTGCTTTATATGGTCACTGCCTTTATACAGCTTCTGCTTTATATAACCACTGCTTTTATATTGCTTCTGCTTTATATAATCACTGCTTTTATATTGCTTCTGCTTTATATAATCACTGCTTTTATATTACTTCTGTTTTATATAATCGCTGCTTTTATATTGCTTCTGTTTTATATAATCGCTGCTCATATATTATATAATTGACGGAATTGTTGAAAATATTCTTGTAATGCCTGAATATACTTTAGTTTAGATTTGCTTTATTCTTCATTATCTTTAATTTTTATGATGTGCATACTTTTCTCTTGTTGCCATTCCTCCACGTATATGTCGCTCTTGTTTGTTGACATCAAGTACTTTCCTCACTTTCGCAGCAAGTGCAGGATTAATCTCTAAAAGTCTTGTTGTTACATCCTTATGTGCGGTGCTTTTACTTACTCCAAACTGTTTTGCCGCCTTTCTGACTGTAGTATTGTTATCTATTATGTAATTAGCAATATCTATTACCCTTTCTTCAATATAAGTTTTCAAAAATAAAAACCCCTGCATATCTGTTTGTACAGTTTATGCAGGGATTATAAAAATATTCTGTTTTGTTATTTTAGTTATTTTATTTGTTATATTTCTTCAGCAAGCGTGTGAAGCAAACCTTCACAGCCAGCCTTTACATCTTTATATGTTGCTTCGAAATCTCCTGTATACCACGGATCCGCTACATCAAGGCCTGAACCTGCAAATGTAAGCAGCTTATATATCTTTTCATCTGGATCTCCACCTGATATACGCTGCATATTTCTTATGTTCTCTGTATCCATGCCTATAAGATAATCATATTCCTCATAATCATCCAGTGTCATCTGCACTGCTCTATGTGGAATGACCGGTATCCCTTCTGCTTTTAATCTGGCAACCGTCCCATGGTGTGGGGGATTGCCTATCTCTTCACGGCTTGTTGCCGCTGAATTAATATAAAACTGGTCTGATAAACCAGCTTGTTTAACTAAATATGTCATGACACTTTCGGCCATGGTGCTGCGGCAGATGTTGCCGTGGCAAACAAATAATATTTTTATCATGCCTTAAAAACTCCTTGAAAATACTGATTTTCCTTGATTTTACACCACTTTCTACGATTTGCTGTGATAAATTGTTTTCTTCGTTTTCGTCGCATATCATGGCATAAATTCGTATATCTTGTCATCCAAATTTAGTAAAAATCTTAGTAAAACAGCTTAATTTTCTCATTTTACTAAAGACTTTTTCCACTTAGGTTATCTTTTAGTTGTATCAATATTTTTAAATTTTAATCCATTTTTTCACATTTGCCAAGTTCTTTCTTGGCATCCTCTGCTCCAGATGCGTATATGTATTCAATGTAACACCTATATCAGAATGCCCCATTAGATATTGAAGTGTCTTGGGATTCATTCCGCTTTTTGCCATGTTGCTACAATAGGTATGTCTGCAAACATGGGGCGTAATTTTGGGTAATTGCTCTTTATAGATTCGATTATGTTTTGCCAATGCCCACTCAAAATGTTTTTCCCAATGTAAGGCAACTTCCGGCATATCCTTCTTATCCAAAAACAAAAATCCCTTATATCCATCAATCACAGGTTCCTTCTTGGGTTTTTTCCGATTTTCAACAATACGCTTAAAACATTCATACACTTCTTCGGTCATAGGAATGATTCTTGTTCCACTTGATGTTTTCGTATCCTCAATAATATACTTCATTCCTCTGGTCCTTTGAAGCTGATGATTTACACTTATTTGTTTTTCTTCAAAATCAATATCGGAAAGTGTCAATCCGCAAAACTCTGAAATACGAAGTCCGGTTTTAAAAAGGATAAACATACCATCATAGTATCGTTTATAATGCTCATCATTCTTAATAAATTCCAAGAACTTTCTTGTTTTCTGATTATGACCACATCCGGAAACTGAGTGATGAACTATGCAAGGGGCACAATCTTTCTGTCATCATTCCGGGTGCTCGGCGTGGCAGAAAGTACAAAGAATGGCAGTCCGACCAGAACGGTTCTGCATGGAAAACGCAGATTAGAAAGGACATCAATTTCTGTATCAAGTCGGCTTCCACTTACTATGAATTTCTGCTTCTAATGAGAGCCAAAGGTTATGAAATCAAAGGGGAAACTTTTGAAAAAGGAGCTGCCAAATATATCTCATTCCGCCCTCTGGATAAAGAGCGTTTTGTGCGTGGCAGTACAAAATCTTTGGGTAAGGAATACACAAAGGAACGTATCATGGAACGCATTGAAAGGAAACGGGAGCGAAAGGCAGTAATCCCCAAAAGGGACTACTCTGCCCGCAGGCTCATTGACACCTCAGACGAAAATCGGGTAGGAGGTAGATAATTATTTTATCTACCGACCTCCCACACCACCGTACGTACCGTTCGGTATACGGCGGTTCTTTAGTTTTCACATCGTTTCAGGTAAAACTCTGTGAATGTTGGATATCCCCATTCACGGAGTTTTTCATTATTCAAAGCAAACTGTACCAGTCTATTATTGCTACAGTTCCAAATGCCCTGGCGCATATTTGCGTGCCATTGAATAAAGTCTTCATTCATTCCGAGTTCTTTCAACTTTCGGTATTTCGTTTTAGTTTTCTTCCATTGTTTCCAATAGACTGCCCTTATTCTATGACGTAACCACTTGTCATTATTCTGCAACAGACTTTTCATATCTGCCATTCCAAAGTAATTTACCCATCCTCTAATGAACTGCGTCAGTTTCAATGCCCGATATTCATTTCCCCATCCGTTATGTCTGTCAGTAAGCTCTCTGATTCTATTCTTCATCTTTATTATTGATTTAGGATGTACCCGAAATCTGCACGTTCCCTTGTGTCTATAGAAGCTATAGCCAAGGTATTTGACTTTGCTGATATGTGCCACGCACGTTTTGGTGCGATTTACTTTAAGGAATAGTTTTCCCTCAATATATGGCACTATGTTGTTTAAGGTTCTCTCTGCACTTTTCCTGCTTTTACAGAAAATCATACAGTCATCTGCGTATCGGACAAATCTATGCCCTCTCCGTGTAAGTTCCTTATCCAATTCGTTCAGCATGATGTTACTTAAGAGTGGGCTTAATGGTCCACCTTGTGGCATTCCGATTTCTGTCTTTTCAAACATTCCTCTGCTGATAACTCCAGCATTGAGATATTTGTGAATGAGCGATATTACCCGCCCATCCTTGATGGTTCGTGATAGTACTTCAATTAGTTTGCTCTGACAAACTGTGTCAAAGAACTTCTCTAAATCCATATCTACCACATATACATATCCATCATTGACATTTGTCTGGCATTGTTTCAGTGCGTCATGCGCACCTCTGTTTGGTCGAAATCCAAAACTATTCTCCGAGAACTGTTTCTCGTAAATCGGCGATAATACCTGTGTGATTGCCTGTTGAAACACCCTGTCAACTACTGTTGGCACTCCCAGTTTTCTAACCTCGCCTTTTGTTTCTTTGGGTATCTCTACCCTACGGACTGGGTTGGGCTTATATTTCCCATCCTTTATCTGCTGGATTAGTTGCTCTTGGTTGTCTTTCAGAAAACCTAGAAGTTCATCTACGCTCATTCCATCGACACCGCCTGCCCCTTTGTTTGATTTTACTTTCTTATAAGCCTTGTTAAGGTTATCCTTGTGTAAAATCTGTTCCATTAGGTTGCCCGTCTGAAAATCTGTGATGATGTCATTGTTTTCAGCAATCCTCTGATGGGCGGACACTTCTGCATACTCTTTCTGTTCCGCAGATACCATTTGCAGATAGTCCTCAATATGAAGTTGTCTGTCCTTAAATCCATCTTTGGTTACTTTCATTTACTCACATCTCCTAAAGTTCAGTCCTTCTCACTATGTTTGTAACCATAATGATACTATGACCTCTGCTGACTTCTCATAGTTCGTTGTTACTATAGGATTCATACTCTGTTTTCACCTACCTATGAGACCTCCCTAGGTACCACACGTTTCTTTCTCTCCATCTATCTGCCACATTTACCACAGTTAATCCCGAGTAGTTATTGGACTTCGATTTGAATTGCAATCTTATCCTTAACTGTAGCCTGATGTGATTTCTGTTCGTCAGACCAGAGATTTGCCTCCACCTTCCTTCAGATTCCACCTCACGATGGACACCCTTGGTGTTCAGCTATATCCTTCCCACTACTAGGGCGGATTCGGGACTTTCACCCGTTAGAAACGTGCGCCGCTAGGCGCACAATTTCAGAACAGCCCGGGACTGCAAAGGTGGGCTGCCATTGAGAATTTAAAGATTGCCGCACAGAGCTATAATGAAGTCGGCTCCCTTGCAGAACTGGAACACAAAATTGCGGTGAAAACCGAAGCCGGAAAGTCTGCAAAGCAGAGCGTTGTGGAACTGGAACACCGCATCAAAAACCTTGCGGAAATCATCAAATACGCACAGCAGTACAAAGACAACCGCTCCTATCATATCAGCTACAAAAAAGCCAAGAACCCGGACGCATATTTCCGCAGATACGAAAGCCAGATTATTCTTTATGGCGGCGCCAGACGTATGCTTGAACAGGCAGGCATAAACTTAAAGGGCTTGAATGTCGATAAGCTAAATGCAGAGTATCAGGAACTGACGAAGCAGAAAAGCAAGCTGACTTACACCTATAAGGATTGCAAAAAGGAAGTGCGTGAGCTGAACCGAAAGTTGGAAAATCTCAATCAGTATCTTGGGAAAAATATACCCACTACTCAAGACACAAAAAACAGACAACAATCTCTATAAATTAGGTAGTATATTAACCCATTTTATAGTATAATCAATTCACTACTTAACAAAGGAGCAATCTATTTATATGCTTACATTCATAGATGAAAGTGGATACCCTCGCCCTACAGATTCAACCAAGAATCCTATCCTGCTTGGTGTCTGTATCCATGAGAATGATATTAAACCGATCACAAATCAGATATACAAATTAAAAGATTCAATTTATGGAAAACAGGACGAAATAAAGTCTACAAAACTTATTCGTGAAGCGACCATTACCAAGAATCGTACAAATAATAAATCATATGTTGAGGGCATGGTAGACATCATTGCCTCTTATGACGCTGCTATTTTTGCCGTAATTATGGACAAGCCAGATGAACCAATTATTGTTCCGGAACATCATCTTCCGAAGCAGTATTACCTTCTTTTAAAAAAGGTTGAGTTTTACTGTAATCATCATCACTATGGCAAAGCAATGATGATATTTGATGAGGTACATGAGGATGCTGACCGAAAAATTGCTGAGGCAATTACAGGTTTTCTGTTCAAAACGAAGTTTGGGCGTTCTTTCCATCACATATTAGAAATGCCCTTGTTTGTCAGCTCTGCTGTAACTCCTGCAGTGCAATTTGCCGATATATTTGCTGGTATCGTGAGGCATTATTACGAAAATGAGCTTGACCAAAAAGAACCAGAAACAGAATTTCAGGAATGGCTTGTAGCGCTTTTCACCAAACTACATAATCTTACGGAAAATAACTTCATCCCCAAATCACATTATCTTGAATATGGCTTTCAGAAAATGGGCAAAAACTTCTCCTATCCTGTAAGCGAGAAATTTACTACTTCTGATAATGATGATGAAAGCCTTTTAAGTGAAGAATTTTCTAATGATTTATCTGAATAATTTTTTGTTTGACTTCATACAAATATGGTGTATAATATTATTAGAGTCATATGTTGTTCCGTCCTGGAGCTGCGTAGGACTCGTAATATTAACAAAAGTATCGCACTTGCAGTTTAGCAAGTGCGATTTTTACCTAAGCATATATTTCTTAATATTTCTATATAGTTCATCCAAAATGGTCTCACATAAGTCTATTTCTATGTTTCATAATAATTTTTGAAAAATATACACATTCTAATTTACACCTTTACATCTTCCTCAACAGTCCCTTCATCCTTAAATATCAAAAATTTTGAATTATAATACTTTGGATTTAACTTAACCTTCATAATTTCGTAAAAGCTTTCTTCATGCGTAGAAATAATAATCTGCCAATCTGTTTCACTTATAATTGTTCTCAGGACATCAATAAAAGAAAGTACATTTAAGTCATCAAAGTGCCCTATTGGATCGTCAATAAAAATAGTATTAACCTTTGGATTTGAAGCAGACAATGCCCCACCGAGAAATACACTTAATGCTACAGTATTCAGTTGAGCAGAACTGAAGAACAATTCTGGCATAATATCTTCGTTTTTGCTGTTCAACACTTTCATATACAGTTCTGGAGCGCTATTGTCGTTAATACTTACTTTATATTGTAATTTTGTAAATCGCTTATGAGGTTCTATTTTCGAATATATTTGACTGATTGTAACACCCCCAAATGCTTTCTTTATATGCTCCTCCAACTGAGTTCTCACAGTCCGAAAAATATCTTTTGCAATTTTTTCTTTATTTTCGCTAAAAGTTCTCTTCTGCTGTAGTTCCACCTTCTCTTCAATTATATGATTATATTCATTAACAAAATCTTTTACTATTACATCACTCATACATTCATTCCAAATCTTTAGTTTTTCTTGAGCTGTATTAACATTAAAATCAACATTTTTCAGATACAATGTAATAGTTTTCTTTGATATATTTTGCTTTTGAAAAAGCTTTTCCTTATATTGCTCATAACGCTCTACCCAATCTGCGGATTCAATTTTCTTTGTTTCCAAGAGGGATCGGTATTTTTGAATATTATCCGTATAATATATATTATACTTTTTTAGCATGTCTTGTACTTCTTTTTTTTCGGACTCACATTGTTGTATTTTGTCCTTATATTCCTCAATTATTGTTTGAAATTCCTCATATGAAAATATCTTTCTCTGCTCCATAATTTCCCGCTTTTGCAGATTGGAAGAATTACTGCTAAAATCCTCTATTTCTTTTCTAAATTCATCTGCTAAAATCTCATTCTGTTTAATTTCTTTCAAAAAACTCTCTTGTTTTTTTTGCTGTTCCTTTATATTATTCTCATTTTCAATCAACATCTGATCTATTATAGATAAACTTTTTTCACATGCATTTTCCACAGATTCGACCGAAAGCCTTCCAATATCTATCTCCATATCTTGATTTACAGCTTGCTTCAATCTTTCTTTTTTTTCTTTAACTTCTTGAATAAGTTCCTGCTTTTCATTCCATTCTTTTTTATATCGAATACTTTCTTGCTCGCAACTAACAATCAACTGTTCGATTGTATATGCCTTGGTATTTATTGATGTTTTAATGTCCTCACAGCCCATTCTATAATCATCTTCCGCTTTTTTTAGTATCTCAATAGCAGAGTCCCATTGTGTTTTAAGCATTAATAAAGTGTCTCGCTGAACAGACATATCAATCTTGCCCAATAATTCTTTTTGATCACCAAACTTGCTCTTACATACCGGACATATACATGTATCGTTTTTTTGAATTTCTTTTTTAGCTAATGTCAGTAAATTGTCCAAGCTATTGACATTTTCCCGCATTGTTTCATATCTATATTTTGCATCTCTTTCCTTTAATCTGGAAGCATTTAATACTCCTTTAAGTTTTTTTTCATTTTCATCCCATTCCTTTATCCAGTGATATAGCAATAACTCATCTGAAGTTAATGATTCTATAAATTTCTCATACTCTCCTACAGATGCTTTATTCAAATAAAACAATTCTTTTTCATATATTTGTCTTTGTTCATCAACCTTTTCCTTCTTTTCTTTAAGACTATTTAATGTGTCCTCTTTGAATAGGGATTTTTCCTGTATGTCTAGTGCTTTAATTTGTTTTTTCCATTCTTCACATTTAATTAACACACTATTCTTCTTTCGACTACAATTTTCTATACTTTTTTTAAAATCCTCAATATGATTGCTGACTTTTTGCATTTCTGCTCTTTTATTTTCTAATTGTTCATTTAGAATCTGATATTTAGTTTTTATTCTAATATATTTTTGATAATCATCAAACCATGACTTATCAAATTCCGCTAAAAGCTTATCTCTACTCTCTATATATTTTTTCCCCTTGTTTTCTAAATCTTCTGCCTGTAATAGAAGTTCTCTTTTTTTCTGGCACTTAGAAATTATTCTCTCCCATCTCTTTTTCCTATTTGACATCTCTTGTTGTAAACCTATAAAATTCTGATAGTCCTCGAAATAATCTTGCAAAAATTTACACTGACTGTTTACCAAATTTTGATTTGATATATAAGTACTTAATTGTTCCGCTGCTTTTTTGCTAAATAAGTTGCTGTTTATATTAATTTTATTATTTTTAAAATACTCTATATATGGCAAATCAGGAATGCCTTTCACCAACAGACGATTATAGGATTCCACAGATTTATTATAATCTCCAACTTTCTGCTCTATATTCAATTGTTTTAACTTATTCTCTAACTCTCCAAGTTGTTCAGTATAATCCTTAATTTCATTGCAAATTTTTTTATAAACATTATAAACAGACTCAAAAATTTCACGCTGTTTATTATCTGGATCCCAAAAATTTCCCCATTCGTTATACATATCTGATGGCTTAGTTGCATATACAAAACTATCTATTTTGCTATGAGGTAAAATCTGCTTTTTGTCAATCATTTTTTTGCAGACACCATTTGTACTTCCCTTTCCATAATCATTGGCAGAATTTGTTCTCCTAATAACAGTCCGATATCCGTTTTCTCCATCAGAATATTGAATACCAACCCCTGCTTTCTCCCCATCTTTTGCATATTTACATTTTAAAATATCTCCTATATATTTTGATACATTACTTTTTAAATCTTTTGCTAGTAAGTGAATTTCACCTGTAAAAAACCATTCGAAACCATCAAATAATGATGTTTTTCCAAATCCATTCTTTCCATATATACAAACAAAATCCGCCGGCTTTTTATCAGAGTTGTTAAAATCTATTTCGTTTTTCCCCGAAAAAACTCTGAAATTCTCTAAGGTAATTTTACTAATCTTTTTCATTGATATTCCCCCTCAGCTCTCTTTTCAATATATTGTTCCAGGGCGAATTCACGATTTTCGCTCTCACTATCATTCAGAAAATCCATTTCTTTTATAACAAAGTTTGGCTTACTATTATCCTTTTCTATATCAAGCTTGAATAATTTCCTACTTATTATATTTTTTAACTCGTCCCTATCCTCTGGCATTTTTTGATTTATTACTAACTTTCTAGAAGAATATTTATTTTGTTCTATTTTATCTACCACAAATTCATCGATTCCCACCTGAAAGAAAATGATATATATATTAAATATTTCAATTAGTTCTTTCAACTTTTTCTGAACTATATCGGCTACATTAGTCACCAGCTCTTCCCAATTGTTTTCCAACTCTTTTACGTCCGAAAACTGGCAACATATAACATGGATAAAATACCCATTAACTTCTCTTTTCATGTGTACTACTTTACTTCCACTATCAGAAATGTTATCCTTCAACTCTTCCTCATCTTCTATACAAATATATTCTATCATTTCCCTAATTCCTCAATATATTTATCAAAATTTTCTTTTAATTGGTTTAATTTTCCCTCACGCAACATATTTATAATTTCATTAATATGAATAATAACTGTTGGTTTAGGTTCTGAAAAAACGCATGTTATATCCAACCCATTTCCCGGAATATGCGTAATATCTCTTAACACATTTTTGTACTCCGAATAACCACACTTTCTCTGATTATCTCTAGGTGTTCTCTCAGATCCCCATACAATAATACAACCATCTTCTAATTTATAAGATAAATCTCTCTCCAATTTTAAAGCATAAATAAAATGACTTAATTTTAACTGCGTCTGCTGATCTTTATTTGCAACACCTTTACCTTCACTACACACAAAATATATGGGAATTTCATTCATTTTACCTATTCGAGGTGATAGCAAATTCGTGTCTTCATCAACTATTTTCAAAAAAACTGCTAGTATAAGTAAGAAGCCTCTAAAATATATACAACGATGATAGTTTGTTTTATATTCGCATTCTTCGCAATAATTGCAAAAAGCACTGCTAATCATTTCCACCATATCTTGTTTTAATATATCTCCAAGCAAAATAGACACTTTCTCATAATCGTCTTCTTCCAAATCGCTCAATATTTCATCTATAAAAAACTGCTTTCGATCCAAAAGATTTCCATTAACTTCCCCTGGTTTTTCTGGAGTATCACAATTGTTTTCATGACACATTTTTCTTATTAAATCAGCTGTTGCTCCAAGTAAATTTCCTCTCGCCGCATTTTCTCCTAATGCGCCTTTATGTATTCCCAACAAAACAATTTCCGAGTCAATTTGTGCAAAAATTCCAGCTCCTGAAAATCCTCCAAGCTCCAAATTTTTATCTGAATTATCAATATTAGGAACCACAAATTTATATTTTATAGTCTCTATTGATTTATCAACATCTTCATACTCACATTCAAGTGTATCCATAGATAATCTAAAAGACTTATCTATATATCCCTCTTGCGGAAATCCTACCATTACCAATTGGGGATTTTTTAAAATCTTATTCAAATCATAACTTAATTCAGCAACTCTATACCTAGGAAGTTCCTGATAATTATAATCTATAGGAATAATAGCCACATCCCACCATTCTCCTTCTTTTTGATACTGATTTGATATGATAAATTCATCAGCAGGCAACTCTACCGTTTTGCCATCACGCTCAAATTCAACCCTTATATCTTCATGATTTTTTATTACATGCGCTGCTGTAAAAACATATAGTTTATGTTTCTGACACAGTTTAGGTTTCCACAATACTCCACTACCCAAATTATTGTTTCCAGATTTTAACCTAACTGCGTATCTTTTTAGTTCTTCTATCTGTTCCTTCATCACAATATTATTTTTTCTTCTCCTATATATCTCATTACGATTCTATTGGTGTCAAAATATTTTTTTATATCATCTTCCGTGAAATATCCTGTTGCCCACCACTCATAATTGCACAACAGTTCCGTAGTTTTTCTTTCTTCAGCAAAACGGAATAAAATAACCTTTTCTAAAGCTTTATTCGTAGATATGATAAATTTGTTTGTACTTAATCTCCGTATTAGTTCTCGAGATATATTGCGTGGACTTCCATGATGAGGTAATTTTACCACTTCAAACTCATCCCCTGGATAATATTTATCAACGGCTTTAATAATATTTTCAGATGTACTGTCACCTGTAAAAAGAAGTTTTTTATTTTCAAACTCAACAACCATGATAATTGATGCTTTGTTTGAATCAGATAAATCTGGTTGATATTCATCTTGGACATCTATTATATTTCCTACATATTTATAACCCGCATGTTCAGTAACCTGATTGCTATGTTCTATCTTCGTTGCTACTTTTAACATTTCATTCTTTGTCGGACCAATTACTTTAATCCTTCCTCCGCAAAACACATATTCTTTTCCTTCTAGAATAGGTGTTTCTATCGGAATATTTTTTTCCATAATTAAAGTAACTAGATTTGATACATTATTTACTGAATGTTCTTGCATATCAGAATATACTCGACTTCCGCTTCCGTTAATCCAGACTTTATCAATAATTTTTTCCCCTTTTTCCTGCAGATATTGAATACATCCCTTTATATGATCATCATCTATATGTGAAAAAACTAACAAATCAATTCTTTCTTTTTTATTGTTGATTTCCTTTACAAGATTTCTAAAACCCTTTTTAAATGTTGAAGTACCTGCATCAATAACAATATTAACTGTTTTCTCAGATATACATCTTACCCATATACAATCTCCTTGATGTGCTTGCAATACTTTAATTTCTATCATCCTAATATCATTTCTCCAATTAATACGCAATATAGTCATTTTTCATCATATATTTTTATTATACTCCAATTTTAGCTCCTTTTCATCCCTTTTTAATGCTGAAAAACACTGCCTTAGTTTGTTTCATATAGAATACTTAACTTCTATACACCATAAAGAGCTGACGTATATCGAAAACATTACTTCTCAAATATCCTCTTTCACATTCTTCTTTCGATATCCAGAAAGTCAGTTCCAACTCTTTGCTCCATATTTAGCTTTTCAAAACCCTATTATTCCTGTTTCATAAAGTCTTGTCCTAATATGGAACGCACAAGACCTATAGCTACATTTGCCATTTGTCCCTATTATCTTGGGTACTACAATCAGTCTTATATACAACAAAAACAGGTAGTCAGCACTACAGCAAAATACCCATTTCTTACATCTCCCTCTGTGATTTTTCTCGGTTTCCTTTTCCGGTGAAGTACGCTCCGCCCTATCCCTCTGCTGTATGACCGCCTTTTTCTCTGCCAGCTTCACTTGCAAAGCTTATGGATCGATTAAAAGCTTATAACGAAGAATTCGAGAGCTGGAATGATTTAGTAAATATCAGTCAAAACTTTATGGATGATTTAAACCATGAAGTATCCCAGGGGTCTGGAGAAATACCTGTTATTCTATTTAATAAAGAAAAAGAGTATCTTTTACCTCCACCAGACAATGGAATCCTGACCAGTTACATCTCCCGCCAAGAAGATAAAACTTATCCGGTTAATAGAGAATCCATGATTAAATATGAAGGTAAAAAATACTCAGTACCTACACGTTACATAGGCGAAAGAATGACCGTTACCACTGATGATACCGGTAATCTTAGCATTTATTATAACAACGAGTTTGTTGTGTGTCACGCAATAAGTTCAAAAATGTATAATTACACTATTGATACAGCTTGCGACATCTTAAGAAGTGATGCCATGCAAGGCAGAACAGATGCTAAGATTTTATCTTTTGTCCAAAACAACCTGTTAAACATGGATAGATGCATTGGAGGATTATAAATGTATGCACAATTAGTCAATAATCTTGATGAGTTGGGTTTCACAGATGTGGAGCCTTACTTGTCGGAGTATCTTACAAAAGTCTCGAAGGAGGCTGTAAGCGTTTAGGATGCTCTTTTACACCTGACAGATAGAGAAAAACATCTTAGGAATCAAAGAGCAGCGCAGATTCAAGTGACTGTATCTCATTTTCCTTATATCAAAACAATTGATGAGTATGATTATCACTTTCAACCAAGCCTGAACAAAACAGAAATCAAAGACCTTGCAACCTTAAGATTCTTAAATCAGAAAGAAAATATACTTTTTTACGGAACACCTGGTACAGGTAAAACGCACCTTGCCACAGCCATAGGAATAGAAGCTGCAAAGAAAAGAAATATTACCTATTTCATCACATGTCATGACCTTATACAAACTTTACGAAAAGCCCATGAAGAGAATCGGTTAGAAGCAAGATTAAAGCACTTTTCAAAGTATAAACTTTTAATCATTGATGAAATCGGTTATCTTCCAGTTGATAAAACCGGTGCTAATCTTTTGTTTCAGCTAATTGCAAAGAGATATGAGCACACATCAACAATAATTACAACCAATCAGCCATTCAGTAAATGGGGAGAAGTATTTTCTGATGCTATGCTGGCGAATGCGATTCTAGACAGATTGCTTCATCATTCTCATGTGATAAAAATGGTAGGTCCATCATATAGGACCAAAGATTACTATGACCTAATTGATGCAGAAGAGCAGAAAACATGTCGGTAAAAAACTACATTTTCATTTCGGAATTTTATAGCATTTCGATGTTGACATTTACACCAGATACATCTTCATGGCTTTTTTCAGTACATCGGCGGTCAGCCTTGAGGACTTGAAAACAATGGCAATCGTTTTCTGTGTAACTTCCTCCTGCATGGTTTTCCTCCTTGATTTTTTGTAGCTGTAATTCCTCTATGGTGGAACATACAGCCTGTGCAGTAAATACTTCATAAGCTCCCCTTTCCACTTCTGGACATTTTGTCCAAAAGTTCTGTAAACGCAAAAAGGGCAGTTACAAACCTTTACGGTCAATAACTGCCCTTGCGCTGTTGTGTTTATGTTCTTTTTTTTCAAATCTGCAAACTAGTAGTTGTCTCGTTCATTAAGCAAAAAAATATCAATTTATACGTTTTTTTATAGAGTCATATGATTTTTCATCATACATAAGTTCATAGGCAATAATTCCCTTCTTACTACATATATCAAGTATTTCCATTTTTGTTTTTTCAGGAACAGCATTCCCTATAATTACCCCTTTAGGTTTGATTTTATCGTTCTTTTCACTGCACTTATTATTATATTGAATCGCCACAACTCTCCATTCTTGTTCATATGACCAGCTACTTTTCTTTGTCAGGCATATTCTGTGCAAAAATTTGATTATCTCATCAAAATTCATACTATATGGGGCGCTAGGAATATCATCCGTATACTCAACTGGTGCAAGATTGTATCCATATCTAGACAAAATATCCTTTGCATCATACTCAATACATATTCCATTCTCTTCATCTGCGTAAGCCGCCCACATTGGTGCATTGTTATATGTAGTTGTTAACGAATGTACTAGTGTAAACTGCTTAACATCATTATAAAAATGAGGTTTTTCAACATTTACAAATTCACTAATCTCCTCTTCTGTAGGCTCCTCGATAAAATAACACATGCTTAGTACTTCAGCACGTTCTCTTCGTTCTTTTTCAATATCAATGCTATATGCAAATTCTCTCGGATCATTTAAATCTTTAACCAAACTGAAATGAAAAATATCATCTCGAAAATTTGTCAAAGTATGCGAACTCTTCAAAGACTTAAACTTATAAAAAGATTCGATATTGCATTTTAAAAACAAATCTAACAACTTATCCAAAGCCTTTTTATTTACTGGCTCGCCTACTCTCCTATTAATAAGTTCATTTCTTATTAATTCGTTGTATTCATGTGCCAATTTTTTATCCATTTTCTCTGTTTCACCCCTTCATTATACTAGATAAATAAAGAATAAAAACGGAGTTTTACTATCCCAACAACCGCTACTTTGGCTCACTCATTTATAAAATAGTATATCAGGAAAGTACCTACCTTCTATTCAAGCAGGTGTATACTACATAACGCCGCATACATCTTGCTATCTTCAAATTTCACATCATCAAGTAACAACGCCTGGAATAACACTTCCCTGACACTCTCTAATTTTACCATAGAAAGCTCCGTTTCCAAAAGTCCCTCCAGCTCTATATTTTCTATAGCCACCGCTTTTCTTGCGGACAGACAGTATGTATATAAAGCCATGATATATCTGTCAGACATAACAAAGGCATAGGTGTCCTTGCCTTTATAACTGTATCGGCACTTTTCCAATTCTTCCTTAGATATGGCAAAGAAACATCTTACTGTTTCCAAATACACCTTTCCCTCATAGTCCGGCTTATACTTCTTTGCCAGCCGCTTGATTGTTGCAAAAATATTATTTCATAGGTCAGTCTGGTTCTCTTAAAAACAGCTTTTTTCCCCCGCATATCCATGTAAACATTGTTCCCTATGGTTTTCCCGGCGAATGGTTCATACTCACCGATTCACAACAGATAAGAAAGCACCTGCAAAAGCTTTTCCTTTGAAGTAATTTCATTATAGCTGTAATCGCCAAACCCTAACTGTTCAAACTGTAAGGGTGTGCTTCCCTTTTTAATCTCCCGTTCCATTACCCTGTCCACATCTCTCATTGACTCCATATATCTTTTTGCTCCTTCCTTTCTGACAATAAAAGAGCAGCCATGTTCTGACTGCACCACCTTTGGACAAAATGTCCAGAAGTTCTATATTTCCACTTTTGGACTTTTCGTCCAGAAGTGTCCTGTTATAATACTGATAAGCTCTCCTACAATGCCGATTATCTTAAAAATCAGCACTACACCGCCGATTAGACCGCCTATAATACAATTCAGAGCAAGAATACCAATGCTCCCGCTGATACCGAAAGTCTTGGGTATCAGCCATAGGCACATCCGGCGGATACCAAACGGACACCTTGCTATAATCCAATATAAAAACCAGTCAAAGCCTTCTGCTTTCTTACATACCGGATAACAGGTCAGCATCCATACCGCAATGAACACTGCCGGAACAATGAGCTTAAACAATACCCTTTTCATGCCATCCACCTCCATACATATCGTGCTGTACCTCTTGTTGGTAGTAATGATTGATTGTGCTTGGCGCATTATAAAGTGTTGTCACCATATACGCCTTGATATTCGTAATCTTGGTGGTGGTATTCTTCATGCAGCCAATGACATAATTCAAATGCGAGCTGTTCAGTTTTAGAAACTTTGACTTTACCAACTCATATGGGTAATCATCCCCGCCAATCCTAACCGTCTTGTGTTTTACACATACAACCTCGCAGATCACCTCAAAAAGCTCATCATAAAGTGCTTTATCCTGCCAGTCACCATATTTCATGTAGTAGTCGTATTCTATGTTCTCCTTGATGATTTCAATGTATGCGTTGACATCATCCATCACATCAATCGTTTCTTCTGTTTTACTCTCAGATTGATTAGATTGATTGTTATAACTCAAATCAGTATAGTTAGTATTGTTATAATTAGCGTTCGGTTCTCGAACCTCTTGAAGTTCAATTTCCGAACTCCTGCAAGTTTGATTTCCGAACCTCTTGAAGTTCGATTTCCGAACTTCTGTGGAAACATCAGTATTTGAAGGACTTTGGGGCTGGCTTTTTGGCTCTCCACCCACTTCCAAAGTGGCAAAGTTTTTGACATAAATAATATCCGGCTTCCCTAATCCCTGTCTCTTTTTCTCTATCAGACCAATACCTTTTTTGCTGTCAAGCTCTGCCAATACTTTCACACACTTTTCTTTTGCACAGCCTAAATCCTCCATAATATTATCAAGGGTATAATGAATATAAGCCCTGTTTTCATCATCAAACCATCCGTTTTTCATGGATAGTGACATTCTGTCAAGCATCAGACCATAAAGGAGCTTTGCATCACTGGATAACTCTTTGAACCGTTCGTCCTTAATCAGCAATCTCGGAACTCTGTAAAATGAAAACTGTTCTGCTTCAATACCATAGTAATAATCAAATTTCATCATGTTACCCATGTGCCTGCACCTCCTTTCTACTGTCTTTTCTTCCATTCATCCAAAAGCTGAATGATAATATTCTCTATATCTTCACTGCTGTAATCTTCAGCAAAATACTTGCTGATCTTATCCGCTTTCAGTGTAACCTTGCGTTCCTTTGGCTTTTCTTCTGTCAGGATCAGCCGCACCATTGCAAACGTAAGCTCTCCGCTTTTGCCATATTCCTTTAGTTTCCCAGATTGTACGGTGCTGACATTACAGCCCTGTTCCTCTATAATGACCTCTACCCACTGCTGTTCTTCCTCTGGCAGAAAGGATATGTCCACGCCCTGTGAAAAACCCAATTTCCTACTGTCCACCATTTCAAGAAGCTCATCGGAAAGCCTTGAAAGCCAGATATAACGCTGTACTTTTTTCGCATTCTCTCCAGCAGCTTCCCCAACTTCATCAAGGGTATTCTTGCCCGATTTCTTTCCCTGATGTTTCATAGCTTCATATTTCGTCTTGTAGGCTTTTGCCTTTTCACTCGGCAAAATGTCCTCTCTCTGAATATTGGAGTCGACCATGATAATGGTTGCTTCATCATCGGAATAATTGCGGACAATAATCGGCATTTCCGTTTTCCCGGCTCTTTCTGATCCATGCTTCCTACGGTGCCCGGCGATCAGCTCATAGCCGCCGCCAGCTCTCGGTCTTGCAATTCCCGGAACAAGTACCCCGTAAAGTCTGATACTCTCCGTTGTTTCCTCCATCTTTTCATCGTCCAATACCTTAAATGGGTGGTCTTTGAACTCATGAAGGTCTGCTAACGGGGCATTGATAATCTGCTCTGCCCCTATTTCCTGTGCGCTGCTTCCACCGAATAAATCATCAAAACTCTCCATTTTGATTTTAGATGCGCTTCCTGTCTTTGTATTACTGCTCATTTGCAAGCACCTCCTCTGTCAAAGAATTGTAGGCAGATGCCACCTTCCCCTTTTGATCATGCTTATAAATGCTAACACCTTCCGCAGAAATCTCCGCCGCCCTTACCGAAATCGGGATAATGTTGGTAAATATCTTTACCCTGCTTCCATAGGCTTCCTTCAGCATGGAACTGATGTCCCTTGCATAATTCGTCCTACTGTCAACCATCGTCAATAAAATGCCCTCTATCTCCAGTTTCGGGTTAATCTGACGCTTTACCTTGCCAATGGTCTTGATAAGCTGCTGTAAACCTTTAACAGGCAGATATGCTGCCTGCACAGGTATCAAAATACTATCGGCACAGGCAAAGGCATTTATGGTAATCATGCCAAGTGAAGGCATACAGTCGATTAAGATGTAATCGTAATAATCCCGCACCATGCTTATGTACTCCTGCATGATACGCTCCCGACTCATGACATTCACAAGGGAAACCTCCAGACCGGAAAGCTCAATGTTTCCCGGCATAAGGTCTATTCCTAAATTGCTTGTTGTGGTGGTCTTTCCGACTCCACCTTTCTGATTTGCGATTGCTATAACTCTACACATGATAAATTCTCCTTTGCTTTCTACTGATTTTCTTTTACGTTGCTTTTTCTGACTTCCACATAAGCCCTGTGGAATTTCTTTGTACCCTTGTTCGGGTATAAATCTGAAAACTCTGTTACTTCAATCTTGGGATTTCTCTGCAAAATCTTTCCAAACCATTTAATATCATTCTTTGTTCCCATCAATCGAACCTTTAACATCAATCTGCTCCTCCAAACAGGGCATACAGTTTTAGGTTTACGGTTGCATATTCCGGATACTGAATCTGTATTGCCTGCCAAAAAAATGGTGCATAGGCACAGCAGAATAGTTCTTCCACCGTATACTGCCTGCACTCATTGATCTGTTCCTCTGCGTCCTTGTAATCATCCACTCTTGGTGTACTGTTGCAGTACAGATTAAACGCCATTCTGACTACTTTGACACTTCCGCTGGTCTGCCAGCCTTCCTGTAAACATTCTGTCTTTACACAGCCTGTCTTAAAATCATAAATGCGATTTGCATTTTTTCTGGTATCGTTGTTAATACCAATGCAATAGCAAAGTGCCTTGTGGTACACATCCTGATACCTTACCTCTTTTAATTTCTCGTAGTAGAATTTCTCATGTGCATCGCTGATAAAAATAATGTTCTCTGCACCTAACGCTGTACTATTCATGTTTTGAACCTCCTTCTTTGAAAATAAAAAGGACTTTACTAATTGTTTTTCACAACTAATAAAGTCCTAAGTTTCATATTCATTTCTAAATTCATGCTATGTATTTCTTACTTTTAGTAAATTCTTAGTAAAATGTTCCCTTAGAGTCCAAAACATACGATAAATTCAAGGTTTTAAGAGTTTTCGGAAAATAGTGCCATGGCAGATAAAAAGTACTTTTATCATAGTTTTTCCACTTAATATAATAACCTCACCAGACAACAATCCAGTGAGGTCATATAATCACGCTTTCTGTTTAGTTACAAACTCAATCTTGAGAGCCATTCACATACCATCCGCTAATCTTTTAAGCAAATTAAAAGAGGGATTTCGTGCTCCATTCTCAAGCTTGCTGATATCTGCCTGATTAATACCAGTACGTTCTAGTACATAATGTATCTGTGCTAACATCTCAGTATCATCCAATACTCTTGTCAGACCAACAAGTTTTTCATCATCCCAGACGGTAAGCACAGTTGAGGAATTCATAAGAGCCTTATACAGTCAATCTGGATAATTTCCTGATATCCAATGAACCGATAGAAACAACTTTTGAATCTGTTCTTTCGTAAACTTTTTTTCTTCTGTATATATAAGCATAATCTATTTCCCCCTATCTGTTATGATCACATCTCTGGCATTGCAGCATTTCATTTTCAACATCATCTTTATAAAAAACACCTGACCATTGGCAAATATTCTGCAAAATAGGCACAACAGATTTTCCTTTTTGTGTCAACATATACTCTACCCTTGGTGGGATTTCATCATAGGATTTTCTTTCAACAATCCCAACTTCTATCAGGTCTTTTAATGTTGCGGCAAGTACTGCATCCGTAATATTGCACATTTCTCTTCGAAGTTCACTGTATCGAAGCTTTTCGGCTGCAGATAACACACATATTATGCGTAATTTCCATTTTCCACCAAATATTGCCAATCCATATTCAAGTGGGCAACGTATATCATCATCTAATTTTTTCTTATATTTTGCCATTAAAAATCACTTTCCAGCTATTATTTAGTTTCATTATAGCTTGATGGTGATTCTTTTTTAAGTTACTATGAAATTTATTAGCAGCTCTTTGTTATATTTCTTTGTTATATTTCTTTGTTATATTTCTTTCTTATTCCCAGCACCTCCGATTTACGCT
>OGNP01000493.1_pt1 | contig 25533 bp, 21 predicted proteins | sample 1573531 | NCBI WGS metagenome assembly OGNP01 (sample SAMEA2581984, study PRJEB24529) | metagenome | biome: Human gut stool | place: China | collected 2011 | reverse complement strand
GGGGTATGGAAAGACGTTCGTGCGTATGACGCCAGTGACCTTGAACAATGGATGGAGCAATCGCTTGTTGCCCAGACTTGGTTTGCGAACCAGACGGATCGCCCTTCGGATGGAGTCAGAACCCTAGAGCGTTGTTGGAGCGATTGGGCAAATGTGACGGAGCCTGCGCTTCATCCTTCGCTTTTTGATACGGCGAACCAAGCATGGAACAGTCGAATCAGATCTTTCCTTGAGAAAGACGATGTGACCCCATTGGTAATAACGGCTGATTCGGTTGAAGAGGCACTGGCATTTTTGTATCAAACCTTGGCAGATGCTGATCTCGAGCAGTGCAGGGATCGGGTGTTGGTATTTGACAAAGCCGGGGTATTGCCAAGACTTGCCCAAGGTACCACCAATTTTATTGCGGTAGCACATACGCGGGATGTAGAGCGAGAGCTGGGTCCATACACTTCTTCGCTACGCACCATAGTTGTTTATCCTCGTAATGTCACTAACGAGGAGCCTCATATCGTGCTGGAACCGCTCAGATTTGAGGCGTTCAACAAAGCTCTGGAAGCCATGGGAAAATCCAGTGAGGATATCGAGAGACTGTCTAACGCTTCGGGGTGTTCTTTAACGGTTCTTCGACGTCAACTATCGAAAATTGAGGCGATTCGCACACCTGCTTGGGCTGAGGATACGAGGCTCGCGTCAAGTCTTGTTCCGTTCATGCTTGCCGGAGTATGGGACGAGCGGAACGAGGCGGATCAAAAAGTCCTGTCTAAGTTGGCGGCGGTGCCTTATGAGGCGCTAGAACGGCGCATTCTTGATTTGTTGCGACTCAACGACTCTCCGGTCTGGTCAACTGGTACGTATCGGGGGGTAATTTCGAAAATTGACTCCCTTTTTGCAATTGCAGACTTGGTAACTAGAGCTGATCTTGACCGTTTTTTGAAGGTTGCGAGGGAAGTATTGGGTGAAGACGATCCAGCACTTGACTTGCCAGAAGAAGATCGTTGGGCGGCGGCCCTATATGGCAAAACGCGAAAGTGTTCCAGGTCTGTACGAGAAGGCATCTGTGAGACGTTGGTTTTGCTTGCCGTGTACGGCAAGAATCGTTTCGGGACGCGTTTAGGCTTCGATGGAGAATTTGAAGTGGCCAAAGTCGTGAGTGAACTTCTTACTCCTATATCCACAAGAAAGCTGGAGGCCAACGAACGCGATCTTCCTTTTTATGCAGAGGCTGCTCCCGCCAAATTCCTTGAAATTATCGAGCGAGATTTCCGATCAAAAAAGTCTGAATTCAAAGGGTTGTTGAGGCCTGCCAAGGCCGGACTTTTTGGTTCATGTCCACGCGCAGGACTGCTTTGGGCTCTCGAAGGACTTGCTTGGAACCCTGCCACATTTTCGAGAACGGTGAACATTCTGGGACAACTAGCAGAGGTGGAGATTGGCGATAACTGGGGAAATACGCCTATAAGATCGCTTGGATCAATTTTTCGTGCATGGATGCCTCAGACAGGGGCAGATCACGAGATGCGACTGAAAGCGCTCAATATGCTTTTGGATAAGTACCCAAAAGTCGGGTGGACAGTTTGCCTCCAGCAGTTTGGTAATTATGGACATCGAGTTGGCAACTATAACCATAAGCCAAAGTGGAGATCTGATGGTTCCGGCTACGGGGAACCCATCAAGGAATGGGAACCTATCCTTGCATTCGTAAGGGAAACGGTACGGCTAGCGTTAAATAGACCGTCTTACACCGTTGAGATGATCTGTGACCTTGTATCTCGGTTGCACGCACTTGCGCCGGAGGATCAAGCTCGCGTATGGGAGATCATTTGCAAGTGGCGCAGAGCGGGCGTGTGTGACGAGGAAGTTGCAAAGCTTCGCGAGAAAATTCGAGCGACCTTCTTTTCTCGTTGGGCTCGTAAAACGTTCGATGACCAAGACCAAGTGGAACTGACGGAGAAAGCAAAAGAGGTCTATGAGAATTTACAGCCCAAGGACGTTACGAGCAAATATGAGTGGCTGTTTCGCAAGAGTTGGATTGATGATTCAGAGGACGATCTTGCAGTAGAAGAAACGGACTTCCGGGCCCGAGAGCAACACCTTAAAAAGATCCGTGTTTTAGCCCTTAAGGATATTTTTCAAGAACGAGGAATTCCAGGCATTCTTGCGCTTTGTGAAAAAGGAAAGACTCAACGGCTAATTGGCGCGTACCTAGCGTCCGACATACTTTCTAGAGAACAAATCGAAGATTTGATTCTGCAATGCCTTCGCTCTAAAGAAAAACATTCAGGTCGCCAAGAGATCATCGCTGGGGCTCTTTGGGCATTGGACGAGGATAGGAGAAAGGCCATATATGACAAGTTACGGGCAGAGGGTGCCGAAAAGGAAGAGATCGATTTTTTGCTACTTTCTCCATACCGAGCTTCTACCTGGAAACTTGTAGATCAACTTTCGGATGAGGCTCGGAGTCGATACTGGATGGAAGTCGTTCCGCAATATGTATGCGATTCATCAGAGGAAAATAACGAGAGCATACGTCGTCTAATTGAGGTCAAACGCCCTAGGGTAGCATTTGAGTCGTTGGATTTTGCGCTCGAAGAAATATCCCCGTCTCTCTTGGCTCAGCTGATGTCTGCCATGGTTGGCAAAAGTCAGGATAAAGACAGGGAACACCGGCTAGACAGTTATCCAGTGCGGCATGCCTTCCAGTTAATTGATCGTAACTCGGATCTCACTCTAGAAGAGAAAGCTGGACTGGAGTTCGCATATTTAGAGATTTTGGCAATACCTTACCAAGGGGACAGAGATTACCAGATTCCAAATCTGGAGCGCTATATCGAGAAACACCCGGAATTATTCGTACAGGCTGTAGTGTGGGTCTATAAGCGTGATGATCTCGGTGAAGACCCAGCTGAGTTTCAAGTTAGAGATGGTTGCGAACATTTGGCGCAGCTCGGTTGGCGGTTACTAGAAGCCCTGGAGCGTATGCCTGGTCAAGACAAAGCAACAAAAGAGGAACAGCGGGGAGCGCTCGCAGAATGGGTGAGAAAGGTAAGGCAATCTTGTGCTTCACTTGGGCGTGAGGAGATCGCGGACGTATGTCTGGGAAAGCTGTTAGCTAAGGCGCCAAAAGGCGAGGATGGCGTTTGGCCAAATGAAGCGGTTCGGGATGTGATGGAGGAACTAAACTCGGAGAACATTAGCAACGGTGCGCGTACGGGTTTATATAACGCGCGAGGGCCCTATTGGCGCAGAGAAGGAGGTGATCAGGAACGTGAGCTTGCAAACAAGTATCGTGTGTGGGCTGAAGCCTTGCAATTTACTCATCCCTTTGTGTCGACATCGGTACTGGGGGCGATGGTCAGGACGTATGAACGTGAAGCAGAACAACACGATACAGAAGCCAGTATCGGGCGCAGGTTACGTCAATAATTCGTAGTAGTGACTGCTCTTGACAGGTGCTAATCACGTGAACCGTTTCCGCGAATTACTAGTCTTGCGAACACCGATTTGCCTGAGGGCATAGTATTTTGGGCAGAGGTTGCATATTGCTAGGTCTTCAGTTATCGGTTTACGGCTTTGATAAATTTGGAATTTGAGTTTTATTTTGAATGAATGGAGATTTGATGGAGTCTGCACGAGTAATCGAAAATTTTAACGAGTACGAGTTGGGGCATTTCAAAATTGTCATGAAAAGGATTGAGGCTGGTGGGGTACAAAGTGAAATTTTGGAAATGCCTGCATTCTCTTATGGTGCGGCGGCTGCAAAGGAAACAATGGATCATTTAAGAAATTTCGAGAATCCTAAAGAGGATTTAAATTTGCATGGGAGTCTACAGTGTGCTTTAACAGTTGTGCATTGGGCCTTTGCAGTAGAATGTCTGATGGCTTCTGTTGTTTATGTTTATAATAAATATAAAAAATCGAATTTGCTGAATATAAACGATGAAAGTAATTTTCATCAAACGTGTAGGGCAATTATTTGTGCGGTAAATTCTGATCGGTTGCAAGATTTGAATTCTTTTTTTAATGAAGATTTTCATAATTTTTGGAAAATTAGAAATTTAATAGTCCATACAAAAATTAAGAAATACGATTTAAGGAATTGCCAAAGCGAGAGGAGGAAACACGCTTTTTTCCATCAAAATCCGTTTTTCATGACGATCGCAGATGTCATAGAAGCGACAAAAATTGCAATTCAAGTATTTAATATTTATAGAGATGCAATTAAATATTTAGACCTGATGCCGTCTGTTCCACTTGTAGGAGATGATGCAATTGCTTTTGTAAAGCTTGACTCATGGTATGATAATGTACTACTTCCTGCATATTGCAGGATACTTAAGAAGCATGGGCTAGCAACTAACAGAAATCTAGGGCTAAAGTGGTTCGATCCTATTGGGGTGTTGCAAATGGATTGCATCAGTTGCAAACCTATTATGTATACAAAGCGAATAGAAGATAATTGTGGTTTGAATGGAGATAAAACTCAATATTTGCAACATGCGGTTTTGAATGAAATTCAGAGACTCGGGGTTAAAAAAGGTATGATTCGCTTGCCAAATCAAATTGGAAGGAATGTGTGAATAGATTTTGGTTTGAGAATGAAAACGAGTAGTGCTCGAAAGTTGAATTGTCTGATCGAATTTACAGGTAAAGTTACAGGAGTAGCTTTCAGCAGTGCGTTCTGTGATTTGTAAGATCAAGACCCCGGTATCTGTCAAGGTACCTCAAAAAATTTATGAGGAGTGTTCCGCCCTTTGACAGTCTCGGCAGGGCCATTTCTTTACGCCATAGATTTTATTGCTGGCTCCTGTCGGTCAGAATTCAACCACTGGCCGCTGGCAGTTTTGCACTTCATCTCTCGACTACTAAGCTTGCACTCTAGATGCTGTTGTCTGGCTTCTCAACTACATTGTGCAGAGCTTCGCAAATCGCCGCATTTACGCTGCTAAAGCGTGCCAATGGGGTAACGTTCTTATGACCTCAGGAATCTATAGTTGGGAATGTGCCTCCTTGACTTAGGCGAAATCCTAACCTTTTGCCCGAAGACAAAGCATCCAACGATAATGCAATATGGGCCGTCCAATGGCGATCTATAGTGCGTGAAAACGCCTGTGGGATAAGGCGCAGCGCGTGTTGTCTCGTCTCTCGGCTTGGTTTGTTATCAAATTGCCGAAATCTGTCTGTCCGTGGTCTGGTGTAGCCCTGAAATTTGGCACTTCTTTTATCGAGATCACCGAAAACGAGACTTAGGTTGCTTACTAAAAATCATCCTCCGAATAATTGATCGATTTTAATCGAACGTTGTTGAGCGAATTCTTAACATGTTTCATGAACATATATTAGTCTTCTAGTGGGAGACAAGATTTTTATCAATTTCTCTCAAGTTTGGTGGAATGATTTTGCAGGATAGTGGCAAGAGTATATTCAGAAACATCCTAGGGCCAAAAACTATGCAATCCAAGGGTTCTGATTGGTGTTTTCATGTACTTTTAGATAAAAAATTATATAAGTGCAATAACCACTAGTTGGCCTGGGAGAAATATAAAGATGATGTAGTGTTATCCTTTCTTCGAAGTTCACTCTATCTTTGGAAATTAAACAGCCTTTAACATGGAAGCTGCAAATCCTTGATTCGTTTGTTCCTGGAGTAATGGCAAGCTATTACAAATAGCATGTTATCGATTTCAGTTTTTCTTGTTTCTTGTATGTAACATTTTGGTCTTGAATTGATTGTGACTCTTGTGAAAGATGCGAATCCTAAGATCAGTGTATAGACAGTGAGAACGAAGGTGACTATTGTTAATAGTGATAATTGTTGTTCAACAGATTGTGAAGTTAATTCACTCTTTGTTAGAGGTATATCTAGCATGTTAAGAATTGCTAGAGTTGATATTATGTAACACGTAAAAGATATAATGATTTCTACGGTTGCCTTTAGATGATCTTTTACGAAAAGAAGGATTTTAGTTCTCATAGCAGGTGTTATCAATGCTGTTGTGTTGGTATGTTTGGGTTGATGTATCATTCTGCGTTGATTCTAGTCAAGCTTTAAATGACGAAGCTCCTTATAGGAATGGTTATCGTGACCTACTTTGCCCGATTTAACAGGTCCGGAAAAACGACCCTCTTCCCAGACTAACGGTCTTGGCATACCTAGCGGCAATGTCCAATCCATCCCCGGTGAGCGCATGGAAATTGACTTCGCCGGCGACAACATCAAGTGGATTGATCCGGACTGTGACGAACAACGTGCGCGGTTGTTTATCGCGGTGTTACCGTATAGCAACCTCACCTACGCTGAGGCCTTTCCTAATGAGAAGCAACAGAGCGGGATCTCCGGCATCGTTCACGCTCTTGAATACTTCGGCGGCACGCCGCAGGTCTTTGTCATGGACAATGCAAAGGCACTCGTCAAGCACTCGAGTTGGTACGAGGGCGAAGTACAACAGACGGTGCGCTCCCTGTGCAACTACTATGACATCGAGCCGTAGGCGTGTCAGCCCCGTCGTCCCAAGCAGAAAAACCGAGTCGAGGCCGGTGTAGGGCTCGCACAGCGGCGGATCATTGACGCAATGGAGCCGGAGCGCACCCCGATGGCGCGCGATCTCGATCACCTCAACGAACAGGTAAAAGCGAAACTCGAAGAGCTTAACAACGCGCCGTTTACTGCCACAGGAAGGTCTGACTCCCGAAGGCAAATGTTTGAGGATGAAGAACGCGAGTACCTTGGCCGCCTGCCGCTCCAAGCCTTCTGTCCGTTGGATATCCGCGTCCTTGTCGTTGATCGTGGTCATTGCGTTCGCATATCAGGTGATGGTCATCGTTACAGCACGCCGCCAGAGTACATCGGCAAGCGTGTTTCCGTGACGATCACCGATGACAAGGTCTACATCTATGACCTGGATTCGTGGGTCAAAATCGCCGAGCACAAGCGATACAAGAACCCTCAGGGTAACAAGCCCCACCTATTGCCGGAACACCTGACTGACGCGGAAAGGAAATACCGACGCCAACCTCGCGAATGGGTTGCCGAATTTGTCAAGGCAGGATTGCCGGAAGACTTTGCCGATCGTCTGGTGCGGCATCTAAAAAAAGGAAAAACCAACTTTCCTTGCGACCGAGCTTGCAAGGCCTTGATGAGGCTCTTCAAGCTTTACCCGGTCTCCGTCATCTACCAGGCTCTGAGCACTCGCCTTGAGTACGGCAACGTCACCTATCAAGAAACGCGCAAAAGATGAGAGCAGATCATTTGGGACAAAGAAAACAACCGGGAGCCCAACATTGACAACAATCAAAGGGTCGCGGACGACTATTTGTCTCCGGCTCACGCCAATAGCCGAAACAACTACCGATGAGAGGTGAACGATGAGTCGATCGGTAATGGATCTCAAAGATGTTTGCCTTGAGCTGTGCGCCGGCGGCATCATGATGAAGGCGCTGGAACTTGTCAAGCTTTCAAATTATCAAAGCTTAGATCCGGTGGAGTTCTTATATGAATGTCTCATGAGCGAAGTGGCTCAATGCTGTGAACCGAGCTTTCTATGAGTACGTGGAAGATCAGGTTTGGACAGTACGCAACGAGAGGCTGAAGACCAGCGAACAGCTACACCTGAGCATCCCGAACATTACGTCGGCGCTCATTGCATCCTTTGGTTGGACGTCGTGACTGCTGTGGAACCACACCAAGACGCTGCCGCCAGAAGAATGCTGCACGGCAAACCGATTCTTTTGATCTACACTGAGATGAGATCGGGGCATATGCTCGAGTTTGCGCTCGACCTTGTCTTTCGCCAAAAATTTACGATTGCTTTACCGACAGCAACCGAAAGAACGCTTTGGGCTGCTTACTAGGAATCATCGACCGAATAAATGGATTTTTTCAATAGCTCTTTGAAGCCGAGCTTGCGTGCCATTGATGATAAAGACGTTGCCGTAAATGGATGTTTCCGAAAAACTAAGGTATGGGTAGAAAGCCAAATTTTGATGGTCGTATTTGTCAATACCCATTCAGCCCTGTCGAAAAAATTATGAAGCGCTTGTGTATTTCTTAAGTATTTTGTACTTGAATGTTCTAAGTCTTTTTTCAAATGAGTACATAAACCTAGTTAAGCGCGGTGCATAACAAAAAAGAAAATACATCTTAAGTGTTTTTCTTGTAATGTAATTTAGTTTGTAGGCAATAATAGCGTCTTTTTTATACGAAGATATGTCATATTGAAAATCGTCTTTTTTTATCAAATTTAAAGTGACATCTAAAAAATTGCTGAAAACAATCATCTTTACGTCTTGTGATAAATGTCTTGATAAATCAAAACATATTTTTCTGCCATTGGCTAATCGTTTATTAAAGTTTTTTTGATGTGTTAAAGATTCGGGTGCGCATCTGTAGTAATAGAGAATTTTAGGAATATATACAAACTTTGGTGCTGACTTGGCAACTTTCAGACAGAAGATTTCATCTTCAACTACATTTTTGTCTTCTGTAAATCTTATATCTCTAATTGCTTCAACTTTGTACAGTTGTTTCCAAACCATCCCTCCGCAACTGTACGTTGATTTCCATTCTCCATAAGAAAAAATCATTTTTATGAAGTCTTTTTCAGAAAGAAATTTTTCGGGATAAAAATTTTTCTCCTCGCAGGTTTCATTAGTGCTAGCATATCCACAAATTGAAACATCAGCGTGATTCTTTATTAAGCTACAAATATGAGTACTCAAAAAGCAGGGGTCAATATAATCATCGCTGTCAACAAAAGCGATATAGCTGACCTCTTTATCTTTAAGTGCAAGATTTAATCCTACATTTCTGGCTGTTGCTTGGCCTTGGTTGTTTTGATCTATAACTATGATTCGGCTATCTTTTTTCTTATAAAGGTCCAATATTGCGCTTGTGCTGTCAGTAGATCCATCATTTATTATGATTGCTATGAAGTTGCTGTAGTTTTGATTCAAAATGGAATCTAAGCACTGAGAAATATATTTTGCCGCGTTGAAAGTGGGGATGATAAATGCGGCTTTCTCTTGGTAGTTCATAGCTTCTTTGTATCTCAGGCAAAATTAAATATTTGATATATGGATGTGATGAATAAATTTTGATATGTAATCTGTTATTTTTAAGAAAAAGTGTAAACGAATGAGATGTTATTATAAATGATAGTGATATTTCAAAATCAACGCTCTCTTGAAGATTGTTTTATGATTCGCGCCAATTAAATTAACGATTTGAGTGTTGTTGTTTGGTGTAGGTATATTACAAGAACAGAATATTTTTTACAAAAAGCAACGAGCAACGATCTGCTCTTTGTTTGAACTTTTTAGACTGAGCGTTGATGATAAGTAATTTATCTGATGGCAGATCATACACATTAATAAATGACATGAACAGATAGCATCATACAAACTTATATATTCTTTCTGAGCTTTTCGTCCTTTATTCTCGATATCTCAACCCTGACACCGATATAACTTCGCGTCAGAAGATCACAGCCGACCTGATCGCACTTTTTCCCCGAGCCAGATGCTTGTGCCTATTCTTCCTGACAGCGAACTTTTTCGCAAGATTCAGCATGTTCTCGTCGATACTGTCCATCAATGTGGCGCAAGACTGTCGGCAATAGTGCTCAATATGTTCGAATTGCAGAGCCCGAGTTTCCCTGTTTTGCTGAGGTTTTGTTGCTTCTTAGATAGGGAACTTGCTCAAATGTACAGCAGGTATTGTGGCGAATACTCTTCAAAACGGTTTGCCGCCAACTTCGTTGCTTTGGTTTGCCTGGCAATTTCCGCGAGGAAATCAACATTGACGGCGTTGCAGATGCGCCTTCTGGAGTGCTCAAGATAGCTCTGCATCGTGATGTCTCGCCCCTCCTTAGTGCTTGCGTCGTATAACCCACGTAGCTGGCGCGTAATAAGAACGAAGAATTGACGGTTCTTCACGTAAGCAGCTATGGATTGCTTGCATGGCTCGGAATATATTCGTAGACCTCAACCTTGTTGATCTTTTGAGCAAACCGTCAAATGGGCAGTTTTGGACTCGGAGTCCTTTCCCAACATGGGAATTTGGTTTCGTTGGCGCCTACGTATTCGGCCAATCGGGTAACACTATGATTTGCCTGTCAAGACGCTGTCGAAATTGTCCATGGCTCATGACGATCGAAGTTATCTGTTGCTGGCTGACCAGCCATGTAGGAGTCGCCAATGAAATCTCTGCTGTGCATCGGAATGCCGCACGCTTTTATTGTGGCGTATTCAATGACCGGATCAGTAGAGGCCAGACAGACGGCCGTATTTGTATCCGGCACCTTCATAGATACAGGTTGATCTGTCTACACGGAGCCGAAATGCGAGCAGAAGTCCTCCGTGAAAATTCCCGAGGAGTCTTTGCGCAAACTGTTGGCATAGTTACGTACTGACTCGAAAGCCATTGTATGACGGACACCTTCATCATTGGGCTGAGGCCAAATGACACCGTGACCTGTCGGATTTGCAAGAGATAGAACGTTTCCTAACTTGCCGTATCTTCTCTCTAGAGTTACGGCTTAAAAGGCGAAGATTTCATCTGATCTGTTGCAATGTCATCTATTCCACAAAAAATGTGAAGGATTTAATTAATTGTCACCATAAATATCTCTGGTGAAAACTTTTTCTAGTACATCTATCAGTTCTGGTGATTTTCGATTGGTTATGATGATGTCGCACTGAGCTTTGAATTCAGACAAATTTGCGATCAGTGGAAAACCGAAAAAGCTTTGATCTTTAAGGGAGGGCTCGTATACAACAACACGGACGCCTTTCGCCTTAAGTCGTTTCATGATGCTCTGGATTGAAGAGGCTCGGAAGTTGTCGGAACCTGACTTCATGATCAACCGATAAACGCCAACACATTTTGGTTCTTTCTCAATAATCTTTCCCGCTAAGAAGTCTTTTCGGGTTCGATTTGAATTAATTATGGCTTCGATGAGAGTTTATGGAATATTTGAATAGTTTGCTAATAATTGCTTGGTGTCTTTTGGAAGGCAATACCCTCCATATCCAAATGATGGATTTCTATAATGTGAACCGATTCGTGGGTCAAGACAAACACCATCGATGATATTTTTTGGATTAAGATGTTTCTCTATGGCATAACTGTCTAATTCATTAAAAAATGCAACCCGCATTGCAAGGTACGTGTTAGAAAACAGTTTAACTGCTTCTGCTTCAGCGGATGACATAAAAATAACAGGAACATTTTTTTTGGCGGCACCATCTAACAGAAGTTGAGCAAATTTTTTTGCAGCAACAGAGTCGCTTCCCACAATAATTCGGGAGGGATATAGATTGTCGAAAAGTGCTTTGCCTTCTCTTAGAAATTCTGGTGAAAAAATAATTTCTCGATGATTGAGATGACTTAACTTATTTGTATATCCAACTGGAATTGTGGATTTAATGATAACAGGAGCATGACACCCTATCTCATCCAGTGTTCTTAGAACTTCTTCAATGGAATGAGTGTTAAGGAAGTTAGTTTTCGGATCGTAATCGGTAGGGGTCGCAATAATCACAAAATCGGCGTTTTCGCAAGCTACTTTAGGATTTAATGTTGCTAAAAGATCCAGATTCTTATATTTAAAGAATTTTTCTATTTCAGTATCTTTGATTGGGCTGATTCGTGAATTAATTTGATTGACTTTTTCTTTTACTATGTCAACCGCAACTACTTCGTTGTGTTGAGAAAGAAGGGTAGCAAGCGATAGCCCTACGTATCCAGTTCCGAAAATGGCAATCTTCATGGTTAAATAGTAGTTAAAGATGCGGTGTTTGTAAATAGCAGGAAATGAATATGGCTAGAACATTTGTCATTGATATTTCGGTGTGAAGGTCTTTATAGGTTAATATTGATTTTTTTGATTAGACTTAATATTGTAGAGAAGGCAGTTAAACAATACTTTTTTTGGGTGATAGACAACATCCTTTTGTTCTCCGAGGAAGCCTACGTCAGGATTCGAGGGGGCATGATCAGCGGCTGGCGCTTCGATCTAGTGACGTGATACCTTAAGAATTAACAAACTGTAGTAGCGTAACACATGAGAAATCGTAGAGATTCGCACGATGCTTCTCAAACATTTGGCCCCCAGGAGTGATAGACCAAGTCCTCTGTTTAACCAACCGGAGGACTCATGAACAAGTTTCCAGTTCCCCTTCTGAGGTAACTGCTTGGTTGCATGCAGAACAGCCGTACAATCTGTGTGACCGCACAGAAGTTGGGGATTCCCAAATCTACGGTGAGTTTCCTTTTTCAAATGGCGCTATCGCACAGCGAAGCCAAAGTGGCTGAGTTAATCCAACTGCCCGACACGCAGCTATTGGAGACGTTTTACCCGCCGACAACGAAGGCGTACCAAGAACCAGACTGGGTTGAAGTTCACAAAAAACTGGCCCGTCGGAATGTCACGCTCAAATTGCTGTATGACGCCTATAAGTCACCAGTCGTCAGACGCGCATACACCTACACTTCCTTTTGTCGCCGCTACTCTGAGTGGCGGTGAATTAGGGAACTGAAAATGGTACGGGAGTCGACAGAGATGGAACGATCAATTGGATCAAATCCGCGGCGCCAGTCGATTCCAGTCGAACGACCGGCGACTTCAGACCGAACGACAGTCGACAAGAACGAACCGCTCCCCAAAAATTCTCTTCCATTTCCCGCACTTAGCTTCCGAGGTGACTCCAATCGAACGGGAGTCGACGAACATCGAACGCGCGCCGCCTTGCGGAGAACGCTAATCTCTGCTGAATAAACGCATGTCGACTCAGACGGTACGTTCGGCTCTAGTGGTAGAACGCTCCACGCCCTCGATCGAACGGTCATCTCCCTTGACGGGCCACTACTCGCTTTCAATCGAACGCTCGGCGATTTCAAGTCGAACGATTGTCGCCGGTCGCCAAATTTGGAACGTTGGCTTGCGGCGCCTCGGATCGAACGCGAGTCGAAGCCACAGCGAACGGCAGTCGCCTTCGGAGTGGACGTCTTGTAGCGTATATACGCTGAGAAGATATGCAACGAGTCTTAGCTGATAGGATGAATTAACCCTTTGTTCGCAAAGGAGATTTTTCTCATCAACCCAATAGAAGTAAGACTCTTATGCATACATTCGACGTGCAAGAGATTCTGCGCCAGACGCTAAGCGGTGCCTCGAGGCAAGTCATAGCCAGAGAACTCGGAATCTCCAAATCCACCGTACAACGTTACCTCGATCGCATAAAACAGGCGAATCTGACTCTCGAGCAAGCCATCGGTTTGAAACCGCACGACCTCGAGACCTGTCTTGGTGTCGGAGCCAAGGTTCGGTCCGGTTTTCATGAGCCGGATTTCGAAACCATTTACTGCCGACACAATGTCCGAGGTAAGAACCGACGGACCTTAAAAGCCCTCTGGGACAGTTATCGTGACAGCGTGCCGAAAGGCGCCTCAGCTCTCGGCTACAAGGGCTTCTGCAAGGCCTACGCCCGGTTTTATCAGAATCTGCCGGTTTCATGCCGGGAAGTGGAGCTCATCAATCAGTGGGATTTCGGCTACGTCGCCATGATTGATTACAGCGGCGACACTTTGCCGTGGACTCCGAACGGTCTTGGCAAGGTAGCTGCAGCGCAAATCTTCGTTGGCGTTCTGCCAGCGTCCGGATACATTTTCTGTTGTGCGACTGAGCGTCAGACGCGGGATGACTGGCTTGATGCCCAGACCAAGATGCTCACCTTTTTCGGAGGAGTCCCGAAGCATATTTATCTTGACAACTCGACCTCGCTGGTGACCAAACCGGACAAGTATTGCCCGCGGATTCGCAGGCAATACCGGGAGTTCTGCGATTACTACGGCACAATCCCGGTTGCTGTCAGACCCGGTAAACCGCGGGACAAAGCGATGGTTGAGAACGCCGTCTACCAATGTCAACGCTTCATATTGACGGCTCTGAGAGGACGCTAATTCTTCAGCCTCGAAGAAATCAACCGGGCCATCGGCAAAGAACTACTCAAACTCAACGCACGTCCCTTGACGACGCGTTTCGATGGCTTGTCTCGAGCTGATCTCATGGAGGAAGAAAAGATCGCGCTTCGTCCTTTGCCGTCAATTCCGTACGAATTGTCGTCCGTCAGCAAGATCCTTAAAGTGCAAAAGGGCAACGTCGTACGCTTCGAAAACTGCAGATACTCCGTTCTCCTCGGTTACTTGGGCCGACAGGTCAAGGTCATCAAAAGCTGCAAGTCGCAAACAGTCAGCATTTTTGATCCCCGGACCGGGGAACGGATATGGATACATTACCTGCGCGAAGGCAAATCGCAAGACATCATTTTGCGCGAGCACATGCCAGAGTCGATCCGTGCGGTCATGCAAACCAAGGAGGAACTCATCGAGTTGATCGGACAAAGCGGTGAATCAGCTCGAAAGCTTTGCACGTTTTTGCTCAAGCAAAACCACGGTGAAGTCGCCAGAAAAGTGCTTCGCGGCGTCAACAGTCATAGGACGCGACTCGGCAATGAGCTCTTTGAAAAGTGCTGTCAAGCAACGCTCACTCGCTTAACTCCATCGTACAAGGTTCTTTGCGAGGAAATCGACGCCGTCATCGACAACCGCACCAGACGCTCTGAAGGCAAGAGTTGCGATCGAAGTCAACTGCGTCCGGAAGACATTCGTGGATCCGCCTATTACGACCAACTGCTCACTCAAACGACGGGAGAAAACAAATGACGATGCTTACCAAATGCAGAGAGGAAATCGCCACAATCTGCAAGGAGCTCAAGATCCCGGAATTCTTTGCCACCTTCCAGACGCAATGGGAAAAACCAGCGTACAGCCAAATGACGTTTGAAGAGCGGTTGTTGAGCATGCTGCAGGCGGAACAACGCTGCCGCCAACACAAACGTCAAAGCCGCAACTTGAAGAACGCACGCTTGCCGCAAGTGCATATGGCTCGTCTCGAGCACGTTGACTGGGAGGCAAGCCGAGGCCTGAATCGCTCGATGCTCGAAGAGCTTTGTGAATGCGAGTGGATCAAGTCGCCCATGAAGCCATGGGTTGTTATCCATTGGGCCACCGGTTGCGGAAAAAGCTACATCGCAAGCCTGTTGGCTTATCAGGCATGTATGCACGGCTACACAGTCAGCTACTACAACATGGCGCAACTGATCACTGAGATTGATTCTGCCAAGGCCAACAACAAAGTAAGCAATCTACGCAATTCCCTGTTTAACAAGCAATTGCTGGTCATTGATGACTTTGGTATCGAGGCAATGGACGACAAGACCGCGTCTGATTTCTTGACTGTTCTGGAGCAACGTATGGGAATTCGATCGTTGATCATTGTCGGCCAGGTTCCGATCAAGCAATGGCACGGGCAATTCAGTGATCCAATCAAGGCAGACGCCGTCATGGATCGAGTGATTAACCAGAGTTACGTCATCGAACTGAGCGGCAAATCAATGCGCGAGAAGTATGGCGCCATGGCTCAAATCCGACAGGAGGCCGAACATGCAAAGAATTCGTAAGGTAATCCTGGCCGAACAATCGGATCTAAACGATGCGACACGGAGCATGGTTGCGAATCTGCGAGAGCTCTGCCGAGGGTTAACTAAGGCGGAGCGAGTACGTGTCTGGGGATACTACGCAAAGTAGCAAGCCAAGAGACGTCAGGAGTCGCTTGATGCTGTCTATGCAGCAACCTACAACTGCGAAGCTGTCGATGGTAAGTCAGAGACGGAGGATGAGGCCATATCGTTTTAACGATCGGCTAATGCTGTTGCCGACGGCAGCATCGTAAACCGCGTCGGCACGCATCCTCCCACGAATAGCCCTTTCGGCTACGCCTTCAAGGCCTTTCCGTGGGAGGTTGCGAAGAAAGGAAGCCAAAAGAAGGAACAGCAGGGAGCCAGAACCTCACAAATTACAAGCCGTTCCGGTGAAAGCGATTCCCGTAAATTTGCCAGTAGATTTAATCACTCCAAATAAGATGAACTTATCACCACAGTTCCATTGGCGAGTGGTGGATATTATATAGTTTTTCATAAAAGGCTTTTTGATTGACAGTGGTACAATAGATTAATTCTGTTTTGAAAAAAAACAATATTTGTGACGAACGAGTGATCGTTTTAGGATTAACTCATGTGGTTGGCATTGTGCTTCCACAATGGAATACCTAAAAAATAAAAATTGTATCTATTGTTTCTAAATGCTTGTTTGAAAACGGATATTCTGCCAATTCTTAATATTTTAAAAAAAGATCCCCAATAAAATGTTATAAAAATAAATTTGGAGGCAAAATAACTCCAATGTACATCTTTTACGATTTGACGGTATATGGGGTTTTTGTGAGAATAATCTAAGAAATATAAAGCATCGTCAAGAGCAATTTTGGCATCTCTAATTGATTCATCTCTAATATTATTTTCAAAGTCCATTAGTGATGCGGAGCGTATTCTGTATTGATATTTGGCATCGATATTATCTGATTTTGATAATCTTGGATTGCAAGCCATGCATTTGATATGAAATCCCGTGTCTTCATGCTTAATTTTTCTATTTATAAAATGCAAGTTATTTTTAAGCAAAAAAGATGATCTAAATAATTTATTCCATGCTATGCATGGAATTTTTTTCCAGTGCGAAGTAAAAAGAATTGGTTGAAATTTTGTTGGGGAGGTTATCTAATTTTAACCATTTGTTCATGGACTTTGAAATTCTCTTCAAAGACATAGAATCAGTGTCGGGGAATGCCAAGGATGAACCAATGACAATATCTGCGCGTTCGGATATGGCTTTTTTTACAAGGGTTTCAATTGTCTTTGATTGTAACCAATCATCTGAGTCGAGAAAGTAGATAAACTCTCCGTTTGATTCTTTGATTCCGGAATTTCGTGCAGCTCCTAATCCCAAATTATGTGCATGTCGAATCAAGCGTATGCGATTGTCTTCATCGAGAAATGGAAATAAAATAGCAATAGAATTATCAGTACTTCGATCATCAATGCATATTATTTCCAGATTGTGATATGTTTGGGTTACTACGGATTTAATGCATTGTGCAATATACTTCTCTACGTTGAATATGGGAATGATTATGGAAACTAAAGGGAGTGACGAGCTTGTGTGGAACATAAAAATATAATTATACGTAAAAATATGTTTTCAGTTACGAAAAGGGTTTATAAGTTTATTTGCCCCCCCCCGTTATTTTTTTTGACTATATAGAATGAGACTGTAAAAAAATAGTAGTGATTTATCTAACCGCGTTGAGAAAAAAAATTAACCTTTTGTGTGTGGGTTAAGCGTTTACATATAAGTTTGAACTTCAAAAAAATCGAGTAAGGATGAAGCCGAGCAATTAATGGTTTGGTTCCATTCCTGGGGTGTGTAGATATTGTCGAAGTTATTCCGCATTGATAACCGATTCCTGGTGACAATTTAAAAAAACTAAATTTTTTTCTCAGTGGCGATTTTGGTGAGAACAAAAATTCGTCTACTGGAGCAGCTATTTGCGAACTCATTTCAAGAGCTATCGTAGCAGCTTTTCTAGATATAATGTAGGCAATAGCTCCAATTGCTGTTGGGGCAACAATCTCGTATAAATTGGCGTAATTGTTTTTATGTATAACAATAGATTTGTTTTTGACATATAGTGTTTGGGGGGTGGCGAAAGGCGCAGCTAGCTGAATAATATGTACATGACTTGGAATCCAATCTGAATTTGTGAGATATGCTTCTGCATCTGGAGAAAATTCAACATCATCTTCTAAAATTACAGCATAATCCTCTTTTGACTCAACCAATTTTTCCCAACATTTTCGGTGACTTAAGAAGCAAGCATATTCATTATTAATTAGCTGATAAGGGAACCAAATTTTATTCAGAGAAAATAGGTGTGGTTTAAGCAGATCAATATCTGACTGGTTCAGTGATTTTCCATCAATGGCTGCAACTCTTTCAAAAGGGCAAGAAAAGTGGGAAAGTCGTTGTTCGATTAGTTCTAAACGCTTTGGTGCTCTATCTAGATTTATAAATAAGCGTAACATATCTGTTTCTCGGTATATGACTAGCCATAATCAATGGTCACAATTGAATTTTGTTGTAAACTCTGAGGAAAGTGCTTGTGATTAGGCTTTCGTACCCTTTAATGGGTGCTATTTTAGATAAGTCCTGACTTTTGATTTTTTCTAAAAGACTGATTCGCCAGTGCTCTGGATATTCTCCGTTTTCCCAATTTCCCCTTCCTCTTCCAAAATGTGATATGGCAAGATAAAGTAATACAGAGTCGACCATGAAACTTTTTTGTGCTTCATCAGACCACGAAACCACAATACCATTAACTTTTTTTGTGTTGTTGTAGGCAACAGCCAGCCCCGCTCCACCAAGCGCTCCTACAACTGTCCCAACTAATGTACCTAGTCCCATCGATACGCCACCTGTTGCTAGATCGGACGCTAGGCCGCTGGCAGTTCCTGCGCCAACAGCACCTGCCATTGAGGCTGGAGCAAGCGGAACAGATCTGCTTATCTTCCAATCGGACTGCATACGCTGGAGTAATTCTTTCCGCACTCCTTTTCCCTTGAGTGCATTGATGGAAATCAATTTATCTGTTAGGACGCAAAACTCATCTGCAGCACGGGAGGCTAGAGCTGTTTGCGCTGCTCCGATCGGATCGTTAATTGTTTCATTTTTAAAGAAACCAAGTCGTTTTCCTAGAAACTTGATTTGATCCATTACAGACGGAGCTGTGGCTATTTCACAATCATTGGCAAGTTTTTCGAAATAGTGAGCCAGTGCTTCAATACTAGCGTTGTATGCGGCTCGGCGCTTTCTCGCCCAAACTTCCCGTAGGGCGTCGAATGTGGATTGAAGTTCTTCAGGGAGCGCCTTTGCTATAGCATTAAACAGTGCGAATTCCTGCACCCAGCACCGAGCGAAGGCATCCATAGGAAGCACGGAATTCACAATCGGGTATGAGGCCATAGCGTATGTCCAACGATCAACCTCGGCTTGTTCAGCTTCCAGAGACTTTGGTTCTCCCATTTGATTGAGCAACACAATCACCGGTTTCCCAATCCACTCGAGGATTCGCATTTCTGCTGTTACGTATGGCGCAGAGTCAGGCAATTCAGTTGCATTTACGAGGTACAACACCACGCTTGACGTTTCTTTAACATGTTTGAGTGCTTTCTGGTTTAGCCAAAGAGATTTGTTTGCGACACGATCCCAAACTTCAGACAAAAACCAACCTACTGGATTGGCTCTACCTTCCAAACGTTTCGCAAGAGCGACAGAATTGCCAAATCCCGGCGTATCCCAAAGAATGAGTTCACAGCCTTCAGGAGTTCTTGCCAATACATAGTCATCTGTCGTTTCAGTGACATGGGCACGGTCTGCAACCTCACCAATGTCTCTGCCCAGCAAAGTACGCGCCAGCGTCGTTTTACCAATATTGGTATGACTGACCAAACTCAAATGAATTCGCATCGGATCATTGCTCATTGTTCTTTTCCTTATTGTCAGTCACTGGAATGATTTGACCGGACGAAATCCGAGGAGCTACCCAGGCTCGAATTTTCTTAATTACCTGTAGTTGAGACTCGGAAGAGTCGTGCAACACAAATAGCTTGGTCTGATGCAAATTGCCCAAAGATTTCCACGCCTCTTGTCGTTCTTTGATGCGTGCCGGCATCGAAGCGAAGCGTTGGGCAAACTCCTTCATATCGAGGAGTGCGGCAAAGACAGCAGAACCATTAGATTCATAAGATTGACGCAAACGTTCAATGACTGCGCCGTGCACTTCCTCTTCCGGTGTTTCAATGCCATCAAACCAGACCATAATGATCGGCTTTCGGGGGCCGGCAGGAATTGCAGGAATGCTTGACTCCTCATCGTCAAAGTCGACAGTCTTAACTGCAGAGTCTTCCGCATTTCCCCAATGCTTGCAGAGGATAGAGGTTGTCTGATCTCGCAAGGGGCGATTTACTGACGATGTGACGATCAACAAGTTTCCCAGCACGGCGTCCTGTGCGCATTGCACAAGAATGTTTTCGAAGTAAGGCGACTCAATCGAAAGTGTGGTCTGCGACTTAAATCGATTCATCCGCCAGCTGTCGAAGCACGCGAAGATCAAACGCGGAACGATGACAACAGCTCCCATCAGAATCATCATTCGAATGAGCCAGGGGGCTGCAGAAACAGGAGTTTCGAGATATGGGAGACGGTCTGCCCGCATTTCGACGATCTGAGCGAGATCGGGCATCGGCGGCAACGGACCGACAGTGGGAATGAGTCCGTAGGTGTAGTCAATAAAGGCCCTCACGCTTTCAGGACTTTCTGCAAGCCATGTGCTCTCCCATCCAGCCCAGTATGAGGTTCCGAAACCACGTACCAGAAGACTCACGATGATGCCCAAAGCAAAGAAGAGAGCAGCAAAATGTAGAGTACGAGCCACGTTCATGCGAATCAGCGGCGCAACAAACGACGACCATTCGCTGTAGAAGTGTGTCTTGAAACCAGAACGACGCAATGTGCCGTAGCTTGTCTTTTGAACAAATGCGTTGAGGCTGCTTCGCAACGGCAACGCAAATCGATTGGTTCCGGTTCCGACCAGGCCGATTGCGCAGCAAAACAGTGCGATGTAGACAACAAGATTCCAGAGGATCACTCCCCAGTAGGGAGGTGAGAGCAGATTGACAATGTGCTCGGGGCTTGCAATGCGATCCGTCAAGGCGCCGAGCACGAAGGCCAGAAGAACAAAGAAAGGTGAGAAGAATTGGGGCAGGCGGGCTTTAGTGCTGACGGTCGTGTTAACGCCGCGCTCAGAAGCCGTTCGCAACACGACCTTGGCGCGCTCAGTCAAAAGCCTCACAGCATCGGCAGATTCTCCGACCGTATGGGCGGCACGAAGGCTTGCGGCTTCGGCGTCAGCCGATGTCCACTTGATATGCGCGTCATTGGATTCCTCAATCGCCTTGGCAAGCAGAATCAGTTTTGCCTGTTGGAGTGTTAGTCGAACCGACGTTCGTTTGCTTTTTGCCATAGCAATAAGAAATCCTCTGATATTGGTTCAAACCCCTATTTTAGGTGAGAGTGCTTAGTTGCGCTCTAGATTCGAGCCATTTGCACGGCGTCAACCAGTTCTTTTGTCGCTGCACCGGGATCCTTTTGTCCGCATATAGCAGAAACAACAGCAACCCCATCGGCTCCGGCACGAATCAAATCGCCAACAATGGGTACTTTGACGCTGCCGATGGCAACAACGGGACAGGGTTTGCGTGAGGCCAGTATTGCGAAACCATCAATGCCAAGCGCATCGCTTGCATCCGGTTTGGTGCTCGTCGAGAAAATTGGTCCGATTCCAAGATGATCAACCAAGCGAACATCCACTGCTGAGAGTTCTTGCTCGTTAGACACGGAGAGTCCTAAGAGCTTTTTGTTACCGATGATGGCGCGAGCATCGCTGGGAGATAAATCATCCTGCCCGATATGCAAGCCTTCGGCATCAACGGCAAGGCATACATCGGCATGATCGTTGATGATCAGAGGAACATGAAAGGCGGCGAGAGCTGACTTTAGCGCACGGCCGCACTCGACCAGTTCTCTCTTTTTCCAATGCGGGGCGCGCAATTGAACGCAGGTGGCGCCATTTTGTACTGCTGCCCGCGTGGTGTCGATCATGCCTTGAGTACCGCCACACAAGTCGGGATCGAGTACCAGGTAAACAGAAAGATCGATGGGGTGTCGCATCAATAAAAGTCCTTGGCCTGCAGAAGGTTCAGAGCGTCAATGTAAGCCACGGCAAAACTACCCGGGCCGCGGGCTACGCCGGCAGCTTGTTGTGCGGCCCGTTTGGCTAACGCACAAGCAGAAATGACAGCTTCAAGAGGATGTTCGGTTTGAGCAACGAAGGCAGCTACCATGGCTGACAGGGAGCAGCCGGTTCCGACCACAAGCGTTGCCTTAACGGATCCGCCGGTACAAGAAAGAATTTCCTTGCCGTCGGTCGCGTAGTCGGTTTTGCCGGTGACGCAAACGATTGTGCTGTACTCACGAGCAAGTTTGACGGACGCTTCAAGAGCGGCATCGCTTGAGTCGGTACTGTCTACCCCCTTGCCGCCTTTGCCCATCCCGGCAAGAGCCAAGATTTCTGAGGCGTTACCGCGGATCACAGTCGGGTGAAGCGCCAAAAGACCTTGAATCATTTTGTCACGCCAGGGAATGACACCGGCTGCAACCGGATCCAGTACCCAGGGAACATTGTGTCGAACGGCACTTTTAGCAGCCAGATGCATGGCTTCCAACGAATCCGGACGGGGAGTACCGACATTGATCAGCACGGAAGAGGAAATCGCGGCAAAGTGTGCGGCTTCTTCGCAAGCGATGACCATAGCGGGCGATGCGCCCATCGCAAGCAACACGTTTGCCGTGATCTCCTGCACAACATCATTGGTTATGCAGTGCACGAGCGGCGCTACCTCTTTCACATGGAAGAGGTGTGTCGCAATGGTTTCCGGTTCTACGGCACGAACAGGAGGCAAAGTGAATTCAGACATACAGCAGAAGAAAAGAGATGAAGTTGAAAAATCAAAGGGAACTGATGGCGCGCGTCAGCATATAGCCGGCAAGAACCAGGAGCATGCATGCAAAGATGCGCTTTAAGGGCTTCGTGTCGATGCTATGGGCGACCTTGGCACCAACAGGCGCGGTAAAAATGCTTGCCGCAGCAACAGACAATAAAGCTGGTAAATGTATGTAGCCCAACATCATGGGAAATTGTGGGAGCCCCGGTTCACCCCAGCCTGTAATGATGTAGCCAAGTGTTCCGGCAGCGGCAATCGGAAATCCCAAGGCTGCAGAAGTTCCTACGGCGTTATGCATTTTGACATTGCACCACACCATGAACGGAACGGAAATGAAGCCGCCCCCGGCGCCGACCAATGCCGAGACAACTCCGATGCCGGTACCGGCGCCAAACATTCCTGCCATTCCCGGAAGGGTTCTTTTGGGTTCCGGTTTGGAATTGATGAACATCTTGACAGCGGAAAAGCCGACAAAACAGACGAAGACGAGAGAAATCCAGAAGGTTGGGAGAAGGCTGGAGATTTTGGCCCCGAGAAGGGCACCTACCAAGATACCGGGTGCCACTGCTGCAACAACGTTCCAGAGCACTGCACCGCGCTTGTGATGCGCTCTCACCGAAGAAAGCGATGTGAACATGATGGTAGCCAAAGATGTCGCGATGGCTGTATGAACGATGGCTGTATCAGGCACGTCGGCATAGACCAAAAGCATGGTCATGAAAGGCGTGAGTACCATGCCCCCGCCAATGCCGAGGAGGCCTGCCAAAAAACCGGTACAGGCGCCTAAACAAAGCAGAGCCGCAACAATTTCCCAAGACATGAATACGCTTCCCGCAGAATTGTCGAAATGCGGCGTACATGATACCTGCGCCAAAGAGGGCAGAGCGAGGTTGGGGCAGGAATTGACGAAGGCGGGAAAAGGAAGACCCTGTGGTTTCCGGCTACGTTACCTGAACCGAAAGGTCAGGGTGGCCGCGGCTGGAGCGGAAAACGGAGCGGACAACGCGTGCCCGCTGCACTATCGGCTCTCGAGTTAAACGGCCTTGCACGAATGCATAGGTTAGGAACATTGGAGCCGCTGGTGAAACTTCACAGGGTAGGACAATTATAAGAAAGGCCGCTTATTTTCAGCGGCCTTTCGGGGAACATTTACACAAAAGCTGGAAAAATTCAGCTTTCGAGAGCGGGATCCAGAGCTTCATCGCACTTCATGCGAAGCGCGGCAACACGCGAAACGGTTGCTTCATCGACAGGGACCTGACCGAGACGGCCGGTAATGGAGTCAAAGGCGATCTGCAACGACGCCATCACGGCAACGCGTTCAGGGGTTAGCGAACGATTGGCCGAGCGTACTTGAGATGCACGCGTATTGAGGATTTCGGCGGCGCTGCGTAGATTCTCAACGTCTTCTTCGGAAACCTCGAAAGGATACTCGCGATCCAAGATGGTGAGTTTGATGCGTGGCATGCTTTATGACTCCGATTTTCTACCCGACAATGTTCCGATTAAGCAGAAGGCTGTTCCGTCTGCTGGTCGGCCGTCAGGGAGACGATCAGCGAATCGATGCGGCTACGCACAGCGGCAGCTTCTTCCTCGAGCAGTTCGACGGCGGCGGTCTTGTCTGCAAGCTGAGCCTTGAGGGCTGCGTTTTCAGCCTTCATTTCGTTGTAGGCCTGCACAAGGCGGGCGACGGAAGATTCAAGTTTGTCAAGCTGGTCGTTCATTTGTTACCTCGTTAGAGCACGCGCAGTGTTTATTGCGCACCTAGGAAAAGTTTGCCTGCGAATTTTGCCACTCAACGCGTTTGTCTGCGCGGCTTTTTACGCGGAAAAACAAATTCAGTTGAATCCGAGTACGTCGGACATAGAAAAAAGTCCGTTGGGTTTGTCTTTCAGGAAGCGCGCAGCTGTTACGGCACCTTGTGCGTAGCCTGCACGCGAACCCGATTTATGGCTGATCTCAATGCGTTCACCGGGGCCGGCAAAAATCACGGTATGGTCACCGACAACGTCCCCGCCGCGCAGGGCAGCAAAGCCGATGGCTCCATCGGGACGTTCACCGGTATGTCCTTCTCGACTGAGAACTGCAACCGAATCGAAATCAACGCCGCGTCCCTGTGCCACACGTCGCCCCATTTCAAGAGCCGTGCCGGAAGGCGCATCCACCTTGTGTTTGTGGTGCATTTCAACGATTTCGCAGTCGTATTGCGAGAGCATGGCGCCTGCAATTTCCAGGAGCTTTAAAACGGAATTGACACCGACGCTCATGTTGGGCGCGAATACGACAGGAACAGACTTGGCTGCTGCAGCAATTTTCTCTTTGCCTTGCGCATCAAAGCCGGTCGTGCCGATCACGACGCCGACATTGTGAGCAACGCAGAAGGGCAGATAAGTAAGCGTGGCCTGTGGACGCGTAAAGTCGATCAAAACATCGGCTTTGGCGATCTCCTGAACGTCATCTGAAATCAGAATCCCGGTCGTTTTACCAATTGCTGCACCGGCATCCGTGCCGATTTCGGGAACTCCGGGGGCCGTGACGGCAGCTGCGAGTTCAAGGTCATCGCTACAGAGAACGGCCTCAATGATGAGCTTGCCCATGCGACCGGTTGCGCCGGAAACAGCGATTTTCACGGTTTGACTCCTTACTGATCTTCTGGACGCACGAGAGGCGTCGGAGCGAAGTCCGTTTCGCGGCCGAGAATCATTTCGTCTGCCTGTTTTTCGGTCGGAACGGGACCCGCTTCAATCTTGGTGAGGATGTCCTGTTCATCGAAGTAAAGCGTGACACGACGCATCTGAATGTCACCGTAACGCGGATTGAGATAGTAGGTGTAGTCCCAGCGATTGCGGTGGAACTGACTTTCAATGAGCGGTTCTCCCATCAGGAAGAGAACTTGCTGACGAGCCATGCCGACTTGAAGCTGGTCAATCATTTCTTTGGTGACCAGGTTGCCTTGTT
>OGNP01000477.1_pt1 | contig 26132 bp, 20 predicted proteins | sample 1573531 | NCBI WGS metagenome assembly OGNP01 (sample SAMEA2581984, study PRJEB24529) | metagenome | biome: Human gut stool | place: China | collected 2011 | reverse complement strand
GCATGGAAGGAGAAATTATGAATCAGAGAGTGGGAAGAAGCAGTATCCGTCTGGCGCAGCCGGTGTGTGTGATCGCCGGTGCCGCTATTGTAGGGAAAAAAGAAGGCGAGGGACCGTTAGGAGCCCTGTTTGACATGGTGGGAGAGGATGATCTCTTCGGCTGTAAGACCTGGGAGGAGGCGGAAAGCAATCTTCAGAAGGATGCAGTCTACATGGTCATGGAAAAGGCGGGGTGGAAAGCAGAGGATGTCTCGTATCTCTTCGCCGGTGATCTGTTGGGACAGTGCATTGCCACTTCCTTCGGCATTTCCGCTTACAATATTCCCCTGTTCGGAGTCTATGGTGCCTGCTCTACCTGCGGGGAAGCGCTGACACTGGGAGCTGTGATGGCAGCGGGAGGCTATGCGGAGCATGTGGTCTGCGTGACATCCAGCCATTTCGCCAGTGCGGAGAAGGAGTTCCGCTTTCCGTTAGATTATGGGAACCAGAGACCTCTGTCTGCCAGCTGGACGGTGACAGGAAGCGGAGCCTTTGCCCTGGGGCTGAATCAGAAATGCAGAGCTCACATCACCGGCATGACTCCCGGGCGGATCGTGGACTATGGACTCAAGGATTCCATGAACATGGGGGCCTGCATGGCACCTGCCGCCGCAGATACCATAGAACGCCACCTGGAGGATTTTCATGTGCAGCCACAGGAATATGACCGGATCATCACCGGGGATCTGGGAAGCGTGGGACAGACAGTGCTGATCGATCTGCTGCGGGAGAAGGGAATAGATATTGCCGGCAGGCACATGGACTGCGGCATTGAGATCTTTGATGCAGATGCCCAGGACACCCATGCCGGTGGCAGCGGCTGCGGCTGCAGCGCAGTGACTCTGGCAGCATATATTCTCCCGAAGCTGGAATCCGGTGAGTGGAAAAAAATCCTCTTCCTACCCACCGGAGCCCTGCTCAGTAAGACCAGTTTTAATGAAGGGAAAAGCGTGCCGGGAATCGCACATGCGGTGGTATTGGAGAGTCCGGTGGTGAAATAGGGAAAAGCAGCAGGTCAGAAATGATTTGCTGCTTGATTTTTGCATGCACACTTCTCAAAAAAAATTACGAGTTCTCGTAGAAATGCAAATACATTTATGATATACTTTATTTGAGTTTTTATGTCAATTTTGATTTTGTACTTCCACAGAATCTGCAAAGGAGAAATGTATGGACGTATCATATAACAAATTTTTTAAGATGTTGATCGACCGTAAAATGAAGAAAAAAGATATTTGTGAGCAGGCTGGTATTGCTACCAGTACCATGGCAAAAATGGCAAAGGACGAAAATGTTTCATTGGATGTTCTGGCTAGAATATGTCGTGCACTTGATTGTACAATGGATGACATCTTAGATGTACTCCCGGCAGAGAACGAGAAATAATATTGGGAAGGTGCGAAAAAATGAAGAGACGGGAATATAGCGCAGGAGCAGTGAAGTTTTCGTTTTGGTTCATGGAATTTAAGACAGTGGTAAAGTTCTTGTCTGAGGGCATGACACTGGATGAAATCAAGGAAAAGAATCAGAATGAAAATCTCTTTGGCGCACCGACTACACTTCGTGCAGGTCAGATATTTTCTACGGTATCGGCAAGAATAAAGGCACTTGATACGTCCTTTTATCCGGTATTTATGGAAAGTGACCTTGCGACACAGAAGTTGTTTGCATTAGCAGGTGCAATGGCTCATGACACACTTTTCTTTGATTTTGTGTACGAGATCGTAAGAGAGAAAATGATCATTGGGAGCAATGAGTTTTCTGATAGTGATATAAGTATATTTTTTAAGAATAAACAGTTGCAGGACGAGAAGGTTGCAAAGTGGACGGATGCGACACTAAATCGTCTTGGCAAAACATATAAGACCATGCTTTTTGAATCCGGTATGACAGATAAGGGAACTCCTCGTATTATCTTAAAGCCAATCCTTGATCCGGTTATGGAACACTGGCTTTTTGATCACGACATGGAACCAATCGCAAAAGCACTTACGGGGGTACGATAATGGCAAGCATAGAAGAAAGACTGGACAAAATGGAAGCAAAAATCAAGGAACCAAAGTTCCGTGATACCACAGGAAAGGCAAATGAGGTCAATTACTGGGTATTTGATTATGCTCCGGAGCATGAGCTGATTGTCCGTGATAGAATAGAATACTTGAAAAATAAAAATTCCAGAGGAACCGATGGCTTTGAACTGGTTGTATATGATTTATATGATCTGCTCATAGCACATTTGCAGGATAAAAATTTCATGGAAAAATGTTATCAGATGGAAGAAAAGAGGGGTATTGTAAAGGTTGCATCCGCAATACAGCGTTCTCTTAAAATCACTGATAAGGATAACATGATTGTGGAATATATTGCAGAGCATACATCGGAAAATTCCGTAGTGTTTCTGACAGGAGTGGGAAAATGCTATCCGTTGCTACAATCACCGGAGGTATTCAACAAAATTCTTTACAATATGCCACAGCATTTTGCAAAGGTGCCTATGGTGCTGTTCTATCCAGGAACCTATACCGAACAGGAACTCATCATATTCAACGAAGTTCACGAAGATAATTATTACCGGGCATTCCGGCTGGTACGATAACAGTGTGAAGCATGACGCTTCACACGGAAAAATGCAAAACAGCGTTTTTCTAAGAACGGATGAAAGGAAAGGTATGTAGTATGCAGATAAGAGAAATGTTTGCAAAACCGATAGACCGTGATTTGCAGGGCGTTATTATTGTGGGGCAGGATGAGACTGCCAATGTCAAGCAGGAGTTAGAAGAATACGTTGTCACAAGAGAATTACAGAAGCATTTTGCAGATTTTTTCGCAGCATATAAGACTGGAATTACAGGAAATACATCAAAAACAGGTGTATGGATTTCCGGTTTCTTTGGAAGTGGTAAATCTCATTTCTTAAAAATCCTATCTTACCTTCTGGAGAATAAAGAGATTGCAGGCAAGAAAGCAATCGACTATTTTGTGGACAATAATAAAATAGCTGATCCGATGGTACTTGCAGATATGCAGCTTGCCGCAAACACACCGACCGATGTTGTTCTTTTCAACATTGATTCTAAGAGCGATTCCAACAGCAAACAGAATAAAGATGCCATTGTAAACGTATTCCTGAAAGTATTCAACGAAATGCAGGGATATTGTGGTGCTATGCCATTTCTGGCTGATTTAGAGCGCAGGCTGAATGAAGAAGGCAAGTATGAGGAATTTAAGCAGAAGTTTGAAGAAAACTATGGAGATGCGTGGAAAGATTCCAGACAGGACTTCGATTTCATACAGGATGATATTGTAGATACTTTAATAGATATGAACTTTATGAGTGAAGCTGCCGCAAGAAACTGGTGCGAGAAAGCTGCTGAACCATACAAGATTAGTATTGAGGATTTTGCAAAACGTGTAAAGGCATATATTGATCGCAAGGGCAACAATCATCATGTGGCATTTCTTGTGGATGAAGTGGGACAGTATATCGGGGATGATTCCAACCTTATGCTGAATCTCCAGACCGTTCGTGAGGAACTGGGAAAAGAGTGCAACGGTAAAGCATGGGTGATTGTAACAAGCCAGCAGGATATTGATTCCATTACCAAGGTAAAAGGCAATGATTTCTCTAAGATTCAGGGACGATTTGATACAAGAATTTCCCTTTCTTCTGCAAACGTAGATGAAGTTATCAAAAAGCGTATTCTGGATAAAAAGGACACTGCAGCACAGATGCTGCGTCTGCTCTATGGGCAGAAAGCAACCACAATCAAGAATAAGATTGTGTTCAATGATGGCGTAGAGAAAAAATTATATGCAGATGAAAATGACTTTGCACTGGTTTATCCGTTTGTGCCATATCAGTTCAATCTCCTTGCAAGTGTATTGACCTCTATCCGTACCCACGGTGCATCCGGAAAGCATTTGTCAGAGGGTGAGCGTTCCATGCTTGCCATGTTCAAAGAGTCTGCAATGGATTATAAGGAGCATGAGGAAGGCACACTTATTCCGTTCCATGCGTTCTATGATGCACTGGAGAATTTCTTAGACCACAGCCACAGAGGAGTTATCATTAAGGCTTATGACAACAGCTTTATCAATCCAGATCACAAGACAAAAGATGTATTTGCAATCAATGTATTGAAAACATTATTCATGATCAAATATGTTAATAATGTTATTGAGGCAAACATTGATAACATCACAAGCCTTATGATTTCCGATATTGATGATGACCGTATTGAGCTGAAAGCAAAAGTAGAGGACGCTCTGAAAGTGTTGATGCGTCAGATGCTTGTGCAGAGAAATGGGGAAATCTATGTATTCCTGACCGACGAGGAGCAGGAGATCAATCGTGAAATCGAGAGTCAGAATGTGGAAATGGCAGAAGTAATCAACAAGGCTTCTGAGATGATTTTTGAGGACATTTTCACAGATAAGAAGTACCGCTATCCGGCATTTAATGGCAGATATGCGTTTTCTTTCAATTCTACTGTGGATGACAGACCATATAAGGCAAATCAGAACTATGATATTGGAGTACATATCTTAACACCTGCGGCGGATATGGGAACTGATGATACAACACTTCGCATGGTGTCTGGACAGGGCAGAGAGGTTCTTGTTGTTCTGCCGGATGACAGAGCATTTATGGATGAAATACAGAGATACTTGAAGATAGAGAAATTTCTGCGTTTGAACACATCTTCTGCATTGCCACAGTATGAAACAATCAAAGAGGGCAAGCGTCTCGAGATGCGTGAGCGCAATGCCAATGCCAGATTATATTTATCAGAAAGTCTGAAAGATGCGGATATTTATGTGAATGGGGATAAGGCACAAATCAATGCAAAAGAAGTATCCACTCGTATCAATGAAGCACTTGGCAGGCTTGTATCGACTGTATATCATAAGCTGTCATATATAGATGCAGCATACGGTGAGGATGATATTCGCAAGATGTTTAAGACCTCAAACCAGATTTCACTTAATCTTGAAGGCGGTACAGAGCCAAATGTTCATGCATTGGATGATGTATTAAGCTATGTTGCGGACAACACCCGTATGCACATGAAAACCTCTATGAAGAGTATTAAGGATAGATTTATGAAAGCCCCTTATGGCTTTGTAGAAGATGATGTACATTGGCTTGTAGCAAAACTGTTCCGTAGAGGTGATTTAGCATTTTATATGAATGGATCTTCGGTATCGACACACAACAAGGAAGCAGAGGAGATCATCAATTACATCACGAAAAAGAGCTATGTAGACAAGCTGATGATGGAGCAGAAAATCCGCGTATCAGAAAAAGAGAAAAAGGTCACAAAGGATGTCATGAAGGAATTGTTCGGTGCAACCGGAAATTCAGATGATGAGGATACGATGATGAACGCCTTTGTAACTTATGCAACGAAGCTGACATCTACACTTGGAGAATTGGAAGTACGCTATGAAAGTACCAGGTATCCGGGAAAACATATCGTAGAGTACGGAAGAAAACTCCTTTTTGGTCTGGTACAGATACAGACACCGACAGAATTTTTCCAGGCAGTTGCAAAGAAACAGGATGATCTGCTTGATTTCGCAGAGGACTATGAACCCGTAAAAGCATTCTTCAACAGCGAGCAGAAAACAATCTTTGATAAAGCGGTATTGTATCTGAGTAAATATGATGACAGTAAGACTTACATCGTAGATGAAAATCTGGAAAATATTGTTGCTCAGATTAGCGAGATTGTAAAAAAGCAGTCTCCATATAGTGATATTCCGAAATTGCCGGAACTACTGAAAAAGTTCAGCGATGTATATTCAGACATACTGGATGAGCAGCTAAAGCCGGTGCTGGATTCTGTATATGATTCACAGAAACGAGTATTTGATGTGCTGAATACCAAAGAGTATGCGGAAACCAAGAGAAGCAGCTATTCAGCATTGTTTGATGAAATCACGAATGCGGCGAAAGGCTGTACGAATGTATCAGTACTTAGAAGTTATGCTGACAGGGCAGAAACACTGAAAATTCGTCTGTTAAATGAAATGACACAGACAGATCAGAATATTGCCTTAAAGAAAGCTGAAGAAGTCCGCAAGAGACTGGAAGCACAGGCAAAAGAAGTCGGAAATGTGGATCAGGCTCAGATTGAAGCTGAAGTGCAGAAAAAGGTCGAAAAAGTGAAAAAGACCAAGAATGTATCCATTAAGAGTATTACGAAAACTGCTTCATGGAGACTGGAAAATACAGAGGATGTAGACAAATACTTGAATGAACTGCGTCTGAAACTGGTCAGTGAGCTTGATACAGATACCATAGTCAATATTGAATTTTAAATTGTTATAGGCAGGAGGCGTTTCATGGAAACAATTGTTTTATATCATGGGAGCAGTCAGATAGTGACAGAACCCGAGATAAGAATAGCAAAATTTAACAAAGACTTTTATTTCGGCTTTTATTGTACATTGCTTCCGGAACAGGCAAAAAGATGGGCGACAAGGTATACTGGTGTAGGATATCTGAATGAATATGTATATACACCGGATGAATCGCTTAATATCAAAAAATTTCCTGAAATGACAGAAGAGTGGCTTGACTTTATAGCAGCATGTAGACTTGGAAAATCTCATAATTATGACATTGTGGAAGGACCTATGGCAGATGATACAATTTTTAACTATGTACAGAATTTTGTAGATGGAAAAATCAGCAGAGAAGCATTTTGGAATTTAGCAAAGTTCAAAAAACCAACGCATCAGATAAGTTTTCATACGGCAAGGGCTTTGACTACATTATCTTTTTTGAAAGGAATTGAGGTGACGGATCATGAATGATAATTCCTTATTTTTCTTATGCAGCTTAATTGAATTTATTGGCAGACAGCAGAAGCAACGCCGAGGTAGGATAGTAGAACTTCTTGGGGAGAATGTAATAAAGCGGATCTATGATTACGCAGATGTTTTTCACTGCGAACCAATAGAGAAAGTTGCAGATGATTTTATATTACGTTGTCAGATACCCATGGATGATTATGATAATGTAAAATGTTGCAGATATGAAGTTCCGGATTATTGGGAGATTGGCGAAGTGTATGAGCGCCTAATCGAGGATTTGAAGAAAAGCTCTGGTAAAGAAATGATAGATTGTATAAAAGAGGTTTATGCTTCTTGGATTAATGATGCGATATCGAATTACAATACTGACTTTTATTATCAATCCAGAGATTATATTTATGAGTGCTTCAAAGAAGGACAGGTTTGTGCATAGGTAAGAGTAATAACAGAAAAATTTGTCAAGATCAGCAGGAAGGGAAAAATGAATAAAACAGCAATTAGGAATTTTGCCATATGGGCAAGAAACAGGCTTATAGCAGATATAAAATATCGTGCCGGATTGATGGGCATTACAGAAAATGGCATTGCAGATGCCCTGCCACAGTCAAATAGTACAACCGAGTTCTACGATATAGGAACGGCAGAACCGTATGCTATTAACGGAGAGGAAATCAAACAGCGTCGTGCATTGGTGGATGTGATCCGGGCAAAAGAAGAGGATTCTGATTATGCGGTAGCGTACAAATATATCATAGAGGAAGTTGCTTATACCTGGTTCAATCGTCTGATTGCAGTACGTTTCATGGAAGTAAATGACTATCTCCCTTCTCATGTGAGAGTATTATCCGCAGAGAGTGGCAAAACAGAACCAGATATTGTTACCAATCCATTCGATGCTGAACTGAATCTTTCAAGTGCAGAAGAAGAGAAAATAATCACATTAAAGAGAGAAAACAAACTTGACGAAGCATTCAAGATGCTTTTTATCAAACAATGTAATGCTTTGAATGAAATTCTTCCGGCTTTATTTGAAAAGACAAGTGATTATACTGAGCTTCTGTTAAATCTGTCTGTAATTGATCAGGATGGAGTTGTGTATCATTTGGTACATGATATTCTGGAGGAAGATTTTAACGTCAGCGCAGGAGGACAGGTAGAAATCATCGGCTGGATGTATCAGTATTATAATACTGAGCCAAAGAATGATGCCTTTGCGAAAAAAGGAAAGATTACAAAAGAGGAAGTTCCTGCTGTTACGCAGCTTTTTACACCGGACTGGATTGTACGCTACATGGTAGAGAATAGTCTGGGAAGATTGTGGGTAGAAGGACACCCGGATGCAGATTTGCAGGGTAAGTGGAAGTATTATCTGGAAGAAGCAGAGCAGGAGCCGGAAGTACAGGCAGAGCTTGCTAAGATTCGTGAAGAATATGCAAAGCTGAAACCAGAGGATATAAAGCTCATTGATCCCTGCATGGGAAGTGGACATATCCTTGTATATGCCTTTGATATATTCATGCAGATCTATGAAAATGCAGGTTGGTCAGCAAGAGAAGCTGCACAGAGCATTGTGGAGCATAACATCTATGGACTGGATATAGATGATCGTGCTGCACAGCTCAGTTATTTTGCGGTTATGATGAAAGCAAGACAGTATGACAGGCGAATTTTCACCCGTGGAGTGCGTCCAAATGTCTATGCGATACAGGAGAGCAACGGTATCAACAGGGAACAGCTCAAATATTTCGGTGCAGAATTGGACGAGATGGAGAAAAATACAGCCATTTTGCAGATAGAGGGACTTCTGGATACTTTGGTAGATGCAAAGGAGTATGGTTCTATTCTTAATGTGGACGAATACGATTGGGATTTGCTTCGCAGATGGGTAAACAGTACTGACACGGAAAGTCAGATTACTTTTGATACCTATGGATTGGACGTGACAGCGGAAAAACTGAAAGAACTGATCGAGATTGGTGCGATTATGGCACAGATGTATGAAGTTGTGGCTACAAATCCACCGTATGCAGGGACAAGCAATCTCAGTGCTAAGGTGAATAACTTTGTGAAGAAACATTATCCGGATAGTAAGGCGGATTTATATGCAGTATTTATTGAACGATGTGGCGAGATGCTAAAAAAGAATGGCTATCAGGCGATGATTACACAACATGGATGGATGTTTTTGTCTAGTTTTGAAAAGTTGCGTACAAAGCTACAACAGAGAAATCTTGTAAATATGGCTCATTTAGGTGCGAGAGCATTTGAGGAAATTACTGGCGAAGTAGTACAGACCACTAGTTTTGTAATAGGAAAAAATCATGTTGACGGTTACAAAGGAATGTATAGTAGACTAGTTGCGGAAAATTCACAAGATGGCAAAGAGAAAATGTTCCTCAAGAAAGATAATAATAACAAGTATGTTATAGAGCAAGATATGTATAATAAGATTCCTGGCATGGTTTATGCATATTGGCAAGGAGAAAAATTTGTAAATATATTTGATAAAAGTGTTAAATTGGGAGAAATTGCATTCCCAAAACAAGGATTACATACTGGAGATAATAATGAATATTTAAGACTCTGGAGTGAAGTTAATAAAAATGAAATTAATTTTTCGGAACAAAATAGCTGGAATTATGATTATAAATGGGCAAAGTTAAATAAAGGGGGAACGTTTAGAAAATGGTATGGGAACTTTGACTATGTAATAGAGTGGGAAAATGATGGAGCAAAAATAAAAAACAATGGGAAGTCTGTTGGCGCAAACAATAAATTGTTTTTGAAAAATATAATAGGATTTACAGATATTACAACATATAAACCGTCATTTAGAAGGTATGGAAAGGGATGGATTTTCGATGTGTCAGGACCTTCACTTATAAATGAAAATACAGGGTATAGTGATGAGTTTTTGCTAGGTTTATTAAACAGTACCGTTGTTGATTTAGCAATGAGTGTACTTAGTCCTACAATGCATATGAATCAAACAGCATTAAGCAAAATATCATTTGATAAGATAGAAAATGTAAGTCAATTATCAAATGTAGAGGAAACGGTATTGTACTGCATTAATATTAGCAAAAAAGATTGGGATTCTTTTGAAAATTCATGGGATTTCAAACGGCACCCATTACTCTCAGCAATACCTCAAAATTCAGCATTATTTGATGATACAAATGATATTGATTTAGCCGAATGCTATACCTGCTGGGAGAATGAGTGCAATGAGCGGTTTAATCAACTTAAGGCAAACGAGGAAGTGCTAAACCGCATTTTCATAGATATTTACGGTTTACAGGATGAATTGACACCGAAAGTAGAGGACAAGGATGTGACTGTCCGTAAAGCAGACTTACAGAGAGATATTAAGAGTCTGGTTTCTTATGCAGTTGGCTGTATGTTTGGTCGTTATTCCTTGAATGAGGAAGGACTGGTATATGCAGGCGGTGAGTGGAATGATAGTAAGTACACCACATTTATACCGGATTCGGACAATATTATTCCAATCACAGACGAGGAATATTTAGAGGACGATATTGTATCACGCTTCTGCACATGGCTAAAGACTGCGTTCGGAGCAAAGTCATTAGAGACAAATCTGGATTTTATTGCAAAGGCACTTGGAAACAAGGGTGATACAAGCCGAGAGATTATCCGCAATTATTTCCTGAATGATTTCTTCAAAGACCATTGCAATACCTATTCTGTCACTGGTTCCGGCAAGCGTCCGATATACTGGCTCTTTGACAGTGGCAAGCAGAATGGATTTAAGGCTTTAATATATCTGCACCGTTACAATGCGGACACAATCGGTAATGTTCGTGCAGATTATCTGTATCGTATGCAACGTGTCTATGAATCAGAGATTGGTCGTATGCAGGATATGGTTGATAACAGTAAGAATAGTCGTGAAGTATCACTTGCGACAAAGCGAAAGGAAAAATTACAGAAGCAGCTAAAGGAGTGTCGTGAATATGATGAAAAAATCGGACATCTGGCACTTTCAAGAATAGAACTGGATCTGGATGATGGTGTCAAGGTTAATTACCGTAAGGTTCAGACGGCATCAGATGGAAAATTCTATGAGATACTGGCAGATTCTAAGAATATCATGACGAAACAGTGATTAAATAGTAATTTAGCAGGAGAGGATGGCGAGAAAATGTGTTATGCTGGTACAATACAAATACAAGACATAATATATCAGTATAGGCTGAGCAATTTTGAACTGTATATTTTTAATTATGAAGCGCCTTTTATTAAATGGAAACCTATAATAGAGATTATAAAGGATGATTGGATTGTATTAAGAGACAATATGGGAATAGATATATATGCAAAACTGGATAATGCAAGACTAACTTCAGCTTTTGAATATAAATTTGATGTATTAGCTATTGTGGTGTGTGCTTCAGCTGCTTGTAAGGACATTGATAAAGGCGAATTAAAATTTAATGAGATGTGTATACAATCAGATATATTAGATTGCTTTTTTAGACACGATAAAACATATAGACGAGAAATGTTAGAAATACTTGCTAGCGAATTTCAAATTGAAGATTTACCTAAATTTGAAAAAAGGGAAGAATTTAGATTTGTACTGGATAATGTTGAATATAATTGTAAATTTACAACTGTATCACAAGGTTATGAAAAAGAATCCATAAATGGTTTCAGAAATGCTCTGATAATTTCTTCTAGTGAGATTGATGATGTAGAAAAAGCATGGAAAATTATGAAAACAGTTAAAAAATTTATTCAGTTTATTTCGCAGTCAGCGGCTGTAACATTCGCAAATCCAGTGAGAATGGTTCAGTCTGGCAATTATAATGATATTAATATCTACATGAATGTCAGACCTGATGAAAACGCAACAATTAGAAAAGAACTGGTTATAGAATATGATGAAATAAAAGATGGATTGGGAAAATTGTTTGAAATGTTTTATCGAGATGAAATTTGCAATCGTTCTCTATTTATATGTGATTCACAAAAGATAACATATATGGACATAATGAATATCTGTGCGGCATTTGAAGCACAGTTTAGAGAAAGTTATGGTAATAAGTATAAAATACAGAAACAAGAAGATGTCAAAAATAAATTGGTAAAATTTATTGAAAATCATAAAACGGAATTGATAAATGAGAATGAAGAAGAAGCATACAGTGATATTATGCAAGGTCTTAAAAATGTTACTGAAACATTGCAGGCACGTATTCAACAGTCGCTTGATGAATTGGAAAATGATTATGGAAAAGAAAGAATAAAAGCAAGATTTATGGTTGATTATGAAAATATGCCATGTCGAATAAAAAATAGTAGAAATGCAATGGATCATGGAAGAAAGAATTATAAACTAAGTTATAATGAATATTTAGATTCGGAATTGTTAAGAGCTATTGTATATATGCTTGCGTTAAAAAAAGCAGGGATAGTTGATAAAAATAAGTTGATTAGTGTAATTGATAAGATTTCATATAATAGATAGGAGATTATTATGGCAGAAGATACGCTGTTTTCCGGCGAATCAAAGAATGTTGAGTACAAAGTGACTGTACCAGAAAAAAGCGAAAAATATATGAAAACAGTGGTAGCTTTTGCCAATGGTAGAGGTGGCAGGATTGTTTTTGGAATAGATGATAAGACCTTGGAGATTGTGGGAATGGATGTAGATAACATCTATAAGGCGATGGATGCCATTACCAATGCAATCTCTGATTCCTGTGAGCCTGCAATCAGACCGGACGTGGCGCTGCAGACGGTTAAAGATAAGACTGTGATTGTGGTTGAGGTATTTCCGGGTGCAGAGCGTCCGTATTATATCAAATCACAAGGTATGTTTGAGGGTACTTATGTGCGTGTGGCAGGCACAACCAGACATGTGGAAGATTACATGTTAAAAGAGTTGATTCTGGAGGGAAAGAATCGCCATTTCGACAGTGAAATATGCCAGAATATGAAAATAACGGATGATGAAATTGAGGAACTTTGTAAGAGTATGAAAGAAACTGCCATAAGAAACACATGGCAGGACAGCGAAAAGGCAAAGGTTAAGGATGTTACCAAGAATGTACTGATTTCATGGGGTGTTCTGAAAGAGGAAGGCGGAGAGGTTTATCCGACCAATGCGTATGCACTTCTGACCGGACGAATGTTTCAGCAACCTGTTATTCAATGTGGCGTATTCAAGGGAACTAATCGTGCTCACTTTGTTGACCGTAGGGAATTTGAAGGCTCCATTCAGGAACAAATGGAAGCAGCATATCAGTATGTCCTTGAAAAAATCAACATGGGAATGACAATAAAGGGTATGTATAGACAGGATGTGTATGAACTGCCTACGGACAGTATCCGTGAGCTGATCGCAAATGCCGTGGCTCACCGTAGCTACCTTGAGCCGGGAAACATTCAGGTGGCATTGTTTGATGATCGATTAGAGATTACTTCTCCGGGAATGCTTCTGAATAATGTTACGATTGCAAAAATGATGGAAGGCTACTCAAGACCGAGAAATCCTGCAATCGCAAGAGCTTTTGCATACATGAAAATTATTGAAAAATGGGGAACCGGAATACCGAGGTTATTTGAAGCCTGTGAGGAGTATGGATTACCGAAGCCGGAGCTGATTGATTTTGATGGCGATTTCAGAGTAAATATGTACCGTAAGGTAAAAGGTGAGTTTGGTGTCAATGGTGCGACTACCCAAACTACCCAAACGCACCAAACTACCCAAAGCAAGGGATCAACATTATCAGATGATGATAAAAAGATATTGGAATTAGTCCATAATCATCCGTCTATGTCGCAGAGAGAGTATGCAAATGAACTTGGATGGAATTTAGATCGTGTGAAGTATTATTTAAGAAAAATGAAAACACAAAACCTGATTAAGCGAGTGGGTAGCAGCCACAGCGGTCATTGGGAAGTGTTGGCAGAGGTGGATCAATGGCAGAATTAAACCTAAAACAGATTGTAGATAAACTGAATACGGAATTTATCGGCGAACATCGAAAACTGGTATTCTGGTATGACGATGCGGCAGATTTTGCTGATGATATTGACAGCATGGAACTGGAAAATGCCAAGGTCTACAAGCTGACGAAGGATAACCAGTTTTACACAAAATATTTACTTGAAAAAGAGGATACGACAACCAATTATCTGATTTATGCTCCGTTTCCAAAACCTCCGGTCACAGAAAATCATCTGGAGGACACAATGCTTTATTCCAAGCGTTTTTATGCGGATATGGCATCACTTTTATCTGTGGATTTAGGTATTGACGAGAAATACAAGCCGGTGATTGAAAAGCACATCAAGTTCTTTGGTCACAAAGACCGATTGAAGCGTTTCTATGACCTTGAGATAGAGAATTTTAATGAAGAAAATATTCTGACAGGTATTATGAGTGCAGTATGCAGGACGAGAACCAATTCTTTTGATGAAGTGATACGTGTACTTATTACAGAGGATAGCCTGACAGACAACAAATATCTGGCAGAATTTGCAAAGTATGATATAGACGGCGATTTCTGGAAGCTGTGTGAGCAGCAATTTGGCTTTTCTATGGACGCACCAAACTTGGAGAAACTGGTCATTACCATGTTTGTGACCTATGCAGACCGCTATATAGATGCGGAAATGCCAAAAAGCTGGAAGAAATTTATTTCCTATAAATCCGGAAACATTATCGCATTTCTTGACAACCTCATGAACAATATTTTGTATCGTGAGAAATATGATGAGTTGTCGCAATATGTCGCAGATTGTTTGAATGTGTCGGAAGAATTGAGTAAATATGAAGTAGATACACTGGTAGACTGTGACTCTTTTGCTTGCGTAGATGTACTTCTGATACGCTGGATTGTCGGTAGGCTTTGTGCAGAGGACTGTCTGGCAGAACTGGACGGACACAGTATCTATGATTTGTGTGGTATCCGTGCCAAAATGCACTTTGCCAGTAAGTTTTCTTTTATTTATGAGATGCTGGATAGTGCATACTGGCTTGTAAACAATGCAAGATATGAAGCACCGAATGGATTTCAGAAGATTATTGATGCGTATGTGTCAAGGGATTGTCTGATAGACAACCATTACAGAGTGTTCTATCTGAATTATGATAAATTGGAGAATACCTCAGAATTTGAGGAACTTCGTGACCTTGTAGAGAATATTTACACGAATGAATACCTTGGAAAACTGCTTCCGAAGTGGAATGAGGGACTGTTAGAGGACGATGCACTGAAACAAATACCGTTACAGCGTAATTTCTTCAGCAAATTTGTAAGGAGTACTAATGTGAGAACGGTTGTCATCATATCTGATGCGATGCGATATGAGGTAGGCAGACAGCTATATGAAAGAATGATGGACAATCCGAAGTGTAGTGCCACATTGCAGCCTATGCTTAGTGTATTACCTTCTTACACAAGGCTTGGCATGGAAGCGTTGCTTCCACACAAGACACTGGAGCTGACTGATGATTTCAGAGAGGTAGTAGATGGCAAATATGCGATTGATTTGGCTACCAGACAGGCAGTATTGCAATCCTATGAACCAGAGAGCAAATGTGTACAGTTTGATGATATAAAGAACTTAAAAGGTCTGGAACTTCGTGATGTATTCACCGCACAGTCTGTCATTTATGTGTATCATGATCAGATCGATAATACCGGAGAACATGAAGAAGATGAAGTATTTACAGCCTGTGAGAAAGCGATTGATGAGATTGCAAAGCTGATTCAGAAGATTTCTGGCAGTGCGAATACATACCGTTTTATCGTGACTGCAGACCATGGCTTTATCTACAAGAGGGATAAAGTGACAGCCAGCGATAAGATTGGCGGTATGAGTGATGCAAGCCGACTTGTGAAAAGAAGATATATTGTATCGAAAGAGCCGATCAATGAACAGGGTGTCTGCAATATTGGTTTAGGATATATGCTCGGAAGTGATGATGAGAAGATTATTTCTTATTCCTGCAGCACTAATGTTTTCTCTGTTCCGGGTGGAGCAGGACTGAACTATGTGCATGGAGGTTCTTCGCCACAGGAAATGCTTGTTCCTGTACTGGATATTAAGATGGACAAGGGTGCGGTAGAGACAAGACCTGCACAAATTATGCTTGTGAGCTTGGTTCAGAAGATTACAAATCTGATTACAAGCCTTGATTTCATCCAGTCTGATCCGGTCAGTGATGTGGTAAAGAAAGCCGATTATAAGCTGTACTTTATCTCGGATAACAATGAGAAGATTTCTAACGAGAATATCTACATTGCAGACAAGCGTGATGAAGATGTGCAGAAGCGTCTGTTCCGTATGCGCTTCACATTTAAGAATAAAAAATATGACAAGGACAGAAAGTATTATCTGGTTGCCTATGACGAGAGCAATGATGTAGAAGTATTCCGACATGAGGTAATCATGGACTTGGCTTTCTCGGATAACTTTGGATTTGATTTATAAGATTATGTGGAAATGAGGTAGAGAACGATGCCTTTTGATATAGAAGCAGAGGATAGGCGGACAGCCATTAAACAGAAATTGCGTAAATATTTTGATGGAAAGATTGTCCGGAAAGATTTGACAAAGAAGATAAAAGAGGGCGCAAATGTGCCTGTATATGTATTGGAGTTTCTTCTGGGACAGTATTGCAGTTCGGATGATCCTGAGATTATCGAGCAGGGTGTAGAAAGCGTAAAGAAGATACTTGCGGATAATTTTGTACGTCCGGATGAAGCACAGAAGATACTTTCTCTGCTCAGACAGAAGGGAAGCCATACGGTCATTGATAAGATAACCGTATCCCTTAATATCAAGAGAGACAGATATGAAGCAGAGTTCTCTAACCTTGGCTTGAGTGGTGTGCCGATTGATGAAGAATACCCGACAAAATTCGATAGACTTTTGTGTGGCGGCATCTGGTGCATTATCCGTTTGGAATATGACAGTAATTCAGACTATGATAGTGGGATTATATCAGCCGATGGAGATTATCTGCGTTCCAAAAAGAAAAATCAGAATGATACGCCAATCAAAATTATCAATTTGAACCCGATACAGATGCCCCATGTAGATATCAATGAACTGAAAGAGGGCAGAAAACAGTTCACCAAAGAGGAATGGATGGACGTACTGCTCCGTTCTATTGGAATGGAGCCAGATATGCTGGATACTCGTGAAAAGTGGCTACTTCTTACCCGTATGCTTCCGCTTGTAGAGAACAACTTCAATCTCTGCGAATTAGGACCGAGGAGCACCGGAAAAAGCCATCTATACAAGGAAATCTCGCCTAATTCCATTCTGGTATCTGGGGGACAGACAACGGTTGCCAATCTTTTTTATAACATGGGGAGAAAGACAGTTGGACTTGTCGGATTGTGGGATTGTGTGGCATTTGATGAGGTTGCAGGTATCAATTTTAAGGACAAAGATGGCATCCAGATTATGAAGGATTACATGGCGTCTGGTTCGTTTGCTCGTGGCAAGGAGGAAAAGGCTGCATCTGCGTCCATGGTATTTGTCGGAAATATCAATCAAAGCGTGGATTCACTTCTGAAAACATCAAGTTTATTTGATCCATTTCCTGCTGAAATGGGAACGGATACTGCTTTTCTTGATCGTATTCATTGCTATCTGCCGGGATGGGAAGTACCAAAATTCAGACCGGAACATTTTACAGATGATTATGGTTTTATTACAGATTATCTGGCAGAGTTTATCCGTGAACTTCGCAAAGAGCAGTTTGGAGATGCCCTGGACAAATATTTCCGTCTTGGCAAGAATCTGAATCAGCGAGATACGATTGCAGTCCGTAAAATGGTAGGCGGATATATCAAACTGTTATATCCTGATGGAGAATATACAAAGGAAGAAATTGAAGAAATTTTACAGATTGCTCTTGAAATGCGTCGCAGGGTAAAGGAACAGCTCAAAAAGCTGGGCGGCATGGAGTTCTATGATGTAAATTTCTCTTACATAGATAACGAAACCTTCGAGGAGCATTATGTATCGGTACCGGAGCAGAGTGGTGGCAAGCTCATTCCGGAAGGAATGTGCAATCCGGGGCAGGTATATACAGTTTCAAATGGAAAATCCGGCATGATCGGTGTATTCCGACTGGAATCACAGATGTTGCAGGGCAGTGGTAAGTTTGAGAGAACTGGTATCGGAACTGACAGGGAAGCAAAGGAATCATCGAATACGGCATTTAGTTATCTGAAGGCGAACGGAAAACGCATCAGCGGTACGATCAGTACAGATAATAAAGATTACATTATCAACTATCAAGATTTACAGGGCATTGGAATGACTGGAAAGCTGGCTTTGTCAACATTGGTTGCATTATGCTCGATTGCTCTTGGGAAACCGGTACTTAGCAGCCTTGTGGTACTCGGAGAAATCAGCATCAGCGGTACGATGATAAAAGTGGAAGAATTAGCAAATACTTTGCAGGTATGCTTGGATAGTGGTGCAAAGAAAGTCTTGCTTCCTGCAACATCATTTGCGGATATGGCAACTGTGCCACCAGAATTGATGAGTTCATTCCAAATTATACCGTATTCCAGTGCCGAGGATGCAGTGTTTAAGGCATTAGGTGTAGAATAAGCTTCTTTTGCAAGAACCCTCTTGCAAGCGCTGGCAGACACTGGTAAAATAAGGTTCGAGCGGCAGATATGCCGGGAATGGCTGGTGGATGAAGATGCGCAGGATAGAATTTAAGATGGAACGACCGGGACTGTTGGAGGTCGGACAGAAGATCACGGTAACAGAGGGACTTCTGCCCAGTAACTATTACTATACGATAGACCCTTCCCTGGCAATGTCTCCGAATATTCCGTTCCGCTACCGCCTGAAGAATCGGGAGGGTGTCGTGGCGGATATTGTGGAGAATTCCAGAGGATTCTACGTGACGGCGGAATTTGATGAGCCGGAGGTAGATATGACAAAGTAAACGCAGGGGATGCCGCAGAAATTTCGGAACATGCCGGGCAGCAGGCAGCTCAAGGCGCAGATGACAGATTTAAGAATGAATTAAATTATAGCAAGAAAGAGGAGAATATTATGTTACAGAAGATTTCAACAGACAAAGCACCCGCAGCGATCGGACCTTACTCCCAGGGTATCGTACTGGGCAATATCTTTTTCGCATCCGGACAGATTCCCATTGATCCCGCTACCGGCGAGATTCACGGAACTACCATCGAGGAACAGGCAGAACAGGTAATGAAGAATATCGGCGAGCTGTTAAAGGCAGCAGGCACCGATTACACCAGAGTAGCCAAGACGTCCTGCTTCCTGGCAGACATGGGCGATTTCGCAGCGTTCAATCAGGTCTATGCAAAGTACTTTACTGAGAATCCTGCCAGAAGCTGTGTTGCAGTCAAGACTCTTCCAAAGAACGTATTATGTGAAGTGGAAGTCATTGCAGAAGTATAAGAAGCATACAACATAAAATCTGTAACGATTCAGCAAAAAAAGGCAGACATTATGTGGTGAAGGAAAGCTGCAACGTTACAATAAATAGACATTAAGACGGAGGATCGTCGCTTACAGGCGGCGATTTTCTTGTGTATAGGTAAGGTGGATAGAAACTTATGAAAAATAATATTACTCTGATCGGCATGCCGGGTTCGGGAAAAAGTACGGTAGGTGTCGTCCTGGCAAAGCGCCTGGGCAGACGTTTTGTGGATTCCGACCTGGTGATCCAGGACAGACATGGCAAATTATTACACGAACTGATCACGGAATATGGTGTGGAAGGCTTCTGGCAGATTGAGAGCGATGTGAATGCGTCCTTAGATCTGGAGAACAGCATCATTGCTACTGGCGGAAGCGCCTGCTACGAGCCGGAAGGCATGCAGCATCTGCGGGAGATCAGTACGTTGGTATATCTGAAGCTTCCCTATGAGGAAGTGGAGAAACGGCTGGGGGATCTGAACGCCAGGGGCGTGACTCTGCAGCCCGGTCAGACCCTGCGGGATCTGTATGATGAGAGAACCCCATTGTATGAGAAATATGCGGATCTCATCATAGACTGCAGCGGAAAAATGCTGCGGGATGTAGTGGCGGAGATCGCTGAGAAATATAAAAAACGGTCCTGATAAGCTCACATAACCGTAAAACAATAAGGGACGAATCATATAAGGAACGAACAATACAACTATGGAAAATACAAGAGCGAAAACAACGAGAAACAGCCTGATCCTTCTGCTGACAGCCACCATCTGGGGCATGGCATTTGTCTCCCAGAGCAAGGGTATGGATTATATGCATCCGTTTACTTTTAACGGCGTCCGTTCTCTGATCGGCGCTGCCGGTATTCTGGTGTATATTCTGATCAGTCGGAAGATCGCGGGAGACAAGGCAGCAAAATTAGACTGGAAACTGAATGTCAAGGCAGGGCTTCTGTGTGGTATCTTCCTGACCACTGCCAGCACCCTGCAGCAGTTCGGTATCAAGTATACCAGTGTCGGCAAGGCGGGATTTATCACGACCCTGTATATTATTTTTGTACCCATGTTTGGTATTTTTTTGAAGAAAAAGGTAGCACCGGTGGTCTGGGCAGCAGCCGGCATGGCAGCGGTGGGAATGTATCTGCTCTGCATGACAGAATCATTACGCTTGGGGGCAGGGGATATCATGGTATTTTTATGTGCTATTGCTTTTGCGATACAGATCATGACGGTTGATCATTATGCAGCGAGAATCGATGGAGCGGTGGTATCCTGTATCCAGTTCACAGTGTGCGGTGTCGTCTGCTGCATCGGGGCGCTTATCTGGGGACAGCCGACTTTCGGACAGATCCAGGAAGGTCTGGGAGCACTGCTGTATGCCGGTGTCTTAAGCTGCGGTGTGGGCTATACTCTGCAGATTGTGGGTCAGAAGGGCTTGAATCCCACGGTGGCAGCGCTCATCATGAGTCTGGAATCCGTCATTGCCACCATTTCCGGATGGATCGCTTATAAGATCGGTTTTTTAAGTACGGATCAGACACTGACTCCGAGACAGATCGCAGGCTGTGTTATCGTATTTGCCGCTGTGATCCTGGTACAGCTTCCGCCGGAGTGGTTCCGGTTTGGCAAAAAGTAAACGTATAAAGAACGCATAAATTCAGGAAAAAGTGCAGAGACTGTCCATAAACAGATATAAGGAGGAAACGCAGAGGATGGATTATATCAATGCTTTCTGGGTGGGTGGTCTGATCTGCGCGCTGGTGCAGATCCTGATGGAAAAGACGAAGATGATGCCGGGACGCATTATGGTGCTTTTAGTGGTCACCGGTGCCGTGCTCAGTGCGCTTGGCTGGTATGAACCTTTTCAGGATTTTGCGGGAGCCGGTGCCAGCGTACCGCTGCTTGGCTTTGGAAATGTGTTAATGAAAGGCGTAAAAGAAGCAGTGCAGGAACAGGGATTTTTAGGCCTTTTTGCGGGAGGCTTCCGGGCAGGAGCTGTGGGGACGTCGGCAGCGCTGATCTTCGGTTATCTGGCAAGTCTTCTCAGTAAGCCGAAGATGAAGGAATGATCAAAGTTCCTCGTAAGAGATTCCCTTCAGATCCAGATATTTTTTCAGCGCCTTGTCCCAGACGGTATCGGCACTTTTGTCCATGGTGAAGGTCTGGTAAGCACATCCGGTGGTGAGAATCGTTTTTTCCCCATCGTAGCGGATGTTCAGCACCAAGGCACGGATGACGTCAGGGTCCACCTGGGCTTTTGTAAGCATGGCAGCGGCTTTATCCGGCTGCATATGAAGCACAAATTTAAAATACAAAGGAGTGTGTTTTCCCTTGATCAGGTCAAAGCACAGTCCTTTTATTTTGCTAAAAGACTGCAGTTCCCAGGGAATACAATCTTCGCCTCGTTCGTCAGCAGGATAGAAGTCCTTGTTGATATGCCCGTCGATGGTTACGGTGAGGGCGGTGCTGATGGTGGCTTCTTCCAGAAGAAAAGGATCAAAGGTATCCACTACCAGTAGGTGATTCATAAAATTTTTCATGGATGTAATCTGTAATGCGATCATCAAGGCTCCTTACTCCGGTGATTGTATCTTGCGTTCCGGTGTCATGCGATATAGAAATAGTATAAACGATGTACGGAAAAAAGGAAATATGAATATTTTGTGTAAAAGCTTTACGAACGAAATGTTTCGTGCTATTATAAGTAGTATTAAAAACTACATAGCATGGTTTGCAAAAAATAACAAATAATTAATAATATGGAGACAGATATTATGAGTTTCAAAATCGTAGTAGACAGTTGTTGTGAATTACCGGAAGAGTATCTGCAGGATCCCCGGTTTGAGATCGTTCCGCTGGGACTGGAAGTGGGAGACTATAGAATCCAGGATGATGAGAGCTTCGATCAGGCAGAGTTTTTGAAAAAAGTAGCGGAATCTCCTCAATGTCCCAGATCTGCATGCCCTTCTCCGGAGAAGTTCCGGGAGGCTTATTGTACAGAGGCAGAGCATGTATATGCCATTACATTATCTTCTCATCTGAGTGGAAGTTACAACAGCGCCGTGCTGGGAATGAATCTGTATCGGGAAAAATACGGTAAGAAGCAGATCCATGTCGTCGATTCCGAATCCGCCAGTTGCGGTGAGACGCAGATCGTGAAGAAGCTGGTAGAACTGGAGGAACAGGGTCTTCCCTTTGAAGAGATCGTAAAACAGATCGAGGAATTCCGCAGCAATATGCATACGTATTTTGTACTGGATAATCTGGAGACTCTGCGTAAGAACGGGAGACTGACCGGCGTGAAGGCACTGGTGGCATCCACTTTAAGCATTAAGCCCATTATGGCAGGAGACAAGGGAAATATCGTGCAGAGAGGACAGAGTATCGGTATGAAGAAGGCACTTCGCAGAATGGCAGAGATCATTTTAGAGGAAGTCGGAGACACCCAACACCGCACACTGATGATCACCCATTGTAATGCACCGGACCGCGCCGAGACCATCAAAAAGCTTCTTACGGATAAGGTACAGTTCAGAGATTGCCTGATCATGGACACCCGTGGCGTCAGCAGCATGTACGCCAATGACGGCGGCGTGATCGTAACGGTGTAAATTGAGAGTTACGAGCCATGCAAAAATAGAACGGAATACCTCGGTGGGAGCTTGCTCACACAAGAGGTTATTTCGTTCTATTTTTATACGGCGACAGCCGTCAATGAAATAAATGTGGAGCGTCTTTTGCGACACATTTATGAATTGAGTGCATGGCTCGTAACGTAGGGTTGCCGTAGACCGGACGAGTTCCTCACGTGTTCCTTCTTGCGCCACAGAGTGAATAGTTTATGGGTATGAGAAGCTTGTTTTGCTGCTGATACCCACACTGAGAAAAGTTTGAGGGTATGAAAAGCTTGTTTTATTGCTGATACCCACACTGAGAAAAGTTTGAGGGTATGAGAAGCTTGTTTCGTTGCTGATACCCACGCTGTGGAAAGTTTGAGGGTATGAGAAGCTTGTTTTGCTGCTGATACCCACGCTATGGAAAGTTTGAGGGTATGAGAAGCTTGTTTGATTGCTGATACCCACGCTGTGGAAAGTTTGAGGGTATGAGAAGTTTGTTTTGTTGCTGATACCCACACTATGAAAAGTTTGTGGGTATGAGAAGCTTGTTTCGTTGCTGATACCCAAATTGTGAAAACCGGAAGGTATAACAAGGGAATTATATATTCTAAAATGTCTTCCGTGGGCGTTCTACATTTTGGGTCTATGCAGAAAAAACGTGTTGTGAGATACTAAATTTGCTACAAATAACGCATAAAAAGATGAATATGGGTCTATAGGGGAAAAAATGGCTCTGAGGTACTCATTTTGAAGAAATTGAGTATCTGACAGACGAATTTTTCGCTATAGACCCATATTGTTTAGTTTTTGTTTTTTGCCTGTCCCCAAAAGTACCTACAGGGAAATTTATCTTCTATAGACCCATGAATTTTTTCAAGAAATCAGCAGCCACGGGGCTACGGGGATTAGATAGTATTTCTTCACTATCTTTCAAGTTACGCGTGATACTCTGCCAGGAGCTGTTTTGCGTAAGCAACGCAGTCTCTGTGCAGCGGGAACTTTTTCCCATCGCACATAATGACTTTACGGAATCCCAGCTTCTCCATGTATCTGCCGTTGAGGATGGCCCTAACGGTAGGGGCAAAGAAGGTGGGATGATTTTCTATCTGGGAGAATAAATTGATGGCGGTGGTAGCGACTTTTACGGTACGGCCGTCCTTCAGGGTTACGATGACATTGCGGCCCTCTTCCTCAGCGTAGAGAATATCCGGTTCGGTCACATAGATGGTATCCTCATCCTCACGAAGCTCGATAAGGGGAACTGCTTTCGCCATGATCTCCAGCGCATGGTCAATGCTCTGCGCCAGCTCTGCTACTTTGATGGGCTTATCTAGGAAGATGACATTTTCCGGATAGGTCTGTTCCCTGTAATTGATCTTGGAACAGCATAATATAATGGGAGCGTTGACACCCTGTGCTGTGAGGGCATTGACCACATCCGTACCGGTGGTCCCTTCTGTCAGACACATGTCGATATAAAAGGCATCGTATTGCATGGGATTGGACAGCAGTGCGGTAGAATTACCAAAAGAATCGGTATAAATGATCCCCGTAGATGCAGCACGTTTGTCGGATTCCCGCTTTAGCAAGCGCTCTAACTGTTTTCTGTCGGCTACATTATCATCACATACTGCTATATGCATATCGACACCTCCCAAATACACGCAGAGACAGATATCCGGAATCTGCTCCGTGTATGTTATTCCTCTGTAAATATGAAAGACTGAACTTATATACAATGATGCCAGGGTCAAAAGGTCTAAGCCCATATGAGCTTGCTCATAAGTGGGTGAAAGACCTTAGGACCCGCCCCGATATGAGCATAAAAGTGGGATGATAATCCCACGATATGCGAATATTGGGTAGGATTGTGGGAGTGCGTAGCACGGAACAATCCGTAGGCATCAAAGTCGGGGGCTGTTGACCCCGACATCATACAATCAGTATAGCATAACTCCTACCTGAATAAAAGGACAAAAAGCAGTAGCTGTGCCACCAGGATCGCCGGCATTCCGTATTTGAAATACCAGTGCTTCGTCTTATGCCGGAAATGCTGCATTCCCAGAATACATCCCAGGCTGCCGCCCAATAGCGCCGTTAAAAAAAGAGAAGCCTCCGAGATGCGCCAGGCACCCCGGATGGCTCTTTTTTTATCGACGCCCATGATAATGAAGCCTGCCAGGTTGATACCGATCAGATAGATCAGTCCTATGGCAGTAATTGTCTGCATTGTAATCATAGACACCTCTTACTGTATCATTTCATAGCTTTATTCAAAAAATCACCGAATAATTATTAGTTGCCAAGCTTCTTCTCGTTCTCCTGCAGCTTCATGGCACGAACCTTCAGTGACAGACCGAACAGATTGATGAAGCCTTCTGCATCGTGATGATCATACAGATCACCGGTGGTGAAGGAAGCCAGGTTCTCATTGTACAGAGAGTAAGGAGAAGTGGTTCCTGCCTTGATGATGTTGCCCTTGTAGAGCTTGAATTTTACTTCACCGGTTACATATTCCTGGGTCTTCTCGATGAAAGCCTGCTCAGCCTCACGGAGAGGAGTGAACCATTTGCCTTCGTATACCAGGCTTGCGAACTTTGCACCCATTTCCTTCTCGAATGCATAAGTATCACGGTCTAAGATCAGCTCTTCCAGCTGCTGGTGAGCCTCCATGAGGATGGTGCCGCCGGGAGTCTCATAGACACCACGGGACTTCATACCTACAACACGGTTCTCTACGATATCTACGATACCGATACCGTGCTTGCCGCCCAGCTTGTTCAGGGTACGGATGATATCGGATACCTTCATCTTCTCGCCGTTAACGGAAGTGGGAACACCCTTTTCAAATGTCATGGTCACATACTCACCCTCATCGGGAGCCTTCTCAGGAGTTACGCCTAAGACAAGCAGATGCTCGTAGTTGGGCTCGTTGCCGGGATCCTCCAGCTCCAGACCTTCGTGGCTGATGTGCCAGATGTTACGGTCACGGCTGTAGGAAGAATCGGTGGAGAAAGGAAGATGGATACCATGCGCTTTGCAGTACTCGATCTCGGATTCACGGGAGTCCATGTTCCACTTGTCGCTTCTCCAGGGAGCGATGATCTTGATATCGGGAGCCAGAGCCTTGATACCTAACTCGAAACGGATCTGGTCGTTACCCTTACCGGTAGCACCGTGGCAGATAGCTACA
>OGNP01000466.1_pt1 | contig 26520 bp, 27 predicted proteins | sample 1573531 | NCBI WGS metagenome assembly OGNP01 (sample SAMEA2581984, study PRJEB24529) | metagenome | biome: Human gut stool | place: China | collected 2011 | reverse complement strand
TGGTATAATAAGTCGCATATTTCTTCACCGGCTCTGACAAAAGTGCTTCCGGCATTTCGGTTCCGTCACAGTCTCTTAAAGCGTCTGCACCCAGAAGATTTTTTAAGCGTATCGTTTCGTCAATGATGTCTGCATCGGTCGGCAGCGTCAGTCTTCCTGTCATCGCATGGTTTCCTCCCATCACTTTTGTACTATCTTGCAGCTGATGACTAAAGTATATCGGCTTCCTGACCTGATATCAATTTCTTTGTTGCTTGTTTTGTTATGTTTATTGCTATTTTGTTACTAAAATAGTGGATTTTTTGAAATGATTATGTATAATATGCTTATCAAGATCATACATATTTTTAATTTTTCGTCTTTTTTACGAATGTTTTTGTGAAATGTTGTTCTTTTTATATATTTAATATAAAAAATACGATAGATTGGAAAATAGTACACAATAAAAATAAGATAAAGAAGGTATCTGGTTATGAGTAATGAATTTATCAATATCGGCTCCGCAAACAGTTCTCCGGAACATTTTCAGCTGCGTTACATCTCCATCTCCAAATACGAAGGTGACTGGCAGTCCCTTCCGCATACACATCACTTTTCAGAACTGTTCTATGTCCTGCGGGGTGAGGGAGCCTTCTATATAGAGAATGAAAAGGTGCCTGTGAAGACGGACGATCTGGTCATCATCAACCCTTATGTAGAGCACACGGAGAAAACCCTTCCCAACGATCCCATGGAATATATCGTATTCGGTGTGGAAGGGCTCGCATTTTCTTTTTCCGGCACGGGGCAGGACAACCCGAAGGGTTACAGCTTTTACAGCTACGGCGCCGACAAAAAGCAGTTCATCAACTTTGCCCAGCTGATGATGCAGGAATTCCGCGACAAGCTCCCCGGCTTTGAACAGGTATGCCACGGGCTGCTCCAGGTGCTCCTGGTATATATTTCCCGGAAGCAGAACCTGTCCGTCATCTCCGACTCCTCCTTCCAATTATCCAAGGAATGTGCTCTGGCGAAGCGATATATCGATTCCAACTATTCCCAGAACATTACACTGGATTCCCTGGCGGAGATCACACATATCAACAAATTCTATCTGGCACATTCCTTTACCGAATGTGTCGGGCAGTCTCCGATCAATTACCTGACAGACCGGAGGCTGGAAGCCTGCAAGGAGCTTCTGGTATCCTCCAATCTGTCGGTAGCTCAGGTAGCCACCAGCGTCGGCTTTTCTTCGCAGTCTTATTTCTCGCAGATCTTCCGTAAAAAGACCGGCATGACACCGCGCCAGTACCGGAGCCGGTATGCCAGAAAATAATGTGTACACTCATAAAAGACCTCACTACCGGCGCATCTGCAGACTGTGAGGTCTTTTATAATGGACATTTATTCACTTATTTGATCCATCCCCAGCATAATCCCAGGTATTCCACCAGAAAATACATGCCCCGCAGCCATACCAGCACGGCACAGCCATAGAACATCCAGGCATTTTCCTTCTGTCTGTCCACGATTTTTCCCGTCATGGATAAAATCGCACAAATCAACAAAACCATCGTTCCGAAAGCCGCCCGATCCGGATAGTGTGGGGACAGAATCATGGCACCCCAGGACAACAGTGCCCCCAGCAATAACAGCACTGTATTTCTGCCCAGGTTTTCTTTCAGAATGCCTTTGCAGACGATCAGTGCAAATACCGTAAGCAGCAGGGCAGGGAACAGATACTCCATAACTCCCTTCGCTTCTGCGTAGCAGCGCAGATACATTCTCCACAGCAGGCTGTAGGCTTCTTCCCCCGTCTCCCCGCTGCGGACAAAATTGCCCGGTGCAGCGATCATCAGAATAGTTCCCGCCAGGCAGCTGATGTTTCCCAGATACATCCACACCGGAGCTTTTTTGTGCTCTCTGTGTCTTAACAGGATCACCAGAAGACTCAGGAGCCATACCGCAGGCCCCATATTCTCATTGCTCCAGCCTGCGATCAGTCCCAGTGGAAGGATCCAGATGACGATCCCCGGCAGATTTTTCTCCTCATATTTCAGGTAACAGAACAAAAATGCCAGCAGAAAACCCGCCATATACAGATAATTCGCTGCTCCGGCTTCCCAGAACATACTCATTTTCCAGTTGGCATTCAGCCCCAGGATCATCCCCAACGCTGCAAACCAGTACGGGAGCTTACGTCTGTCTGCTATCATGCAGGCCAGCCATCCCAACAGCAGTGTCATTCCTGTATTCAGGATATCCGCCCAGTGTTCTCCGGCCAGCAGGATCAGCTGCAGCAGTGCATGCGCCATGCTTCTGCCGCCCCAGTTGAAATAATGCCAGATCTGCGCACGGATAATGTCACTGAGATTCCGGATCGGTGTATCCGCATACAATACCGTCGAATACCACTCATCATCCATCATAAATTCGATCTCATAGTTGACGCGCCACACGATCAGTGCTGTCAATGCGATCAGCACCAGGCTGATCCACCGGATTGCTTTTTTCTGCTTTTCCTGCATATATCTGCTCCATTCCTCTTATGGCAAAGAACGGCTGCCTATAACTGAATCTTTTTCAGACGATCCACTGCCTCCACGGTATTCTCATAGCTTCCGAAAGCCGTCAGACGGAAATAATGCTCTCCGCTGGGTCCGAAACCGGATCCGGGCGTACCCACCACGTTGACATTCTCCAGAAGGTAATCGAAGAACTCCCAGCTGGTCATGCCGTTAGGCGCTTTCAGCCAGATATAGGGAGCGTTCACACCGCCGGATACCGTGAAGCCCGCTTCCTGCAAGCCCTTCAGGATATACTGTGCGTTGTTCATGTAATAAGCAACCTGCTCCTTCAGCTGTGCCTTGCCTGCTGCAGAGTATACTGCCTCACCGGCGCGCTGTACGATATAGGGTGCTCCATTGTATTTGGTGCCGTGTCTTCTTGCCCACAGTGCATGGAGGCTCACATCCCCGCTCTTTAAATCCTTGGGGATCACGGTAAAGCCCAGACGCACTCCGGTAAAGCCGGCATTCTTGGAGAAGGAACGGAACTCGATGGCACAGGTTCTGGCTCCTTCACATTCATAGATACTGTGAGGCACATCCGGTTCGGAAATATATGCTTCGTATGCCGCATCATAGAGAATGACAGCGCCTACCTTATTGGCATAGTTCACCCACTCCTGCAACTGCGCCTTGGTAATGGTGGCACCGGTAGGATTATTGGGGAAGCACAGATAGATCAGATCCGGGGTCTTCTTCGGCAGCTCCGGTGCAAAACCGTTCTCTGCCAGACAGGGCATATAGATCACATCACTCCAGGTCTCGGACTTCGGATCGTAAGTGCCGGTTCTGCCCGCCATAACATTAGAATCTACGTATACGGGGTAAACGGGGTCACATACTGCAATCTTGTTGTCCAGACTGAAGATCTCCTGAATATTACCACAGTCACATTTTGCTCCGTCCGATACAAAGATCTCGTCCGGTGCAATGTCACAGCCTCTTGCCTTATAATCATTCTCTGCAATGGCATTGCGCAGGAATTCATAACCAAGGTCGGGAGCGTAACCATGAAAAGTCTCCGCTTTTCCCATCTCATCCACTGCACTGTGCAGCGCATCAATGATAGCGGGTGCCAAAGGCTGTGTCACGTCACCGATGCCCAGACGGATGATCTTCTTGTCCGGGTGTGCTGCGGAATACGCACTTACCTTTTTGCCGATGGTGGAAAATAAATAGCTTCCGGGAAGTTTTAAATAGTTGTCGTTTACTTTAAACATAGTACGTTCTCCTCTCTATTATCCCTGGTGCAGTATTGCTGTCACCTTGCTGGCTTAAATAAGCAATTTTTCCGCACTACGTGCTCTCAAAATTGCAACGAACATTCGTAATCCGGGCTGATCGCCCTACTTACTTATGTTCGTTTACTCCTCTCATAGAAACACGTCTTTGTCTGCAAGCAGCCACGTCGTGTTTCTATGGAGGCGTTTATTCTATCAGATGGAGTACGGGTCCACTTCACCTTCAAATACGATCTTCGCAGGACCGGTCATGTAGACCAGATTCTCCTTGCGGTCCCATTTGATGTGCAGTTCACCGCCTAATAGTTTAACAGTTATTTCCTCGTCCGTCAAACCATTTAGTACACAAGCCACCGCCGTGGCGCAACATCCGGTACCACAGGCAAGGGTCTCCCCGGTGCCTCTCTCCCAGACGCGCATAAACACATTTTTCCGATCCAGAATCTCTACGAATTCGGTATTGGTCCGGTTAGGAAAACAGGTATGATGCTCAAACTTCGGGCCGATCTTCTCAATGTCAAGATCCTTTACCCCTTCCATAAATACGATGGCATGGGGATTGCCCATGGATACACATGTCATGTGGTATTCCGTGTCGTCTACCATGATGGGAGCATTCACTACCGCCGGTCCGTCTGCCGTCTCCTGTGTGGCTTCCACTGTTACCGGCACCTCTGCCGGAGCAAGGATGGGATTTCCCATGTTCACCTGTACCAGCGTCACCTGTCCTCTGTCCGTGGCGGTCTTTCCCTCCACGGTGAGTTTCAGATATTTTATTTTGCCGGCGCTGACGATGGTAATGTCCTTCTTGTCCGTCAGGCCCTTGTCGTAGACATATTTTGCCACGCAGCGGATGCCGTTGCCGCACATCTCCGAACGGCTGCCGTCCGCATTGTACATTTCCATCTCAAAATCCGCTTCTTCCGCCGGATTGATAAAGATCACACCGTCGCCGCCGATTCCGAAATGTCTGTCGCTTAAGCTTCTTACGATCTCCGGCTTCTCTTCCGGTGAAAGCTTCTCCGTAAAGCCGTTGACATATACATAATCGTTGCCGCAGCCCTGCATTTTTGTAAATTTCATGGATTGCTGTTCCTCCTGTTGTTCTCTTTCACATATCCTGTCTGTAACGCCCGGATCCCTGTAAGCATTTCCGGGCCGTCCTGCTTACTCCGTCATCATGGACAATACCATCTGTGCCGTCTCCACCAGATTGGTACCACTGTCCATACTGGTCTTCTGAAGGTAGCGGTGGGCTTCTTCTTCCGTCATATGATTTCGTGCCATCAGTAATTCCTTGGCATCCTTGATTGCTTTTTCATCCGCTGCATTCCGCACTTTCGGCTGCATACGGCGTTTTCTTCTGCGGCGTTCCACACCTTCCACCATCAGGTTCACGGTATTGATCAGGTCCTGTACCTTTAACGGCATGGAAAGACATACAATGCCATTGCCATAGCATTCACTGATCAGATTCTGGGATGCCATCAGCAGCATCTCGAAACCTTCCGGCAGATCTTCATGTAGTTCTGTGTATATCATGTCCGCCAGCTTGTAGCTGCAGATCACAATACCGTCGTTCAGACCGTCCGCCTGACTGATAGCCTGAGTGCCTGTGGTACAGATACCCGTGACCTGAAAGCCACTGCGCACCAGAATATTCTTGACGCCTTTGGCTTCCTCCAGCTTCGGCAGTACGACAATAATGTTCGTCATCGGCCCACCTCCTTTCTTCTGTGTTTTTTATATCATCCTACAAAAGAAAGGAATATTTTAATACTTGTACAGATACTCCTGAATCTCCCACTCGGATACCTGAGAACGGTACTCATGCCACTCTTTCCGCTTGGCATCGATGTATTTTCCGGCAATATGATCTCCAAGCACTTTCTGAATGAAAGTATCCTTCTCCAGTTCCTCCACTGCCTCCAGAAGTGTGCCGGGCAGCTGATCGATATGCAATTCCTCACGTTCTTTTTCTGACAGGGCAAAAATATTGGCATTGATGCTCTGAGGCGGCTCTATTTTCTCCCGGATGCCCTCTAATCCTGCACTCAGGCAGACTGCCAGTGTCAGATAAGGGTTAGCAGCAGAATCGGGACTACGCAGCTCGATACGGGTGCCCTCTCCGTCTGCAGCAGCCGGAATACGGATTAAGGGGCTGCGGTTCGTCGTGCTCCATGCAATGTAGACCGGTGCCTCGAAACCGGGTACCAGACGCTTGTAGGAATTCACCAGCGGATTCGTAATGGCTGCCATTCCTTTGATATGTCTCATGATACCGCCGATGAAATAGTAAGCCTCTTCGCTCAGACCATTGGGATCGGAAGCATCCTGGAAAATGTTTTTTCCATCCTTCTGCAAGGACATATTGATGTGCATGCCGGAACCGTTGACACCGAACTTGGGCTTCGGCATAAAAGTAGCGTGCAATCCATGACGTCTCGCAATGGTGCGTACGGCCATCTTGAAGGTCATGATATTGTCTGCGGTATGTAATACCTCATCGTATCTGAAATCAATCTCATGCTGGGCCGGAGCCATCTCATGGTGGGATGCCTCGATGACAAAGCCCATATCCTCCAGATTCATGACAATGTCACGGCGGGCATTCTCACCGAAGTCCAGAGGTCCGATATCAAAATACCCTGCCTGCTCATGGGTGTTGGTGGTAGGCATGGTATTTTCGTCCGTATTAAATAAGAAAAATTCACACTCGGGGCCTACCTCAAAAGTATATCCCATGTCCTCTGCCTGCTGCACCGCACGCTTTAACACATAACGGGGATCCCCCTCGAAAGGCTGTCCGTTGGGACGATATACATCGCAGATCATACGGGCCACTTTGCCCTGCTGGGGTCTCCAGGGGAATATCTCCAGTGTCGACAGATCCGGATACAGATACATGTCGGATTCTTCAATCCGTGCAAAACCGTCAATAGCCGAACCGTCAAACATACATTTATTGCTCAATACGCGGTCCAGCTGGCTGGCTGTCACCGCAATATTTTTCAGATTGCCGAACAGATCCGTGAACTGCAGACGGATAAATTCCACATCCTCTTCTTCCACAAGACGGATGATGTCTTCCTTGGTATAATTATTCATCGTTACCCTCGTTTCTGCGCCGCCTGTCTGCTCCTTTTCCACGGGGCGGACGCATCCGTGAAAAATACTTACACTAACTATAGCAATGCCTGTTTTGTCTTGTCAATGCGAAGTTCTCCTCATTTACGGTACTACGTGGGAGGTCCTGCGCATACTATTTATAAAGATCATCCCATCATTCCAAGGAGACTTAAGAATGAGTGCAAATACAAAGATCGTTGTCCTTCGCAGAAAAGAGCTGCTGTATACCGGAATCTTCGCTGCGCTGGGAGTGCTGTTCGTCATATTACTGTTAATGTTATTGCTGCCCGGAAAAGCTGCGGATACCTCCGGGGCACCGGATTCCCCTGACAGTACTGCCGAGACCGTTATGCCGGACAATGTGGCGGATCTCGGACGTATCCCGCAATCCGCACAGACGGAGGATGTCTCCACCGGGGCCGTTGCCGATACCGATGCTGTTCTGGATAATGCTTCCGGGCCTGTCGGTACTGATAATACATATATCCCGGGGATCTACACCACGGAGCTGATCCTCGGCAGCGAGACCGTGAATGTAGAGGTCATCGTAAACGACCACGCCATCACATCTTTAAGCCTGGCAGATCCCGATGAGACCCTGACCACCATGTATCCACTGCTGGAGCCCACCATGGATTCCCTGAGTGAGCAGATCTGCGAGACGCAGGATCTGAGTCAGGTGACGTATTCTGCGGAGACCAGATATACTTCCCTGGTGCTGCTGGAGGCTGTTAAGGCTTCACTGGAAAAGGCAAAGCCCAGTGCCACGCCGGAAGCAACCTCCACCCCGGCAGCTTCCCCGGAGAATTCTGCAGCCACTTCACCGGAAACGGATGGGAAAACCGCGGAACCTACGAAGATGCCGACAGCGGATATCAATCCGGCAGCATAAACACTTAGAAGCTTTGGCACACTACATCCACTGTACACAAAAATAAATGCTGACGCAAAAAAGGGCGCATGCCTCCCGGCATGCACCCCGTTGTGCGTTTTATTGTAATATTTTGTTTGCAACACTGAGTTTATTTTATACTATTTGTGGGGGAGATGCAAGGGAAAATTATTTCTCTTATTTGTATATATTGCAACATTTTCATTAAAAGTATTTTTGTTCAAATTAATTTTAATAAAATGCTTTTGAATAAATCTAAGTACAAGGTTTTCCTTGCCATTTTCGTATATATGTCCCATAATATTTTTATCAACATACAAAGGGTTTTCCCGCCTCAACACGGAGATTTCCATGAACATTTTATTTTACGATATGGGAAGTTACACGTATCAGGATACGCTGTATTATCTGAAGCAGCTTGGCCATACCTGCAAAACGTTATATTACCACTTCCCCAATAAATTCCATGACGATTTTTTCTGTGACCGCTTTGAGAAGCAATTGCAGTCCGATTCCTACGATGCCGTCATGAGCATTAACTTCTTCCCACTGGTCGCAACGCTGTGCCATGCGCATCAGATTCCCTATCTGGCATGGTGCTATGACAGTCCGCTGGAAGAAAAATTGGAAGAGTACTTCTCCTACGATACGAATCGCATTTTCCTGTTCGACCGTATCGAAGCCGAGCATTATCAAAGCCTCGGATATTCCCGGGTGTATCACCTGCCCCTGGCCGTCAATACGGACCGGTTGGACAGACTGCAGTTTTCCCCTGCACAGATGCAAAAGCACCGCTGTGATGTCTCCTTTATCGGCCAGCTGTACGAATCTCCCCTGCAGGTACTTCTGTATTCTGCGGACGATTATATCAAAGGTTACATCGAGGGAATCCTCCAGGCTCAGCTGCGGGTATACGGGTATTATTTTATTGATGAATTGATCACGGACGAGCTGTTGGATTCCGTGAATCAGTCTTTCCGGAAAATAGGGCAGACTTCCCTGACCTTGAACCGCAGAGGATTATCCTTTGCCATAGCCTCAGAGATCACGAACCTGGAACGGTGTTTCCTGCTGGAGCAGATGGGCGAATTGTTCAACACCCACTTCTATACTACGAAACCGCATTCCCTCAGTGACCATGTCATCTCCCTGGGTCCGGTAAAATATATGGAAGAAATGCCCTGTGTCTTCCGCTACAGCAAGCTGAACCTGAACCCCACACTGAAAAGCATCCAGTCCGGTATTCCCCTGCGTGCCCTGGATATCATGGGAGCGAAAGGTGTGCTCCTGTCCAACTTCCAACCGGAACTCGTAGAATATTTCGAGGATGGTCAGGATCTCATCCTCTACAGCAGCATGGAAGAAGCTGTGGAGAAGGCTGCGTATTACCTGGAGCATGACGATATCCGGGAACATATTGCACAAAATGGGTATGAGAAGATAAAAGAATACTTCACCTATCCTGATCGTATTCAAAAAATGCTGGCGACTATTTAAAACCTAAAAGGACATCATCAATCCCACTAATGATGTCCTTTTTACTACAATATGTAATTATACAATGTCTACTTCAGTAAATCCGCCAGATATATCTCTCCTTTTTTTAAAATCCTTTTTTTCTTGTATTCCTGAATCGTACTAACCAACATATCAATATCTGCAAAATACTCCCGAACAAATTCTCGGCTTTTAATCTTGTCCTTCATTTTTAGTACCTGTTTACAAAAAACACTAGGTGACATAGAACTGGACTTTTTCATGTACTCTTCGTATTTATCTTCCGCCAAAATTAATAGCATCTCAATTTCAGGAGATGTTACCACATTAATAATGTTATCCACTTTGTGTTCATATGCAAGACTTAATCGAAACCCTTCTGAGTGCGAATCCAAAACCCGAAGTACTGTAATTTTACTCTTAAATTCTTTTCTTAAATATCGCTGTTCAAACACTTTTGCGCTTCTGCAGCGGATAACTTCTTCATTCAGCATTTGTTCCCGCGTGAAAACAAGCAGGTTATTGTCCACAAGCATATCAATAATAGCAGTCTCAGCACCACCTTCGCAGATACATGCAACTATTGGAGATAAAGATGATTCTATCATTTGTTATCCTCCACTATAGTACCTGAAGCCAATGTTTTCTTCAATCTCATAGATGCCTCATAGGAAGGAACCGTCCCTTCCAGCATTCCACTCTGAAATACATCACTTTTTTTAATGTCATTTCGTTTTAAAATATGATGTAATTTTTGGATTGAAATTCCATCGTTATTTCTGGTCACGTAAATTCCGTCATTTCTATCTAACTCATCCAACAGCTCAACGTAATGAGTAGAATAGATTAATGTTGCTCCTCTTTTATTGACTTTCTCGTCCATGAAAAATCTAATCAGGGTTGCGACAATCTCCTTATTGAAATGATTTTCAATCTCATCAACGAGAAAATATCCACCTTTAATCAGCGTCATCCATGCCTGCATAAATACGTTCAGTCCCTTAATGGTGCCCGACGACAAATAGTGGCTTATGTTCTGTATTCCGCGCATAGAAATCGGCTCTTTATATTTCTTAAATTTAACAATTAATTCTGTTTCATTCGGATTAAATTTAATATATTCTATACTAGGATCAAGAAACTGAATTAAAGCAATCGGAAAATCCCCGAATGAATTCAAAATATTAAAATCTGTCCATTCTGTCATATCTCTAAAGAAAACATTTCCGGACTTTCCTAAAGCAATGACTATGCTAACATCATCCTTTAAAAACAAAAGCTGCTCTTCCGACGCATCTCTGGATTGATATAAATCATTATTCGCAAACTGAAATAAATTTGCCTTGGAAGTTATGGATCCCGCCTTACGAATATAAAGTCTCTCATGTAAAATGGTATATCTATCGACCGCGCCCTCCTCTTTTGTTACACCGATAACTGTCTCTAACAAACATACACCGGCTTTTTCATCATAAAAATATGTCTTTAATACTACTTTTGTAGATTTTTCCAAAATTACTTTGGTATCAATGGTATTGATTGCCTCCGCATTAAGCAAACTCATAACAAAAGAAATTAATTTAAGGGTGGTCGTTTTTCCGGATGCATTAACACCAACAAATGATAAAACATTATTTGTATAAGTATTCCCAAATGGATTATAAAGCATTGCTGCATTATCCGGGTATACTCTCTGCTCCGCATTAAAATCAATCACCGCTTTACCTTCAAAAAGAAAGATCCCCTCTGCTTCAATTCTCAATATTCTCATCTTTGCGTCTCCCATTATATCTACATTAATTATGATTTTGTTCTATCATTTTATCATTTTTATTTCTATTTTTCAATGCATAAAAACGTTTTTTCTGTTTTTATTATATACGTATTTTTAAAATAAATTCATCAAAAATGCTGGTGACTATTTAATAGTCCCAGCATTTTTATGTAACGTAATGTTTCTAAACCAAATGGCATTCCGCCAATACTTCCTCCACCGCAGATCTCATAGCAGCCTCCACAGTCTCCTCTGATCCCTGCAGTGATTTCAAATACGGAATATCCGGATAGTGTTCTCTTAAGTATGTCACGTATTTCCTGTCTGCGCAGTAGAAAAACATAGAAAGACTCAGTTGCTTGGTTAAGTATTTCTCGTTCTGCAGGTTCTCATGCAACAAAAAGTTCACGAACTTACTGTTGACCAAATTGTAGGAAATGCCGCCCATCAAAGTCGTCTGTTCAAACCCGACAAGATCAAACGTGATGATCAGGTCGAAGGGGTCCTTGGATAACAGTTCATGGGGATAATCTTTTTCGGAATTGCATGTTACGAGTTGCACACTATAATTCTGTTTAAGGTCATCACATAGTTTTTCTGCGTCATACAGGATTTTGGGTGTAATAATTAGTATTTTTAACATTAAGTCCGCTCCTATTTAGACAGTGCATGATCCAGCCATTTCCGCGATCTTTCTCTCTCCTGTCCTAACTTTTCACACACACTATCATAATTGATTTTTTCGAACAGTTTGTATTTGAAATACTTATGCTATACTCGTAATTCCGCCAGTCAAAAGCTCTGGCATAGTGAGTCACGCTACCGACATCAATACCAACAATTAAAGTTTTTTCAGTTATGGGTGCAATCTTTGCGTTTTGTGTGTTACAATTCATTTTAGATACCTCTCTATTTAATAAGATTTTTACTAACCGCCTAAGTCAGTAATCTTATTTTATACTGAGGTATTTTTTTCTCAACCTTCTTTCTTGGAATTCCCTATATTTGAATTATACAGGAAGCTCCTTTAGTATATGTTATATATGCCATATTATCAACGAAGCAATCTCACATTGCACGATATTTATTAAAAACAAATTATTCAAACTGCTTTTAATAAAAAGCTTTTGAATAATCATCTACAACAAGCTTTTCTATACTATGGAGATTTACATGAATATTTTGTTTTACGATATGGGAAGCTATACCTACCAGGATACGCTGTTCTATCTGAAGCAGCTCGGACATACCTGTAAGACGGTATATTACCACTTCCCCAATAAATTCCATGACGATTTTTTCTGTGACCGCTTTGAGAAGCAATTGCAGTCCGATTCCTACGACGCCGTTATGAGTATCAACTTTTTCCCGTTGGTAGCCGCCCTGTGTCACGAACATCAACTTCCCTATCTGGCATGGTGTTATGACAGTCCGCTGGAAGAGCGACTGGAAGAATACTTTTCCTACGATACGAACCATATTTTCCTGTTTGATCGCATGGAAGCCACACATTATCAAAATCTCGGATACTCCCAGGTATGCCACCTGCCATTAGCCGTCAATACCGACCGGCTGGACAGGCTGCAGTTCACTCCCCTGCAGATTCAGAAACACCAATGCGATGTCTCCTTCATCGGGCATCTGTACGAATCCCCCCTGCAGGTGCTTCTGTATTCTGCTGATGATTATATCAAGGGCTACATCGAGGGGATCCTCCAGGCACAGTTACGTGTATATGGCTACTATTTTATTAATGAATTAATCACAAATGATCTGTTGGATGCTATAAATCAATCTTTCCGCAAAATCGGTCAGACCACCCTCACGTTGAACCGCAGAGGACTGTCTTTTGCTATTGCATCCGAAATCACGAATTTGGAACGCAGCTTTCTATTGGAACAAATGGGCGAATTATTTAATACCCATTTTTACACTACCAAACCGCATTCCCTAAGCAAGAAAGTCCACTCCCTTGGACCTGTAAAATATCTGGATGAAATGCCCTGTGTCTTCCAATCCAGTAAATTAAACCTGAACCCCACCCTGAAAAATATCCAGTCCGGCATCCCGTTACGCGCCCTGGATATTATGGGTTCCAGAGGTGTCCTGTTATCCAATTTCCAGCCGGAACTCGCAGAATATTTCAACGATGGGCAGGATCTGATTCTCTATAGTAGTATGGAGGAAGCTGTAGACAAAGCCGTCTACTATCTGAAACACGACGATGCTAGAAGACAACTTGCCTTAAATGGCTATGAAAAAATAAAAGAGTATTTTACCTATGAAGACCGCATTCAAAAAATGCTGGCGACTATTTAACATAGTCCCAGCATTTTCAAATTCTACCAATACAGCTTCATATCTCTCTGCACTTCGTTATCCGGCAGTTGAAACATTTCCCGAACACGGGTTACCGTCTCTTCAAAGCTCAAACCAAAGTCCTTGCAAATCCTGATTGTTCCCTTTACCTCCCCTTCTGCTCTTCCTTCTGCTCTTCCTTCTGCTCTTCCTTCTTCTCTGACATCTTCATCATGTAATAATTCTTTCATATACTCTGACCTCCACACTTCATTTCTCCGTGCTCTCTCCACCGCCTGAGCAATCCTCCGGGTCAAGTTTCCTCCGACCTTGCCTGTTTTGATATACTCATAAAGCTCTCTTAAATTCTCCGGTATGTCCTCTGCATCACTCACGCAATTATAAAAAATCTTCTCTGTCCCGTCCTCCAGATATAGTTTCTTATCTTCTGTGCAAAGATTCTGAAAGGAGTACTTTGCATATCCCAGTCCAAAGGGATCAAACGTACAGATAAACAGCACTCTTCCCTCCGGAAGCTCCCGATACGAGTTTCCTTTATTCAAATGATCCATGTCCATACTGGATTGGTAAAATCTGCTTCTCCTCGGCAGTTCCAGACTCTCCGGTGACTGATGATTCAGATTCTGCATCTCAGCATCATAAATACGCTTCCTGTCTCTGGTATACACATCCAGGCGGATCGGCTTGCCCTCCGAGGTATAACGAAACTCCCTCTGGGTCTGTACATCTTCCAGTCTCCCCACCGGCTTTTCCAGCAGGCACTCCAATACCTTCCGGCAAAGTTCCTTATCCTCCATCACTTTGCCAAACATAAAATCATCCGCAATCGTCAGTTCCTCATATCTCTTTGTCATTTGCATTCTCCTTCCTTAATTGGGCAGGAGAACCACTGACTCATCGCAATGAAACTTGCGAATACCTTCCCCTACTCTGTTATTGTCTGTCATTGGGTAACTAAGCAGGGATTCCTCCGAAGTCACAGACGTCAGCTGATGCTGATATAGAAATTTTGAAATAGAAAAATCTGCTTATAGGTAGAGGATAGCAAAACAATATGCGATTGTCAATGCATCAAAATAGCAAAATTCCGATGGTTCGGATTTGGATAATATCACCCGTTTTATCTTAAATGACACTCGACAAGCACCTCATCCACTGCCGTTTTCAGGGCAACTTCCATGGAGCTAGCTGCCTCATCCAAACTACGCAGATAAGGAATATCCGGATAGTTTTCTCTCAAATACTTCTCATACTGACTTCCTGCACAATAGAAAAACATAGACAGGCTTAATTGTTTGGACAAGCATTTTTCATTCTGCAGATTCTCATGCATCAAAAAATTTACAAATTTGCTATTAAGCAGATTATAGGAAATGCCGCCCATTAAAGTTGTCTGTTCAAAGCCTGCCAGATCAAAGGTGATGATCAGGTCAAAAGATTCTCTAGATAGAAGTGCGTGAGGGTAATCTTTCTCGGAATGGCAAATTACAGATTGCACATTATAGTATCGATGAATCCCTTCAAAAAGACACTTGACATAGAAATCAAATTGTTTGCTAATAATAAGTATCTTTAACATAATTCTAACATTCCTTGTTCTTTAATTGTCTACAATTTTTTAACTGTTACTATAATATAAGTATCTGTTTATTTCAGAGATGTCAATATCCAATACTATTAGTTGAAGTGGCATGTTCTTCACTCTAATGAAATCAGCTTCTGCTTGATATCAGAAGAACTTATTCCTGGTGTTCTTCTCATCCTGACTATTTTTTTCCCTTTTTCCTTACACCATTCGACAGCCTTTTGAAACCCTTCATGATTTTGATCTTCACCTATTGCAAATACATCAAAATCTATCATCTTAACTATTGCATCTACATCTGTATAACCAACAACTTCATCCACAACGCGTAATGCACCTACTAATTCTTTTCTCTGCTCGGTCGTATACAATATCTTCGCATTGGGTTTTGTTTTCAGAATGAAATCTTCATCCTGTACAGCAACTATAAGATAATCTCCCAATTCTTTAGCATTTTCAAAAAGCCGCAAATGCCCTAAATGAAAATAATCATATACACCAACGGTTAATACTTTAATCATTTGTATAGCCCTCTCACGGTTTCTTTAATACATCTTTTAATGAATTTTACGCTTTTTTCCCAGCAATCTAGCAACCTATCATATCAAACTAAAGCAATGATATAATATCATTATATATCATTTCACCTGCCAAGCATCCGTTCTTAGCTAAATAGTCTAAATGTTTTCCAAAAAAATCAGCTCTTATTTCTTTTTTATCATCCTTCCCATTCAAAATCACATTTTGAAGAAAACTTTCAATCCCAATATAATCTCTTCCATCGCATTGATCATAGGTATCTACTATACTTCTTCCCAATTTATTAAATGTCTGCTCTTCTCTTGTCAAAAATAACAACGGCTTGTTTACATACATATATTCTGCTAAAAAGGAATTTGAATCCATAATCATGCCATCTGAAGTAGCAAATATTTCTAAATAGCTCTCTTCCGCAGACACTCTAGCATTAGGCAATTTTTCCCAAAGATCTATATACCGCTCATAGTCTCCTGCGTCTCTAAAAACTTCTGCTTCAATTGCCCTTGTTCTTAAATTAGGATGAGGTTTAAAAATAAAGCTGATTTGGTTCTCATATTTTTTAGCTAAATAAATCCAAAAGTACATATTCCACTGGAAGGTTGAATACAAGATTCCACCATATCCCAAAAAAGTGTGATGTGGTGCTATTATCACCTTTTTCATGTTTTTAGGATCACATCCCGTAGGATATTTCCAATTTGCCATAAGCATAAGCTGGTCTGATGTATTTTCTATTTTATTATAAAAGAAATCCATTTTAGGAAACCCAGTAAATACTACATTTTCTCCACCCAACAATTGATATTCTCGATATCCCTCATAGTGATACATGGTATCTGTGTAGATATGCCACATCATATTTAAAAACATACTATTATTCGAAGAATTAATCATAAAAGTCCCCTTAGCGTTATCTGCTAATGACATTGCATAAGGAATATAACAATTTAAGATGGTAAATGGATAATTTTCTATCTGATACTCCTCAGGCAAAGATTTGTACCAATGGGTTAAATGTATGACTATATCCGGCTTTCCTATTTCCTCCCACAATCTAACCTTTTTGTTTTTTGAATCATATGCCCGCCTCACATCATATCCACGTTTTTCAAAAAAACTTGCAGTTTTCTCAAATGCATCCTCCATGTTTTCAACTGAACGATCAATCAACGGGCCCACAACCAAATACGCTTCAACGTTTTCATTCATTTTTAACAATCTGTATACAGATTCCGCAGGCCACTCAGCCGCCGAAATTGTCAAAAAGGCTACTTTGATTTTCCTTCCTGTTTTATATTTCTGCTGCACATGGCGTATACCACATTTAATTGCAATTTCGTATATCTGCTTATATAGTTCTTTTCCTCCATCCAATACCGTCTGTAAATCCCAAATTGCCTTTAAATATTTAAATGTGTATTTATCAGAGGTCTCTCCAAAGTTGTTAAAATCACCATTGTCAATTCCATCAAAAAGGTCTTGTATCAATTGTACTTCGTCCTGTATCTCTTGCTTTTTATCCATGTTTTTGTCTCGCCTCATTTTCTTATCTTACATTTGTTCTATTTTTATAAATTCCACCAATAATCGTGTTGCTTTTTCCGCTCCACGTAAACTCAAATGATCCGTATCGAGAAAATCTTCATCATTAAAACCATCTATCTCATTCATATCTAATAACTCTACCTGTTGCGGTAAAGAGTTCAATAGTTCAAAAATATCTTTCTTATAAAATGAATCTATGTATTTTCTATACCACTGTGTAAATGGAAAAATAACAAAGATAGGTCTAATTTCATGTTTTTCTAAAAATTCTACCATATCCCTTACAATTTTGTCATTTTCCAGTCTCGAAAGCTCATGTTTGCGTAGCTTATTATGATCTGCTGCTCTTTTCAAAGCATACTGATTCTTCTCTTCATTATCCTTTTTAGGCCACATAACTCCATGTATTGATAGAATATTGTTTTGTTCTCTTGTAAGGAGTTTGCCATAATAGGATCCTTGCTCTATAAAAGCTCCATTTGACCACTCCTGACAAATTTTTCTAATCAAGTCTTCTGAATACACACTATGTTCATATTCTATTTTCTCTAAAAAATCTATAGAACTTTCAGCTACATAATGATGCATATCATCAAAAAGGGGGCCATATACAGTTGGCATTAAATAATTCATTTGTCTGCTCAGTGAAATATCTTGAAACAACATATAATATCCCATATTAATAATACATCTTCTTATTTGCTTTTTTCCTTCTCTAATTGCTTTTTTAATATGGAGAAAGTCACAATATAAATCTTGCGAAGATATAGAAAAATTTATGACATCTTCGTTTGGAAAAAGTTCTTCAACTACGCCATTCATCGCATGTGATGAGCCTACAACAATCGTTGATGTTCCGATTTCACGATTTTTCTCATGCATGGCCTTCAAATAACAATAATTATAGTTGTTATGTACATATTGAATTGCAATTTGTTCTAATTTATTAAAATAGTTATCTGTTAGAAACTTATTATCTATACTCACTTCTGTCATCCTATTCTGCAAATAATTTCCTGCTCAAACTTTTTATCACAAATTTCTGCAACTATATTTCCACCAATCATTTCATTATTATACTTCGTCTTCACTTCACACCTTCCACCGGATCCATTTAAATACCATTCATATTCCAGATCCACATGTCCGATATCAACCGCCTGATAGCCATTTTTAAACAAATCATATACCAGCACCTCTGCTGTCGGTCCCAAAGCCACCAGAAATAATGTATCTTTTTCTGCATAATTCAGCGCTGCATTCAGTATCTCATCGTACCTGTCAAATGAGCTCGTCGCTGGAGCCTCAATTCTACGTATACTGGCAGCATTGTCAAAAAGATCATTTTCCACCCCAAGACGTGACTGATTTCCCTCTACAAAAATAACCTTTCTTCCTTCCCATATTCTCTGTAACTGGCGAAATCTTTCCAATGGTGCCTGCGTATGATTATCCGCAAACAGAGCATAGGGTCTTGTAATATATGTATTATGGTATGTTCTATTCAAATCAAGCCATTTCCTATGTTCCATGCGCACTTCTTTGGTCATGTAACTCCGAATTCCCTGTTTACCGTCTTCATTATATTTTTCTAACGAGCCGTAGTTATCAGCAACCGCTACCATCAGTCTAGCTTCTTGTAACTGAATAATCTCCTGAAGTCTCCTTGACAATATTTCATCATAATGTTGAAACTTGTGTCTGCTTCGTCCTGCCATCAAATCAAATTCTCCATCGCCAAAACGCACCAGACTTTTACCTTCCTTCACAATTCCATCAATAGTCTCTGAATAATTATAGAAAGAGGGGGAATAATAATCTTCTCCTATTATCTCTCCCATATGCTCATATTTCACATTATCAATAGCTCTATTTACGAAATGCCTGTTGGTGTCAATATTATCAAAACACTGATTCACACTGGAAATCACCTGTTTCTGTCCGTCTATTAATTGTGCCATTAACTGCTCTAATCCCTGATTTTTCTGCTGTAATTGTTCTTTCTCCTGCTTTAGCTGTATGATCTCGTCCAAACATATAGATACCATTTGCTGCAGTTCATCAAAAGCCATTTTCTCTTCCATCATTCTTCCTCTTCCTTTTCATATATCAGTCTATGTGCATCTTTAAAAAAGCTTATTATGATCAACACAATAACTATCCCTATGGGGAATGCTGCAATAATTGATACGGATTGCAAACTATACATAGATTCTTCACTGAAAATCAGCGCTATGGGAAACAGTATAAATACAACTGCCCAAAATGTTTTTATGCGCTTATCCGGTTCTGCATCTGCTCTGATTTTCTTATAAGAATACACTGAAATCACCATTGTAAGAGCATCAAACGTGGTTGCATAAAATGCAATCATTGTAACAGCTAATAGCAATAAAGCAATTCGCGGCAATGGCAATGTTTGGAAAATGCGCAGGATAGCTTCCGCGTAATCTCCTGTGTTTGCAATCATTTCCGATATTGGTACACCTCTTTTCATCTGCTGTGCCAATCCATAATTTCCCAAAATAATGAACGAAGAAAAAGTTCCCAAAAGTCCCCAGGCATAACCTCCCAAAACCGTTTCTTTGATGGTTCTGCCTTTACTGATCTTCCCGATAAAAAAGGGAGTTGCAACACACCACACCATCCAATAGGCCCAATAGTATATCGTCCAATTCTGTGGAAAAGATGTTGTTCTAAGAGGGTCCATCCATGTTGCCATACCCATAAAATTCTGAACGAGATTTCCCATCGCTGAAAACCCGGTTTCAAGTATATAGGTGCACTCTCCTCCCCCAAGCAATACATAAGCAAGCAATGCCAAGAACAAATAAGAACAGCTGGCCGAAAGTCTGGAAACGCCTTTCATTCCAAACCATACTGTCACCGTATAAATTGCTGCAATGACAAGTAATATGAGTACCGTAATTTTGCTGTTTTTCTGCCACTGGAATACGTAACACAATGCACTGGACAGCAATGGTGTCGCCAATGAAAAAGTGGTTGCAGTTCCGGCTATCAGGGCAAAAATAGCAACCAGATCAATCAGTTTTCCCCAGATTCCATCTACTTTCTCCTTCAATAATGACCGACATGCCTCAGAAAATTTCTGACGATTTCCTCCTCTTACATGAAGCATAAATCCGAACGCTACCGCTAATACAATATACATGCTCCACACAATCGGCCCCCAGTGAAACAACGGATAAGTCGATGCCCACTTCTGTATTCCTCCCAGCTCTTCTATGTATGGCTCGTTTGCATATAATGCCCATTCACAGAGAGAATAAAACAAAATATCCGCTGCCATAGTAGATGTAAAAATCATCATCCCCCAGCGAAGTGAAGAATACCGTTTCTTCTCTCCCGATTTCCCCAACAATATTTTACCGAAATCGGAGAATGCCATATAGATACTGCAAAAAAATATTCCCAGTCCAAGTACCGCATAATAGATTCCACACTGATTTCCCAAAAAGGCTCTTACCACCTGTATCATTTGCATACTTTTGTCTGGGAATGTCAAAAATAAGATACTGATTATAATTACGCCAACCAACGGAATAATTATAGCATACCAGTCAATTTCATTGTCTTTTACTTTGTTCTCTTTCATATCATTTCCTACATTATATATTTTCGATAACTCTCATCTATTGTAGCCAATTCTTCTACACTGTCTATTTCTCTGACATCCTGTGACTTCATAGGATACACTTCCAACTCATATTTCTCTGGATAACAGAATATAGGAATGTCATCCCAGTATATCTGTCGATTTTTATGTATATCAAATTCCTGTTCCAAATGTTTTCTCAATCTCATTCCATCGTCTTTGGTCCATCGGGAAATGCTATACAATTGCCACCCCTGTCTTCCGCCGGTTCTGCTGCACGATATGATCCTGTTTGCCTCTGTCGTAAGCAGCCATTCTTCTGTATCATCTTCTGCCCAAACACAGTTATATCCGGAATGCTGAAAATACGGCGAAAGAATTTTTTCATTGTAAATGACCTGATCTCCGTCTAATATCATTGCCTCTTCCAGGTATTCTCTGGCAGCATATAAAGAAGAGATATTATTACAACTATCAAAGTAAGGATTTTCAATCAATGAAATCATAGGATATTTCTCTGCCAATGATTTAAATTGTTCTTTCAAATATCCCACCACAATATATATTTCCTCAATGTTATTTGCCAAAAGAGCTCGGATAATCGTTTCAATCATGGCTGTCCCATTCACTTTTATTAATGGTTTGGGGATATTTCGAGTAATCGGTAACATTCTGTTTCCATATCCTGCTGCCATTATGATTGCTCTTCTGACACGATTCATTTTTCTATACTTCCTTTATTCCGATTTCAGACTTAACTATGTCAAAATATTCTTTCGCATACTGATATTGCTTTGCAGCATATTCTCCGAACTCTACACCGCACATTCTCTTGTATTCACACCAGTTGCTCCAAAGGAGTCCACATATTGCGATATAACAATATATTTTTATTCTCAATTCTTTAGAGCATTCTTCCTCAAAGTAAAAATCTATCAGTTGATCCATTTGGCTTCTGTTATAGAGAGAATAAATGCCAAACATTGCGATATCCACATGTGGATCCTGCATCCCCGCATATTCCCAGTCAATCAAATGTATTTCATTCTCTACAAGCAGAAAATTATCGGGAACGGCATCTATGTGACATAAGCAACTTTCTTTTGCATATCAACATATTTTTTCAGCTGAAGTACTCTTTTTTTGACAGAATTATAATCCTCATAGATCGTTTGTTTCGTCCATAACGATTCATAATAGTTAATTCTCTCCCACAGATCAAAGGAATGTTCTACACAATACTTTCTTTGGTGAAAATTCCGCAGAAAAATCATACATCTTTTTGCATCGTTATCATTCCCGGCATTACAGACGCATGCATTTCTATAAAATCTAGATATTTTATATCCTGTCTCTTTATTAAAGTAAATAATATGATCACATATATCACTGTCTTTTAACACATTATAGACTGCAGCCTCTCGCTTCCTGTCTATCAGCATAGATGTTCCTACACCCGGAATTCTGAGAATGTATTCCTCCCCGTCACAGGAAAATAAAAAAGACTGATTTGTCATACCTTTTTTTACTTCAGATATGTTACCTATCTCTGTTTTCGGCAAATTCATAATACCCGAAATAGTGTCTCTCACATCCATATTAAATCATCTGAACCTTTGCAATTCACATATTATCTATTATATCATATATTCAATTCTCCGTATATAAGCCCTGTCATTATTTTCTTTTTCTATTTTGCATTTTTTATCCATCTGTCTCTATCTTTTTATGCTCAGATATGCTATGCTTGATTTGATTTTAACGATACGAGAAAGGGCTTTTGTATGGCTAATTTTCCCCCCAATTATTTTCAAGGTGAAATCCGTGATGATTTTTATATTGAACCTATGATGAAATGTGCCTGGGCCGCTGAGATCGAGGTATTGGAAGTTGTTGCCGAGATATGTAATCGTCACAACATCCAATATTTTGCTGACTATGGCACACTTCTCGGTGCCGTCCGCCACAAGGGATTTATTCCATGGGACGATGATATTGATATTAGCATGTTCCGCAGCGATTATGAACGTTTTCTGAAAATTGCACCTGCAGAGCTTCCTTCAGGATGGCAGATTCTGAAAACGTTCATAATCGCTGCGGACTTAAAATTAACTATTCTCCGGATTATCTGAATCGTTTTCATGGATGTCCCTATTCTGTGGGTTTAGACCTCTTTCCTTTAGATGTTCTTGCACCGACTCCGGATGAGGATCATGCCTTGTGCGAGCTTTTACGAATTCTTGTATATACTGCACGGGTATCCGAAGAGAATCCAGAACTGACGCTTTCTTTATTGACGGACATTGCGAATTTATGCCATATCACCTTGGATCCTTCGCAGAAATTAAAACCTCAACTTATGAAGGCTGCTGATTCTCTTTCCCAAATCTATAATACCAGTGGGGGCTCCGATATTTCTCATTACGCCTCTCACGCTGACAGCGGAGAAAAGTTGCGACTTAAAGCCGAATGGTATCAGGAATGTATTGTACTTCCCTTTGAGACGATTACCGTAACAGCCCCTGCCGGATATGATGAGATTCTCAAAGTAAATTATGGGGATTATATGACTCCTGTCCGTGGTACTCAGGCTCATGACTACCCTTTTTGGAAGAAACAGGAGCGAATCCTGGCGGAATGCCTCATGGAGCAAAACAATACGAAGGAGAACAAATAACTATGTTAACATTTGATGATTCCTACTTTTTAGGAGAAACCAGGGATGGTTTTTATATTGAGCCCATGATGAAATGTGCCTGGGCAGCACAATTAGAGGTTATGTGTGTCATACAACATATCTGTAAAAAATATGATATTCCTTATTTTGCTGATTGGGGGACTTTACTCGGTGCTGTCCGTCACGGTGGATTTATTCCTTGGGATGATGATATTGATATTTGCATGTTTCGTGATGACTACCAGCGCTTTCTAGCGATTGCTCCCAAAGAACTTCCCACAGAATATCATATTAATAATGCGTATACTGAGGAAGAATATTCCTTTGTATTTTCCAGATTATTAAATGCCAGCACCATTTCCTATGATTCAAAACGTCTATCGCAATTCCACCGTTGTCCTTATATCGTTGGAATTGATATCTTCCCATTAGATACATTACCGTTAAGTCAAAACGAGGAATCTGTTTTAAATCAATTGATTGCACTTCTTGTCACAACTGTTGGACGATACGATGAGGCTCCAGAAACAATGAAGAGTATCGTTCCTCAGTTGGAAGAACTCTGTGGACTGAAATTTGATCCCCGGAAAAGTCTGAAGAACCAGTTGCTTCGAACAGCAGATAAGCTTTGCCAGATATACAACGGTACAGATAGCAGCCTAATCTCATATATTCCCGAAAATGCCCAGAAAGCAATTCATCTTCGTAAAGAATGGTATCAGTCTTGTAAATATTTAACCTTTGAAAATATTATTTTACCTGTTCCACAAAACTACGATGCTGTACTCACACAATTATACGGTGATTATATGACCCCAGTGCAAAATACCGCTGGACATGATTATCCTTTTTATAAAAAGCAAACCAATTCTGTTATTGAGAAAATTACTGAAAAAATCTCTAATGGTGAAAAACCTTTCATCATTTAGGTCGTATCACTTAATTTAAAATATGGAGCCTATGATTTTTTGATCATAGGCTCCATATTTTAAACACTTAATCGTCTCCATATAAAAGGAGCTGACTTTACGCCAACTCCTTCTATAATAGCTAGTTGTAATATACTTACGCTTACTGCAGTAAGGAAAGCACTCCCTGGTTAGCCTGATTGGACTGAGCCAACATAGCCTGACCTGCCTGTGCCAGAATATTGTTGTTAGAGTACTTAACCATTTCAGAAGCCATATCAGTATCACGAATCTGGGACTCTGCACTGGTAGTATTCTCTACAACGTTATCCAAGTTGTTGATGGTATGCTCCAGTCTGTTCTGGATAGCACCCAGATCAGAACGCTGCTCACTCAATTTTGTGATTGCAGTCTTGATTGTATCAATAGCACCTTTTGCGTCTCCAGTAGAGCTAACATCAACACCATTAACACCAAGACCAGTAGAACCCATACTAGCGATGGTTACAGAAATCTGATTGTCTGCGGAAGACTCAGCACCTACCTGAAGAGCCACCTGAGAGAAAGTACCATCTAACAGAGATTTCTCATTGAAAGTGGTCGTTGTAGATACACGATCAATCTCATTAATCAGATTAGTTACTTCCTTCTGGATATAAGCCTGATCCTCGGACTGATTGGTTCCGTTTGCAGACTTAACTGCCAGCTCGTTCATTCTCTGCAGCATATCATGAACTTCGTTCAGAGCACCTTCAGCGGTCTGTACTGCGGAGATACCATCCTGAGCATTAGCAGAAGCCTGAGTCAGACCTCTTACCTGACGACGCATTTTCTCGGAAATTGCAAGTCCTGCTGCATCATCTGCTGCTCTGTTAATCTTGTAACCGGATGAAAGTTTCTCAGTAGATTTAGCCTGAGTCTTGGTGGTGATACCTAACATTCTGTTAGAGTTCATAGCTGTAAGATTGTGTTGTACTACCATAATATATTCCTCCTTGAATTGACGAGCACTTCCCTGCGCTCCGTTGTTTGCTTTGGCAATGTCTGCTCCGGGCTCGCACTTCCCTTTACTTTCATCGCCATTGTCTTCCCTCTCTCCGACGTGCGAAACCTTTGATTGGAAGAAGTTGTTAGGTAAGCATTTGTTTTATTTGCTTTACTTGATAAGTATATCGGAGAGGTTTTTAGAAACTTAACCCCTTTTTACAAAAAATGTTGACTTTTTTATTTTGCTAAGATATATTATATAAAAAGGAAGCAGTTTTTTACCACTTGTTTACTATGTATTCTTGAGTGGGGTACTTGCTTCCTTTTTTATTTCCACCAAATCATATAAATACAATTTTCCGTCTTGTGTCCTATTTACTACCAGCCTCCCCATGTAAACATTATATTCTTCTGTCTTTCTATTGTTATCATAAACTGGTAGCGCAAATCTGACCGTATAATAGTTCCAGCCACCTTTTGCGTCTTTCTTATGTTTACTCTTCTTATTTTCACTATGTATTTTATTGGCAGCTGATTCTACCAGTTCTCGGATTCCTTGTGCTGCATTTGCCTTGGCTTTTGCCCGTGCTCCCCTTATATGTTCTGAATACTTTGAGCCCGTATACTCATCTGCGAATTTAGTTCCTATTTCTATTTTTTCTTTCGTTTGTTTATTCTCAATTATTTCACCAAGGTACTTCTTTAGGTATTCTTTTACTGCATCCCAGTCAATGTCCTGTTTATTCCAAAATATAATATCCGGTATTATAACAATAGCATTACCCTGTTCATCTCTTACTACTTTTACTTCACTCATATGTTTTCCTTTCAGTATTACTCTTTCCAATCAGAAAGTATTTTTATCATTCTATTACCTTCTCATCCAGTGAAATCAATGGTGATACACCTAAAAATTTTTTGATTTGAATTAAGATTTGGTCTGTCTGCCAGAATTGATATTCTGTGAATTTACAATAGCATATTGTTACCGATAAATCAATCATACTTTGTGCAGTACGCTCTGACTACTCTGATTGGCCTGGGTCAGCATGGATTGTCCTGCCTGGGCATTAATCCCCTCAATTGCCAAAGTAAATTTCGGTCGATCTATCCCCAAAGCTGAAGTTACTTCGGCAAATTCTCAAGCGGAAGTTACATATGTCCCTGTCTGATATTCAGGCAGGGACTTTATTTTAGATTATCCAGACTGGTACGATATAATTGTCTCTGTCAATCGCACTAAGTCCCGGTTTCATGCAGATAA
>OGNP01000446.1_pt1 | contig 27383 bp, 22 predicted proteins | sample 1573531 | NCBI WGS metagenome assembly OGNP01 (sample SAMEA2581984, study PRJEB24529) | metagenome | biome: Human gut stool | place: China | collected 2011 | reverse complement strand
GACACTCTGAGCCCCTCTTGTGAGGGGCTTTTTATTTGTTTTACTACCCTATAAATTTACACTACTCTCAAACACCAAGTTGGGTTAAAGCTTCGTTCCATATGTTTTACTACCCTATAAATTTACACTACTCTCAAACAGCGGCGACGGCGTGCGTAATCAGCTTGTGGTTTTACTACCCTATAAATTTACACTACTCTCAAACAACTGTCCGATATCAGCGAGAAGCCACTCAGTTTTACTACCCTATAAATTTACACTACTCTCAAACAGAAGTTTATTTGTCTTGTCCGCTGGCAAAGTTTTACTACCCTATAAATTTACACTACTCTCAAACCTTGCCGTTGATGTCGACGCTGGACAGCAAGTTTTACTACCCTATAAATTTACACTACTCTCAAACTTAATCGCAGGACATTACGGCTCAGGTACAGTTTTACTACCCTATAAATTTACACTACTCTCAAACACCGTCGTACTCTCCGACAAAGCCGCCGTAGTTTTACTACCCTATAAATTTACACTACTCTCAAACGGCGTGAGCAGGATAAACACATTTCTCACGGTTTTACTACCCTATAAATTTACACTACTCTCAAACGTTCCGTCCTTGCAAAAGCCCATGTTTTCCGTTTTACTACCCTATAAATTTACACTACTCTCAAACTAATGATAACGGTGTTGTCGAAGTGTATCAGTTTTACTACCCTATAAATTTACACTACTCTCAAACTGCACTCTTGCTTTTACATCGCTCGGAATGGTTTTACTACCCTATAAATTTACACTACTCTCAAACTTATCGTACATATTTCTACCAAGGTCCGCAGTTTTACTACCCTATAAATTTACACTACTCTCAAACGAGCTACTGTTACAGTTATGGAGACTTTAAGTTTTACTACCCTATAAATTTACACTACTCTCAAACACCTTGCGATGTTATAGCAAAGGCTTGTAAGTTTTACTACCCTATAAATTTACACTACTCTCAAACGTTTCGGAAAACCTTGCAACGATAATACGGGTTTTACTACCCTATAAATTTACACTACTCTCAAACTCAATACACCAAGACGGTCATAAATATCAGGTTTTACTACCCTATAAATTTACACTACTCTCAAACACATTCGAAAAGTGGAAGTCTTAACACGATGTTTTACTACCCTATAAATTTACACTACTCTCAAACAGAGGTCATCTATAGTGATTTCCTCTGACTGTTTTACTACCCTATAAATTTACACTACTCTCAAACCTGTGGCAAAAGTTGATACAGCACTGACTAGTTTTACTACCCTATAAATTTACACTACTCTCAAACTCAATGCGTTTAGCATAATCGCCGTTGCTTGTTTTACTACCCTATAAATTTACACTACTCTCAAACTTGACAGACTTAAAAGAGAGGTGGCATATGGTTTTACTACCCTATAAATTTACACTACTCTCAAACGGTCGCCGATATACGCTCTGATTTCTTTCAGTTTTACTACCCTATAAATTTACACTACTCTCAAACGGTGATACTATGGACACCAACACAATTGTAGTTTTACTACCCTATAAATTTACACTACTCTCAAACCGGTAAACTGCACAGAGGAAACCCCTTGCTGTTTTACTACCCTATAAATTTACACTACTCTCAAACCACGGATGTACAAATTGTATATTCTCTTTGGTTTTACTACCCTATAAATTTACACTACTCTCAAACGTGGTAAAGAATTCCGGTGGCACGGGCTTCGTTTTACTACCCTATAAATTTACACTACTCTCAAACTTAAACGGTACGGGCTGGAACAAAAACAAAGTTTTACTACCCTATAAATTTACACTACTCTCAAACGCAGGCAGTATAAAGTGCGGCGGTGACAGCGTTTTACTACCCTATAAATTTACACTACTCTCAAACACAGCATTTGCAGGCATAGCGGTATATGTGTTTTACTACCCTATAAATTTACACTACTCTCAAACCGGTCAAGTCATCGGTGCGTGTATCAGCGGTTTTACTACCCTATAAATTTACACTACTCTCAAACATGAAACCGAACCTGAGCTTGCGCAGAAGGTTTTACTACCCTATAAATTTACACTACTCTCAAACATGAAATCTGTTTGCAGAACGGCTTGACTTGTTTTACTACCCTATAAATTTACACTACTCTCAAACTTGACCTTTTGACAGTTGCAGCCATTTGTAGTTTTACTACCCTATAAATTTACACTACTCTCAAACCTGATAAACGCTTTACGGGCTTTTTGTACTGTTTTACTACCCTATAAATTTACACTACTCTCAAACCACAGCCCCCGCTATTATCACTTCCTTGAAGTTTTACTACCCTATAAATTTACACTACTCTCAAACCCGAGGTCAGAGCGGAGATACTTCCCGATGGTTTTACTACCCTATAAATTTACACTACTCTCAAACCCTCGACACATCAGCAACGCTGTACTGTCAGTTTTACTACCCTATAAATTTACACTACTCTCAAACTGTTTTTGGAACATTACTGATGTTTGAGAGGTTTTACTACCCTATAAATTTACACTACTCTCAAACGGAGGCTTACGGCGCAGGATGACAAAATCGTTTTACTACCCTATAAATTTACACTACTCTCAAACGGCGATAAAGCAGACGGCGGTATGGTCGCAGTTTTACTACCCTATAAATTTACACTACTCTCAAACCTTGCTTTACACAGATAACAAGTCAGCCTGGTTTTACTACCCTATAAATTTACACTACTCTCAAACTGATTTCTCTTGTACAGTAAAGATACAGATGTTTTACTACCCTATAAATTTACACTACTCTCAAACCGCTATTGCGCAGATAGTACTAGTGGGCGAGTTTTACTACCCTATAAATTTACACTACTCTCAAACGCATATCGTAGTCAATGCTTGCAAGGGCGAGTTTTACTACCCTATAAATTTACACTACTCTCAAACAGTGCAGGAGAGCTGATAACTAATCTTTACGTTTTACTACCCTATAAATTTACACTACTCTCAAACTGCGTACACGGCGAGAGGACGAGAGAAGCAGTTTTACTACCCTATAAATTTACACTACTCTCAAACACTTTCTCCGTTTTTCGAAGGCGGTGTAGGGTTTTACTACCCTATAAATTTACACTACTCTCAAACACAAATGGAAAGACTTAGCGTCTGTACGAAGTTTTACTACCCTATAAATTTACACTACTCTCAAACCATTCTGCACATAGACAACTTCGCCGTCTGGTTTTACTACCCTATAAATTTACACTACTCTCAAACAATACGCATTGCCCATATCTGCCCTGTAAAGTTTTACTACCCTATAAATTTACACTACTCTCAAACCGATCGCTCAAGCTGTACGGGCAGATGCGTGTTTTACTACCCTATAAATTTACACTACTCTCAAACCACGCGTACACTATAAATCGTGCGCTTTATGTTTTACTACCCTATAAATTTACACTACTCTCAAACGTGTGCTTATGTGCCTGACACCTGCTAATCGTTTTACTACCCTATAAATTTACACTACTCTCAAACTAAGCACCGTTATCAAGTGAGATTTTCTTAGTTTTACTACCCTATAAATTTACACTACTCTCAAACTGCGCAAAGACGCTATAGACGATATGTGTTGTTTTACTACCCTATAAATTTACACTACTCTCAAACCGTATCAAGCAGCTGCAAGCAGCAGCAGCAGTTTTACTACCCTATAAATTTACACTACTCTCAAACTTGCGGTTGCAGAAATAGTCTTTCCTGCCTGTTTTACTACCCTATAAATTTACACTACTCTCAAACGAGCTTTCCTCAGACGGTATCGTATCTGCGGTTTTACTACCCTATAAATTTACACTACTCTCAAACCAAAACTGCCATGTTTTTTTTAGCACTTGCGTTTTACTACCCTATAAATTTACACTACTCTCAAACGCTCGAAAGATTATAGATACGAATTTTTTTGTTTTACTACCCTATAAATTTACACTACTCTCAAACTCTATGTTGCGCATTTTGTCAGATATGCGCGTTTTACTACCCTATAAATTTACACTACTCTCAAACCATGTTTGGCGGGTGAGTATAATGTATGTAGTTTTACTACCCTATAAATTTACACTACTCTCAAACTATGCTTGGTGCAGACTCGGCTCGGAAAATGTTTTACTACCCTATAAATTTACACTACTCTCAAACTAGTGTCCTCGCCGGGTATGCGGTCTTCTGGTTTTACTACCCTATAAATTTACACTACTCTCAAACAAGCCCGTGAATATGACGTTATTGCTGAGCGTTTTACTACCCTATAAATTTACACTACTCTCAAACTGCACCGTAGCGCTTATCTTGACGGGATAAGTTTTACTACCCTATAAATTTACACTACTCTCAAACAATTTTAAAGGTTGTTTTCACAAGCAAAGTGTTTTACTACCCTATAAATTTACACTACTCTCAAACTGTATCTTATACCCCGACTTGCGTATACGGGTTTTACTACCCTATAAATTTACACTACTCTCAAACCTCAAATTTGGAAAAGCGACACTACTCGCCGTGTATCTACAAGGTAGAAACTATCATTATAATATCACATTTTCTATTATGCGTCAATTATATAACGCACAAATCATCATCAATAACTACTCTTTTTTCGAATCTCGTTTTTCCCTTGTCGGACGATTCGATACACAAGAGTGGTATTCCGTGCTCAATAACAGATTCAAACAGCTTTTCTGCTTTTTGCAAAGAAAGACAGCTGCGAAGATTCACGCATATAAACACCGTTTTACCGGCATACTCGGTCATTGCAAGGAAAAACTCCAAAAGCTTTTCCTCCAAAGTATCATAGCTGTCCGCAAATTTAAGTCCGAACATTTTTAACAAAGGCGTAACATCGCATATCTCATCCGTAACAAATTCACCTTCTGCATACTGTGCCAGTTCGGAAATGTACCTCTCTGTCGCAGACAGCATTTCGTTTGTTCTGATAAACATGTCTTCATTAACAGAGCATTTTTTCAAATGCGCATACAATTTGGAAATGAGCTCCTTACGGTTCATTTCAAACGGCACAAATTCAGTTATCATCGTTGCTTGTTTCGCAAATGATATTAGTTTTGCGTTGCACGATATAACAGAAAATCCTGTTCCTCCTTCTATTTGATCGTTTATATCATTCAGCACCGTGTAAAAGAAATCCGGATGTTCAATTATCAACGTCAGGACTTTATCCTCCGAGTCAACATATAATTCAATTTGCGAATAGGCAAACGTCATAAAATCACCAGCCTTTCGTCGCTGTCTATAACATCGGATACAAATTCGCCTGTAATATATTCCATATCCGCAAATTGTTTTTCCGTTATACACAGCAAAGACACAATACCCGCCGGAGGACTGTTACGTTTGATTCCGTCGGATATCAGTCTTGCCGCTGTGCGATTCAATGCCATACGGCAGTAAACCGATTCCTGAAACATCATAAAACCGCTTTTGATCAGATATTTTCTGAATTTTGTGTATTCCCGGCGTTCCTCTGTGGTCGTAACCGGCAAATCAAAAAGTACAAGTAATCTCATATATCTGTAACTCATTTTATCTCCGTTTTTATATCCCGAACACGATAGAATCTTATCAGCGAAACATCGTTCTCCTCTATTGCGTCAAATACACTTCTGCAATAAATTTTAACGGCATTTGTAACATACTGCTCAGTATTATTGATTATTACGCTTTCATTCAATATTCCTATAATCTCACGTTTCTGCTCTGAGGTAAAAATGCGGTAGTTCTTTTCTCTGACAAAACGATCTATCAGCGTTCTGAACGGCTCCATCAGATCAGAGGCAAGATTAAAATTATTGAACATATTATCGTGGAACAATCCAAGCTGTGTAATATATCCGTTAGATGTAATCTCACGATTGAATGCGGAAAGTATTATGCTGTATCCGTAGTTGAGTGCGGAATTAATTACATTATCAGCGTTTCTTGAAAACTCTTTTCCGAAAAGCGCATTGAAATATACTTTTGCGGCATGACCCTCCCTGTTGGTTTCATCGCCGAGTTCAATCTCGTCTATATATCCCTTAAGCATCCCTGCTTCTTTTTCATGACCGAATTCCTGAAGAACACGAGCCTGATTGCGTATTTTTTCGCTGACTATGCTTGTCCATATATACGCTTTGACATCTTCGTCCCACTTCACCTGTTCACGCACCCTTGCCGTACAGTTATGGCAGCCGTATAAAGGCAGCATTTCGCACGAAGGATTATGCTTCTCGTCACAAAATATCAATTTCACCTTGCGATTTGCAAGCTCGTTGATAAGACTTGCGGTTATCGATACCGCACAATTCTCAATTATAAGCACCGATACTTCTTCCAATAATACACGCTTGATATTTTCTTCACTTCTCACGACCATGAAGCCAAGCTTCTTATCAAGCTTGGCTCTTCCGGTCACAATTACAGTCCTCCAGCTCATAGCTCAAGTAAGTTGTCAGACTTCTTTTCATACAAGCCTGTCGGTGACTGGTCAATGATTCTGATGTCACTATATTTAGTATTCTTTAATATAGCAGACATTCTTTCGGTGTGATAGCTTTCTACACCACCAACCGGTTTCAGATTACACGTGTTAATTCGTCCCGTTTTTAAAACATCCACAAGTAACAGCAAAGTTTTCATCTGTTCTATAATAGACAGTTCTGCAAACTTATCTCTTCCTTCTTCCATCTTTTTTCCGGCTTCCGCAAGCTTGCTTATTTTGCTGAAAGGCTCAGAAATACACTTTTTAGCTATCTCATCGTACACTTTAAGATTTGATAAAACGTCAAAAGCTTCTCCGGGCTTGAATTTACTGCCTTTATCACTTTTATCGATATACGATGATACAGCTTTAATGTAATCAGATGTATCCTTTGAATATATTGCAGCCATTGCTGATGAAATAGTAAAATAATGATAACTATCTTTTGAACGTATATTCACACGATAACCGTCAAACTCAAACAGCGTGTTAATTTTTATTGGTCTTCTTTTCAGCGGAAACGATATATCATCGATTGATATTTTTGCAATATTTTTAGCCGGCAATGCGTTTTTAAGCACAGAATATGCGTATTCGCTTGCGAAACTGTCATCAGAGAAATAACGCTTTTCACATAATAATTCTACCGGAATGATAACCGCTCCGACTCCTGTACATTTGATTAAAGAAAAGCATGAAATACTCTTGCTGTTATACCCTCCGTATTTCACCGGGTCGAGATCTTTCTTTAACCTTGCAAGATCCGGATTACCGGCTCTGTCGGGATTCTGATTAAAGAAACCTCCCTTTCTCTTATAGCAATAACGTACATATCTCACACTGTTTTTGCTCATCATACGCTTAACCGTATCAAAATCCGTTTCAGGATTCCATGCCGTTTCACCGTTTCTTGAAACCTTATGCTTAAGCGTTTCCTTGACCTTGATCGTATAATGCTTGTCGGCATTTTTAACAAAGTTCATAGGGTTAGAAGTAAACTTGACATCATGGACATTACCGATAACAATATTCAAATAAGCGTCCTTGGCATGATGCAGGTCGTTTATCTCTCTGCATTTCAGCATATCAAAATCATGTCTGAACTCCGAAACCTGTCCTGCTTTTACATAAACAATCTTACTGTCGGGGAACATTTCTTTAAGCAGCGTTGCAACAGCCTTTGTTGACTGTCTTGTTTCAACAAGCTGACGTTCAATAAATCCTGCGAGTTCATCTTCTGTAAACGGCGTTGAACGTGTCAATCTCTCATATTTTACCTTGTCTGCCGGATTTTTAGGATCACGATAAAACAGATTTTTCCAAAGCGGATGCATTTTATTTCTTATCTCAGCTTTTATCGGATAATCGTCCGACTTCTCACCGTTAAGCTGTGATTTTACAAGCACCTTGTTATGAAGCGAATCATCATTTATTTTGCTCTGAGGAAAGATATGATCAATATCGTAGCAATGATTATCACCAAGACGACTGAAATCTATAGCCTCACCGGAATACATACATTTTCCAAACTGGATAAAATAAAGATAGTACTTCTCTCTTCTGAGCTGTTCATCGGAAAGGCTGCCAAGCTGCGATCTCAGATGCGATATATCTTCATCACTGACAAATGCTTTTGCAGAATTATACAGCTTCTCGATCTGTTCTCTTCTTGATGAAGTACGCTTTCCTTTTTCTTCTGGCTTGCCGCCTCTTGCCATCTCTACGAAAATCTTATCCGGATCCTTCTTTGTTATCTTTCGAAGCTCCTTAACTATCTCCATTGTTCTGATAATAGCTCTGGATACCGACGGAGATACATACATTTCACGAAGAGTCTGTGCGATGCTGCCCGTAGGATTGATCATATAGTACTTTTTGTTTTCTTCTTCTATAAAGCTCTTGTAGCCGTATGAATCTGACAGAATCTGCATTAGGTTGATGTTCTCAGCCCACATAAAATCAATAATGCTTCTGCCACCGATCTCACCGGTATTCGTATCAAGCTCATAACAGCCTGTAAGCAGTTTAGCTGATAATCTGCCATAGTCCTTATACGAAAGACGACTTATATATCTGATATCCTCTGCGGGTAAATCGGAATACTCGGCCTTTAGCCATGAAACAAGTCTCGGCTTATCTGTAGTAACGGTAATACGCTCAATTATTCTCTCAACATCGTTTTCTGAAAGAGATCCGTTCTCGAGCAGCCTTCTGAAATCAAGATATGACTTAAACGAAGACTTTATGTTAATATCAACTCCGCTTAACGAATCACCTTTTTCTTCGCTGAATGCACCTTTTCGCTTAAGTAATTCCGTGATTTTCTTGACCGTCACTCTTGACGTTTTCATAAACAGCTCATTGAATATATCCTGCTTCAACTCCGGTGAAATCTTTTCACCGTTGACTTTGATATTATTTATCTCATTCAAAACAGTATATTTGCTATACAGCAACGAGTATTTAGGAAGAACATCTTCACCGGCAAGATATGTGCATTTACAGGTCATTCTTCTGATAAATCCATCTTCGGATTTATCGAAATCAACCATGTTTTCAAAATTCCACGGATATATTCTTCCTTCAGCCTTGCGTACTATCCACACATTGTCGGTTTCATTTCTTTTTACCAAAGGTCCCACAAAATAAGGTATTCTGAATTTCATAAGCGTAAGAATCTTTTGCTTTACAGAAATACCATCCTCCGTCTCGTTGAGAAAATTAAGATAAGCCGATGCTTTATCAAGTATCATGCTCAGCTCATGATAATATAACTGGTACGGAATAACACGGTTTTCGTCGGTAACCTGCTTTGGACAAAGTGTTTTGCTGTTGCACTTTTCAATCAGTTCATTATATACCGCCTCGTCATCTGATTCGGGTTTGATTTTTTCGAGCTTGCTTTTGATATATTTGCAAAATTCTTCAGAATTTTTCTTTTTAAAGTTTGACGGAAGCTGCTTTAACTTGACATCTGTTACATTATATGAGTAGCTGACATAGTTCGGCTTTTCACCGGCTGTGCGGAATATTTCATCGTACTGAGCCCTGTCGAGATATTTACGGACTATGTACTTAAGTGCCTTAAGATCCGATTTATGCTGTTCGTATTCGCACACCTTGGCATCGGAAATTGTTTTTTGACCTTTCAATACGTCAATAAGCAACGACCAGTCATACATTGCTTTTACAGCAGAAAGCAGAGGAACATCGGTATCTTCCATAGAAGAAGCCAGTAAATCAATAGTGTCTGCAAAATCTGCTTTTCCGACCTCTACAGTCTGTATATCAAGTTCATCATAAGACGGATTTCTGAACAGCTTGGCGAGATTTGTTTTTCCTCCCGATATAAACTTTATAAGAACGTCAATATCTATCGGATATTCTTCGTCTTTATAGCAATCCGGTGTCTTTGTAGTTCCGAACAGCAGATTCTTGATTTCCCTCTCCTTTGCCGTTATGCCTATCTTCTTGCGGAGAATAACAGAAAACTCGTTCTTTACACTTTCAGAAAAAGGATTATCCTCTATATCGTTTGACTTAAACCAATCCGTAAATTCGCAATAAGAAGAATCAAAATCAAGAACTGCCTGTACATTGTTTTCATCAGCACCGTTAAGGAAATGTCCTCTGTGTGCCACTATAAAAGCACAGGCAAGATAAACGAGCCTTACATCATGCGGCTTATTGCTTTCCGAAAGCTCTTTTATAAGATGATGAACGGTCGGATACATTTTAAAATAGTCACTGTCTTTAAAATCCGCATCATCAAAGTATGTATTGACATTTTTGCTTGTTCTGTCTTCCGGATAAAGAGAGCTCTCCTTTAACCTCAAAAAGAAATCCGGATCGGTTTTCAGAATCTCTTTTGCAAACAGTTCACCGAGCAGTGCCACTCTTTGCTGTCTGCGGTCATATCTTCGTCTTTGCGTTCTGTGACCCCTGCGCTCCTCTGCAAGAGAGGCGGCTTCAAACAGGCTTACTCCCCACATTAAATTGTTCTTATATCTGAGCAGTTCATACTTTTCGTTTGTAGTCGACCAGCCTACCGAATCTGTGCCGATGTCAAGACCGTAATAAATTTTTGAATTTTCTTTAAAAGACATATTGACATTCCTCCATAAATGTGTTATTATATTGCCATAGGATTTTACTACCCTATAAATTTACACTACGAGTTCAAATAAAAATTATTTCAAATCGTACTTTTTAGTACATCACAAGTGTTGTGAATATTAACTCACCTTCGGGTGAGTTTTTTATTTTCTCAAATAACCAATCGATATGCTTATTTATATATAGTATCATATCACATCAAATGACCGATTTCAACATATTTTTAAAATAATTGCCAAATATCTGTTCTGTTTGCTGAAAATTTTGTCGAATTTGTTGAATATTGATGGTTACACATTAATAATCATACCACAGCGGTTGTCCCATAAACAGTACAAAAATAATCTCCCTTATGCTTAATTTGCAAGGGAGATTATTTGAATAATTACTCAATTCTTAGATTTCTCAGAGCGATATACTCCTCATCGACCTTATCGGTATAGCGGCTCTCCGAACCGCCGAGGAAAGCCGTTATATGCTTACAGCATTGACTGTAGAACTCATCTTCATAATGGACGATATGCGCACCGCCAAGTGCAAAGCGGTCATCAGCATAAAACCTTTTAGAAATATCAATTACACAGCAATCGGTAAGACGTGCGAATTCTTCTTCAAATCCATTTATAAATGCTTTTTTGGTTTTGAACGTGTTGTCACTATCGGATAACATTTCTAACCGATTGTCAAGCGAAATATAACGGTCTTTAAGATCGGCTTTAATTATAATAATGTTTTTTCCATAGCGCTCTGTGACAAATTTGCAGAAGTTTTCAAGCGCTCTTTCGAGATATTCACGGCTTCTTTCTTTAAATAAATATGTGCTTTCGCATTTATCGGAAATCGACTTGTAAAAAGCAGTGCGAAGTATGAAATCATCCACCTCGAAAAGCGAATCGCCGTACTTACGCATATTGCAGATAAGGTCGTACATATCAACAATCAGCCATTCGGCATTACTACAAGATAAAATGCGTTTTCCTTCGTGCAAAAACGCCTCTTTAACAGTGCGTCTTCGCCACTTACTGCCGCAGAATTTATCAGCCTTCAAATCGTTATCAAAAGGTATTTCAGGCTCGTCTGCAAGCAAAAACGGCTGCTTGAAAATGTACTTATCGACATAGATACCTGAGGAATTACGGTTAACGGATTCACGGGAAATACAACTGCCCCAGATGTCAACCAATACAGGTTTATGACGTGCTTCGTAGTCTGCAAGCAAATTGCGGTCGTTTCTGATAAGGAAAATATGTTCGCAGTTATCGGGAACAGTATATTTGTAAACCTCAGAAAGTTTACGGGATAATTGTTTTTTCATAAGGAAGTTCTCATCGAAAACAATCCTTATATCATCGTAACTGCAATCGCAAATATCTCCGTCAATACACTCAGCGGCTTTTATTGCCGAGATAAACCTTTCTGCACCGGCTTTAGCGGAAAGCAGGATTTTTGCATCATCATAGGTACGGATCTCATTTTCACGCAGATATACAAAATACTCGAAATTCTCAGCGACAAACTGTTTTGATGTAAGCTCTGCCATTCTGTCCGATACATAATTTCTGTCAAGCAGTTCAGGTTGATAGGCTCTTGCCGTCATATTATCATAGTACTTTATGACACGCATAAGCTGCAGCCTTATTTCCGGTGCAGAAAAATATGTATCCTTGCGGATACGTTTTACCGCTGAGTTCAGCTTGATTCTTACATCATCGTAGAAAAGCGGCTCAAAGGACATCATATTGTCACTTTTTGACGCCATAAAATAATTGCCGGAAACATCAATAACCACCGGCTGTAAAAGCGAAATCAGATAATCCTCATACAGCCTCAACCGCTTATTCAACGCATTTCTGTTTTTACCGTTTCTTAGCTGATTTTCTTTTACGCAGATATTGCTGAATTTTAAACGCACTAATATGATTTTATCCTTATCATATTTTGACAAGACAATTTTCGCATATTCTTTAAGCGCAGATTTTACTGTTTTTTCGTCAAAAGGCGGAGAAATTTTTTCAAGCCTGTCTTTATTGGAATTGTAAAAATCGGAAGAAATAAAACTGCCTGATGCCGTATAGAAGCTGTCACCGTACCTGTAGCACGAAACAGCCGCCGCTGTATAAAGGTCGATTACGATATAATCGCTGTCTGAGCCGTCTAAAAACGATTTGAAATTTTTATTTATATCAATTTTATTTCTTTGGCTGCCGGCTTTTCCCGAAAGATTACTTTTTTTGCTTACAAGCGATAACGGCGACAGAATAAGAGCAGTATCATCATAAGAAAAGCCGCTGTCACGGAAAATATTTCTCAGCACAGCCGAGCCTTGCAGCAAGAATTTAGGGTATTTTCGGATAACGCCCTCTTTGCCGAGTATATCTCTTATGCGATTTTCGGAAATCTGTTCTGTATGCGTCAGCAACCCGTCAAGAACGCTTACCGTATATCCGTCGGAGGTATCCTTGCAAAGCGTCGGAATGCACGATATATCGGACTTTATTCCGCTTTCGGTCCTTGTGAGAATCAGATTTACAATTACACTCTCACGGTTTTCACGAAGCTCTTTCATAGATGACAAAAGATTGCCTAAAGAATAGAAGCACGTCACATCTCTGCCGTCGGATGTATGTATTTTACCGACCCTCTGCATAACGTGCGGATGAGAACCGATAATAAGATCCACGCCGCACTGTGCCATATATTCAGCTGTCTTTATCTGAGAATTGCGGACAGTGACGGAATTCATAACACCCCAGTGCTGATATGCGATTATATATTCAGCGCCTTCATTTTTAAGCGTTTCAACAAGCTGTCTGAAGTGTTCAGGCTCATATTTCCCGATAATTTCGGATGGTATATTTTTCTCAAGCCCGTTTGATATTGAATTTACTGCTACAAATCCTACTTTTATGCCGTTTATATCGGCAATATGAGTTTCATCGTCAAGCGTACCGATATTTGCCATACCGCTGTTTCTGATACGTTGTACGGTAGCGTTAAGTCCTTCAAGCCCTGTATCACAATTATGATTATTAGCGGTTACCAGTGCATTGAATCCGCAGTTTTTCACTGCGTCTAAGAAGGTGGACGGAGAATTGCAATTGGGACTTCCGCTGTCAGTGCGTATCTTTTCATATTCAAACGGCGCTCCGTCAAAGCAGGTGGTTTCAAGCACCGCTACAGAATAATCGGCTGAACTAACCGTATCTTTAAGCGTTCCGAATGCGTCTGTAAAATCAAGCGAACGCAAAGCGGCTTTCCGCTGATGCTCAAGCGAACACATTATATCGCCGCAGAGCATGATCCTTGCCGTAGCCGGATAACGTGACATATCCCTGCCGACAACTATCTTAACAGTAAAAGTCTGACCGTCATCAGCCGTCAGCTTTATCTCAGCCGTACCGTCTGAAACGGCGGTAACCTGTCCGCCCTTTGTTACGGTCGCCACATCGCTGTCATCGCATTCAAAAGTAACGGCAGGCACTTTATTTCTGCATTCCCATACTATCTGTGACGTTTCGCCCTTGTTCATCGTGATTACATTCTGAGCTTTAAGGTGATGGCACATCGGTGTAAATTCTGCCGGCTGTGACAGTTCACCGTATACCTCTTTCCCGTCACGATAGCTGAACGCTTTTACCCGTACAACATACTTTCTGCCGTTGCGAAACCCAAGTATCAGCTTTGAATTATTCTGCGCATAGCGTGTTTTAATGCACTTTTCCGGTTCATCTGCATTATAGAACTGCAATATATAGCCGTCTGCGCCCTCTACCGTCTGCCAGTCGGATCGCGCAGATCCGTCATAAGCGGTAGCGAACAAGTTTTGCGGAGCTTTCAGCATGATGGTTACCTCCGTAGTTTACTTTTTGCTCAACGGTTTTCTTATTATCGAATGAGGAGGGAAAGAAACGGGATAGTCAAAGTACATCTTTTCTGTCGCACGATTTGCTATCTCCGTCTGTTCGCCCTTTGAATTTATCAGATAAGGAATATCCAGCTTTACAGGTGTCTTTCCGGGCGACAGCACTTCAAGGTCATCGTGAACGGTAAAATAGTTTCTCTGCGTGATATTCACCCTGCCGTTCTCACAGCTGTCAATTACGCCGACAAAGTCGCACTCACGGATGTAGCCGCTGTTCTCGTAATACTGGTTTGCGTCATCCTTATTGAAATAAAAGCCGGTGCAATACTGTCTGTGACTTACCTTATAAACTTCATCAACCGCCCACTTCGGAATCGGTTCACCGTTTTTCACTGCATCAAGCGCAGCTCTGTAGGCATTCGTTACCGTTGCCGTATAATATGCGGATTTCGCTCTGCCTTCAATCTTGAAGCTGGTAACGCCTGCATCCTTAAGCTCTTTAAGATGCTCTATCATACACATATCCTTAGCGTTAAGGATATAAGAGCCGCCATCGCCCTCCGACAACTCATAGTAGTCGCCGGGGCGTTTTTCTTCAACTAAGTGATACTTCCAGCGACAAGGCTGAGCGCATTCGCCCTTGTTGGCATTTCTGCCTGTCATAAAAGCGGAAAGCAGGCATCTTCCGGAAAATGAAACGCACATTGCCCCGTGAACGAACACTTCAATATCCATATCCTCAGGTATGTTATCCCTTATACGCTTTATATTTTCAATATCTACCTCTCGGGCAAGCACTACTCTCTTTGCGCCCATCTTGTACAGCTCGTTTGCTGTTACATAGTTCACTACTCCCGCCTGTGTAGAAACGTGAATTTCAAGATCTGGAACGGTACGCTTTATAAGAGCAATACAGCCGATGTCGCTTACTATTGCGGCATCTATTCCGCAGTCATATGCGGTTTTTATAAATTCGGGGAGCAGTTCTATCTCATCGTTTGACGGAACGGTATTGCAGGTAAGATATACTCTTACACCCTTTGCATGAGCGTATTCAACGCCATTCCTCAACGTTTCGGGATCGAATTTTGCCGCACCTGCTCTCATACCGAACATTGTACTTCCGAGATATACAGCGTCACAACCGTAATCAACGGCTGACATAAGACATTCAAGATCACCCGCAGGCGATAAAAGCTCTAACATAAATTTAACCTTTCTTTTACCTTATTATGACATTCCGCCGCAGAAAGCTCTGCGGCGGAATATTGATTGTTTGATTATTCGGCTATCGCATGATCCAGTCCGCACTTGCGGAGATTCTCCTCATGCTCCGAAATAGTTTCTGCAAAATACATTTCTGTTGTTTCGGGATCTGCACAGAAGTAGTAATAGCTTGTTTCAGGCGCATAAAGCACTGCCTTTATAGCGTCAAGTCCCGGGTTGCAGATAGGTCCTATCGGTATACCGTCACACTTATAGGTGTTATATGCGTCAAACATTTTCTGATCGTACTGCGATGTAGTGAGATGCGGCTTTATATGCTCATCAACATAATGTACGGTAACGTCCGATTCAAGATGCGGGAATGCTTCCGCATCAGCCATACGGTTGAAGAATACCGATGCAACATTGCCCATATTGGTCGTAGTATCCGCCTCACGCTGTGCTATCGAAGCAAGCGTTATGGTTTCGTCAAGCGTAAGCCCAAGCTCGCTCATACGGTTATAGTAACGTGCCGTCAGCTTGTTATTGAAGTTCTGATATATAATATCAAGAGCATCTGCGGCATACTCGCTTGTATCAAGCTCCTTATTGTCCTCAAGGGCAGGAAGAATATAGAACTCGTATGTATCGGGGAATATATATCCTTCCATCTGATAATATTTCAGCTTTTTATTCTCAAGACGTTTCTGGAATTTATAAGTATCTCCGAGCGTCTTGCACTGCTCCATAAAATCTTCGGCACGGCAGACACGGTTATCCTCCATCATCTGAGCAATCTCATCAATAGTCATACCCTCGGTTATCTGTATTGAAACCGTCTGATTTACAGTAGACACTGTCTGCAGCTCAGAAATAAGCGCACTGTACGACATAGTTGTGTCAACCGTGAAAGTACCCTTTATGAACTTATCACCCTTGCCGAACATTTTGGTGTAGAGCTTGAACACATCCGGCATATTTATAATACCGAGATTTGCAAGATCCTGAGCGATTTCATCTGTTGTCGAATCCTCGTTTATATGTATCTCGGCCTGACAATAGGTTTTTCCGATTCCTGTAAAATCAAGTGCCGACTTTACAATGTATGTAGCAAGAAACGCAGAAATTGATATGATAAAAACTGACAGCAGAACGCCTGTGAGAATATGTGAAAACGTTCTTCTGTGGCGGTTTTTCGCTTTGATTTTCTTGTTGCGTTCTTTTTTTGCCGCAAGATATTCCTGATATTCTTCTTCGGTTACCTCGTCCTCCGCAGGCCCACCGTCCCCGGAAAGCGATTCTTCACTGCCCGGAACGCTTTCGTATCCGCTGTCATCAGATGAATCTTCGTTTCGCACTTCGCCTGTATGAAGCGCTTTTATCGAATCCATCATAATTGTGCGTTCTTCGGTGCTTTCGGTATTTTCATCCTTATGAGTTAAATCCATAGGATTATTCTCCATATTTTTGTCCTTTCCGTTTTTCTGTAATGACTATATCAACGCATCTGTCGTAATCATCGACAGGTATATCCTCCGTCAGAAATTCTTCATAGCATACTCCGACAGTATAGCCCTTGTAACCGTTTATAAATCTGTCATAATAGCCTTTGCCGTAACCGAGTCTGAAGCCTTTAGCATTAAAGCAGAGTGCAGGAACTACCAACACGCTGTTTTCCGCACCGGCGGCATCAATCACAGCACAGCTCTTTTTCGGCTCGTCAATTCCGTACATACCTTTTTCAAGATCGTCAAATGTATGTATCACGCAAAACTCCATATTACTGCCGTCTATACATCTCGGCACAGCGACATTCTTTCCTGCTTTCAGACACTGCGATATAAATTCTCTCGTATCCACCTCGCCGTCTGTCGAAACAAACGGCAGTATAGTATCCGCCGTCCGCACTTTTTCAAGGCTTAAAAGATTCTCGGTTATAGCGGCATTTTTAACAGCCGTTTCACTGTCGCAAAGCAGTTTTCGCTTCTGAAGCAAGGCTTTTCTCAGTTGTTTTTTCTGCTCGTTTACGCTCATCTGCACTGTAAAGACTTAGCTGTCTTTTCTGCTTTTCCTTCACCGCAGAGTAATGCTCCGAGTGCCAGTCCGAATTCCACAGCCGCACCTGCGCCCTTTGCGGTAACTATGTTGTCATCAATATTTACAAGGTCGCCCGTGAACATTGCACCCTCAAGGAATTGTTCAAAGCCGGGGAAGCAAGTTGCCTTTTTGCCTTTCAGAAGTCCCAGCTTTCCGATTATAGACGGAGCGGCACAGATAGCGCCTATCGCTTTCTTATTATCGGCACAGAATTTTATAGCTGCCTGTACAACGGGGCTTTTCTCAAGGTTGAGTGTTCCGGGCATACCGCCGGGAAGAACTATCATCTCGACCTTATCTGTCATAATAACATCGCTGTCGGTAATATCGGCAATAACCGTAATTCCGTGTGCGCCTGTAATCTTACCGCCGTCTATTCCGACGGTAACTACCTCTTTTCCGAATCTCTTTAAAATGTCAATCGGGGCAATTGCCTCGGTTTCTTCAAATCCGTCCGCTAAAAATACATATATCATTCTGATTGTCCTTTCCCGGCATTATAAACCGCACTGAACTTCTCAACCATAAAACACGGGTGATAAGACTTCTTCGCCTTGCGGAGATTCTCCTCTCCCATATCCTCTTCCCTGTTTATATATTCAAGTCCTTTACAGAACCTGTTTGCCATCATATAGTTTATCATCGGATATGCTCCGTCATAATCGGTAAACGCTTTTTCAACGTGGGTCACAAACGTGTCACTGCATTGCTGTTCGCCGTACGAAAACGCCTGTATCCTGCCATCGACTCTCAGTATACCGCCGACAAGACCTAAGTCGAAGAAATGCTCGAGTCCTATTCCGACAGCACACATTTCCTCCGATTTATCCTCACTTTTATCGCAATCATTGCGTATGCACCATTCAAGGCTCATCTGCTTGCATTCGTCAATATTGTCCGGCGTAATATCCTCAAAGCTCCAGTTAAGCTGTTTGAAACGGTTTATATAATTACGCTTTGAATGCAGCTTCTTTCCGCCGAGCGTTGCAAGCGACTGCGACTGATACACATAGTCGTACAGATCTTCGCTTGTATCGAAGGTGAACATACCGGGATAACGCTGTTCAAGCATCTGCTTGTCCTTTATATCCATACTGCAGAATTCAAACGGTATTCCCTTACTGTCACAGTAATTTTTCAGTTCTGAAAGCAGTGCATCCGTATCGCCTTTTCCTGCGGGAAACACGAAACAGTTTCCGTGCTTTGATACATAAAAATCCTGAAAACGTCCTACAGTAATGTTGTAAACACCGCTCCACACAAAGTTGTTTGTGAAGTTATACTCACAACCTCTGAAATCAGACAGCTTCAGAAGCGGATCTATCCACTGCTTGTCGCTGAGTTCAATTTTCTTTAATTCCAACACTTTATATTACCTTGCTTTTGTCTGTTATCAGCCGTAAATCAGCGCCGATAATTCCTTATTTATCTTTTCGGGAGTGTAAGGATTTTCACCGTCCGAGCACGGCAGTATATACCAGCCCTTCTTGTCGGCTGTGTATAGTGCCGTTTCCCGACAGGCCTTCAGAAAAGCAACGTTGCTTTCGTGAATATCCTTCTTCGCCTCATCTCCGCCGTAACGTGCGGAAAGGAGCTTTTGCGACACCTCTACGGGCATATCCAGAAATATAATCCTTTCGGGACGTGGTATTGCGAATTTATCGTATTCGTAATCCTCAAGCCACTCAAGGTACTCATCCCATCGGGACTTTTCCAGCTTTGCCATCTGATATATCGCATTTGAGGAGGTGTATCTTGCGGCTATTATGGTCTTGCCCGCTTTATAATCCTTTTCCCAGTCGGTCTTGTAGCTGATATAACGGTCTATCGCATAGAAACTGCCGGCCGTATATGCGCCCGTTCTGCCGTTTTCCTCGCAGAATTTACCGCTGAGATAGTCCTTGATTATCTCACCGCTTGCACTGTTGTAATTCGGAAAGCTGATGAAACGGATATTGCTGTCTGCGCTTGCTTTCAACATCTCAAGCTGTGTGCTTTTACCGCATCCGTCAAGCCCTTCTATAACAAACAGTTTTCCGCATTTTCCGTTATTGCCGTTCATACAAACACTCTCTCATAATATAGTATAGTTTTATTTTATCACAAAATCCGTGTCAAGTCAACTTAAAATAAACGCACAAAGTCTTTTGTGACTTTGTGCGTTAAAAAGCATTATTCAGCACATTGAACGTTCAACGGTAATTACGGCATTGAGCCTGCCGTCCTTTTCCGCAATTGCGTTCTTTATCATAAGAGCAAGCTCCCCGTCCTTATATCTGAAGCCGAAAGGCGTTACGAGATCGAAAATTACATTTATCCTTGAAACACCGTCGGTAATGCGGAAATCGTGGATAGTAAGGCTGTTGTCGATATTTTTTATTATATCAAGAACCACCTTTTTTACCTCGTCCGCTTTCTTGTCATCCACAACGACAGGATCCATATGTATCGTAACACTGCATCTGTACTTTTCCCTGAGATCGTCCTCTATAAGATCTATAAGTTCGTGTGCAAGCATTATATCTGTTTTACTGCTTATTTCGGCGTGGAGCGATATTACCATTCTGCCTACGCCGTAATCATGCACCATAAGATCGTGTACGCCGACTATTCCGTCATAGTTCATTACTGTGTTTTCAATTTCCTCCACCAGTTCCTTTTTAGGCTTAGTGCCAAGCAATGGAGTGAGGCTTTCCTTGAATGTGTTGAAGCCTGTGTAGAGGATAAAAAGCGCAACAATGATACCTGCGTATGAATCAAGTTCAAAGCCGCTGAACAGCTGTATGAACATACAGATGATTACTACCGATGTAGAAATACAGTCTGAAAGCGAATCTGCCGCTGCGGCCTTCATTGTGGCGCTGTCGATTTTCCGACCGAGCTTTGTGTTGAACAGTGCCATCCACAGCTTCACAAGAAGCGACGCTCCAAGCACCGATACGGCGAGTATGCTGAACTCCGACTTTTCGGGCGAGAAGATTTTTTCGACCGAGCTTTTACCAAGTTCAAAGCCCATCATCATTATGATAAAAGAAATTATTATGCCCGAAACATATTCCATTCTGCCGTGACCGTAGGGGTGTTCGCTGTCTGCAGGCATTCCTGCCATTTTAAAGCCGACAAAGGTCATTATTGATGAGCCTGCGTCTGAAAGGTTATTGAATGCGTCTGCGATTACGGAGATACCGCCTGATAATATACCTGCAATCAGCTTTCCGAGAAACAAAAGTATGTTAAGAACAATACCGGTAAATGCTCCGAGATACCCGTAACGCTTTCTGACAGCGGGATCGGATGTATTTTTGCTGTCCTTTACGAACAGTTTTATAAGCAGATTAGTCATGACTATTCCCCCATATTACACGAATACGGAGCAACATAATGCGTTGCTCCGTATCGGATATTTAAGTTTTATCCGGATCAATCCTTATTACCCATAAGCAGTACCATTACTGCCTTCTGTGCGTGGAGTCTGTTTTCAGCCTCGTCAAAGATTTCGTTTGCGTGTTCTTCGAATACCTTGGCTGTAATTTCTTCTTCTCTGTGTGCGGGCAGGCAGTGCTGCACCATAGCGTCGGGCTTAGCAACGGCCATAACCTCATCGTTTATCTGGAAGCCCTTGAATGCTTTCTTTCTGATTTCGGCTTCGCCTTCCTGACCCATAGATGCCCATACGTCTGTGAAGATAACGTCTGCGTCCTTTGCGGCCTTTATTGGATCGTCTGTCAGTTCAAAGCAGTCATACTTCTTAGCAAACGCAAGTGTTGTAGCGGCAGGGTGGTAGTTCTCAGGGCAGGCAACAGATACGCTCATACCTGTCTTTAAGCCGCCGACAATGAGCGAGTTTGCCATATTGTTGCCGTCGCCTATGTAGCACATCTTAAGACCGTCAAGCTTACCCTTGTACTCACGGATTGTCATAAGATCAGCAAGCACCTGGCAAGGATGAGAAAGGTCCGTAAGACCGTTGATTATCGGGATATTGCCGTATTCCGCAAGATTTTCAGCCTCAGCCTGATCGAATGTTCTTATCATAATACCGTCAATGTAGCGTGATAAAACTCTTGCAGTATCCTGTATAGGCTCGCCTCTGCCTATCTGCATATCGCTTGCTGAAAGGTAAAGGGGATTGCCGCCGAGCTGATACATACCTGTTTCAAAAGAAACTCTTGTTCTTGTAGAAGCCTTGCGGAAGATCATACCGAGCGTCTTACCCTTTAAATGATCGTGAGGAATGCCGTGCTTAAGCTCATACTTGAGCTGATCTGCGAGATTGAGAATCTCAATGATCTCCTCTGTGCTGAGATCCATCATCTTAAGTAAATGTTTCATAATTTTTTCCTTTCGGTTTTAGTTTTTTATTTTATTTTAAAAGCTCTGCGAGTATTTCAAGACCTCTGTCAATATCCTCATAAGAGATAGTGAGCGGAGGAAGAAGTCTTAACTTTTCCTTTGCGGTAAGGATAAGAAGTCCGTGTTCAAGAGCGGCATTCAGTATATCCTTTGCATTCTTGGTCTTTAGCTTTATGCCAATCATAAGACCCATACCTGTAACCGATTCGACCTCTGGTATCTCTTTCAGCTTTTCGGCTATATATCTTCCCTTATCTGCAACCTGCGACAAGAAAATCGGATCCGCCGCTTTCTTCAGCACCTCAATTGCACCTGCACAAGCGATAGGATTTCCGCCGAATGTCGAACCGTGTGTTCCGGGAGTAAGTACACCTGCGCACTTGTCACCGCTGAGGCACGCACCCATCGGGATACCGCCTGCTATGCCCTTTGCAAGTGTAATTATATCGGCTTTCTTTCCGAAATTATCGCCTGCAAGAAATTTACCCGTTCTGCCGACACCCGTCTGTACTTCGTCCGAGATTGTCAGCACATCACGCTCGGCGCAAAGCTCAAATATTGCGTCAACGAACTTCTGCTCCAGCGGCACAACACCGCCCTCGCCCTGTATGTATTCGAACATTACGGCACATACCGTATCATCGAGCTTCGCCTTAAGATCCTCTATATTGTTTGCTTCAACGTTTATAAATCCGTCAACAAACGGGAAGAAGTAGTTGTGGAACACGTCCTGTCCCGTAGCCGACAGCGTGCAGAGCGTTCTGCCGTGAAATGAATTTACAAGGGTGATTATATTATGTCTGCCCTTGCCGTATTTGTCGAAGCTGTACTTTCTTGCTATCTTGATAGCACATTCATTTGCCTCAGCACCGCTGTTGCAAAGGAACATATTCTTCATTCCTGCAGCTTCCGATAATCTCTCGGCAAACTCAGCCTGAACCTTTGTGTAATAATAATTTGAGGTATGCTGTATACTGCGTACCTGTTCACACACTGCATCAGCCCATTCCTTGTTGCAGTAGCCGAGCGAGTTTGTGCCGATACCGCTGCCGAAATCTATATACGTCTTGCCGTTTTCGTCAACTGCCTTATCATCCTCGCCCTTGTCAAGAACAACATTCAGTCTGCCGTATGATCCCATTATATGAGAATTAAATTTGTCTATAGTATTCATATCTGTCCTTTCCGCCTGCATCGGTGCCTCAGATAATCATAGTACCTGCGCCCTCGTTTGTAAGCAGCTCTATAAGTATTGAATGAGGTATTCTGCCGTCAATGATATTTGCTTTCTTTACGCCTCTGCGGACAGCCTCGACACAGCAATCTATCTTAGGTATCATACCGCCTGAGATTATGCCCTGCTTTTTCAGATAAGGCACTTCGGAAACTCCGACAGTATGTATAAGCGTGCTGTCATCGTCCTTATCCTCAAGAAGTCCCTTTATATCTGTCATAAGGATAAGGTTTTCGGATTTCATCTCAGCCGCAATTCTTGCCGCCGCCGTATCCGCATTGATATTGTATACGGTTCCGTCCTTGCCTGCCGCAACAGTCGAAATTACAGGGATATAGCCCTTTTCGAGAACATCGTTTATAATGCTTACGTTTACCTGAGTAATCTCGCCTACAAGACCTAAATCCGGGTCAAGCTGTTCTGCCTCTATCATATGGTCGTCAAGACCGCAAAGACCTACCGCTCTGCCCTTGTGGCTGTAAAGCAGATCGACAAGATCCTTGTTTACCTTACCGCAAAGCACCATCTGAACGATGTTTATCGTTTCTTCATCAGTGTAACGAAGACCGTTTACAAACTTGCTCTCCTTGCCGACCTTTTTCAGCATTGCGTTAATTTCGGGTCCGCCGCCGTGTACAAGCACTATCTTGATACCGCAGAGCGACAGCAGAACAAGATCGGACATAACCGCCTGCTTCAGCCTGTCGTTTGTCATTGCGTTACCGCCGTACTTGACTACTACTACCTTGTTTGAATACTGCTGTATATAAGGAAGTGCGTCGCTGAGTATACTTGCTCTCTTTTCGTTTTCAAGTTCCATCTTCTTTTGTCCTTTCGGTGTCAGCTTCTGTATTCTGCGTTTATCTTTACATATTCATAAGTCAGATCACAGCCCCACGCTACCGATTTATCGGCACCGTCGTGCATATCAATTCTTATAACAATTTCATCTTCGGAAAGTATCTTGAATGCCTCATCCTCCGAGAAGTCAACACCTGCGCCGTTCTCGCAGACCTTTACACTGCCCTTTGAAGATGACAGAACGACCTCGACCTTCGAAATATCAAAATCGCCATCGGCATATCCTATCGCACAGAGAATACGTCCCCAGTTGGCGTCTGCCGCAAATATAGCCGCCTTTAAAAGACTGCTGTTTATAACAGACAGTGCAACGCTCTTTGCAACAGCTTCTGTAGGTGCGTGGTCAACAACGCATTCCATCAGCTTCGTTGCACCCTCGCCGTCACGGGCGGTTTCTCTTGCAAGGTTCATCATTACAGCGTAAAGACCGTTTATGAACACTTCATAATCCTTGTCCTCTGCCGTTATCTCCTTGTTTCCTGCAAGTCCTGACGCCATTATGCACAGTGTATCGTTTGTGGATGTATCACCGTCCACGCTTACCATATTGTAAGTTATATCGGCTGTCCTTTTCAGTGCCTTGTGCAGAAGCTCCGCATTTATCTTTACATCGGTTGTGATAAAAGCAAGCATTGTAGCCATATTGGGGTTTATCATACCACTGCCCTTGCTGATACCGCCGATGTGACAGGTCTTGCCGTCAAGCGTAAACTCTACCGCAAGCTCCTTTTTGCGTGTATCGGTCGTCATTATCGCCTCGCAAGCAAGCGAGCTTCCGTCCTCGCTTATGCTGTCTACAAGCGTCTTGATATTGTTCTTCACAGGGTCGATTGACAGCTTCTGTCCGATAACGCCTGTAGAGCCTACTATCATATCGTTCTTATCAATACCGAGTTCATTTGCGCAAAGCTCGCACATTTGTTCTGCGATCTCAATGCCGTTTGAGTTACAGGTGTTTGCGTTGCCGCTGTTTACGATAACAGCCTGAGCGATACCGTTTTTAAGGTGTTCCTTTGTAACGGTTATCGGTGCGCCCTTCACCTTGTTCTGTGTGTAGATTGCCGCCGCAGTGCACTTTGTGTCACAGCTTATCACAGCAAGGTCACGCTTTTTCGAGCCGGGCTTTATACCAACGTTTATACCGCCCGCCTTAAAGCCTTTTGCGGCGCATACGCCCTTATCCACTAATTTATAATTATCAAATTCAACCATTGTTATTACCTCACTTATTATACAAGTCCGGTCGTTTCGTCAATGCCCATCATTATGTTAAGACACTGAACAGCCGCACCGCTTGCGCCCTTGCCTAAGTTATCAAGTCTTGAGCAAAGCACTATACGGTCATCGTTTCCGCAAACGAATATCTCCATATTGTTCTTACCCGATAATGTGTTTGCGGCAAGGAAACCGTTTTCAAGCACGCCCTCGCCCATAACAGGCATCACCTTTACAAGATTTGCGTCTGCATAATGCTCAGTGAAAGCCTTATGAATATCGGCAAGCGTATATTTCTTCGGCAGAAGTCTTGTGAGTACCGGAACAGTTACGACCATACCGCTGAAATAATCGCATATTAGAGGATTGAATACAGGCTTGTAATCAAGTCCGCTTATCTTCATCATTTCAGGTAAATGCTTATGCTCCTGAGGAAGCGCATACTGTCTTGGGCTGTAAAATTCTTCGGGCTTTTCATCGCTTTCGTACACTGCGATAGCCTTCTTTCCCGCTCCGCTGTAACCGGATACCGCATGAGCGACAACAGGATAATCGCTCGGCATTATGCCAGCCTTTACAAGAGGATATACAAGCGAAATAAAACCGCTTGCATAGCAGCCGGGAACAGCCACTCTCGATGAAGCCGCAATCTTTTCTCTGTGCTGCTTTGAAAGCTCGGGAAAACCGTATGCCCAGTCGGGATTTGTCCGATGTGCCGTAGAAGCATCTATAATTCGGACGTTACTGCCCTTTGCAAGCTCTACCGCCTCTCTTGCGGCGGCATCGGGCAGACAAAGGAACGTGAAATCGGACGAGCATATAAACTTCTTACGCTCATCGTTATCCTTTCTCTTGTCCTCATCTATCTTCATTATTTCAATATCGTTCCTGTCCTTGAAACGTTCGAGAATTTTAAGTCCGGTCGTTCCTTCCTGACCGTCAATATACACCTTTACGCTCATATAAGCACCTCTTATTTTTTAAGAAATCTTGTCATTCCGCAGCCACGTTCATCATTAGGTCTGCGCATAAATCCGAGCTTTTCGTAGAACGGCTCTTTATCCTTTGCCGCCATAAGATTTATCATTATCGTTTCGCCCTCGTCAGCGACCGACAATGCTTTATCCATAAGCCTTGAAAGCATCTCTCTGCCTATTCCCTGTCCCTGATATTCGGGACGTACAATAACATCGCTGATAAAGAACTGATAGCCTCCGTCACCGACTACCCTTGCCGAGCCGACTTCCTTTTCTCCGTCAAGCGCCGTTATCGCAAACACCGAGCTTTTAAGCGCACAGTTAAGCTGTCTTGTCGAAAGCTCATACCAGCCTACGCTTCGTCTGAACGAATTTATATCGTGCGGCAATCTGTATTCATAAGTTATCATCAGATGTTGATACCGCCCAGTCTGTCTTCAAGCTCAGCTATCTGACGCTTTACCGCATCGGGAGCGGGTCCGCCGTCAACGCCTCTTTGCATAACGCAGGTATCAAGGCTGATAGCGTCATATACGTCATTATCAAACGTTTCGCACAGCTTCTTGTATTCTTCTATCGGGAGCTGTTCAAGCGTTGTATTCTTCTCTATGCAAAGTGCAACGAGTGTACCGGTTATCTTATATGCCGTTCTGAAAGGAAGTCCCTTCTTTACAAGATAGTCTGCACAGTCTGTAGCATTGATAAAGCCCTTTGCGGCGGCAGTACGCATATTGTCTTTAAGTACCGTCATAGTCGCAAGCATAGGAGTAAATGTCGAGATACACAGCTTTACTGTATCCACTGCGTCAAATATTGCCTCCTTGTCCTCCTGCATATCCTTGTTGTATGCAAGCGGAAGTACCTTCATCATCGTGAGAAGCGTCTGCAGATCGCCGT
>OGNP01000435.1_pt1 | contig 27687 bp, 34 predicted proteins | sample 1573531 | NCBI WGS metagenome assembly OGNP01 (sample SAMEA2581984, study PRJEB24529) | metagenome | biome: Human gut stool | place: China | collected 2011 | reverse complement strand
ACAGTAGCCGTGCTTGCAGGGATAGATGTAGTGATGTATCTTGTGCTGAGCGTGGTGGATAGGCACTGGGAGAAAGGTTTTGAAAACGAGGAGGATAAGAACAATGAAAGTTCTGATAGCCTGTGAAGAATCACAAGAGGTCTGCAAGGCGTTCCGTGCGAAAGGACACGAAGCGTACAGCTGCGATATTCAGATGTGTTCAGGCGGTCACCCTGAATGGCATATATGCAATGATGTTTTGGATATTATCAATGGCAATACCGATTTCTTCACCTGTGACGGCAAGCAGCATACTGTTGAAACATGGGATATGATTATCGCACACCCACCGTGTACATACCTGACCAACGTGGCTACACGCCACTATAGTTTGAAATGCACACCTGCTGAAAAGGTGGTCGAGCGTATGAAACACCGTGAAGAATCAATAGTATTTTTTATGCAGATTGTGTCGGCGAACGCACCGAAAATTGCAGTGGAAAACCCTATAGGGCGTATGAATACTGTATTCAGAAAGGCAGATCAAATAATTCACCCATATATGTTTTCAAACGGACCGGAAGACTCAGAACAGTTTGTCACAAAGGCGACGTGTTTATGGCTAAAGGGGCTGCCTGTCCTACGACCAACATATACAGGGGACAAGCCTGATAATGGCAAGCTGTTTGGACGATATTTTAATGGTAAATCACGCACATGGGAAGAAACACGTCATTCTGGCAAAGATCGTGCTAAGGTAAGGAGCAAAACGTTTAAAGGTATTGCTTTTGCAATGGCTGAACAATGGGGAAATATTAAGGAGGATAACGATGATAGTGATGAGAGAGGTATTTAAGAGGGACAAGCCCCTTGACAACGGCAGTGGAGCGGTAAGCCTTTGCGTGTTCCATTCAAATGTCAAGTCTGACGAGTGTGGTGCGCTGACAGTAACGCCAACGAAGGACTACTGTCGCAGATGTGCATTCTACAAGACCCGTGAGGACTTCGACAGAGGGCTTGGCGATGCCGCAAGGTCGCTGAGGGATAAGGGGCTTGAGCCTGTGAAGAAAATGGACTATGACGGCAGGCAGTATATGAGCGTAAGACCTATTGAAAAGGAGGATAAAGATGATATCGAAAGAGGAATTTGAAAAGGCGGTTGAGGTTTGCACTAATTCAGATATGAACTGTGAACAATGTCCGCTTAACAAAAAAATCTATAAATGCGGCGTATTTTTTACCCGTTACATAAAAGAAAACGAGCCTGCACTGTCTGCCAACAGCACAAGCTCGGAGGAGGTATCAAAAGATACCGGTTCAATATTACACCTTGATGATAGCACATTGCTTGATATTTGTCAAGAAGGAATAGAGGAAATGGCGAAAATAGCCCTTGACGATTATCCGAACGAGTTTCTGACAGGATATATTGAGGCGTTCAAGGACAACATCAAGAGGTTGAGAGGCGGTGATGGCAAATGAAAGGCTTGCCAACACGCTGTATAGACCCTGTCATGAAGCGCTGTCAGGAATGTACTTGGGGATATTGTGAATATAGCGATGACGTGGAATGCTCTGCCGACCTAGCAGGCTGTTGTTTTGAAAGTGGCTGTACGTTGGGTTTTGATAAGGGCAGACCTGAGGACGAACCGACAGATGAGGAACTGCAAGAGTTTGAAAAGGAGTTTGAAGCCATCGAAAGGAGAATGAAAAAATGTCAGTAAAAATAAACTCACTTGAATTTGAGAACGTAAAGAAGATAAAAGCCGTGCAGCTTGAGCCTGCAAAGAATGGGCTTACTGTTATCGGCGGTAAGAACAGACAGGGCAAGACCTCTGTCCTTGACGCTATCGCCTGGGCGCTTGGCGGTGACAAGTATAAGCCGTCCTCTCCTCAGCGTGAGGGGTCTGTTGTCGAACCGCACTTGAAGATCACCCTCGACAACGGTATAGTAGTGGAGCGTTCGGGCAAGAACAGCTCCCTCAAAGTCACCGACAGCACAGGTAAAAAAGGCGGTCAGCAGCTTTTGAACAGCTTCGTTGAGCAGTTCGCACTTGACCTGCCGAAGTTCATCAATCAGTCAAGCAAGGAAAAAGCTTCAACACTGCTGAAAATAATCGGCGTGGGTGATACGCTCTATCAGCTGGAGCATAAGGAACATTCCCTCTATGACCAGCGTACTGCTATCGGCAGGATAGCTGACCAGAAGTCTAAGTTTGCAAAGGAAATGCCTGTGTACGCAAACGTCCCTGCCGAGCCTGTTTCGGCTTCGGAACTTATCAGACAGCAGCAGGATATACTTGCTCGCAACGGCGAAAATCAGCGTAAGCGTGATCAGAAAGAATACTACGAAAAGCAGTTGGAGATTGCTAAGTCTGCCTATGAGCGTGCAAAAGCAAGCTATGAAGCGGCAGTGAACAATTTCAAGCTTGCAAGCCTTGACGCAGAAAACCTCTTGGACGAAAGCACGGCGGAGCTTGAAAAGAACATCTCAGATATCGAGGAACTGAACAAGAAGATAAGAGCAAACCTCGACAGGGAGAAAGCTGAGATAGACGCTGAGGACTACCGTTCACAGTATACATATCTCACTGAGCAGATAGAGGACGTAAGACAGGCTAAAACTGACCTGCTGGGCAGTGCCGACCTGCCCCTTGAGGGCCTTTCCGTTGAGGACGGAGAGCTGCTGTATAACGGGCATAAGTGGGACAGTATAAGCGGAGCAGAACAGCTTATCGTCGCTACCTCTATCGTGAGAAAGCTCAACCCTGACTGCGGTTTTGTCCTGCTGGACAAGCTTGAACAAATGGATACCGACACCCTTGATGACTTCGGCAAGTGGCTTGAAGCACAGGGCTTGCAGGCGATAGCAACGAGAGTTTCCACAGGTGACGAGTGCAGTATCATTATCGAGGACGGCAGGTCAATGGACAATGATAAGGAAGAAAACACAGAAACAAAAACTTGGAAAGCAGGTGCATTTTAATGTATGAGATAACATCAGGAGTTGTAAGTTCCGCACAGAAAGTCGTGATATATGGTCCTGAGGGCATAGGCAAATCCACCTTTGCGGCTCAGTTCCCCGACCCTGTATTTATTGATACAGAGGGCAGCACAAAGAAGCTGAACATCAGACGTTTTCCTAAGCCAACAAGCTGGGAAATGCTCAAAAATGAGGTAAAGGAGGCTATGAACGGCAGGCTCTGTAAGACCCTTGTCATTGATACATTTGATTGGGCTGAACAGCTTTGCATTGAAACTATCTGCTCGGCACATCAGAAGAAAGGCATTGAAGATTTCGGCTACGGCAATGGCTATGTTTACGAAAAAGAGGAGATAGGCAAGTTTCTTAATCTCTTGCAGGAGGTAGTTGACAGCGGTATCAACGTTGTGCTTACAGCTCACGCACAGATGAGAAAGTTTGAACAGCCTGACGAGCTGGGCGCTTATGACCGCTGGGAACTGAAACTCGGCAAGAAAACTTCTTCTCAGATATCGCCTCTTGTGAAAGAATGGGCAGATATGGTGCTGTTTGCAAACTACAAAACATATGCAGTAGCTGTGGATAAGGACGGCAAGAAGTTCAAAGCTCAGGGCGGTGACCGTGTTATGTACACCACACATCACCCCTGCTGGGACGCTAAAAATCGTGACGGACTTCCGTCTGAAATGCCTTTTGAATACAGCGGTATAGCTCACCTGTTTGCGTATACACAGCCTGCTGAAATGCCTAAGCCTGTGCCTGCACCGACAGTTCAGACAGCACAGACTGCCACAAAAAAGTCGGACGAGCCTCTTACTGATCTCAGCGGCTTTGAGGACGTTGCACCACCGCCTATCGTTATCCCTGAGGGCATACCGAAAGCACTTGCGGACCTTATGAGAGCCAACAACGTAAGCGAATCGGATATACGTCTTGTGGTATCTCAGAGAAACTATTTCCCTTATGATACCCCTATCACAAACTATCCTGACGACTTCGTGCAGGGCTGTCTGATAGGCGCTTGGGAGCAAATGCTGCCGCTTATCAGAGAAAATCAGAAAGTACCATTTATTTAAAAGGAGGACAACGCTATGGATAATTTTATGGAATACGGCTGGGAAGATGAGATAGTCAACGAGGGTGGGGACTTTGTCCTGCTCCCTGAGGGGGACTATGACTTCACCGTTGCAAAGTACGAACGTGCAAGGCACGAGGGGTCGGCGAAAGTGCCGCCCTGCAATATGGCAAAGGTCACATTCACCATTTGGGGTGCAGAGGACACAACAGAGATAACAGAAAACTTCTTCCTTTGCAATAAGTTTGAGTGGAAGCTCTCAGCACTTTTCCTGGCTCTCGGTCTGAAAAAACACGGCGAGCCGTTGAAAATGAACTGGAACGCTATCACAGGCAAAAAGGGCAAGTGTCACGTCTACGTTGACAACTACAAGAACAAGGACGGTGAGGACAGGCAGTCCAACAAGATTAAGAAGCTCTATGCCTATGACGAGAATGTGACTACCGTTCAGCCTGCTCAGACGCAGACACCGCAGTATAGCCAGCCTGCTCAGACAGGTGGCTGGAAAGCCGGTGCGTTCTGATGATGAATTTAAGACCATATCAAAACGAGGCTAAGCTTGCTATACTCGAACAATGGTCTGAGGGAATAAACAAAGTCCTTGCAGTTCTGCCCACAGGAACGGGAAAGACAATACTTTTCTCGGCTGTTACGGAAGAATGTGTGCGGCAGGGTAAGCGTGTGCTTATCCTTGCCCACAGGGGCGAGCTGCTCGACCAGGCGGCGGACAAGCTTATGAAGTCAACAGGGCTTGGCTGTGCCACCGAAAAAGCAGAGCAAAGCTGTTTAGGCTCTTGGTATCGTGTGGTAGTAGGCTCAGTTCAGACCCTTATGCGTGAGAAAAGGCTCAAAGGCTTTTCGGAAAATTACTTCGATACCATAATAATTGACGAGGCTCATCACGCCATCTCAGACGGCTATCAGAGAGTGCTTGAACATTTTCCCCATGCACAGGTGCTTGGCGTAACGGCTACACCTGACAGGGGCGACATGAAGAACTTAGGCTCGGTGTTTGACAGCCTTGCATATGAATACACCTTGCCGCAGGCTATCAAAGAGGGCTATCTTTCACCTATCAAGGCTATCACCATACCGCTGAAACTTGACCTTTCAGGAGTATCAACTCAGGCAGGAGATTTCAAGGCAAGTGATATCGACACGGCACTTGACCCATATCTTTATCAGATAGCTGATGAAATGCTCAAATACTGTAAGAAGCGCAAGACAGTTGTGTTTCTGCCGCTTGTTAAGACCTCTCAGAAGTTTCGTGATATCCTTATCAGCAAAGGGTTCAACGCCGCTGAGGTCAACGGAGAAAGCACAGACAGAGCGAAGATACTTGAAGCTTTCGACAAGGGCGAATACAACGTGCTGTGCAACTCAATGCTCCTCACAGAGGGCTGGGACTGTCCGTCAGTTGACTGCGTTATTGTGCTAAGACCAACAAAAGTGCGTGGGCTTTACTGTCAAATGGTAGGCAGAGGCACAAGACTTTGCGAGGGAAAGACAGAGCTTTTACTGCTGGACTTTCTGTGGCACACAGAACGCCACGAGCTTTGCAGACCTGCACACCTTATCTGTCAGAATGAAGAGGTCGCTGAGAAAATGACCGAAAACCTTGCCAATGAGGCAGGCTGTGCAGTGGATATCGAAGAGGCAGAAAAACAGGCAAGCGAGGACGTTGTGGCACAGCGTGAAGAATCTTTGGCAAAGCAGCTCAAAGAAATGAAAACACGCAAGCGAAAGCTTGTTGACCCTTTGCAGTATGAAATGTCAATACAGGCTGAGGACTTATCCTCTTATGTTCCTACTTTTGGCTGGGAGTGTGCTCCTGCTACCGACAAGCAGAAAGCAAAGCTTGAAAAGCTGGGCATTTTCCCTGACGATATAGACAACGCAGGCAAAGCAAAGCTTATCCTTGACCGACTTGAAAAGCGCCGCAATGCAGGACTTACCACACCTAAGCAGATAAGGCTGCTTGAAAGCAAGGGTTTTGAGCACGTCGGCTCTTGGAGCTTTGACAGCGCAAGCAGTATGATAGCCCGTATTTCTGCCAATGGTTGGAGAGTGCCGAGAGATATCGACCCGAAAACATACACACCTGAGAACTAAGGAGAAGTGAATGGATAACACAAATTTGCTTAAAATGCTTGAATACATAGACCCTGCAAGCTGTGATTATCAAGAATGGGTCAACGTGGGAATGGCTCTCAAGCACGAGGGCTATTCCGTGAACGATTGGGACAGTTGGTCGAGGTCAGACAGCCGTTATCACAGCGGTGAGTGTGAACACAAGTGGCAAGGCTTTAACGGCAATGCTCAGCCCGTGACTGCAGGAACTATCGTGCAAATGGCAAAGGAAAGAGGATACAGCCCCCATGAGTTTAAGGCATACGATTGGGACGGCGAGATAGTTGCAGAAGAAAGCAGTCCCCTTGTAAACGGCGGTGAGGGCATACCGATCACCGAGCCTGCCCAATGGGATCCTGTCAAGGAGATAGTCACCTATCTTGAAACACTCTTTGAGGCAGGGGAGAACGTGGGCTATGTTACGCAAACGTGGGAAACAGAAAAGGACGGCAAGACCAGGTATCTGCCCACCAAGGGGTGCTGTGACAGGACGGCAGGGGAGCTTATCAAGAGGCTTGGCGAATGTAACGGCGACATTGGTGCGGTGTTTGGCGACTACAAGGAAGAAGCCGGAGCGTGGATCCGCTTCAATCCTCTTGACGGCAAGGGCGTAAAGAATGAGAATGTAACAGACTACCGCTATGCTCTTGTTGAAAGCGACAGTATGCCTATAGAACAGCAGAACGCTGTGATGAGAGAGCTTGAACTTCCTATCGCTGTGCTTGTATACAGCGGTGGAAAGAGCGTTCACGCTATCGTCAAGATAGACGCTCCAAACTATGATGAATATCGCAGGCGTGTTGATTTTCTTTACAAGGTCTGCAAAGAAAGCGGTCTTGACATAGATAAACAAAACCGCAATCCCTCACGTCTTAGCCGTATGCCTGGCGTAATGAGGAACGGCAAGAAACAGTTCATCATTGACAAGAACATAGGCAAAGAAAGCTTTTCAGAATGGAAAGATTACATAGAGAGTATCAATGATGATCTCCCCGACCCTGAGAGCCTGAGTGCTGAGTGGGATAACCTGCCTGAGCTTGCACCACCACTTATTGACGGCGTTCTCAGACAGGGTCACAAAATGCTCATTGCAGGTCCGTCAAAGGCAGGCAAGTCTTATGCACTTATAGAGATGTGCGTGGCGATAGCTGAGGGGGTCAAGTGGTTTGGCTGGCAATGCACCAAAGGAAAGATACTATACGTCAACCTAGAGCTTGACAGAGCATCTTGTCTGCACCGTTTCAAGGACGTGTACACCGCAATGCACTTAGAGCCTGATAACCTCAACAGCATAGACATATGGAACCTGCGAGGTCACAGCGTACCAATGGACAAGCTTGCGCCGAAGCTCATACGCCGAGCAAGCAAGAAGAATTACATTGCCGTGATAATAGACCCTATCTACAAGGTCATAACAGGCGATGAGAACTCAGCAGACCAAATGGCGCACTTCTGCAACCAGTTTGACAAGGTATGCACAGAGCTTGGCTGTGCGGTCATATACTGCCACCACCACTCAAAGGGAGCGCAGGGCGGTAAGCGTTCAATGGACAGAGCCAGCGGTTCGGGCGTGTTTGCAAGAGACCCTGACGCACTTCTTGACCTTTCAGAACTTGACATTTCAGACAGCCTTTACAAACAGCAGGAGGACGAAACGGTTTGCCGTATCTGTGAGAACTGGATGAGGAGATTTTACAGAAATACTGATGACCTTTGTTCACAGGACGATCTTGTTACGCCGTCAAAAATGCTGGAGATAACCCACAAGTACCTGCACCCGAACTCATACAAGCTTATGATGGCCGACATAGACAAGGCTAAGCTTGCAGTAAGAAACCGCACGGCATGGCGTATAGAGGGTACTCTGAGAGAGTTCCCGAAGTTTGCTCCCCTCGATATGTGGTTTGATTATCCTGTTCACAGAGAGGATACTGTGGGCGTGCTTAAAGACTGCGAGGTAGAGGACATCTCACCGAATTGGAAGAAGAATTTCAGCAAGAAAAAGACCAATGAAGACCGAAGCAAGGAGAGAAAGGAGAGCATTGAAACAGCTTTCAGCGGTGTGCAGGAGAACGGCAAGTGCCGCATTTCTGAGCTGGCGGAGTACATAGGAAAGAGCGAAAAGACCGTTGGAAGATACCTCAAAGAGCATGGTGGCTTTTGGATAGAAGAGGGAGAATGTGGTTTAAAAGCTCAGTAGACAGACAAGACAAAATCGAATTTTTGAACTTTAGACAGACAGGAAAAAATCGAAAAAGTGTCAGGACAAAATCGAGCTTTTTACTTGTCGGACAATATCGAAAATTACCGAGTTTGTCGGACGGACAGACAAATCTATTATTATAAACAATACTTTTTGTCGGGGGCTTAAACTCGCCCCGACGAAAAAGTAGTTTGAATAATGACGCGCGAGGAGGAACACACGCAGATGAGAGCAACAAGAAGTAAGGCAAGGCAAGACGTTGTTAATGCAGCTAAGAAAATGCCACCGCTTTTTCATAAGCTGCCGAACGAAGATTTTGACTTTCGTAAGGCACGCACACTCTGGTGGCTCGTGAAACAGCCGCAGGTACTCAAATACATTTGGGATATGGTCAAACAGTCGGGAGCATTGGTGTATGATGACAAGTCACACAAGTGGCACGGAGTAGATTTCAAATGCGAGGAGGAAGATGATGACTGAATTTTTTATGGCGATGATACCGCCAACGGCTACGGCGCAGGAACACAAGGTGACTGTGAGAAATGGCAAGCCGATATTTTATGACCCACCCGATGTCAAGGCGGCAAAAGAAAAGCTCACGGCAAACCTTGCAAGGCACAGACCGCCTGAAAAGTACATCTGTGGGATACGGCTCATAACAAAGTGGCTGTTTCCTAATGACGGCAAGCACAAGGACGGAGAGTACAAGACCAGCAAGCCTGACACAGACAACCTGCAGAAGATGTTCAAGGACTGTATGACAAAGCTTGATTTCTGGACAGACGACCAGCTTGTGGCAAGTGAGATATGCGAGAAGTTCTGGGCGGACATACCTGGCATTTATGTGAGGATAGAGGAGCTATGACGATACACGAAGTAAAGAAAAGTCTCGGACGCAGGGTGAGCTACAACGGCTCTGATTGCTACGAACTGACAGGGTGCATTATCCGCAAGAGCAGTAAGACAGGTCAGTTCTTCTATCAGGCAGAGATCGCTGACAAGACTTGTGGCAATACGTTGGTGTATTGTAGGCTGGAAGAGTTGAGGTGTGAGAATGAAACACACTGACCACACCCTCTGCTGGCACTGTCGCCACGCAGTACCGACAAAGGACAAGATAACAGGAGAATACCTCACAGGCTGTGCATGGTCCATAGACCGCAGACCTGTCGAGGGTTGGAAGACACGTCAGCACAGGATGTACGAGGCACAAAAGGGCGGTACGTTGCATTCATACACTGTGACGGAATGCCCGAGATTTGAGGAGGGATAAAAGTGAAAAGCTATGAGGAGCGTACCAAAGACAATGAACAGAAGATAGCAGCTTTCCAAACTAAGCAGAAAATGCCGTATGAGTTCAAAGTCAAATACGCTGAGGTCAGAGTAAGGGAGTTCATTCGTGAGTGTGACAAAAGAAATCTGAACACGCACATATCGGTAGGCGGACTTGACAGCATAACGCTTTTGAAATTTATACATGATTACTGTGGTTTCAGTTATGTTCCAGGTGTATCGGTATCTAGTCTTGAAGACAAATCTATTCAGCAGATACACGAGCAACTTGGTGTGATAAAGTTAAGCCCATACAAGTCAAAAATAGATATCATACGGGAATATGGTTTTCCTGTACTATCAAAAGAAACAGCCGCAAAAATAGAACTGCTTGCACACCCTACGGACAAGAACAAGACAGTTCGTCACGCTATCATAACGGGTGAAACGGGAGAGTATGGCGGTTTTCGCAAGCACACAAGAATGCAGCTTTCTCAGCGCTGGCTTGAACTGTTTGGCGGTTACGAAAATGAAAACGAAGGCGTTGACTACAAGATACCGCCGTTTAAGGTATCATCACAATGCTGCTTCTGGATGAAAGAAAAGCCGTGTGATGATTGGGCAAAGCAACACAAGAGTGTGCCGTTCTTAGGACTTATGGCAAGTGAGGGTGGCAGACGTGAAAAATCGCTAATGCTTAACGGCTGCAATTACTTTGGCAAAAGCACGATACGTTCAGCGCCATTTGCCATATTTACAAGGCAGGACTTGCTACAACTTGCACTTGACCTGAATGTGCCTGTGCCTACAATCTATGGCGAGATAAAACGTGACTTTGACGGAAAGCTTTGCACAACAAAGGCTCAGCGTACAGGCTGCTCAATGTGCGGTTTCGGCATACATATGGAACAGCGCCCTCACCGATTTGACAGGCTTCGTGAAAGAAATGAAAAAGAGTGGGATTTCTGGATGAACAAGTGTTGTGAAGATGCTGACGGCACAAAGTACGGCTGGGGAAGAGTTCTTGACTATATCGGCGTTGAATGGCGTGACAGAGTATTTGATATGAAAAATAACCAGCTTAGTTTGTTGGATATCGAGGAGGGATAGCCTATGGAAAGAAACGACCCAATGACCATGTCACGCCTGAAAGCCTACCGCAGGAACGCCTCAGCCATTGAGGACATCAAGGCAGAGCTTTCTGGCAAGTACGTTGCCGACAGTATCAGCGTATGCACTCCGCCGTCCTTCACGCCACACAGCACACGCATAGACGGCTTTCTGCCAAGTGGCGATACACTTTCACTGCTGTGCGAACAGGCACGGCTAGAGCGTGAGCAGAGGGCTGTGGAGGAGTTTATCAAGGGGATAGAGGATAGACAGATGAGAAAGATATTTGTACTCAGGTTTGTAAAAGGCTTTACTTGGATACAGATAGGACACAAGGTCGGAGGTACAGCGGACGGCTGTAGAATGGCAGTCAAAAGATTTTTGCAAAATGCTTAAACTTGTTCGCTCTGTTCGTTTTACCTATGTTATAATTTAAACTGAGGAAAGTGTAGATGTACCTCAGACTTGTACTTTCATTGAAGTCACCTCCAATTTTCTAAGCCCCGTAAGGGGCTTATGCAGGTCGAGAGCATGCCAGCTCGAAGTCTGCTCCACCATTTACAAAACTCCTTATAATATTTTCACAAGGGCGGCTGCATTTTGCGGTCGCTTTTGCGTTGTGTCGCAAAAAGTTCATAAATGTCGAAAACTTGAAATATTGCATAAAATAAGCAAAATGATTTTGTGCAGTAGGGAGAACTTTTGTTTATAGCCTTGATGTTTTGTGCTTTATATGCTAATATATAGAAAATAAACAAAAGGAGGTTCTAAAATGGAACTTAGCAAAAAAGACAGAATAATACTTTTCAATCAGTATGAGATACTTAAACGCCTTGATACTGATAACGCTGAACAATATGAGATATATCAAGATATTCTTGCACAGGGATTTGAGTATAATTATGAAGAAATCGGTCCAGCGTTATGTGAAGTCCCGTATTCAGTTTCAGAAAAAGTATATGAGATATTAGAGATGTTAAGGTGCATGACCTTTTCTTTTGACAATCTTGAAGATGTGACAGGTCTAGATCGTGAAGACTATATATTTAGAGGCTTTGACGGAAATGATAATGAAGAAGCAAAGTATTATGAATATGCAGAATGGCTTATAAAATCTAATGGCAAGTATCAGGAATTTAAAGATTGTGAATTTAACAGCCACAGTAAAATCCTGCCAGAGTATAAAGGAATGCTTGAGAGATTTGGTAAACTTGCTAAGACCAGAACAAATGGTATTCATTCAGCGGATTTGTCTGCTGATGAATTAAATTATATCATTGACAAAAAATAATCTTACGAACTGCTACAACAATGTGGCAGTTCTTTTTTTATTTCAAAATCTCAGAAAGGACGGTGTCCTCATGACAGCACGGCAAAAGAAATTTGCAGAATACTATGCTCAGAGCGGCAACACCGTTCAGAGTGCTATAAAGGCAGGATACAGCGAGAAGTATGCGAAAGCTGACGCCTGCAAAATCCTAGATAATCCTAGTGTTGGGGAGTATATCCGTGAATTGTCCGAGAAAGCTCAGGACGAGCGTATAATGACCGCAAAGGAGAGGCAGGCGCTCTTGTCTGATATCGCTAAGGACGGAAAGAATGACCCTGCTGACCGTATCAGAGCCGTCGATACCCTCAATAAAATGACAGGAGAGTATGTGGCTAAGATACAGGCGGAGGTCAAGACCTCTGAAAAGCTTTCAGACGTTTTCGCTCAGATAGGCGGTGAGGGGCTTGACGAGTAAGTTTCCCCTGTCGCAGAAGTATATGGACTTCATCAACAGCGTTCGGGGCGTGTCTGCGGACTTCCTTGAGGGGACTACCGCAAGCGGCAAAACAACTGTGGGCGCAGGCATAAAGTTCATGCGTATGGTGTCGGCAAGCAGGAAAAAGCTTCACGTCATTGCCGCTAAGACTACGGGAAAGGCTGAGGAAACTATCATTCAGCAGGATAACGGCATTCTTGACCTGCACACCAATGCTCGGTACTTCGGCAACGGTGATAAGGACTACAAACTGCCGCATATCAAGTTTGAGGGCAAGATAATCTATGTTCTGGGATATGACAACAAGGATAAGTGGGAAATGGTGCTGGGCGCTCAGTTCGGCTGCGTTTATATCGACGAGATAAACACCGCTGATATCGAGTTTGTCCGTGAGATGTCAACCCGTAACGATTACCTTATGGCGACCCTCAACCCTGACGACCCCTCTCTGCCTGTGTATAAAGAGTTTGTAAACCGCTCACGTCCGTATCAGAAATACGCCTGTGACGTGCCTGCGGAGATAATGAAAGAGCTTACAGAAGAACCTGTACCCAATTGGCGGTACTGGTTCTTTACTTTTCGTGATAATCTTTCACTTACTGATGAGGATATCAAACGGAAAATGGCTGCCGCTCCGAAAGGCACAAAGCTGTATAAGAACAAGATACTCGGTCTGAGAGGACGTGCAACAGGGCTTGTGTTTGACCTGCAAAAGCGAAATATCTTGACAGCAGAGCAGGCGAAAGCTTTCAATTATGTGTACTTCTCAGCCGGGCTTGACACCGCTTATTCGCAATCCTCACCTGATACCATAGCGTTCACCTTTGTGGGCATAACGGCTGACAGAAGGTGCGTTACTCTTGACGAGGAAGTGTATAACAATCGTGACAGACAAGTGCCGCTCACGCCCTCCGACATACCAAAGATATTTACAGTATTCTTGGAGAAAAACCGCAGGACGTGGGGCTTTGCACGAGATGTGTATATCGACAGCGCAGATCAGGCGACCATACTTGAATGTCAGAAGTTCGGACGGCTCACAGGCAGCATATATAATTTTATCCCGGCATTCAAGAAAACGAAAATAATCGACCGAATACACTTGCAGTCAGCTTGGCTGGCGGCAGGTGATTTTTATATCCTTGAGCATTGCAAGGAGTACGCAGACGAGCTTAACATATACAGTTGGAAAGAGGATAAGTCTGAGCCGGAGGACGGCAACGACCACCTTATCAATTCCTGTCAGTATGCCTGGCTGCCGTATCGTGACAAGATAGGAAGTGTGAAGATTGACTAAATTCAGCATAGGAAGCAAGGTGAAAAATATGATAAGAAACTGGCTTGATATCCAGCCTGCACCCGAATACAGCATAACTATAACAGAGAAAACAGGTTTTATGACAGATGTGATAAGGTCACAGCTTTGGTATCGTGGTGACGCCGCAGAGCTTTCACAGTTCTTTGGTCAGCTTAACTTAGGCACAAATTCATTCTGGAGCAGCGTCCCTGAGAATGAAAAGATACGCAAGATACATAGCGGTCTGCCTGCAATAATCGCCGATACGCTGTCATACATTGTCTATTCTGATATGGACGATATCAAGGTCACAGGGGACAAAGCAAAGGCTGACTTCGATAATATTTCCGAGCATATAGACTTCACAGAGCTGACAGGCAAGGCGATAGTTACCGCACTTGTTGACGGCGACGGAGCTTTCAAGATATCTGTCGATACTGAGCTTTCTGATACGCCGATAGTCGAGTTTATCGGTGCTGACAAAGTGGAGTATAACTTTGTACGAGGTCTGCTGAACGAGGTCATTTTTCATTCTGTGCATTATGCAGGCTCAAAGAGATTTCACCTTGAAGAGCATTACGGTAAGGGGTACATAGAAAGCCGTCTGTATGACGATAACGGTCACGAGGTCGGTTTGGACAACGTGCCTTGCCTTGCACAGATACCGCCCCGAACTGAGTTTGATGGCGAGTATATAATGGCTGTGCCGCTGAAATTCTTTTCATCACGGAAATACCCGAACAGAGGCAAGAGCATTTTTGACGGCGGTAAGTCTGATTGCTTTGACGCTTTGGACGAAGTGATCTCACAATGGTGGGACGCTATCAGAGCAGGCAGGGTAAAGCAGTATATCCCCGAAAGCATGATACCTAGAGATCCTGCAAGCGGTAAGCTTAAAGCGCCTAACCAGTTCGGCAACAGTTACATAAGCATTGACCCACCGCTTTCGGCAGAGGGTGCAGCGCCTAAGATAGAAGTAGTTCAGCCTGATATCAAGTATGAGGCGTTTGTGGCAAGCTATACGAATTGCCTGCTTATGTGTCTGCAAGGGCTTGTATCTCCTGCCACGCTTGGCATAGATGTGGGCAAGATGTCAAGTGCGGACGCTCAGCGGGAGAAGAAAGACGTCACAGGCAACACCCGAAACACTATCACAACGGCTCTTGAAAAGGCTCTGCCGCAGCTTGTTTCTGCGGTGCTCATGACCTATGACAATATGCAGGGCAAAGCCCCTGAGACTTATGAAGTGACAGTTGACTTCGGTGAGTATGGTGCACCTGACTTTGACAGCAGAGTTGAAACTGTGGGCAAAGCAAGCACGTATGGTATTATGTCAGTTGAAACGCAGGTGGAGGAGCTGTGGGGCAGTTCTAAAGAGGACGATTGGAAAGCCGCAGAGGTCAAGCGGATAATGCAGGAAAAGGGGCTTACAGAGGGTGAGCCTACTGCGGTAGGTGATGAGTACGGTCCTCGCCCGGACGGGGCATTATAGTTTCCGTACATTTGAATTTGTTTAACCCCTGTTGCTATCAACTACTTGGAGGTGGTCAGTATTCTCAGCTTCAAAGACATCGCAAAGATATTTGAGGAGATAGAGCTAAGGCTCATATCTTCGTTGAAACGCAATCTCAAAAGGCACAAGGCGGAGGAACAGCGTTACGGCTTTGAATGGTCTGCTTGGCAGGCTGAGAAACTGAAAAATATGGAGAACTTCCGCCGTGAAAACCTTGACATCATGAACGAGTATGTTGACGTTATCAACGATCAGACAAGACAGCTTATGACGGAGCAGTTCCAAGAGGGTCAGCAGCAGGCACAACGGAGTGCCCAGGAGCTTTCTGACGAGCCTATAACGCCTATCCCAGACAAGCATTTCTTTGGCGTGAACGAAAAGAAAATGGCAAAGCTTATGGAAGACGTCACCACCCTTGAAAAGACCGCTGAAACAGCCGCTCTGCGAATGACAGACGACATTTACAGGCAGACTTTGAACAGAGTACAGCTTGCAATGGGAACAGGCTCTATGACGCTTAACGAGGCTATCGACCTTGCCACAAAGGACTTTCTTGACAAGGGTATAAACTGTATCGTATACGCTGACGGCAAGCGAGTGAACATTGCCGACTATGTGCGAATGGCTCTTAGGACAACTTCCACAAGAGCAGCGTTGCAGGGTGCGGCGAAACGCTTTGCAGAGCTTGGCTATGATACTGTGCTTGTGTCACAGTATGGCGGCTGTTCAAAGACCTGTGAGCCCTGGCAAGGTCAAGTATACATTGATGATGTGTTCACGGTATGGGAGGGGGAAAAGGACGAGTTTCAAGGCAAGTCAAATTACTGCGGTGAGTGGTTTTGGCTGCTGTCGTATGCCGTAAAGAACGGGCTTTTCCACCCAAACTGCCGTCACACAATGACGCAGTATATACACGGCAGAACGCAGATACCTGAGCCGATACCGGCGGAGAAGATAAAAGAGCAGCGAGAGCTTGAGCAGAAACAGCGTGCAATGGAGCGGAAAGTCCGCAAGCTAAAACGCTTTGCGACAGGCACTTGCGACCCTGATACAGCAAAGGAATACCGTCGAAAACTCAGGCAGGCTCAGCAGGAATTAAAGGCGTTCGTTGAGGAGCATAATGAGGTGCTGCATAGGGATTATGACAGGGAGAAGTATTATGGCAGTGGTGTTGACAAAAACGTAAAAAGTGATATAATAAAAAACAATAAGTGTGAAATTACCCCTGACAAAATCAATAAGTTCTTTTTGAAACCAAATGCAAAACACTCAGAGGAATTTTTCAGTGTTGGCTATAAAACAACAGATTTTGAACTTCTTGACAAGGATTTAAAGGCTTGCTTTGATTATAGCAAAGCGGTCGATAAAGTTGTTTCTGATAGTGGCGTTGAAAGATTTAGTATATTTGCTGAGTTAGGAGTAAACGAAAAGAAACGTTTCAGAACAGTTTGGCAAAAAGATACTCCTGAGAGTATCCCACGCATTATAACTGCACATAGAGAGGATGAGCGATAATGTTTGAATTATATGACAAAGTAAAGATCAAGTCAAATAGCATAGTCGGAACTATTATTGACAAATCAAATATTAACGGCAAAACGAACTATGTTGTTGAAAGTGATACAAAAGGAACAGCAGGTGGTTATGGTGGCGAATGGAAGCTGTATGACTGCAACGAAAATGAAATCGAAAAGATGTAAATAATTCTACCGCTCCGCTACGGCGAGGCGGTATTTTTATACCCAAATATCGGAACTAAGCACCTTAACGGGTGCTTTTTTCATACACAAAATTAAGAAAGCGAGGTCAGAAAATGGACGAGAAAAAGAAACTCCCTGATGAGGAGGAGAAGAAAACTCCCGATACTCACGAGGAGAAAAAGGACGAGCCAAAGGCTGAGGAAAAGCCTGCGGACAAGGTAGATGAGAACTCTGCCGACAAGGAACAGCCTGCGGTGGACGATAGTCAGGCTGACGAGAACGGTGAGGGTGCCGACAAGACTGCGGAAGATAAGCAGGAACAGCCAAGCGAGGATAAGTCCGACAAGCAGGACAGTGCAGAGAACGCACCTGATGAAAAGGATCAGGAGATACTCAGGCTCAAAACTCAGATAGCCGCTATGCAGCTTGGTATCAAGCCCGACTGTATTGAGGACGCCGTTGCGGTGGCTGAAAGCTATGTGAGAAACGGCAGTCAGCAGGATATCAACGCCGCCCTTTCTGCGGTTGTGAAGAAGTATCCGGATATGAAAGGCGAGGGCGGCAAAAAGTCCGACGGCAAAAAGCAGGGCGGTTTCAAGGTCGGTGCAGGATCTTCGGATACTGATGAAAAGAAGCCACAGAGCAAACCAACAGCGCAGAAACGCTGGAACAAATTCAAGTAAAAACAGGAGGAATGAATCATGCCAAATCTTAATTACGCAGAAGTATGGAACCCCGAACTCTTGGAGATAAGGATTCAGGAAACACTGTCAAGCCCGTTCATCACACAGAACGTTAGGTGGCTTGACGCAAAGACTTTTCACTTCACACAGATGTCAACATCAGGCTACAAGAGCCACAACAGAAACGGCGGCTGGAACACAGGTAAGTATGTTCAGACGGACGTGCCTTTCACACTCACACACGACCGTGATGTTGAGTTTCTTGTGGATAAGGCTGACGTTGACGAAACGAACTCATCAGCGTCTATCAAAAACATCTCAGAGGTATTTGAGAAAACACAGTCTGCTCCCGAAACGGACGCTCTGTTCTTCTCAAAGACAGCTCAGAGAGCGGCAGAGCTTGAGGGCTATCACTCATCAACAGCCGCTTCATCATACACAAAGGGTAACGTGTTCGACAAGCTCAAAGGCTTTCTTTCATCAGGCAAGCTGAGAAGATATAAGTCTAATGGCTCGCTCATTATGTATGTGACTTCCACAATTATGGACCTGCTGGAGCAGTCTGACAAGTTCACACGAAAGATAGAAATGACGCAGATCGCAGAGGGAGGACTTGGTCTTAGAACAAGAGTGACCGACATTGACGGAGTGCCGATCATGGAGGTCATTGATGATGAGCGTTTCTATGACCGCTTCAACTTTGACCCTGAGGACGGCGGCTTTGAGCCTTGCGCCGCAAGCTATGTAAAGACCGCTGATACTGATATCGTGAGCGGCAAGGAGTATTACACCGAATCAAGCGGCTCTTACACTAAGGTATCAGGCACACCGAGCAAGTCTGCACTTGATACATATTATGAAAAGGTCGCAGGCTCACACAAGATAAACGTGCTTATCGCAACACCTGAGACCACAAAGATAGTACCTAAGATCAACAGCATTTACAGCTTTGCTCCGGGCGGACACACAGAGGGTGACGGCTGGCTCTATCAGAACAGAGCGTTCTCAGATGTTTTCACTTTCCCGAACGGCAAGGACGGAAAGATAGACAGCATTTACGCTGACGTTGACACAGCAGAGTACAGCGAGTAAGGGGTGAGGGATATGTACCTCACCTCTACTGAGTTTTGCAATATCTGTCCTGAGTGTGATATCTCCGAAGAACAGTTCTCGGCTATTCGGCAAAGAGCTGAAAGCGATATCGACACGCTGACTTTCAACCGCATAACAGCAGAGGGCATTGACAGCTTTACAGACTTTCAGAGAGAGCGTATAAAGCGTTCCACAGCATTGCAGATGAAATTCATCTATGACAATTCGGAGCTGTTAGAAAGCCCTCTGAGCGCTTACAGCATAAGCGGAGTTTCAATGTCATTCGATAAGTCAAAGGTGGTATCTCTTGACGGCGTTATCACAACACATCAGGTCTACAATGTGCTTATGCAGACAGGACTATGTTACAGGGGGCTGATGTGATGAAGTTTCCTCAGCTTGTACCTGAAAGGGTATGCAAAACGCCCTGCAAGGTCTATCGAACGGACGGACTTAATCGTGACGGCTCAAAGAAGCAGACGGTCATATTTGAGGGCAAATGCTTTCACTCTGAGAAGTCAAGGCAGAAATTATCCGCAGAGAAACAGCTTATAACCTTGTCAGGCGAGGCTCTTTTCTGCGGAGATATAGCCCCCGATAACGCTGTTATAGAGGGCTATGCGGTCATAGGCGGCAGGACGTACAAGATATATGGCTCTGAGAAAGCCAAAGACCCTGACGGCAGGGTGAATTACACAAGATTGGAGCTGATATAATGGGCATTGAAATAAAGCTTGATGTGCAGGCGATAAAGGCTATCGAAGACGCTGCTGTGAAGTCCGCTGAGGAGGCTATGGAGCAGGTGATGGCAGACCTTGTAAGTGCTCAGACAATGCCGTTCGATACAGGCGATATGCAGAATAACCAGACCTTTGTCCACGCTGACGAAAGCGGTGCAAGTCTTGTGACAGGCTCTCCGCAGGCAAGACGTTTGTACTATCACCCTGAGTATCATTTTCAGAAAGGCAATAACCCTAACGCAGGTGCGGCTTGGCTTGAACCATATATCACAGGCAGTAAAAAGGACCTTGCCAAGAATGAGTTTGTGGCAGAGTTCAAAAAGAGGACAGGCGTATGACTTTACTTAACATAGCGGATATGCTGAGCGATATCCTTGACTTGCAGGACGTGTATGCAGGCACTATTGACGGCAACCTTGACAAGTGCATAGGCGTGTACAACGCAAAGACCTCAAAGCCACAGCGTATCTGCATAGGTGGAAAAGCCTGCACAAAAACACTTGAAAAACATATCTCGGTGCTTATTCATTGGACTGATACTCCCACGCAGGCAGAGATAAAGGCTCAAAGCGTTCTTGATATCCTATCCGATATACGTCAGCATAAGGGTGACGGATTTACGGTAAAGTATCTCGAATGCAAAGAGCCTGTTTCTGTTGGCAGGGACGAGCGAGGTGTGTGTGAATATGTTATCGAGGCAACAGTATATTACGAAAGGAATGAATGAGTATGGCAAACACAACAGGAGTTTATCCCGTATATGAAAACCAGTTTAAGATAGACAAGACAGGCGGCGACGGCTCGACAGAGAGCAATCTTGTGACTATTGCCGATATGGAGAGCTTTTCAGTATCCATTGACGGCAATATCGAGGAGTGGAAGCCTTTTGATCAGCAGGGCTGGACAAGACGTCTGCTCACTGGTAAGTCTATCACTATCAGTATCTCAGGCAAGAGAAATGTCGGTGACGCAGGCAATGACTACATTGAGAGCCTTGCACTCAAAACAGGTGCGGCGGCGACCACAACCCTTGTGTGGAATTTCCCAAGCGGAGCAAAGCTTGTTATCAAGGGCGTTGTCAGCGTAACAGAATGGGGCGGCGGAGATTCAACGGCAGTCGCACCGCTTGCGTTCGACTTTGCTTCAGACGGCAAGCCTGAATTTACTGAGGCAGGATAAAACATGATTTGACAAAATAAAGCACCCGTGATATAATATCTTCGGGTGCTGCATATAACGGTAGGCGGTTCAGTTCTTTCCCTCAGAAATGGGGGTGAGCGGCATGAGTATTCTTGAAATACTTACGTTGATAAACGTTTTAATTAACATAATCAACCTTGCAGGCAATAATAAGAATAAAAAATAACCGCCCTCCTACCAAGATGTGACGGTTATTTTTGTAACATATCATCGAGGGAGAACCGCAAGCCGTAAGGCTGTATGCAGTACCCTTCTTTGTTTATATTATATCACAACAAAATATCAAAGTCAAGCACTTCGAGAGATCGGGGTGCTTTTGTTATGTACAAAAACAGAAAGGATAATAACTATGGCAAAGATGTATACACTCGACAGCAAGCTTCTTACAGGTACACCTGAAATAAGAGTAGGCGACAAGGTCTACCCTGTGGACGACAGGCAGAAAACTGTCAAGAAGATACTTGACATCTGCGACAAGAACGCTGAAAAGAAAGACCTTGATATGATAGACGAGGTTTTCAAGCTTGCGTTCGCACCAAAGGACTACAAGGAGATAGAGGCAATGAATATGCCTTGGGCGGCATATCAGCAGCTTTTCACTCTTGTTATCTCAGCGGTAACAGGCGAGGACGCAGAAAAGACAGAGGCTCGATTTCCACAGGAAAACGCAGAGTAAGTTTGAAGAAAGCTGGTATGATCTTGACTATGACCGAGAGCTTATCATACAGTCCATTGCAAAGCAGTACAATATCCTGCCCTCAGAGCAGGAAAATCTGCATTACAGCGATTGGTACAGGCTCGTTGCAGGGCTTATGCACGATACGCCGCTGGGTCAGATCGTTCGTATCAGGAGCGAGGACAACAAGGATATCATAAAGAATTTCGATAGGTATGAAAAGCAGATACGCTCAGAGTGGACGGCGTTCAGAAGTCAGAAAGCAAGAGAAACGTTCACAGAGCAGGACAAGCTTGAAACTGCGAGATACTTTGAAAGGCTGTTCAAGGGAATGTTCGGAAAGGCAGGTGATAAGTAATGGCAGACGGAGCAAGTGTTGGTATTATATCTCTTGACCTTGTGATAAAAAACAAGGTGCAGGAGCAGCTTGACAAGATATCTGCAAGCATACAGAACGGTTTTTCAAAGCCAGTAGAGCAGGCAGAGAAAGCTGTTGAGAACGCTATGGATAAGACCACTAAAGCCATAGACGAGGGCTTTGGCAGTGCGTCGGAGATCGCTCAGAAGAGTATGCAGGAGGCTGTTGAAAAGGCAATGGCTGAGTATGATAAGCTGGGCAAAAAGGCGCAGGAAGCGGCAGGACAGACAGATAATATCAAGCCTAAAACTGTTCAGGTGAACTATGACCCTGAGTATGACACTACAAAGGTCGAAGCTGAGGTCAATGAACTAACGGATAAGATAGTTCAGAAAATGCAGGACAAGACTAAATCAAGTTCTGCGAAGATAAGTCAGACAGCAGCGGAAACGGCAAACAAGTCAGCCGAAAGCGTTTCAGAGCAGACAACAAAAATGGACGATATTATCGCAGGCTTTGCTGAAAGTGCCGTGCAGAAAATAAAGACTGTTGCAGGCAGGATAAAAAGCGGTATCGGCTCAGCTGTAAGCTTTGCAGGCAAGGCGGTGAAGTCAACTCTTGGAGGAGCTTTCAAGACAATGCGTTCAGCAGGCTCGAAGGCTGTTGACGCAGTTAAATCCAAATTCAGCAGGCTTAAAACAACTATCGACAGCACTTCAAAACCGCTGAGCAAGTTTACACATTCGCTCAAATCTGCGGCAAAAAGAGTGTTCTTAATGGCAGGCGTGCTTGTTTTGCTGAAAGGAATACGTTCCGCTGTTGCAAACGCTGTTTCAGGTAACGAAGAATTTGCCAAGTCCTTAAACGAAATAAAAGCAAACCTCACCATAGCTTTCACACCGATAATGAACACAGTAATGCCGTATCTCAATACGCTTATGACGGGCGTAGCAGTGGCGACAAAAACTGTGGCGGCGTTTATCTCTGAGCTTTTCGGCACCACCTATCAGAAGTCCTTGCAGGCGACAAAGCAGGCACAGAAGTCAGCGGAGAAGATAAAGAAAACTCAGGACACTTACCTTGCGGACTTTGACGTTGTAAGAGTTGCACCGGATCAGAACAAGTCCGATACAGACAGTTCAGAGGGCGGCATTGATTACTCAGCCATAAACGGCGACAACGTTCAGCTTCCTGATTGGGCGGAGCGTATGAAAGATGCCATTAAGTCAGGCGATTGGGCAGGAGTAGGCTCTCTTGTGGCTGAAAAAGTCAACGGAGCTTTCGCATACATCAACTGGGACGGTATTCAGAAAAAGCTGAATGGCTTTGTGGATAAGCTTACAGACGGTCTGAACAGCTTTATAAACGGCGTTGATTGGACAGGACTTGGTGACAGCTTCGGCGGAGGCATAAACACAATTTTTGGCGCAGGATACCGCTTTATGAAGAAGTTCGATTGGGCAGGCTTCGGCAAGGGTACGGCTAATTTTCTTAACGGCGGTATAAAGAAAACGAATTGGTCGCTTATCGGCAAGACCCTTGCTTCAAAATGGCAAGCTATCATCGACTATCTTTATTCGTTCGTTACCACCTTTGATTGGTCGGGCTTTGGCTCGTCCATAGGCACTTCTGTGAACGGCTGGTTTGATGAGATTGATTGGGGCAAGGCAGGAACGACTATCTCTGAGGGCGTGAAAGGTCTGCTTGATACGGCAATAAACTTCCTGCAAACTGTAAACTGGCAGGGCATAGGCGAAAAGCTGTGGACGTTCATTTCTACAATAGATTGGAGCGGTATTGCCACAAAGCTTTTCAAGGCCATAGGCTCAGCTATAGGCGGTGCGGTATCGGTGCTGTGGGGCTTTATCAAGGACGCTGTTTTCAGTATCCGTGACTACTTTACGGAGAAAATTAAGAACTGTGGCGGTAATATCGTTGAGGGGCTTTTCACAGGTATCGTTGACGCTTTCAAGGGCATAGGCACTTGGCTTTATGACCATGTTCTTACACCATTTATTGAGGGTTTCAAGAACTGTTTTGGTATTCACAGCCCTAGTAAGGTCATGGCTGAAATGGGCGGATATATCATACAAGGTCTGTATAATGCCGTATCTGAGGGTATTGCAAAGATAAAGGAGATCTTCACAAAGCTTCTTAACGCTGTCAAGGGCGTTTTCAAAGGCATAGGCAAGTGGTTCAAAAAGACCTTTTCAGACGCTTTCGGAGGCGTAAAGACCATTCTAAACGGCATTATAATGTTCGTCAAGAGCATTTTCACAGGTAGCTGGAAGAAGGCTTGGCAGGGTGTAAAGAAGATCTTCAAAGGCGTGTGGGATACGCTTTACAGCGTTGTGAAAGCACCTATAAACCTAATTATCGGTGCAGTAAACAAAATGACCAGTGCTATTGAAAGTGCGGTCAACTGGATAATCGACGGCATTAACACCCTGAGTTTTGATGTACCTGATTGGGTGCCTGGCATAGGCGGAGAAACCTTCGGTTTTGACCTTGACACAATAAGCATACCTGAGATACCAAAGCTTGCCACAGGCGGACTTGCGACAGCACCGACCCTTGCAATGGTGGGCGATAACAGGAACGCAAAGGCAGACCCGGAGGTGATCTCACCTCTGAGCAAACTGCAAGGTATGCTTGATAACGGCAAGCTTGACGAGGTGTTAAGGGTGCTGAACGCTATACTTGATTGGCTGAAAGCTTATGACCCTGTGTTCTTCGGAACAGTTGACAGCAAGGTGCTTTTCAAGTGTATGCAGGACAGCAACAATCAGTATAAACGTAAGACGGGAGTGAGTGCATTTTGACAGGAACATTGCTAAAGATAAACGGCGTGTGGGTGACAGACCCTGACCCTGATAGCTGGAGCCCTGTAAACTGTTACGAATGGACGGCAGGTTCAGGACGAGTGAATACAACAGGTCTGTTTGTGGGTGCAAGAAAGTTCTGCAAATACAAACTGCCCTGCAAGTGGACAATGCTTCCTGTCGCAGATTCAGCCGAGATACAATCCCTTATTGAGGACGGACCCGACTTTGCAGAACTGGAGTTTTGGCACAATGGCAAGTATTATTCTATATCTGCCAACGCAAGCGACTATGTACCGCAGGGGCTTGTCAGACTTGACGGTGGTGAGTATTACAAGAGCTGTACTGTCACATTCGCAGAGCGTTAGGAGGGCATATGTACACCATAGCAAGCAATGAGATAACAAGCAGGATAGAGAATTACAAAGCCTTGTGGGGTATGTGGATAGAGGACGCTCAGAGTGGAGAACCTGTGGCATATGACGGCATTCAGAACGTTCAGACGGACATTCAAGCAACCTCTCTGAGTGATGATATAGAGCTTGGTGCTGTCTGCTCTCAGAGTGTGACGGCGGAGCTTGTTGACGACGGGGCTAAGTATCTTGGGAATGAGTATGTTTTCAGTTTGTATATGAAAGACAGCTCGGCATTTACCACCTACTCCACCCTAGAAGCCTACACCTACGCTGAGCTTTCAAAGCTTACAGTGGAGCAGATAAGCAAGCTTGGAGAGGTGCTTGACGGAGAGAGAATACCGCTCGGACATTTCACCTGCGTTAAGTCGAAAAAGTCGGGCGGCAGTGTCCAGCTGACAATGGCGGACAGGCTGTACTTCTCGGACAAGCCATATGTACCGCATATCCCTATGCCAAACTGGAATAAAGCCGTCGAAGACGACATTTGCAGACAATTAGGATTGCAGAACGGCAATGACTATACACGGGTGCGGCTGCTGCGTGATAAGAACGGCAGACGGCTAAGAGATAACAAAGGCAGACTGCTGTACTCAAAATACTTTTACTTCAAGGTCAGCTCATTGCCAAAGGACGTGACCATGCGACAAATGTTGTCCTATCTGGCTTCTGCTCAGGGCGAGTTTGGGTATGTTGACAGGTACGGAAAGTACGTCCGAAAGTGGTATGGCAAGAGCGTGAAAACATTGGATAACAACACAATAGACCTGCCAACACTGTCAGAAAGGCAGAACGTTATCGTGGGCATTATCTGCAAAGTCGGTGAAGATGTAACGCTGTCGCTTGGTGTGACAGATACAACACGAGGGCGTGTGCTGGAATTTGAAAACCCATACATGACCGAATCACTTTTGCAATCTCTGTGGCGCAGGATAGGAGGTTTTTCGTGGTACACCGCTGAGCTATACCACAGACTTGGTGATCCACGTTTCGACATAGGGGACGTGGTGACCTACACCAACGGCGCAGACAGCTATGACATACCAATAACGAATTTAGGATTTACCTTTGACGGCGGACTGAGTGCTGATATTTCGGCGGTAGGTTTGTCGGTAGAAGAACAGCTTTAAGGGGGCGAGATAATGGCTGATGAAAATTTGACATTGACACAAGACATCACAGAAAATGACTATCCTATGCAACACGCCGGGGAGGAAATCGATGAGATATTGAGCCGAGCCGGCAAGATACACTATGGCACTGTGGAATACAAGATGACGAAAGCGAATCCATTGATGCAGATACCGCTTGGACTGACATTTGCACCTAAACAGGTAATAGCAACGCTACGGCAGACAGACACACCAACACCATATCAGAACTACTGCACCCACGTTTATGGGTCAGGAACGTCATACTATATGAGTGTCTGCATGGGAGCTAATAACGGGCCAACATTGGAAACCGTTCCAACAGGAACATACTATGTTGACTACATTGCAATAGAGTAAAGAGGGGTGATTAAATGACGATAACATTAAATGCAGATTATGACGTAACACTGAACACTGCATTGCTGGGCTATGTCGGTGAAACTAATGCCCGTCCTGTGTCGGTCGAAGGGCTGACAGTAGACGGCGCAGACCGCTATGTGTTAACGATAGACTACGGCGACGGCACTGCCTATGAGGTCGATATCACAGACGGCACATGGACGCCTACTGCTGATATCTTGCGGTCGGCGCAGACAGTCAGCTGTCAGATATGTGCAAAAAAACTGTCAGGCGATGAGTATATTTTAGTTAAAAAATCACGCATTTTCCGTCTGAGAATAGGTGCGGCTATCGGTGATAATGCCGTGCCGTCACCTGATGTGGCGATGGACGCACTAGACCGCATAGGCGCCATAGGTAAACAGGCGCACGCAGATATGCAGACAGCCGTCACCGCCGCAGAAACAGCGACAACGTCTGCTGAGGACGCAAAGAAATCTGCCACAGCCGCAGGAGTATCAGCCGATACGGCAACGCAGGCGGCAAGCCGTGCTGAGACCGCAAAGGCGGCGGCTGAAACGTCCGCAACACAGGCAGACACCGCCATGCAGGGTGCAGAAATCGCACGTCAGCAGGCGGTCAAATCTCAGAATGATGCCAAGGTATCCGCAGCCCAAGCATCTACATCAGCACAGCAAACCGAAGCCGGCAAGACCATAACGGCAGGATACGCTAAAACCGCAAAGACCTGCGCTGACAGCACTACGGCAGACAGACAGGCGGTGCAGGATATGGCAACGCAGGTGACAGCTGATAAGGCTACAGTGGCAGACCATGCCGCTAAGGTCGCCACAGACCGCAAAGCCGCTGAAACCGCTGCACAGACAGCACAGGCGGTGGCTGACAGTTTGCCTGAGGATTATGTAACGGCAGTTGCAAAGATTGCCGAGAATACGGCTGAAATTTCTGCGGTAAAGCTGACCGACAAAGAGTTGCAACGCAGGGTGAATGCGTTATACGATATGGGCAATGGTGTAACGCACCAGTTTGAAACTGACAGTGAAACGGCATACGTTAAGACAGTTCCGACAGGGGCGAAGCTGATGAGCGTGAAGTCAATAGGCGGCAGGTCAATTGTGTTTAATCAGATGATACCTGACAGCATAATCCATGTCGCAATAA
>OGNP01000427.1_pt1 | contig 27931 bp, 10 predicted proteins | sample 1573531 | NCBI WGS metagenome assembly OGNP01 (sample SAMEA2581984, study PRJEB24529) | metagenome | biome: Human gut stool | place: China | collected 2011 | reverse complement strand
GGGTGAGGGCGGCAGCCCCACACTCAGCCCCTTCCCGTGGGGAAGGGGTTTGGGGTTAGGGATAGAGAGTTTGCTCTATTTTTATAAAAATAGACTTTTTTGCTTGTTAATATTTTATTTTGCGTATTCTCCTTGTCGGCTTTCCTTTTTTGTGTTAAAATAGAATAAGAATTTTCTTACAATTCGGCAAGAAAGCCGTATCCGCCGAAAAAGCGGAGTAAAATACAAGGGGGTGAGAGTATGAACGGAAATGTGCGGAGAAATACCAAAACAGCTTTTGTCTGCGTATTGTTTATAATAATTGTTTCTTTGTTTTTCTATCTTCTTACCGCAGGCACAATGCCGGAATCTGTCGATATACCGTCCACAGACAAAATAGCTGATGTCGATTTGTCAAAGGAAGGTGTCGGTATAGATATATCCTCCGGCGAATATTACACAGGACGGCTGTATACTCCGGACGATTTTGCAAAAGGCGATATATCGCAGGGCGATCCCGATGATAAATACGCCACATTCCGCATAGTGCTGCCCCTTGAAAAAGGTGTCACCTACGGACTTTACGGAGAAACGGCGACTTATGCGCAACAGGTTTATATTGACGGAAAACTGCTCAGCGAGGTCGGTAAGGTGTCCGACAATGCCGAAGAATTTGTCCCTGCGACAGACAGATACACGTTATATTTTACCGCACAGGCGGATACTGCGGAGATAATAATCCGTCACGCATGGTTCAATCACAGGACAGGCACGATACAAAAGCTGTGCCTTGCAGAAGCTCCGCTTATATCCGCAAATGACAGGGCGCAGACCGTTTGTGACGGACTTATTGCAGGAACCTTGCTTGCTATGGCGATATTCTTTTTCGGAATGTTCCTTCTCGGAAACAGAAAACGCAGTATGATGTGGTTTTCGCTCACCTGTCTTACTGCGGCTCTGCATTATCTCATATACGAAAGCAAGCAGATAGGCGTACTGTTCCCCTATCTTGACTGGTACACGGAGCATAAACTCGAATACATCACGAATATACTTTACTTCGTGTTTATACTGCTCTATGCCTTTGCCGCACTCGGATTAAGACCGCATAAGCATTTTGTTGTGACCTCTATATGCTCGGCAGGTGCGATATTGCTGTTCTACATCTTTACGCCGTCAACCGTTTATACGCATTTTACCGTTGTTGCAGGCGCTGTTATGGCGGTATATCTGATTATTTCTTCTGTATATATCTGTGTTACGGCGGTAAAACACAGGCTTATGGGCTACATTGACAGCATTATAGTATGCTCAATCGTTGTACTTACCACAGTCGTTTATTTGATAGAAGGGCTTACCTACTTCACGAAGATATTCTACATCCGCTCCTATGCGACGATATTGTTCGTGTTCTGTAATGCGGTCATGCTTACTATAAATCTTTCCAGAACAGAGCGCCGCCTTGACGAATCAAAACAGCGTGAATCGCAGGTCACCCATATGAATGAAACGCTTGAAAAGCTCGACAGGCTGAAAACCGATTTTATGCACAATATCGCCCACGAAATGAAAACTCCGCTCACGGTAATGAGCGGATACGCACAGCTTACCGAAAAGCAGATAGAAAAGAATGTCGTAAACGATGAAACATTGTCAAATCTTGAAACGATTTCAAGCGAGGCTCAGCGTCTGTCCGATATGGTGACAAAGCTGCTCTCGGTATCTCATAACGAGGTCACCGCAATGGAGCTGAGCAGATTTGCCGCAAGGGACGTTCTTTCCGATGCGGCGGCGGTTTGCAGACCTATACTTGCAAAGCACGGCAACCGGCTTGTCACAAGGGCGGATAACTGCCCCGATATAATAGCAAACCGTGAAATGCTGCTTCAGGTGCTTATAAATCTGGCTGTAAATTCGGGCAAGCATACCGAGAACGGAACAGTGACATTTTCAGCAGAAAAATCCGCCGACGGTGATAATTTCGCCGTGTTCACAGTATCCGATACCGGAACGGGAATATCCCGTGAGGCGCTTGCACATCTGTTTGACAAAGGCTACAGCACGGACGGCGGAAACGGGCTGGGACTTTATATCTGCCGTGATATTATAGAATCGACAGGCGGCAAAATAACCGCAGACAGCAGTGAAAACGGAGCGGTGTTCCGCTTTACCGTACCGTGTGGAAAGGAAGATGCAAAGTGAGTACGATTCTGCTTGTAGAGGACAATCCGCATATAATGAAGATAAACAGTTCGTGTCTTTCTATGGAGGATTACAGCGTTCTTGAGGCGGCAGATGCGGCGCAGTGCCGTTATATGCTGTCGAATAACGATGTCGATCTTGTGATACTCGATATAATGCTCCCTGACGGCGACGGAATAGAGCTTTGCCGTGAGATAAAGGCAAAGTACGATATCCCGATACTGTTCCTGTCCGCACTCAGCGAAAACGATGATATTATAACGGCGCTGAGAGCAGGCGGCGATGATTATCTGCCGAAGCCCTATGATATTCAGGTGCTGATAGCAAGGGTAGAGGCAAGGCTTCGCTCAGTACGGAAAGATAAGCGTTATATCTCGTTCGGAAGGCTCAGACTTGACATGGTTTCAATGGCGGCATATTTTGCCGACAACGACCTGCTCACCACCCAGAAAGAGTTCTCGATTCTGCTTATGCTTGCCCGTAATATCGGCAGTACCGTGCCGAAAGCCGAGCTTTATGAGAATGTGTGGGGTCTGCCGTATTCCGACAACGCAAATGCGCTTTTCACGGCGGTTTCACGGCTCAATAAAAAGCTCGATGATAACAAAGCCGACGTGACTATCACCTACGAAAGAGGTAAAGGCTACGCACTTGAAAGCATATAGGATAGCAGTATAGTGCCGAAAGCCGAGCTTTATGAGAACGTGTGGGGTCTGCCGTATTCCGACAACGCAAATGCACTGTTCACGGCGGTTTCACGGCTCAATAAAAAGCTCGATGATAACAAAGCCGATGTGACTATCACCTACGAAAGAGGCAAAGGCTACGCACTTGAAAGCATATAGGCTAAACAAAAACCGGTTTCTGCTTGTTTCGCATCCGCACTGCCACACTTGCCTTGCACCAACGCCCTTGCCTCCCTTGTCAAAGGGAGGTGGCTTGACGGCACGACACAAACTTTTGCTTTGTTGCTTTCTGCTTGCGATATGCCTGCCTTTTCAATTTATCAAACTTTTCTGCCGTCAAGACGGAGGGATTGTCACTCCACCAACCTTTTTCAAAACCGCACTATCCCACGAAAAGCACCCACACCCTCGCCTCCTTAAAAGCATACAGACTAAACTAAAAACCGCTCCCGTAACACTCCGGGAGCGGTTTAACTGTATTCTGTTGTGACTTATCAGTTAGCAACGATGTTTACGAGCTTGCCGGGAACAACTATCTCCTTGCGGATCGTCTTGCCCTCAAGCGACTGTGCGATAGCTTCCTTTGCCATCTTCAGCAGTTCGTCCTTGTCGGCGGCTGTAGGCACGTTTATACGAGCCTTTATCTTACCGCACAGCTGAACTACTATCTCAACGGTGCTGTCAACGCAGAGAGCCTCATCGTATGTTACCCACTGCGCTTCGTTCAGTATGCCGTAGCCGAGCGAATTGTACATTTCCTCGGTGATGTGGGGAGCAAAGGGATTCAAGAGTATCAGCAGCGATTTCATCTCGGCATCGTTGATCTTGCCGTTTGCGGTGATCTCGTTGATAAGCGACATCATAGCGGCGATAGCCGTGTTGAATCTCATCTTCTCAATATCTTCGCTGACCTTCTTTATCGTCTTGTGCATTGATGTTCTCAGCTCGTCTGAGTATTCATCGCCGCGGACAAGCATATTCTGAAGATTCCATACACGGTCAAGGAAACGCTTGCAACCCTTCATACTGCTGTCGTTCCAGGGAGCCGCCTGCTCATAGTCGCCCATGAACAGAACGTATACACGAAGAACGTCTGCACCGTATACGTCAACAACGTCATTCGGGTCGATTACGTTGCCTCTTGACTTGCTCATCTTCTCGCCGTCCGGACCTAAGATAAGACCCTGTGCAGTACGCTTTGCGTAAGGCTCGGGAGTGGGAACTTCGCCTATGTCGTAAAGGAACTTGTGCCAGAAGCGTGAGTAGATCATATGACGGGTAACATGCTCCATACCGCCGTTGTACCAGTCAACAGGAAGCCAGTATTTGAGCGCTTCCTGCGAAGCAAATTCCTTGTCGTTGTTGGGGTCGCAGTAACGCAGGAAGTACCAGCTTGAGCCTGCCCACTGGGGCATTGTATCTGTTTCTCTGCGTGCGTCCTTGCCGCACTTGGGGCATTTGCAGTGTACGAATGAATCTATCTTTGCAAGCGGACTTTCGCCGTCCTGACCGGGCTGGAAGTTCTCAACGGGAGGAAGCTCCAGAGGCAATTCCTCATAAGGTACGGGAACAATTCCGCAGTCTGGGCAGTGTACTATCGGGATAGGTTCGCCCCAGTATCTCTGACGGTTGAACGCCCAGTCCTTCATCTTGTACTGTACGCCCTTTTCGCCGCAGCCGAGCTTTGCAAGTACGCCGAGCATCTTTTCGATAGCGTCCTTCTTGTTCGTAATGCCGTTCAGCTCGCCCGAATTCACCATCTCGCCGTCGCCCGTGTAGGCTTCCTTCGAGATGTCGCCGCCCTTGATAACCTCGATTATATCAATGCCGAACTTCTTCGCAAATTCATAGTCACGGGTATCGTGAGCAGGAACCGCCATTATAGCGCCCGTGCCGTATCCCATCATTACATAGTCGGAAATGTATATCGGAATTTCCTTGCCGGTAACGGGGTTTACGCCTGTAAGACCGTCTATCTTGACACCCGTCTTGTCCTTGACAAGCTGTGTTCTTTCGAATTCGCTCTTCTTGCTGCACTCCGCCTTGTAAGCGTCAAGGTCGGCAATGTTCTTTATGGAATCTCTATACTTTTCTATTATGGGATGCTCGGGAGCGATAACCATAAAGGTAACGCCGTAGAGCGTGTCGGGACGGGTCGTGTAGATGCGGAGCTTCTCGCCGTTTTCCTTGATGGAGAAGTTAACGAAAGCGCCTGTAGACTTGCCTATCCAGTTCTCCTGCTGGAGCTTTACGTTAGGCAGATAGTCAACCGTTTCAAGTCCCTGTAACAGCTTGTCGGCATATTCGGTGATACGCAGGTACCATACTTCCTTGGTCTTCTGCACTATCTCGCTGTGGCAGATGTCGCAGTGACCGCCCTGTGAGTCCTCGTTTGAAAGGACTACCTTACAGCTCGGGCAGTAGTTTACGAGCGTCTTATCCCTGAATACAAGGCCATGTTCGAACATCTTGAGGAATATCCACTGAGTCCACTTGTAATAACGCTCTTCGGTGGTGTCGATGACCCTTGACCAGTCGAACGAGAAGCCGACACGCTTGAGCTGGTTGGTAAATTTTACTATGTTGTTATCGGTGACCTTACGGGGATGAACGCCGGTCTTGATGGCGGTGTTCTCGGTGGGCAGACCGTAAGCGTCAAAGCCAATCGGGAACAGTACGTTGTAGCCCTGAAGCCTTCTCTTGCGGCTGACTACCTCAAGGCCCGAATAAGCCTTGATATGACCCACATGCATACCTGCGCCGGAGGGGTAGGGGAACTCTACGAGAGCGTAGAATTTCGGCTTGGTACTGCCGTTTTCAGCCTTGAATGTCTGATGCTCGTCCCAGTATTTCTGCCACTTACTTTCTATGGCAGAAAAGTCATATTTTTTCTCTTCCATTTTGCGAGTTGTCCTTTCATACGCCCGATATGGCGGTATAATTCAATTTCAACCTTTATTATAATACAAAAAAGGCTGTTCTGTCAAGTAAAGCGGTAACAGTAAATAAGTGTAAAATAAAGGTGAAATATGTAATTCACAGCGTGATGATTTATGATGAACCGGTTTTTACGTCTGAGAGGGCGTAAACCGTTATGCTATCGGGGGTGACGGCAGATCAACGCAAGAATATCCGAATGATGATTTTTGATGATTTTAGATTTTTTCGGCAGAGAGAGGGTTACATCGCAAAAACTTGAAAATTATGGAAGCATTGGGACGGATGGCTTCGGACGGATAATGCGGTTCGGCTTATCAGTGATAATATCAAATATAGATAATTGCGTTATATCTGATAGCGAATAGTTTAATTGGAAATGTCACGAAATGAGGGGGGAAGAAAGGAAAATCGCAGAGGGTGGGATAACGGAAATAAAAGGAAGTCGGAGAATGGTGTTGCACTTGCAATATAATTTGTACGAATAATTTTAAAACACGATATAGTTTTTGATATAATGAGTTGTGAATATCGGAGGTTGAACTGTAACTGACGGAGGGTGCGGAAAGGGAAGCGATTACTGTGTTTAAAGTGCTGTTTTCTTGACAAATGTACTTTGCTGTGTTATTATGATTATATAAATATTTGAAGTGGGAGGAAATGATAATTTATTATCATATGACGCAAATGAAAAGATGTAAGATATATTCTGCGTTGATGAGCGTATGTATTTTGCTGACATCCTGTAGTTCAGGCGGCGGAGGTTCATACGAAACTAAGTCAGAAGCTTCTTCAAATGCGGCTGTGACATCTGTTTCTTCGGTAACTGTCACAACTGCTCCGGTTACAACCGTGCCGGTAACAACGGCGCAGGTAACAACGGCACCCGAAACAACAAAATCCACCACAACAGTAAAACCCGAAACCGCTACACCTTCTGCTTCTGCTACGGCAGCCGCCGCAACAGAAAAGCCGAAATGGATCGAAAATAAAGCAGACGAAACGCTGTATGTAACGGTGGACTGCTATGAACGAACGGGTGCGTATATCGGTGCGCCTGCCGGCTCGATACTGAAGCGGGGCAGTAAGATAGCTGTCACAGCTACGACCGACACGGATTATTACAAATTGAAAAACGGCAGATATATCCACAAGGATTATACGAGTAAGACAAAGCCTGCGGAGACCGCTCAGCCTGCTTCAAACGTACCTGCCGCCGGCTCTTTTGAAGAAAAAGTGAACAAGGTAACGCTGAAGCCGGTCAGAACCAACACAAAAAAGCTGGACAATCTGGTTGACAAAATCCTTGCAAAAATAATCACCAAGGGTATGACCAACAGCCAGAAGCTGAAAGCGATATATGATTACATAATTGCAAACTCGTCTTATGAAATGAGAATAATTGATTATGATGAAATGATGACTTTCAGAGATAATGCCTACTTATCAGACGAAGATGCAATAACCGCATATTATGCCTATCTGATTCTGTCTGACGGATATGGCGTGTGCGACAATTATTCTTCCGCATTTACGGTGCTTGCGAGGGCTGTGGGATTTGACTGCTACAGCATAGGCGGAAATGTTGCATATTCCGGCGGAGGATATACCGGACATAAGTGGAACAATATCAAGGTCGGAAACACCTGGTATGAATTTGACACACAGATAGAGGACAAGTATAACGAGCTGAACGGATATACAAGCTATTTTTATTACGGCAAGATAAGAAACAGCAACCCGACATTATACATCTATCCCGAAAATCTTGACGAAGTTATCGGTTGGTACAAGGGCTTCAGATTTGCCGATCCGATGAAATGCGTTGCCGATATAGCAGTCGGTGATAAAAACCTCAAGCTCCGTTATGAGCAGAAAAAGTCAAATCTTGAAATCTGGGGAAACGCTGATTATACCGACGATTATATCAAGTATGAAAACAAGAAGCTGCCGACGCTTACCGTAAAGCTGAGCATAAACGAGGGTACAGCGCCGTATGACTATGAAGTAATCGTTTGTCACGAAAAGGACGGCACACAAACGTATCTTATGGATGAAACGAAATTTTCGGTAAAGGACAAGAGTGCGACATTCTCCCTTAAGCTGCCGGAATACGGGGAATATACCGTAGAATACAGGATGCGTGACAGTTCCTCAAGAGAGATATTCAAAATGGCATCGGTGTCTGCGTATGACAATTCTGCGCTTAAAGGCGAGCTTACGGTGAAGAAGGAAACAAGAAAAGACCGGCTCGACTACGGAAATACATATGTAAAGCTGAATTATACGGGCGGAGGAAAAGTAAATTGCTTTGACTGCATTGCCTATGGCGATGAAGAAACGGCTTATGGCGTATTCGGCAATGACGAGTGCTGGTTTAATCTGAAAAAGGGGAAGAAATATCTGATTGTAGCGAGCATTACCGATTCTAAGGGCAAGGTGCATGATTTCTCAAAGGAATTTACCTATAAATAAATAATAAAGCTGACCGGTGTCTGTAGGGCACCGGTCAGTCTGTTTGTAGAAAAAGTTTTTTGTTTAATGTGCTTCTGTTATATCATTCAGCTTTGATTATGATAACAGGCTACCGATAGTGTTATTTGTGGGATAGTGCGGATGTGAAACCGGCAGAGCGTTCATAAAGAGGCAAGTGATAAGTGTTCTTTTGCAAAGATTAGTGTAAACAACAAGGATTGGTGCAACGGGAGGAGCGAGCAAGGCAAGGATGCTTTAGCGTGTGTGCCCAAGGGCTTTAAGCACGGATGCTTACAAGTGGTCGCAAAAAGTCGGTATGCAAGGATGCATAAAGTCAGCCACACTTAGTCGCTGCAGGACGCAGCGACACTTATGGCTGACGAGGCAGTGACGCACCGACCGCAAACGACCACGATTGCAATGGACGCAAAGCCAACTAAGCACACACAGACCCTCACCCTACGAAAAGCGAGAGGGATAGTGCGGTTTTGGGAGGGTTGGTGTGGGCGAGGGGTGGTGTGGCAATCCCTCCGTCTTGACGGCAGAAAAGTTTGGCGAATAAAAAAGGCGGATATATTGCAAGCAAACGCAATGAAGCAACAGTTTGTGCCTTGCCGTCAAGCCACCTCCCTTTGACAAGGGAGGCAAGAACGTGGTGCGGGGCGAGGGGCGGTTGTGATTTTGCAATGGTTGTGGTGATGGCAGTATTAGGTGCAACGGGAGGAGCGAGCTCCTCCCCTACGAAAAGTGGGAGAGATAGTGCAAATACGAAGCCGTACAAGGACACACAGACGCTCACCCTACGGAAAGCGAGAAGGATAGTGCGGATACGAAAGCATATCAATGCATATAGAAGATTGCAGTACGGAATGTGAGAGGGATAGTGCGAATACGAAGCCGTACAAGCACACACAGACGCTCGCCCTACGAAAAGCGAGAGGGATAGTACAAATACGAAGCCATACAAGCACACAGACGCTCGCCCTACGAAAAGCGAGAGGGATAGTGCGGTTTTGGGAGGGTTGGTGTGGGCGAGGGGTGGTGTGGCAATCCCTCCGTCTTGACGGCAGAAAAGTTTGGCGAATAAAAAAGGCGGATATATTGCAAGCAAACGCAATGAAGCAACAGTTTGTGCCTTGCCGTCAAGCCACCTCCCTTTGACAAGGGAGGCAAGAACGTGGTGCGGGGCGAGGGGCGGTTGTGATTTTGCAATGGTTGTGGTGATGGCAGTATTAGGTGCAACGGGAGGAGCGAGCTCCTCCCCTACGAAAAGTGGGAGAGATAGTGCAAATACGAAGCCGTACAAGGACACACAGACGCTCACCCTACGGAAAGCGAGAAGGATAGTGCGGATGCGAAAGCATATCAATGCATATAGACGATTGCAGTACGAAAAGCGAGTGGGATAGTGCAAATACGAAGCCGTACAAGCACACACAGACGCTCACCCTACGAAAAGCGAGAGGGATAGTGCTTGGCGATATATTTCACCTGACCGGTGGGTGTAGGGCGCAGTTTTTTTGTATTTTGTGCCGCATTTATGACCGTTTGCGCCGTTATAACAACCGTTCGTGCCAAAAAGTTGAAATCGCAAAGCGAATGAGTTATGATATAATTATAAAATTATAAGGGGGAGAGGTATGCTCATCTGCGTTTACGATACCGCAAACGAGGCGGAGATACTGAAAGCGAAAATAACACAAATCGCAACGGCGGCATATCGAAGAATTGCCTACAGGGTATGTCAGAGGTATGAGAGCTTTGTGAATGAGTGTAAGACGGCTGACCTTATAATCGTGCTTGCCGACGGAGCGGACGGTATGGAGGGCGTTATTGCGGCGAAGAATGCCGACAGGGATACGCCTGTAATATGGCTGTCGGATGATGAGGGATTCGGGGCGCAGTCATACAGGCTTGGCTGTACCTATTTCCACAAGAAGCCGATACCGCTTGAAAAGCTGAAGGAGGCACTGCATAAGTGCAGATGCATGGCATAAGCACGGGTAAATCTACAGGAGGAAAAACATGAAGAAAAAATTTGTACGGCTCATAAGTGCGGTGCTGTCTGCGGCAATGACGCTGACGGCTGTACCGTTATCGGCATTTGCCGAGGGCGAGGCACATACGCATGACGGCGAGAGCAATGTCATCACGACACCGCTTGATTTCAGAGAAAAGACGGCGAACGAAAACGGTGTCGGCTGGAGCTGGGATTATGACACAAAGACGCTGACACTTGACGGAGTGAACATTCAGGCGACAACCGACAGTAAGAGCGTCGTAACAGTCCCCGACGGCACGGAGATAGTGCTGAACGGTAACAATACTATCGTACAGACCGATACCGGCGAAAGTGATACATACGTTCTCAGTGCCGTAAATACGGATACTACTAACTGTGACGGTACAATGACGATCAGCGGCGACGGTGTGCTGAATGCAGAGAACCGCTCTACAGACAGTATGGCACGCTCTCTCGGCGGAACGATAATCCTGAACGGCGGTACAGTAAACGCAACAGGTACTGTAAAGACAAATTCGCTTGAAATACATAATGACGGTGTGCTGAACGCAAATGCGACAACTGCATCTTTTGAGGGTGTGGCTGTCAATGTCAGCCGTGGCATTACTGTTGACGGCAACGGCAGTCTTACTGCAGTAGGTTGTGCTAATGAATCTACGTTAAACAGTGCAATATTGCTTACCAGTAATTTCGACAAAATTTCCGTCAGCGGAAACGGCAGTATTACTGTGCCTGAAGGCAATGCAGCAAGAGTCGGAATATACTACAGCGGAAACAACGGCGACGGAATGGATGCCGAAATAAGCGGCGGTAAGGTCACTGCTTACGGTGCTAAGTATGGCATTTACAAAGTAAACCTTATAATGAGCGGTACAGGCTCGGTTTACACTACGGGCGGTTCATACGCTATCGGTCAAACTTTGCCGGAAATAGACATGGATGAATTAATAGTAAGGGGTTCTGCCGATTTCAAGGCTGAGGAAAGTGCTGTGACAGGCGAGGTCAAGTATAACAGCGGCTATTATGAGATTGGCGGAGCGGACGCTAAGACGGTAGTTATAAAGCCTGATACTTCTCCCCGTATAATACTCGGAAAGCAGACAGGAATATTCAAGACGGAAGAGTATGAAATAATTGAAGGCGAGACTGATACCAAGCTCAAGGGTACGGTTTACTTTGATATTACTCTGAAGAATATGAGCGATGAAGAGTTTGCAGACGCAAGAGGCTATTTCGGCGGCGATGAACTCGATTTATCAGCAAGCATAATCAAGACCGATTACGGCTGGGTGTGCATGGTCTGCGATACCGAGTTTTCGCTTACATACGACACTGATAATACTCTTACAATAAAGTGCGGAGATATTGTATCCAATACCGTTCAGGTAAAGTCGAATGCAAACCGTTTCAACAAGGTTACACAGGGTGACAACACAAACAGAACGGTTTTCTATACAAACACTTCGCAGGAAGAGAAGGACAATTACAAGCTTGTAAGCACCTATACGGTTGACAGTGAAAGCATAAGCTATAACTGGTACAGTACGAACAGTGCATACAGTGCAGATGAGCTCGGTGCGGCAGTATCCGGAAGCAACGGCGAATTCAAGCTTGCGGATAATATTCCTGCCGGAAATTATGTTCTGTATTGTGATATAACCTATTCAGACGGTGACAGCACAGAAACTGTTACAGAAAAATTTACATTTACATATAAAGAATGTGCACATGAAAACGGTTATTCCGACGGTAAATGCACAAACTGCGGAGCGTTATGTGATCACAGCGATATTGATATTGACACGGGTAAGTGTAACGAGTGTGCGCATCAGCTTGTTGCTACAATCAGCACAGACGGCAGTGCGCCGATAGGCTATGACACGCTCGCAGACTGCCTTGACAGCATTACTGCCGATACCGGAAACTATGTTAAGATCTATCAGGATATCGGCGATGCATCGGCAACTGCAGCTTTAGATACTATAGATGTAAATCACAATGTTATGATCGACCTTAACGGTCACAAGCTGAACAATATCAAGCTTGGGGTCAACAAAGACGTCACACTTACATTAACCGGCACAGCGGGCAGTTATGTTAAGCAGGTGTATGTTCGCAAAGGCGGATCATTCATAATTGACAGCGCTGCAAATGTAGAATTTGATACAATTTTTGTTGAGGCAGGTGCAGGGCTTGCTGTAAACGATGGTGCAAAAGTAACTACAGCGTCTTTGATTGTGAAGGCATCCGTGAATGATGACGGAACTACAACGACATCTGTAAAGCTTGCTACGGGAATGAAGATAGGTGGGCTGACATATTGGCGCCAAGACGGTTCCGGATTACTGAAATTAGGCAATCTTCTTGATGTTACCCGGCAGACACTGCAATATGACGAAAGCGGCGAGTATATTGACCTTTATAAAGAATTTGTAAGTCAGAGTTTACCCTATGCGCTTACTGTTGTAGAGCATACTGACGCTGACCACAAATACAGCACTGGAACAGGCAAGTGCGAGAAGTGCGGAAAGCCCTGCGAGCATGGCGGTGATATAAACACGGACACCGGCATCTGCTCAATCTGCGGTGCGGTTGTGTCTGTCGCAATCTATATAAGTGCAGACGGAAACTTATCATCTTATTTAGATGCCGATGAGCTTCACTCTTTACTGAATGAATACAACGGAAGCGGCACGATAAAGCTGTTTAAGGATTATTCTAAACCAAGCGCTCAGTATGACTTATACGGAGAGCTTACAATTGACGTAAACGGATGCCAATTTAATATCCGGAGTATTACTCCTTGCAAAAACGGAAAGCTTACGATCAAAAACAGCGGCAATCCGATTATGCTCGGTTGTAATGTATATCCGACAAGCGACGCTTCATACGCCGGCGGTACGCTTATAATAGACGGCGATGTAGTTTTAGACACTTCGATCTATGTATATGATTCGAGTACGGTTATACTGAAAGACGGTGCATATACTGCCGGACTTTACGCAAGGGACAGCAAGACATTATATGATATGCTCGGCGAGGGTAAGGCTTTCTTCAAGACTGACGGAACTCTTTTCAACGCAAGCATTAAGGAAATATCAAGCAGTGAAACGCTGACAGTCAAAGACCACAGCCATACCTATGTTGACGGCAAGTGCGACTGCGGATATGTTTGCCCTCACAGCGATGTTGACAGCAAAACGGGCAAGTGTAACGAGTGTGAATATCAGTATGCGGCTGTTATCGTAAAGGACGGGGCTGTAGCTTCTGTTTATAAGGAAACTGAGATGGAAGCGGCTTTTGAAACGGCTGACAGAGAAGCAAACACCGGCTGTACATTAAGAGTATACAAGAATTATACAGGCAGCTATACAACACTCAGCGGTAAGTTCACGCTGTGGATCGCTGAGAAAGCCAATGTAGGTACGTTAACTGTTTCGGGAGATATAACCGTTACGGGATCGGAAAAAAATAATATTTTTTATGGCGATTTCAATGTAGCGGACGGCGGTAAGCTGACATTTGACGAAAACTGCGGCGCTATGGGAACTGTGTCGGTAGGTGCAGGTACATTTGACTGCTATTGTTCAATCGGCATAACACTCAATATAAACGATGCAAGCAGTGACGTAATTCTTCACGGCGGATCTTTCAGAAAAATATGCTATAACGGCGGCGGGGACAGAGCAAACGCAGAAATACTGACTTTGTTGGCTGAGAACCGTATGTTTATGAAGTATCCCAATGCTGAGCCGATAGACGGCTCAAAAACACTGTTGAAAGACGGTCTTGCAACTGTTTTTGTAGCATCACATGAAGATCACAGTTACGACAGCACAACGGGCAAGTGTACGATTTGCGGTAAGCGGTGCGGTCATACGGATGTTGACAGCAAAACAGGTGTATGCTCTGTCTGCGAGTATCAGCTTACTGCGGGCATTTCGGGCGTGGGAACAGCGAAGTATTTTGATAATATAGACGACGCTTTTACTGCGGCATTATCGGCGGAAAACAACGGTTGTACGCTGACATTGTATAAGGACTGCACGCTTTCGAAGGACGTAACAATCGACAATACAAAGGTTACTGTCGATGTGAACGGATATTCGCTTGGAGGAGATAAAAATATCGTTGTAAATAGCGTTGGTATTCTGTGCCTTAAGGACAGCAGGAAAAGCACCAACAGCGGATGCATAAACGCACCTTTAAATGTAAACGGCGGTACGCTTATAAACGGTACTGCGGACGGCAGCAGTTCAGCCGTTTCCTTGTACGACGTACTCGCAAGTGCGGCTAAATGTGTGAAGATCTACGGTGGTAGCTGTAAAAAATTAACGGTTAATTACGGCACAGGCGGTATAGATTTATACGGCGGAAGCTACGAGTTAATTTACACCACAACCAATATAAACTACAGCGCACCCGTAAACGATCTGCTTGCAAAGGGCTATGCGTATGCGACCTTAAACAGTGTCACACATCTCCCCGAAAGTATAGTTGACGGCAGTGCGACAAATCTGAATCCCGGTCTTGAAAATGTCATGGTTGTAAAGCATACTCATACATACAACGAAACAGAGACAAAGTGTGCGTGCGGTGCTGTGCTTTATGCAAAGGTGACATCAGCCGACAGCACTACTAACGAATATTTTGACAGCATTGAAGAAGGCTTATTATATGCCGATAAGGCTGAAAACAAGGGCTGTGTTTTCACTCTTGTAACAAGCGGTAAGCTTGAGGACTATGTTACATTGTCAAACGGTCAGTTTACGATTGCCGCTAATAATTACGGTACTATTGATAAAAATTCCGGCGGGCGAATAAATATTGACGGTGCAGATGTTATTGCCGAAGGTCATCTGTTAATCAATTGCGAGATATATGTGAACAGCGGCTCTCTTACGCTGCCTGAAGGTTCAGGTACCCGATTTGGTATTATTATTATATCAGGCGGTACTGTAAACATCAGCGAAGGCGTAAATGCCGACAATAATGCCGGTGCTGATAAATTGTTTATAGCCAATACCGCAACCGATGCAAAGGTGACTATAGGCGGCGGTACTTACAGCCATATCGCTTTCGAACCGTTTAAGCTGAAGGACGTGCTTGTAAGCGGTGTGCGTGTTATAAGGTATGATAACCCGTCAGATCCGACTGCGGAGAAAACAGCAACGGCTTTATTATACAGTGATATAGCCGAAGAAAGCTATTTAGCACCCGGTGACGGAAGGTATTATCTGGTTACAAAGTGCGAGCATAAGAATGAGGACGGCAGTTATGCCTTTAATGACAGCGGTATATGCAAATACTGTAACTCTGAGTTTGCCGCAAGCGTAAGCTATACAGACGGCGGCGAAAAGACAGAACTGTTCGGTGATATTTATGACGCTTTTGACAAGGCTAATGAGATAGGTACGGCTACTATAACGCTGTATAAGGATATTACAGACAGCGAAAGTAAACGGGACGTTACCGTTACGGGCAATGTAACGCTTGAACTGAACGGTAAAACACTGGGTGGTCGTTATGGCATAGCGCGTATATCGGTATCTGACGGTGGCACGCTTACTGTAAACGGCGATGGCGATATGGATACACCTATTTACGTTAATGAAAACTCAAAATTAGTCATTAACGGCGGTGGATACTTCAATTCTGTGTCAGTTAAAAAAGGAGGCAACGCAGAAATAGGCGGCGGCACTATACGAGGTCTGTCCGTTCGCGGTAACGTAAAACTCAGCGGCGGTAAATTCAACGACATCGAGATATTTAACGGCAATCTTGAATCTGTTCTGGCTGACGGTTATGCTTATAAAGTGGACGGCGGTGCATGGCTTTCAATTGCAGAACGTGCAGAGAGCGTTTATAGCAGTTTGAATAACAACGATAAACCGTTGAGTGTAGAAGAAGCGCCGATAAAGAGTGCAAGTATTTCGTGGGCAGACGAAGAAGCGCCTGTTATATACCGTAACGGAGATAAATATTTAAACGTCAATGTTACATACACATTGGCGGACGGTTCAAGTGGTGTAACCTATTCGGACTATGTAAACGGCAATAATCGCAGTAAAGATTCTAAATTGTACACTAATATAATGGCACACTGTCAGGAAATCGGTAAGCATGCGGCGAAAGACGGTGAGGTTGAATATTACACTGTACTTAAGTGTGACGGATACGAATATAAGTCGAATGTGCTTAAGTTTACACTTGCGACCTGCTCGCACCCGGAGGATAGCTTTAATTACGAAAACAACGGTTGGGTAATCTGCGGTATATGTGCAGCATCGATAGAAGCCGAGGTAGTAGATGCTGACGGCAAGTCGTTAGGCTATGCGGATATATACGGTGCCATAAAGCTGGCGCAGGAGAACGAAGGCAGCACTGTAAAGCTGATGTCGGAAAGAGTATCTGCGTCCATTACCGTGACGGGCGGTAAGTTTACTGTTGACTTTAACGGTAAAGAGGCATATTATCAGTTCGCTGTCAACGGCGGTGACGTGACTTTCACTTCTTCGGCAGTACAGGACGTGAGCAATCAAAATCTGCAAAGCGGAATCACAGTTAACGAAACTGACGCTAAGGTTACAATTGACGGTAAAATCAAGCTGGGAAGAGTAAGAATAATCAGCGGTGCGCTTGCAGTAAACAGTGCCGAGAGTTATATTAAAGAACTGTCAATATATGGCGGAAAGACTGTTGTAAACGGTGCAAGAATCGGTGCACTGAATACTTTCGGCGGAGACACGGTCATCAATTATGTTACAGCCGATTCTTTAAGCGTGAATATCAACGGGTCCGGTAGCCTCTCTATCGTAACCGGCGAGTTCGGCAGCACCACTTGCAAAACAGACAGCGGTTATACTTTAGGTATGGCAATTGCGAGTGGAAGCGTAGTTTTCGGCAATAATATAAATGGCTTTACTATTTACACATACGATGCTATTCAGACCATGACCAAAACCGATAGAATTTTTGTTGAAAAGTGCGTTCATAAGGACGGAAGCGGCAGTTATGTGCTTGACGGTAATCCCTGTCCTTACTGCAAAGAGGAAATCGTTGCAACTGTAAGCTATACGGCAAACGGAAGCGAAGAGACGGATCTGTTCAGCGATATTTATGACGCTTTTGACAAGGCTAATGAGATAGGTACGGCTACTGTAACGCTGCAGAAGGATATTACGGACAGCGAACTTACACGGGGCGTTACCGTTACAGGCGATATTACACTTATTTCAAAAGCCAATAACAAGTTGAATAATACAGTAAATGTCGCCGATGGCGGTAAGCTGACGATTAGAGGCGACGGCATTGTTTCGGGCGTAACTGCCGAGGCAGGCTCAACGGTAACTGTCGAAGAAAATGTAGAGATTACGAATCTCACCGTATCCGGCGGAGATGTTCAGCTCAGCGGCGGACGATATACAAGCATTACGGTAAACGGCGGTAAGATAGTGGATCTGCTTGCAAGCGGATACGCATATAAGTTTTTACTGACCGGACTCTGGCTTAATATCGAACAGCGTGAACAGCAGGTTGCAGAGTATGTGACAGTAACCAAGGCACCGATCTTAAGTGCGGAACTGACTGCCAATAAGACAAAGGCATACCGTTACGGGGAAAACAACGTTAGGTTCTCGGCGACTGCCAATATGGCGAGCGGCTTTGAAGTGAACTACAACAACTCATTAACGTTCAAGCTGTATATCGGAGGCAATTTAGAAGACGAATATACCGAGCGAAGTGATAATTATCGGAATACATCTGTTGATGAGTGCGAAATATGGGACTATGTCGGCAAGGACGGCAAGATAAAGGTATACACCGTAGTAAAATATAACGGCTATGAGGTGCGCACAAACGAGGTCGAGATTGAAACTGTTACCTGCAAAAACTCTGCAGAAAAGGTTATAAATACCGGTAACGGCAAGTACATGTGCAGTGAGTGCGGAAACTATGTATACTTTGAAATTGCAAAAACGAACGGTGACGTAGAGTACACCTACAACATAAAGAACGCACTGGAAAGAACACAGCAGGATACTAACTATAAAGGATGCGTTATAAAGGCTGTTTGCGCTACTAATGAGGTCTTCTCGTTTGCAGATGTAAATGGCGCTGACTTCACGTTTGACTTAAACGGTTGCTCTATTCTAATTTCTTCGGATATGACGATAACCGACAGTACGGTAGTATTTAAGGATTCCCAAAACGGCGGTGGACTCAGCTATGTCGGAGGAGCAAGCGGAAATATAAGTATTGCGTTCAAGAACAGCAACGTAACTGTTGAGAGCGGCGTTTATGATTTGATATTCAATATAGGCGAGGGCTGTACGGTTAATTTAAACGGCGGCGAATTCCACCATATTGAGGTACATGACGGCAACAAGACACTGTACGATCTGCTCGGCGAGAACAAGGCGTTTACGACAAGCGACGGAAAGCTGTTTGACGCAAGCAATGTTTCGGAAAGCGATAATTTACTTACGGTAATCGACCACAGCAAGCATGTGTATGACGAAATAGGAAGGTGCGGCTGCGGTTATCAGTGCCCGCATGATGACGTTGATACCAAAGCAGGCGTGTGCAGAGAGTGTAACACAAAGATATACGCTGCAATCACTGTAAAGAGTGAGACCGGAACAACGGTAAAATACTTTACAAAACTTACGGAAGCGTTTGAGTTTGCGGCAAAGAACGAAAACAATGGCTGTACGCTGAAAATGCTCAGAGATTTCTTCGATAGAAATACTGACATTAACGTAAACGGCGGAGTACTTACTGTCGATATGAACGGCTTTGGTGTCAATATCCATAGCTTTAACGGATCCGGAACCAAAATCACTATACGCAGTGACAGTAAGTGTACTTTTGGGGTTGAAAATGGATTTAGCATGGACGGCGGCACTGTTACTTTCTCGGGAGAGGTCAGCGTAGTTTGCCAGAATGTGAAATTAAATGCCACATACTTCTCCTCCTATGTTGAAATGCTGGATATTGACACGCTGATTTTAGAAGACGGTGTTCCGCTTAAACAGTTGGCAAGAATCACGAATGCTAATATCGCTAATATAAACTGCACAAGTGAAATTTATCTTTATCAAATTTTAGCGAGCGGCAGCCGTGTCGATTCTCAGCTGTACAGCGATCTGAAAGCAAACGTTTCGTCAAACTTCGATAACGTAAGAATAATAAGATGCGACCACCCGGACGGTGTGGGCAGAGATAACCGTTGCATATACTGCAATTCATTGATCGCTGCAAGCGTAAGCTATACCGAGAACGGAGCGGAAAAGACAGAATATTTTGTTAAGGAAGATCTGGGAAAGGCGTTTGCCAAGGCAAACAGCGTTGCAAGTGCAACAATAACAATGCTGGGATCTTGCACTTATGATACAGACTACCTCAATGTTACAGGTGATGTTACACTTATTGCAAATGGCGATAACGCCATCTTGTATAATACAGTAAAGGTCGCCGATGGCGGTAAGCTGACACTTAGAGGCAACGCCAATATTTTCGCTGTAATTGCCGATCCGGGCTCCAGGTTGACTGCCGAAGAAGCCACAAGAATCGCATATCTCACCGTAAACGGCGGAGATGTTAAGCTCAGCGGCGGACAATATGATAACATTACGGTAAAAGATGGCAAGATAACAGATATTCTGGCTGACGGCTATGCGTATAAGAAAACAGAGGGCGGTGCATGGCTGACGCTTAAAGAACGTGAGGTGTCGGAAGTAAGCGGTGTTACCGTTACTAAGGCGCCGATAGTAAAAGCAACGCTTAGCACAGAAATAAACAAGCTGTATCGCAACAGCAACGCAAACCCCACGCTGAAGTTCAACCTTGCTCTTGCTCACGGCTCGAACCTGAACGACTCGTATGTAAGTAAGAGATACGGTATAAACTCCTATGTAAGCGGAGATATAATTTATAGCAGCTTAAGCGCACTTGTAAAGGACGCTAAATTGTCGGCAGACGAAATAATTGATAAGGCAGGCGACAGCGATGTTGCTGAGATATACTACGTAGTTACTACCGGTGACGGCTATGAAATAAAGTCGAACACTGTAAGCATAGACCTTGTTGACTGTGATCATTCTCAGGTGGTCGATCCTACAGCGGACAAGGAAACCGCAGGTAATATTACTACGCCGACATATTGCGAGATATGCGAGAGCAAGTTCAATGCAAAGATAACAAAGGGCGACGATGTCAGATATTATAACGATCTTGACGAGGCTGCGAAAGACGCTCAGAAGAGCGAAAACGAGGGCTGTACCTTATATCCGCTTTATAACAAGAACGGATACGGCGGTCAGTTAGTCATAACCGAAGGTAACTTCACGCTCAAGTACGCAGTTCGTACAGCGTTCTCACGTCCGATCATCATAAACGGCAAGGCAAAGCTGACGGTTACGGGACGTTGTGCGGTGACAGCGTTTGAGAATCAAGACGCATTCATAGTGAGGGGCGGTGATGTCACATTTGACGGGCTTGCAACAGGCAGCAATGTGACCATAAACGGCGGAAATGTTACAATGGCCGCAAACAATATAAATTGCCTTACTATACACGGCGGTAATGTATCCATTTCGTCAGGTGGGTTTGCCGAAATCGTAACTACGGTCAGTGATAAGGTGATAGCCGATTATATTGATCACGGCTTCTGGGTACAGGACAGAGGAACAAAAGAGTGGATAGATATATACAGTCTTAATAAGGCAACGGCATCATCGACAAACGGACTTACGGTACGGTTGTGTCCGATGCAGATAATCAAGCCGATTGATACTGTATATTACACCAACGGTTATTATCCCGACGGTATACCGTCACTTCAAATAAATGCAGTGCCGTGGTATTCAGGCGAGGTCAACGCAGATGTTGCTTATCAGTGGATCGCCATTGATGAAAACGGCAACGAAACAGAGATAGAGGGCGCTACGGACAGAAAGCTGTCGCTCGAAAATCTCACAACGGGCAGGTACTACTGCCGTCTTACCTACAGCAATGCTACAACGGCGGGAGTTTCGATGAAGTCGGACGTTGTAACGGCTACGATAACCGAATGTGAGCATTCCGGAGGAGAGGCTACCTGCACCAAAAAGGCAAAGTGTGAAATATGCGGTGCGGAGTATGGCGAACCTCTCGGTCACGACTATGTTGTAATCAAAGTAGTTGAGCCTGACTATCGCAACGAAGGCTACAGCGTATTTGAATGCACAAGATGTAAGGATTCATATATCGGAAACCGTGTTCCCGTAAAGCCTATTCCCGATGTGGAAGAAATAGCGGTTGAAAAGACGACATACAATGAAGTCGATATAAGCTGGAAGAATATAAGCGGTGTTGACGGATATTATGTCGAATGCTATGTCGGCAATCAGTGGAAGCAGATCGGCTTCAGCACGGACGGCGACAGAGTAGCGGCAAAGCTGAGCGGTCTTTCTGCAGGCCTTAAATATAAGGTAAGGATAGCGGCTTATGCAGGAAGCTTCACCGGCAAGTTCAGATATTTCTATATCGATACCATTCCTTCTCCCGTATGGAATATAAATACGGTGAAGGCTACCGATGAAACGGTAAGAATAAGCTGGAACAGAAACACCAGAGCGGACGGCTACAAGGTAGAGTGGTACATTGATAATCAGTGGTCTGCAAAGACTGTTACCGGCAGCAATAATATAGCGGCGGTTATAGACGGACTTTGTGCGGGAACACGATATAAAGTAAGGGTAAGCGCATATAAGGGCGACCTTTACAGCCCGTATACATACGGCTATATCGATACGCTCCCGTCAAAAGTTACGGGTATTACGCAGGCAGTAACATCTTCTTCGTTTACGCTTACATGGGATAAGAACGAAAGTGCAGACGGTTATACTGTTCAGTACTATGCAGACGGTAAGTGGAATGAAAAGACGCTGACCGGCAATAACAAAACTACCGTTACAATAGGCTCGCTTAAGGGCTACAAAACCTACAAGGTCAGAATAAAGGCTTATAAGGGTGAGCTTAAGAGTGCATTTGACGACATCTATATCACTACCGCTCCGACAAAGGTCAGCGGTCTTAAGGTAAAGAGCGCAGTTGACTCAAAGGCGGTTGTTATATGGAATGCGGATGCAACCGCTGACGGATATAATGTAGGATATTATATTGGCGGTAGGTGGCTCGAAAAGACCATAACCGATAATAAGACAGCAATGGCTGTGCTTGGCGGACTTACACCTTACAGCACATATAAAGTAAGGGTAAGAGCGTATAAGGGCAATCTGTACGGTGATTACAGCTATACTACGGTTACTGCAGTGCTTTCACCGGTAACCGATATCAAGGTTGTATCGGCAAAAAGCAACTCGATAACCGTTAAGTGGGGTAAAAACGCCAGTGCAGACGGATATAAGGTTGAAATTTACAAAGGCGGCAAGTGGGTCAAAAAGACGTTAAAGGGCAGTACGAATGCTACTGTCACTATTGACGGACTTAAAGCCGGAAGCGTGTATAAGGTAAGGATTGCGTCTTATAAGGGTGCAAATACAAGCACTTATACTTATGCGAATGTGAATACAGCTAAATAAGCTGACAGCAAAAAAAGAGAACACCGGGCGACCGGTGTTCTTTTTTGTGCATCAGATGCGTTTTTACTATAAGAACAAACTGAGCCGTAAGCAAGAGTGCTTACGGCTCGATTTGTACAATTATAACGTTAATATCCGCCGGTAACGTGACCTTAGCCGAACTGAAACAGCCGGAACGGCGAATTTGGTGCGGCTCACAGCCGCAGCTTACTTGAAGTATCTGTTCAGCAGACCCTCGAAAGCCTTGCCGTGTCTTGCTTCGTCCTTAGCCATCTCGTGAACTGTGTCGTGGATAGCGTCAAGATTTAACTGCTTTGCTCTCTTTGCGAGGTCAAGCTTGCCCTGTGTAGCGCCGTGCTCTGCGGCAACTCTCTTTTCGAGGTTTTCCTTAGTCGATGCGCTTACAACATCGCCTAAAAGCTCTGCGAACTTTGCAGCGTGTTCAGCCTCTTCCCAAGCTGCCTTTTCGTAGTAAAGGCCTACCTCGGGGTAACCTTCTCTGTGAGCGGCTCTTGCCATAGCGAGATACATACCTACCTCTGTGCATTCGCCCTCAAAGTTTGCCTTTAAGCCTGCAAGAATCTCTTCATCCTCAACTGCCTTTGCAACGCCTACCTTGTGCTCGTCTGCAAATACAAGCTTATCGTTTTCCTTAAGCTCTGTGAACTTGCTGCCGGGAACCTTGCACTGGGGGCAGAACTCGGGAGGTGTATCTCCCTCATGAACGTAACCGCATACTGGACATACCCACTTTTTCATAGTAAATTACCAATCCTTTCATAGTGATAAAATCTTTATTTTCTTATTGTTGTTAGCGAAATCAGTAACGTTTACTGATTTGTTGCTTTTATTATAACCGATACTTCGGCGTTTGTCAAGAGGTTTTTGAAAATTTTTTTGTAAAAATTAGGTTAGTTAGGGCTTACTTTGGGCGGCTTGGGAGGAGAATTACCGTTTTCAGCCGATTAAATGCCTTTGGTGCCTTTTCGTTGCAATTGCCGAGAAAAACGATTATAATTAATATGTGAGAATATGGTTATAATTCCGGCTAAGAGAAAAGGAGAGCTTATGAGAAAAACAAGCGAAAAGATATTACGGACACTGCTTGCGGTATCGGTACTTGCAACGGCTGTGCTAACGAGCGGTTGTCTTGACGATGAGGAGGAGATTTCCGACAGCACGGCAAGCGACAACAGGCAGACGAGTGACGGCGGTAATTCGGAAAGCAGTGAAGGCAGTGATAATAAATATGACGGAAGTGTTACGGGCAGTCGTGCGTCAAAGCTGACGTTCAGCGGTTCGGACGGGATAAGCATTGCAAGAAAACAGCGTGAAGCCGAAAAGCCTATGGGCGAGGACGGCACACAGACGGTATTCGTTTATATGTGCGGAAGCGACCTTGAAAGTGAGAACGGGCTTGCGAGCGGCGACATTGAGGAAATGATCGCAGGGTCAAAAAGCGAGAACGTGAAGTTCGTCATTCAGACGGGCGGTGCCGGAGCGTGGGCTGATACATACGGCATCTCTGCCGAAAAGACACAGCGTTATGTTGTAACGGGCGGAGAAATAAGCCTTATCGAAGAAAAAGAGCCTGTCAATATGGGCAAGGAGGATGTGCTTGTCGATTTTTTAAGCTGGGGTATAGAAAACTATGCGGCGGCTAAAATGGGGCTTATCTTCTGGAATCACGGCGGAGGAAGTATAAGCGGCGTGTGCTTCGATGAGCTTAACGAGAACGATTCGCTGTCGCTTGAGGAGATAGACACTGCGCTTACATCTGTATATGATAAGATGACGGATAAGTTTGCGTTTATCGGCTTTGACGCTTGCCTTATGGCGACGGTCGAAACGGCGAATATGCTTGTTCCGCACGCAGACTATATGTTTGCATCGGAAGAAACGGAGCCGGGATACGGCTGGGATTATACCGAGATAGCAGGCTTTATGGAAAGTAATCCGACAGCGGATACAGCAGAACTTGGAAAGACGGTTGCTGACAGCTTTATGGCATCGTGCGAGGCTATCGGCGCAGGCGGTGAGGCTACACTTTCGATAACGGATCTCAGCCGAATAGACGAACTTGTAAAGGCGGTGAATGACGCCGCCGAGGAAATGAACGATATTTCTTCCGACCCTGCACTGCTTGCAAATGCGGTAAGAAGCATCTATACCGTAAGAGCATACGGCAGTAACAACGATACAGAGGGATATACCAATATGGTGGATCTCGGCTCTATGATAGCGGCTACGGTATCGGGCGACAAGGCGGACAAGGTTATGTCGGCGCTTGAAAAGGCGGTAGTGTATAACATCTACGGCGAGGACAAGGACGGCTCAACGGGACTTTCGACCTACTATCCGTTCGGCGTTTCAGGCTCTACCGAACTTGCCACATTCGGCAAGGTGTGCGTAAGTCCGTACTATATGACGTTTGTTGACAGAATCGCATACGGCGCACAAAACGGCAGTACGGACGGGTACAGCGGTGAAAAAACATGGCTTGCGGACGGTGCGGTGTACTGGAGCGACGGGGATTATTCCGACTACGAGAGCAACTGGGAGCATTACAACAATAAAACCGACAACATGGGCTTCTGCGGTGATAAGAGCAGTGTGCAGATAGATGTCGGCCCTGTGCTTGACGATGAGGGAACGTTCTACTTCAATGTTACGGACGATACTATAAACAACCTTGCGAGCGTAAACTGCTCGGTTTACCGTGTTGACGAGGAAACGGGTGAGCTTATCGAATTCGGTGTTGACCAGAGTACAAAGGTTGATTTCTCATCGGGACTGGTCGAGGATAATTTCAGCGGTCAGTGGTATATGATCGAGAATAATCTTATCCCTATGTTCATAGTGGAGAAGAACGGAAACAGCTCGGTTTACACATCACCTATAAAGCTCAACGGCAAGGAAACAAATCTGCGTATAGCTATGACGCAGGACGGCAATGCGTATGACATAACGGCGCTTGGAACATGGGACGGCGTAAACGAAAACGGCGAGTCGGCAAGGAGTGTTGTTCCGCTTAAAGAGGGAGATGTCATAGTGCCGATATTCAATACTTACGACAGCGAGGGTAACTTTGCAGGCAAGGCGGAGGGCGATGAATGCACCTACAGCGGCGACAATATGATAGAGTTTGTCAATCTGCCTGCAGGCGACTACAGATACAGTTTTGTTATAAACGATATTTACGGAAATGTGTGCTATACCGGCTTCACGGTGTTTACGACCGACGATGACGGGAATGTGTTCTTTACGCCGGAGGAATAAGCAGGACGGCAAGCCGTATCAAGCGGACGCTTCTCTTTTATGGTAAAATAAATTCAGTCTGAAAGGCGGAAGAAAGCTGTAAGGGGGAAAACAGATGAGTGAGATAAACGAATGGTATATGAATATTCAGAATATTGTTGACGACATAGACAGGTGTATAAAAAGCGGCGAGGACGAAAGGCTGACGCTCGGCAGGCTGTCGCAGACGCTTGGCTACTCAGAATACTATGTTTCAAGGAAATTCAGCGAAATATCGGGAATGAAGCTCAGGGATTATATGAGATACCGCAGGCTTGCTTTTGCGCTGAGGGAACTGAGAGATGCCGACAAGGGCATACTTGATATTGCGCTTGACTACGGCTTTACATCTCACGAGGCGTTCACAAGGGCATTCAAAGCGGCATACGGAATTACTCCGAGTGCTTACCGTTCACACCCTGTACCTGTAATTCTCCGCACGGCTATAAGACCTTTCGACTGCTATCTTTTAGGTATAGGAGGAACAGGTATGGCACAGACAAACAGTGATATTAAGGCGTATTTCGTAACTATCCCGGCTCATAAATTCCTGCATATCAGAAACTACGAGAGTATAGGGTATTACGACTTCTGGGAAAAGCAGAGTCACATTCCCGGACAGGACTGCGAAACGATATGCGGACTGCTTGACAGCATCAAGGGCAAGCTCGACGATATGGGCGGTGATGAGGCGAACAGCGGAAGCGGTCAGGTGATGGCGTACATAAACGAGCCTGAGGGAAGAATATGCAGCTGGGGCATTCCGCTGGCTGAGGCTTACGGTGTAAGGCTTCCTGCCGACTACAGCGGAGAGATACCAAGGCAGATGCAGATCATGGACGTGCCTGAGGGCGAGTATATCGTATTTGAACACGGCCCGTTTGACTTTCAGACTGAAAACAGTACGGTTGAAGCAAAGATAGAACGGGCTATGAAGGACTTTGACTATGAAAAGTCGGGCTATGAGCTTGACAAAACGCAGGGCAGGGTGTTCTACTTCTATCACGACTGCAAGAGATACTGGAAGTATATAAGGCCTGTGAGGAAAACCGGATAAACGCAGAACCGCCTTTTAATCGGGGCGGTTCTTCGGATTATGCAGGGCGATGCACTTGACACCGGCTTGATTTTGTGTTATATTATAGATACAAAAAGAGGGAAACGACAGACGGTCGCTCCCTAAGTTGGTAAAAAATAACCGCCTTCAGTTTGCGACATAGGGGCGGTTATTTCTTTTTATTAAAAGAAATGATTGTGAATATCATAACTGTGAAAGCAGTAAGAAATATTCCTATCTGTGTTAAATCACTTAGCGTTATGTACACAGCTTCACCTCCTTTCAAAGTGCAACGCACTTTCGGGAGATGAATTGACCGCCTGACGTCCAAGGTTTCCCTCGTGAATATTTTAGCATAGAATGGCGGAAAAAGCAACTTGTTTGAACTTGACAACAGCTGATAATATGGTATAATGTAAATATAAAAAGAGGGAAACGACAGACGGTCGCTCCCAATGGTAGTTAAAGAATAACCGCCTCAGTTTGGTAGCGAGGGCGGTTATTTCTTTTTATTAAAAGAAATGATTGTGAATATCATAACTGTGAAAGCAGTAAGAAATATTCCTATCTGTGTTAAATCACTTAGCGTTATGTACACAGCTTCACCTCCTTTCAAAGTGCAACGCACTTTCGGGAGATGAATTGACCGCCTGACGTCCAAGGTTTCCCTCGTGAATATTTTAGCATA
>OGNP01000415.1_pt1 | contig 28477 bp, 26 predicted proteins | sample 1573531 | NCBI WGS metagenome assembly OGNP01 (sample SAMEA2581984, study PRJEB24529) | metagenome | biome: Human gut stool | place: China | collected 2011 | reverse complement strand
ACAATTGTCAATGGAGCTTCTGAATGTGTATTTGAAATATCAGATTATGTATAGACAGACAAATTTCTGTTTATAAAACTGATAAAGGAAAGCAGGTGCGTTTTTATGGATAAGATTACAACAATCAAACAAAGTGCTAAGAGTCATAATATTGCTGTAACGCTTTTGTGTGATACTAATCATTATCTTACATCAGACTATTCGGAAGTGGTATATGTGGGTGCCGGAGCTGATGCGGTTGATTTTAAGTTAATAAGCCTTTGTAAGATGGGTGATCTGGTAGTTACGCAGGACTACGGTGTAGCTGCCATGGCATTAAGTAAGGGCGCATATGCCATTCATCAGTCCGGGAAATGGTATACAAATGAAAATATTGATCTTATGTTAATGGAGAGACATATAAGTAAGAAGGCAAGGCGGTCAAGCAGTAAAAACCACATGAAAGGTCCAAGAAAAAGAAGTGATAAGGATGATTTAAACTTTGAAGCCTCTTTTGAGAGACTAGTGGAAAAGCATCAACACTCGGATACCAGCCGGATGTCTGGAAGAGCTGGAGTTAAATAAAAATTAGGAGACAGATATATGAATTTTGAATTAGCATGCTTGGAGGATTTTAATGAGATAGAAAATCTCTATTGGGATTTAATAGATAAAAGCAAAGAAGAACCTTCTTTTCCTGACTGGGAAAAGGGTGTACATCCTTCAGCAGATTTTTTAATGGCTGGTATTGTTCAGAAAGAGTTGTTCATATTAAGAGATGAAGGAATAATTAAGGCGTGTGCCATAGTTAACAGTAATTCTAATAAAGAGTATAAAAAGGTGGCGTGGAAAGTAAATGAAAGAGATAATAATGTATGGATAATCCATGCTCTCGCAGTGCGATATGAGTACCGCGGTATGGGTCTTGCTACTCAATTTGTAAAAAACTTAATATCATATGCTAAGTTAGAAAACATTGAAGCCATTCATCTTGATGTAATAGATAAGAACACACTAGCTGACAAGTTATATATCAAAGCAGGTTTTAAATACATAAGTACTGAAAACATATTTTATGAGGTGGTTGGAAACAGGCAGTTTAGAATGTATGAGTATGTGATTGAGTAGAAAGTATTAGATATGCACATATAATGAGCATTATCTACCTTACAGCAAGCTATAATGAAAAAATCATAGTAAAGAAGGAACGATTGTGAATATAAGATATGCAACAATGGCTGATTTAGACGATATTGCATCGGTTGAATCCGAGTGTTTTCCTGTTTTAGAGGCAGCAACTAAAGAAGAATTTGAGCAGAGAATAAAGTATTATGGAAATCATTTCTGGCTTATGTTTGATGATGATAAACTCATTGCGTTTGTAGATGGTTTTGTTACGGATGAGGCTGATCTTACAGATGAGATGTATGAAAATGCATCAATGCATGACGAGAATGGTGCATGGCAGATGATTTTTGGTGTAAATACTCTTCCTGAATATCGCAGATGCGGATATGCGAAAGAGCTGATTAAGAAGGCCATCTTAGATGCCAGAAAACAGAACCGGAAAGGGCTTGTATTAACGTGTAAAGAAAGCCTAGTTCCATATTATTCCAAGTTTGGATTCGTTGATGAGGGGATAACAGATAAATCCACTCATGGAAATGTTCTGTGGCACCAGATGAGATTGGATTTTAAATTAAGAAATAATGGAGTAAATCCTTCAGATAACAAAAATGTGACCGCGCATAAAACATTTAAAGCCGACAGAATACTATCATATTTTAAAGAAGAGTGGAAGGTGCTGCTTATAATAACCGTGTCAGGTGTTATATACAATCTTGGACTTTTGCTTGGACCATGGTTTGAAGGAAAAATGGCAGGCTGTCTTATAGATATACTGGCAAAGAATGCTGTATACAAGGATATGCTTATACTTGTTATTGCATATGTTATTTCAATTGGAGTAGTTCAGGTATCAAGATATATAAAACGTTTTTATGTTCGTAGATTCGCCAATAATGTTAATAGAAGAATGAAGAAAATATTATATGGAACACTTGTATTAAAGAGCAGGACAGAGCTTGAAGGTGAAGGTATGGGCGATATTATGACAAAGGCCATACTTGATGTAGATGATTGTGCTGAAGGCATGAGAAAGTTTACAACAGAAATATTTGATACAGGCGTAGCGTTGGCTGCATATGCAGGAATGTTGCTTGTATATGATGTAAGGCTGGCATTTATTGCAATGATATTTCCACCTATATCTTATATCATTGCTGAAAAGATGAAAGTAATAGTCCAGAAAACAGGTTCTGCGTATAAAAAACAATCTGGTATCCTTAGTAATGCAACACTCGACAGAGCATCCAATGCTATAACCTACAGAGTTTATGGTAGGGAAGTTAACAGAAAAAATGCGTACGAAGATAATCTGGCTGAGTATGAGAAATCAGCTATTTATGCTAATATATGGAATTCTTCTCTTACACCATTATATAGAATAATATCTATGATGGGCATTTTATTTATATTATATTTTGGCAGCAGAAATGTACTTGGAACAGGATGGAAACCATGGGATATTGCAGCATTTACAACATTCCTGGCCTGCTTTATAAAGTTATCTGATAAGTCTTCGAAGGCGGCGAAGCTGTTTAATGCAGTTCATAAGGCACAGGTTTCATGGAAACGTATTAAGCCGCTTATGGTTATCTATGATAAGGATACAGATTGTAAAAATCAGACATCAGGAAAGCTTGAGGTACAAAACTTAAGCTTTACATATCCAGATGGAAAAAATGTATATAATGATATTTCCTTTACTGCAGAGCCGGGACAGATCATAGGTGTTACAGGTCCGGTTGCTAGTGGTAAGTCAACACTTGGAAGGACATTTCTGTGTGAATATCCATATGAGGGAAGTATCATGTATAACGGATGTGAACTAAGAAACGCTGCAGATAATGAGAGAACAGGAATAATAAGTTACCTAGGACACGATCCGGAGCTTTTCAATGATTCAATAAAGAATAATATCCTGCTTGGTGATAATAAAGACGTAAACGAGTATCTAAAAGCAGTATGTATTGATAAAGAAGTTGAGGCTATGGAGCAGGGAGCAGATACCATTATAGGCAGTGGGGGCGTGAGATTGTCTGGAGGACAGGCACAAAGAATTGCATTAGCAAGAACTTTATGCCATAAAAAGCCAGTTTTTATACTTGATGATCCATTTTCAGCACTTGATAAGAATACAGAGGAGCAGATATATAATAATCTTAGAAAAATGACGGAAGGTAGTATCGTTATTATTCTGTCTCACCGTTTGTATATGTTTCCTAAGCTGGACAAAGTTATATGGCTTGATGAAGGTAGTGTCAGAGTAGGAACGCATGATGAACTTATGTTGGAATGTATGGCTTATAGACAGTTAAATGATGCAGCAAATGCAATGAGTGAAGATACTGTTTCATATGAACAACGTAAGAATGTTAAAGGGGTGGTGGATAAGCATGAGTAAACATAATAGTAATGTTGATAATGGTGGCAAAGTACTTAGTGTAGGCTCAATAATATTGCACACTACAATAAAGAAAAAGTGGCTTTCACTTGGTATTATAACAGCAGTATGTGGTGCAGTTATAACTGCACTTTATCCACCGCTTGTACTTGGAAGAATAGTAGATACATTGGCAGCAGGATGTCAGGTTCCTTTATATCTTATATTTCTTTATATGGTATTTACTGTGATCACAGGTCTTATGGAGGCTGCAAGGGAAGGGCTTCTTACTGTATTTGGCCAAAAGATAACGCATGCTCTGCGTAGTGGTCTTATGGAGCATTTTACCAGACTGACAGCAGATTCATTAAACCGTCAGGAGCCGGGAGCTGTAGTGTCAAGATTCGTTGGTGATGTTGATACTGTAGAGAATCTGTTTACCTCAGGTATAGTCAGTATGTTTGCGGATACATGTAAGATAATAAGTATTCTTGCAGTTATATGGTTCAGAAATAAAGGGCTTGCAATATTATTGCTTATATTACTGCCATTTATATTCTGGTTTACAAGATATGTGCAGAGGAATATGCTTGAAGCCCAGCTGCGAAACCGGCGTGCAGTAAGCAAGGCTTCGGGACATGTACCGGAAACACTACGAAACATCCGTACAATACATAATCTTGGCAAGGAAAAGTATATGGAGAAAAAATATGATGAATATATAGGTGACAGCTATAAGGCTATGGAAAAGACCAACTTTTACGATGCCATATATTCACCGGTTATTCTTATACTAAATGCAATTGTAGTAGCGGTAGTTATGTTGTTTTCAGCATCGGGCAATGCAAAGGCTCTTACACTTTTTGGAATGTCGGCAGGCACGGCGGTAGCTGTTATTAACTACATATCACAGATATTTGCACCAGTTGAGAGCCTTGGTATGGAAATCCAGACTATACAGTCAGCAATTGCCGGTGTAAGAAGAATAAATGAATTCTTTGCACTCCCGACACTTCCAGCAATTGAAGCTGTTAATGCAGATATTAATGTTGTGTTAGAAACACAGACAGCTAACATCAATAATAGTGAAGGATTAAAAGCTGGAAAAGCCAGCACACCATATGTCCAGTTTAATAATGTAACTTTCGGATATGAAGCTGACCATATTATAATTAAAGATAAGAGCTTCAATGTTGATATGGGTGAACAGGTTACACTGCAGGGAAGGACAGGTGCGGGAAAGAGCACAATATTCAAGCTGCTTTTAGGCTTATACAGGCCTTTAAAGGGACAGATACTAATTGATGGAATCGATTCTTATAATATACCTGATAATAAGAAAAGAAGAATATTTGGTTATGTTGAACAGACATTTCATATGGTGCCAGGAACAGTTAAAGACCAGATTACATTATATGATGAAGCTATATCTATGGATGAGGTTGTGAATGCAGCCAGGCTTGCAGGACTTCACGATACAATTATGAGCTTTGATAAGGGATATGATACACCCTGCACACAGGAAATATTTTCGCAGGGACAATGGCAGTTATTGTCTATTGCAAGGGCAACTGCTGCTAATCCACAGCTTCTGCTTTTAGATGAGATAACTGCTAATCTTGATGCTGATACAGAAAGAGAAGTACTAAAGGCATTAAAAAATGTATCTGAAAACAGGACTGTTATATCAATCTCACATAGGGTTACAGCTAGAACAGGAAGAGTTATAAGCTGTTAGAACAGCGTTGTGTCTGTGACATAGCATGAAGAAGCTTGAACAGAAATGATTATTAGAAACTGAAATTTTAGAAATTGAAATTTCCAGATGAATATGTATAATAGAGGAAAAAATTATGTCAGTTAGGCGGTAGGAGTCACAAATAGGGTGATATTTAGTGGACAAACATGCTCAAATATCCATATATTGTGGATGTATGGGACCATAGGAGGCATAAATGGCGAATGGATAGGGGGTATTTGTGACTTTTTGTGACCTTTGAATTGCCACTTTTATGTAATAAACAAGAACTTCAAAAATAAAAAAATTTATATTTTATAGGCTACATAGCCGATTGATTCAAATTAAGCATCAGTCAGCTTTTTTAATAATAATTGAAAAATATAGTGTATGAGAATCAAACACTTGGTACAATAAATGATAAAATAATTAAGAAGAAACTGGAGAAATAGTAATGGTTGAGGGAGAATATCACAGAGCATTTGCTATAATGAAGTTGAATGAAGATTATAGCAATCCAGAAAATGTAACATTAGAAAAGGATTCAGCATATTTGCACGAATATATACATTTTATTCAAGATTTTGGAACTTGTTATGGGATAGATCAGTCAGTGGATAGATTGAGTCGTTATTTAGATATGATTATACAAATACAAACGGATAATTATTCTGGTTATTTAAAACTGAATGATGAAGCTGACTTTGTATTAAGTCTATTTGTGGCTGCCGCAGGAGATTCTATAGAAGATATTTCAGATACAGTTTGCCATAAAGTAAATGGAATTGAGATTTTAGAAGATAAAGAATATTATGAAGAAGATTATCCACAATATATGGATTTATTCAAACCATCTGTAATAGTGCAATATAATGATGAAAAGGAATATCGATTTGGTGGAGAAGCAGTAGCTGAAAACATGGCATATTTGTTAGAAAAACTGTTTTTTAATGCTAATGATTATGAAAACTCTTTACCATATAATTCATGTGAGATTGTGTATAAAGAAATTATAGGAACTTCATGTGATAGTATTCAAATTATGATTGCTTTATGTTATGCTTCTTTAATGTCTCATTTTCCAGGATATACGTTTTATACGTTAGTAAAAAGAATCAAAGATTTAAAAAGTATTCCAAAGAAGATGGAAGATATTTTTGAAATTGCTAGGAATCTAATGCAAGAGGTTAATGAAAATCAAATAAAGAATTTAGAAGAAAGAATAGATTATACATTACCAATAATTGAAAATGAAGTAACCGTAGAAAAGTTGTATAGTCCATTTATGTATGATTTGAAATATTGTAATAATTGGTTAAAAAGTACATATAGACATATGATAGAAAATGAAGAAAAATTTCGGAATACATTGATCTATATATTAGAAGACGAGAATATTTTGTTGAGAAAAGCTCGCATGCGGGAGTTAATAAAAATAAATGAAAATCCATTACTAATTGATAAAACAGGAAAACTTTATAGTAAAGATGATAAACATTTGATTTTTCTACTAGCACCATATGCATTACAACAAACTATTATGAATAAACAAACAAGTTGTGCATTACTTCCTATATGTACGGCGTATAAAAAAGAAATTAGTAAGAAATGTGGAGAATTTTGGTGGAAGAAAGAATTTTCTAATAAAATATGTATCATGCGTTTTTATTTGTATTTAATGAATTTAGGAGATGTTCAATTTGATGAATTGGACAATTATTTAAGCTAAATATAATTTGTAAAAAATATTTGTGATAAATAAAATACATAGCCGATTGATTCAAATTACGAGTCAGTCGGCTTTTTCATGCCCATTTTTATTTATACATAGTCAGTCCCGTAAAACGGATTGGCTATTAAATTTTTCAAGGAAGGAGGAAATCATATGACCAAGTGTAAAGTAATCGCTCTTGCAAATCAGAAGGGAGGAACAGCAAAGACCACAACGACATTGAATCTGGGAATCGGTCTTGCAAATCAGGGGCGAAAAGTATTATTGGTTGATGCTGATCCACAGGGAGATTTAACAACCGCATTAGGGTGGACTGACGCAGATAATCTTCCGATTGCGTTGGATACACAAATGAAGAAAATATTGCAAGACGAACCATTTGTGTATAATGAGGGAATTTTACATCACAAAGAAGGAGTAGACATTATTCCAACTAACATTGAATTATCGGGCATGGAAATCTCACTGGTAAATGCCATGAGCAGAGAGCAGACTTTAAAGCTGTATCTGGCAGATTTGAAAAAGGATTATGATTATATCCTGATTGATTGTATGCCTAGTTTGGGAATGCTGACCATCAATGCGTTAGCTGCCGCAGACAGTGTAATTGTTCCGGTGCAGGCACATTATCTTTCGGCAAAAGGTATGACGCAGCTCATGAAAACAATCAGTAAAGTACAGAGACAGTTAAACCCTAATCTGAAGATTGATGGAGTATTGCTGACGCTTGCCGATATGAGGACAAAACTAGCAAGGACAACAGAGGATAGCCTTAGACAGAATTATGGGAAGTATATTAAGATTTTCAAAACGGTTATTCCAGTGGCTGTCACAGCAGCAGAAAGTAGTGCAGCAGGACAGAGCATTTATAAGCATGACAAGAATGGAACTGTTGCAAAGGCGTATGCAGAATTTACGAGGGAGGTGATTCAGTGTGGCGAAAAGCAGAGAAATAAACATGAATCTTCCCTCAGCAGATGACCTTTTTACCACGCAGGAAGAAAGAGACCACAAAAATCAGGAGTATATAAAAAATATTTCTCTTTTTGATATTACTGATTTTCCCAATCACCCATTTAAGGTAAGAATGGACGCTAAGATGGTGGAGACTATCGAAAGTGTTCGTGAGCATGGTGTATTAGTTCCTGCCCTTGTCAGAGAGAAGCCGACAGGTGGGTATGAAATGATTTCCGGGCACAGAAGAAAAATGGCGAGTGAAATGGCAGGGTTAGAGAATATTCCTTGTATTGTAAGAAATCTCAGTGATGACGAAGCAGTCATTGTTATGGTTGACAGCAATCTTCAAAGGGAAGAAATATTACCGTCAGAGAAAGCATTTGCTTACAAAAATGAAATTGGAAGCCATGAAAAGGCAGCAAGGTTATCGGTCAGATTTAACTTCTGCAACAGTGTTGCAGAAGTCGGATAAGAAATCATCGAGAGAGGTATTAGCTGAGCAAGTCGGAGAAAGTCATGAACAAATAAGAAAGTATATTCGTCTTACAGAACTTATCCCGGAAATCCTTGAAATGGTCGATGACAAAAAGATTTCTATGCGTCCTGCGGTAGAATTGTCTTATTTGCCGAAAGAGGAACAGGAGATATTGTACGACACCATGGAGTCGGAAGCTTGTACCCCAAGTCATGCACAGGCAATTAAAATCCGCATATTTTCAGCAGAGGGCATATTGAATGAAGATGTTTTGCTGTCGATTATATCAGAAGAGAAGCCAAATCAGGTAGAGCAGTGGAAAATCCCGAAGAATCGACTGAAAAAATACTTTCCATCGGGAACTACACAGCAGAAAATGGAAGAAACCATTATCAAAGCACTGGAATCATACCGGAAACGGGAAAAAAGCAGGGAACGATAGGCATTTTGACACCAAGGGAGAAGTCTATCCGTTGGTAGTCAATGAGAAATCAGCCTTTTTCTGTTTTCCCCTCCCCACACCCTACCCCTTTGGTTTACCAGCAGATTATCAGCCGAAAAGACAATAAGGAGCCGGTAACATCTTCTCTTTCGGCAGGTCAGAGATTCTCATACCCTGCATGACAGAAGGGAGCAAACAACATAAAGCAACAGCAGGCGTTCCAGACGGACGTCTTTTTTGATTGAAAAGAAAGGAATTGTAGAAAATGAAGAAGATATGGAAACGAGTGTGTACAGGGATTCTTGCCCTGACCACGATTTTAACTGCATTACCGATCACATCGGTTCAAGCAGCGGAAACACAGTATTGGACAGAATCCGCAGAGAGAGTTGGACATGTAGAACATTTGATGAATGACGGAACAATTAAAAGCACTTTCAACGAAGGACACATGAAAGTAGAAGGCGAAACCGCTTATTGTGTGGATATTAACACCGGATTCAAGAATGGGTATAAAACCAGACATGATGCAAGTGATAGCATGAGTACTGCACAAATAGAAGATGTGGTATTGTCACTGGAGTATGTAAAACAGTATAGGCAGTCACAGTAACCTGAATGCAAATCAGGGATATCTGTTGGAACAGTGTGTGGTGTGGCAGAGACTGAGTGAGTATTTAGGTTGGCAGTGTGATAATGTTCGAACTGCATATTCTGGGATTTCTCAGAATGTTCAGAATGAAGTATATGCCGGAGCAAGAAACTTTGTAAAAGCAAACAGAGGATGCTATAAATGTGGTGGGTACATCTATACTGGAGAAGGACAGGATCTCGGACAGTTTTGGGCAGAACTGTATTCCATTGCCGGAGCAACTTTTGGCATATTCTCAGACCAGAATTGCAGTAATCAGATTGGAACACTTACAACAAATGAAAATGGTGAGACAAATGAAGTTGAAGTGACTGCAGGGACTGTTTACATCAAAGAACTTTCTGCACCGAATGGATATAAGCTGGATACGACAGTACACAGTCTGAAAGTTGAAGCCGGAAAAACAGCTACATTAAATGTTTCCGATGTTCCGAAAGTGACAGAGACATTGGTAGACCTGTTCAAGATTGATATGGAGACAGGAAAAGCAACCGCACAGGGAAATGCAGCACTGGCAGGAGCGGAGATTACCTGGCATTATTATGACGGACTTTATACAAAAGACAATTTACCAGAGAAAGCAACACGCACTTGGGTTACGAAAACGGTGGCAGAAAAGAGTAGTGACGGAAGTATTCATTATGTGACAAAACTTGCAGATGCTTACAAAGTATCCGGAGATGCATTTTACACTCAGAATGAAAAAGGCGTATTACCACTTGGAACACTGACTGTTGAAGAAACCAAAGCACCAGACGGATATTTACTGGACGGAGATTATATGCAGGCAGGGGACAGCATAGAGCAGATCAAAGGAATGTATCTGACACAGATCATAGAGGACGGAGAACTTGCAGTTCTTTCCGGAAGCAATCAGTATTCCGTATCTGATCAGGTAATCCGAGGTGGGGTGAAGATTCAGAAACGTGATTTAGAGACAAAAGATACAAAAGCACAGGAAAGTGCCACATTAAAAGATACAGCATTTGCGATTATTTCTTTGAACGAAAATCTGGTTCTGGTAGAAGGAAAGCTGTACAAAAAGAACGAGACAGTTAAGATGATTCAGACAGGGATTGGCGGAATTGCAACAACGATTGACGATTTACTTCCGTATGGTAAATACAAACTGGAAGAAACCAAAGCACCGGAAGGTTATCTGACTGACGGGGCAAAAGCGATTGAAATTTCGATTACGGAAAATGGAAAAATCGTGGATTTAACAGATGAAAGTCATTCCATTTACAACCAGATTAAACGTGGAGATCTGGAAGGCGTAAAGATTGGAGCAGGTACACATAAGAGACTTGCAAATGTTCCCTTTAAGATTACCAGTAAAACAACCGGAGAGAGCCATATCGTAGTGACAGATAAAAATGGTCAGTTTTCAACAGCTTCCGATTGGGCGTCTCATAAGAAAAATACAAATGCCGGAACATCCAGTGAGGACGGTATCTGGTTCGGAATTTCTGAGCCGGACGATAGCAAAGGTGCATTACTTTATGACACTTATGAGATTGAGGAGTTGGTTTGTGAATCTAACAAAGGTATGAAGCTGATTCCGGCATTTGAAGTTGTTGTCAGCAGAAATAAAGTAACCATCGACCTTGGGACATTGACCAATGAGTATGAAAAAGAGATTAGCATTCATACAACCGCAACAGACAAGAAAAAGGGCGAAAAGGTAATTGTTGCAGGAAAGAAAGTAACGATTGTGGATACAGTTACTCTGGACGGTCTGGAAGAAGGCAGAAAGTACCAGTTAAAAGGCTGGCAGATGCTGAAAGAGGAAAATGCAGAACTGCTCATTGATGGAAAGCGTGTGGAGAGTGATTACACTTTTGTTGCTGACAGCGAGAAAATGAAAGTAGAGATTTCTTACACGTTTGATGCATCAGAACTTGGTGAACAGAATCTGGTTGCATTTGAAGAATTATATGACCTGAAGAATCCGGAAGAACCTGTAAAGGTTGTAGAGCATAAGGATATTGATGATGAAGGTCAGACAATCCTGATTACGGAGCGAAAGATTTCGATTCATACCACAGCAACTGATAAGAATGGCAAGAAGGAGATGGAAGCCGGAAAAGATCTGACGATCGTGGATACGGTTACTTTAGAAGGACTGGAAATTGATACGAACTACAAGTTGTCTGGTTGGCAGATGATTAAGGAAGAAAATGCAATGCTCATTGATGGCAAAGAAGTTACCAATGATTATGAATTTACAGCGGACAAGGAAAACATGGAAGTGCAGATTGAGTTTACTTTCGATGGCAGCACTCTTGGAAGAAAGCAGCTTGTAACCTTTGAAGAACTGTATGATATGACAAATCCGGAAGAACCGAAAAAGGTAACAGAGCATAAGGACATCAACGATGAAGGTCAGACTGTAACCATCAAAGAAGTACTGGAAACACCAACCCCAGAGACACCGGGTACTACTACAAAGACCAGTAACCCTCCGAAAACAGGAGATACGGAAAAAGCAGCTTTATGGATAGCCATTCTAGTATTGTCAGCAGCCGGAATCACGGGAGTTCGTATCTGGAATAAAAAGAAACAGGTTAAGAGATTAGGAATTGAAGAAAAGAAAGAAGAGGAGGAGTAAAACAAAGGGCGGCGATAAGCTGCCCTTTAATGATGAAATGGGAAAAAATCAGAAAGCAGTAAAAGTATTACAGCGTTTATTTGATGCTGGGTATGGAACGGAAAAAGAGATTGTCAATATGACGATGGATGAGATGCTTGCTTTGCCGGGAGTGAATGTAGCAGATTTGTGTATTATCAGTGAGTTACAGAAAAGCATTAAGACAAACAAAGTGATAAGCTATTTGTCAGGAAAACAGAAGCAAGGGAAGAAACGAAAGGAGCAGATTAAGGTGGAACAACATAAATGTTTGGAAATGATATTATCACAATTGAAATCATATGTGGAATCTTCAGAGAGTAATGTCCTTCTGGTTGTAGAATTTCCAAAAGGAGATCAGAACAATGGAGAATGAATTGGAAGTTGTGAATATCCGTCTGGTAAGAGAACCCTCTCTTTATAGTGAGCAGATATTGGATAGTCCACAGGCTGTTGTAGAATTGATGGCGAAGGAGTTATCTCAATATGACAGAGAAGTATTTTGTATCCTGAATATGAAAAATAATGGACAGGTAATCAATATGAATCTGGTCAGTGTTGGAAAGATCAACGCATCTTTGGTAATTTCCAGAGAAGTTTTTAAGAGCAGTATTCTGGCAAATGCTTCTGCAATCATTGGACTTCATTATTATCCCAGTAGCAATGTGAAACCGTCAAAAGAGGATATGATTGTTACGAGAAAGCTGCAGAAGTGCGGACAGCTACTGGGGATAGAATTGCTGGATCATATTATTGTCGGTGGAACTAATGGAAAGATGCTCAGCTTCCGAGAAGAAAAGATGTTGAACGTGACAGGAAGGATGGATTGGGAGAGATAAGGCAAATGAGAAAAAGTCAGGGAATCTATGATATAAAGATTCCTTGACTTGATGAAAATGAAATAATTTTGAAGAAATAATGCAAAATAAGAATAAAAAATTGACTCTATCATACAATAAGACTATAATATAAATATGATTTTGTTAAAAACAAGCAGAATGGAGGTAATAAAATGCTTCTTGAATTTAAAACAAAAAATTATAAATCTTTTGTAGAAGAGGCAAGCTTTTCAATGGTAGCTGCGCCAAAACAAAAGGGATTAGATTATAGTCTTATGAAGACAAAAATAAAAGGAAAAGAGATAAAAGGGTTAAGTTCTTCGGTTATTTATGGACCGAATGCGGCAGGAAAAACTAATATTATTGGTGCGATGGATGTATTGCGGGCAATTGTTTTGAGAGGAAATATCAGAAATTCTGAAGAAAAATCATCACCAAACCCAGCTGCAGCAACATTAGAATTGATTCCAAATAATAGTGAAATGGAATCAAAACCGGTATGCTTTGAAATAGAATTTTATGAGGAAGATGGAGAGAATCATAAATTTAAAATACACTATGAATTAGAGGTTGCTCTTGGAACTTTCCTTGAGGAGGAGTATCAAAGAAAAATTCTTGCAGAAGTGTTGGAGGTCAATGGGGAAAGAATATTTGAACGTGCGGAAGATCTAAAAATAGAAAACTTAAAGGTTATTAAAGATTATTTGTCAGATATAACAGAACAGAACGCAGACAGTGTAAATGAAATTGCAAAAAATAGTTTGAATCAGGAAGAATTATTTTTAACAAATGGTTTTAAGTTGATTTTTTCGCCTAAATTCACAAAGCTGATGGTTGATTGGTTTATGAATAAGTTTATGGTAATTTATCGTGCAGATTCGATGCAACTGATTAAAAGATTTGCAGATCCCAAAAAGAAAGCAATCTATGTTGAAAAAACGACGGATGACGCTGCAAAATTATTTGGAATCAATTCTAATGCAGTAGGATATTTTGTGAGCGATGATGAGACGGATGCAAAATTATATTCTGTATTTAAAAATATTAAAAACAAAAAGACTACAGCGGTTGCGGCAGATATTTTTGAGTCATATGGAACGATTCGATTTATCAATATGTTTCCGCTTGTAATTAAAGCAATGCAAACAGGTGGAACATTGGTGGTGGACGAATTTGACGCATCCATTCATCCGATGGCATTGATGAGTATTATCAATGTATTTCATAATGATGATGTAAATATCCATCATGCACAGCTTATATTTAATACTCATAATCCGATATTTTTGAATTCAAATCTTTTTAGGAGAGACGAGATTAAGTTTGTTGAGCGTGACGATGATACCCATGACAGTATATTATACGCATTGTCTGATTTTGGCACAACAGGTGATAAGGGGGTTCGTAAGCACGAAGATTATATGAGCAAATATTTCATCAGCCAGTATGGAGCAATAAAGGATATTGATTTTACACCAATCTTTGAAGAAATCTTATGTGATAAAAAAGAGGGATAGGGATGGTAAAGAGAAAAACAACAAATAAATATTATTTCAGTGTTGAGGGAGAAACAGAGCAGTGGTACTTAAAATGGCTGCAGGACATGATAAATAATACTGAAAAAGCCGCATGCAAGGTGTCTATTGATTGTCCGGTAAGAAAAAATCCATTAAAGCATGCGAAATCATTGACCGTTACCAGAAAGATTGAAATCTATCATTTTTTTGATTACGAAAGTGATGAACCGCTTCATGTCAAAGGCTTTCAAGAAGCTCTGGACAATATGAAGAAGGCAGAAAAAATAGGAAAACAGATAAAATATAAATCTGGATATAGTAATTTTACTTTTGATTTATGGATCATTCTTCATATGATAAACTGTAATGCGTCATTTTCACATCGAAAACAGTATATTACACCGATTAACCGAGCGTTTGGAGAAAAATTTCAAAATATGGACGAATTCAAAGAAGAGAATAATTTCAAGAGATGTCTTAAGAAAATGGACTTGTCAAATGTAATTGCGGCTGTTGATCGGGCAAGGAAAATCATGCAGAGAAATCAAGAAAATGGATATACTTTGTATCAATATAAAGGGTATCAGTATTATAAAGAGAATCCTTCATTGGCTGCATGGGAGGCAATTGAGAAGATATTGAAGGATTGTGAATTAATAGGAAAGTAAAAGATACATGCTGTTACTAAAAATAAAAATGCAATGGGAGTATATATGTATAAATTTAGAATAGATAAATTAGAACTAAATACTATAGATGGAGTAATAGATTTTGAACCTAGACGGATCAATGTAGTTATTGGACCCAATAATTCTGGCAAAAGTAGATTTTTGAAAGAATTAAGAGATTGGCTTAGTGGAGATAAAACAGATATCAAAATTATCAATCAAATTGAGTATTCTTATCCAGAAAGCTATCAAGAGGTGGAAGAGTCTTATAATGTCAAAAATAAAATGACAAAAGATATGTATGGAAATTGGATTTTAAGAACATATTTAAATAAATCAAATCACCCTTGGGACGTAAATACTACGTTTGAAAGTTATTTTACGAGAAGTTTAAATTCTGTTGCTCCAGATTGGGAAGATTTTTTCAAAAATATTGTACGAGAAAAAAATGAGATATCATTTTTTCAGTATTTTGGACCATTATTTTTTCGATATTTAGGAACAGAAGAAAGATTAACAATTTGCAAAATGCAAAAAAACTATGGATTAGATAGTACTAATACAAATTATCTTACATCTTTTAAATTTGAAGATAAAGTGTTGCAGGAATTGTCAGCTAATGTTAAACGAATATTCAAGAAAGATATAATATTAGATACACAAACATTAGGTGATAGATTAGGTTTTCGTGTTGGTGAAGATTTTGGATATTTGCGGGGGACATTTGAGCAAGAAAAAGAGGGAGTTTTACAATTATTTAATGAGAAATTATTAGATGATCAAGGGGATGGATTGAAAAGTTACGTATCTACTTTTTTGTCATTAAAAACAAAAGAAAATGATGTATTGTTAATAGATGAACCGGAAGCTTTTTTACATCCACCATTAGCACGTCAATTGGGGGAACTTATAGGAGAGTTTGATGAAGATAAACAAATATTTGTTTCAACACACAGTGTGGAAATTTTGAAAGGGATACTATCTAAAAATACAGATATAAATGTAATAAGAATTACACAACCGGAATCATTGAAAAATAGTATAGATTTAGTTGATAAGGGAGTGTTACAGACAATTATACAATCTCCTCTTTTAAGAGTCTCGAGAGTATTGGAAGGTTTGTTTTGTGAAAAAGTAATTGTGACGGAAGCAGAGGCAGATGAGTTGGTTTATCAAGAATTAATAGAAAAAGTGTTTCCACAGTCAGGTCTGTATTTTGCACATGGACAAAATAAACAAACTTTAGCGGAAATAGCAGAAATGTATAAAGCTGTAGGTATAAGATATGAGGTTATTACAGATTTTGATATATTAAGAGTAAATGATGAATTTAATAAATTTATAAAAAAAATGTCAATTGATGAATCTGAAAGACAACGATATAGAGGATATATTGGCAAATTGAGGGATAAGATTGATGAAGAAATAAATGTTGATGGAATGGATGCTGATGAGAAGAAAAAAGCTTTAAAAGCAAATAGAGATCAGGTATATCATCAAGAAGGAATAAGACATTTAAATGAAGGGGAATTGAAAGAAAATATTGAAGAATTATTAAAAAAAATGGGAGAAAATCATTTACATATATTAAACACAGGAGAATTGGAAACATTGTTGCTGCCTTTCGATATTCCATATACGAATAATAAAAGTCATTGGGTTGTATCTGCAATAAATAAAATTGCTTCATTAAGTAAAAAGGATGTAGAAGAAAATGAAAATATATATAAATTTATAGAAGAAATAGTGTTGTCGTAGGTCACCAAAATTTACAAAAAGGAATTACATAGCCAGATGGTTCCAACTCAAGGAATCACCTGGCTATTTTCATGTCTGGATATTATTCCAATAATATCAATACAAGGCAGGAAAGGAGATGAAAATTATGCCATATATACCACCATCAGTTGTGCAAGAGGTCAAGCGGATTCCAGTTTATATGAATGGTATTTCAGAAAGAGGAAGGTGTAGAGGATACTGTTCTGAATAAACTGGAAGCGGAACATTTACATAGTGCAATTCAGCAGTTGTCGGAAATTTAGAGAAGACGATTGATGAATTATTATTTTGAAGATAAGAATTATGAGCAGATTGCACAGGAAGAAGGCTACTCTTTTCAGATGGTAGCAAAGTCTGTAAAAGCAGCAATCAGAAATTTGAAAAAGATTTTGAGATAGTGGGTTGAAAAATAGCGTTTAAGTGAGGAAACAGGTGGAAAGAGAAATATTCGGATCCGCCTGTTTCTTCTTTTATCACAAAAAACTGGGGAGCGGGACGAACCTTGACAAATTCATATACATTCATCAGGCACATTCCTGTTGTTATCGTGATGAGCGTAAGCCACATTAACAGATACACTATGACACAGGCTGGGTAAAGACAGCGAAATCCCACTCGTGTACTTCCTTTTGGTTTCAATTTGTATTGCCCAGACTGTTGAGCGAAAAATATCTTGTTATAACTGTCAGATTGCTTCTGGCAAGGCGATGACAGACAACAGGCATAATGATACTCCTGTCCGGTCATAAAGTCGTGTATACAAAATATTTCTTTGATGCCGCAACAAGTGAGGGCAGCTTCAGGAGATCCCTGGAGAGGAAAAATCCCAATCTCATATATTTATTTTAAATAAAATCCTGTGGAGCTGATTAGCAGTCAGCCGTCTGATGATTTCCCAATTACAAGTCGGGGCGTCGGGGACAAATAGGCTTGTATTTTACATATTTAGGGATAACAACAGTTAGAAAGACGAGAGGAGATATAGCAAAGATGGAAGATAGGAACGTCAAGCGTGGGGATATTTATCACGCCGACCTTGATCCTGTATTTGGAAGTGAACAGGGCGGTTATCGTCCGGTGCTGGTGATTCAGAACAATATAGGAAATAAATACAGTCCGACAGTGATTGTGGCAGCAATTACTAGTAAAGAAAAAATGAAACTGCCAACACACATTGCAGTCCCAGAAATGGAAGGGTTAGAAAAAGATTCTGTAGTGCTGTTGGAGCAGCTTAGAACTTTAGATAAAAGACGGTTGGAAAATTATGTGTGTACCTTAGACCGCACTGAAATGGAGAAAATCAATAAAGCAATCAGGAGAAGTACCGGGATACCGAAGATAATTGAAAAACCGTTAGTCGTGAGCCTGTGCAGGGTATGTGCAGGCAATTTTTATGATGTGCCGGGACATTATATCCGGCGAGTGAATCCAGAACAGCGATATAAGGATACATGTATGTTTTGCAATGTCCGGAATGGGTACGACTATTATATAGGAAGAAAGAACAAGTAGCACGTAAAAGTCAAGTGTGCGATTTGAAAATTCGCACATTGGACGATGCAGACGAAAATAGATATCTTAGTGGTGTACCGTTTTTAGATGTTACACAGCTAAAAACTACCGGTAGTAAAGCGCAAAGATTAGGACGAGGAGGATAACGTCATGGCAATGATAGAGAATGAAATGGAAAAGAAAGTATATAAAGTAGAAGATGTTCAGAATTTGCTTGGGCTGGGACGCTCCAAGGCGTATGAATTTATAGAAAATGTTTATTATGATAGAAAACCATTCCGGGTGTTGAAGATTGGCAGATCTTATCGTATCCCATGCAATTCTTTTGATAGGTGGCTGAATGGAGACGAGGAGAGAGAAAGAGTGAGAGCAGAATGAAACAGAAAGAAACGCAGCAGGAGACAATGTCAAAGGAAAAGAGAGTTGTCTTTTTTGAAGGAAAATCATGGTATCACAGAACCAAAGAGCTGCAGGACGATCTGACGACAAAATATGGGAAAAAAGGTGGATTTGAAACGCCGGAAGAAGCAGAGAAATCTCCAGATTGCAAAAATGCAAAAGACAGATGTGATGCTTGGCGATTATCTGGAATACTGGTTTGAAAATATTTTCAGTCCGAGAATTGAGACAACCACGAGAATGGTTGGAGCATATACCTTATATAATCTGATTCTTCCGAGTATGGAAGCGGATATCAAATTAAAATACATTTCAGTAGAGTATTTAGATGCTCTACTGGAACGTGTCGCGAAAATTTGTCCTTCAGCAGGAAATAAAGGGCGGGAGCTTTTGAGCATCGCCATGAAAGATGTAGCAGGAGATAAGTTCATAAGCTATAATCCAATGCCTGAGACAAAGCCATATCCGAGAGCAAAACCAAAGGTAAGGGTATTAGGCAAAGAAAAATTGAAGGTTTTTCTTGAAGCTGCCAGCAAGAATCCTTGGTATCTGGAAATTTTACTGGGACTGTTTTGTGGATTACGAAAAGGAGAAATTTTTGGATTGAAATTTCAGGATTTTGATTTTGAAAAACAGACCGTCAGAATTAGCAGACAGCTTGTTGGAAACCTGAAGCTGAAAGAAAAAGAATTTACGGTTACAGAATATGCTGTTATTGAAAGAAATCCAAAGACTGAGAACAGCTACCGGATATTGAGAGTGCAAAAAGTGGTGATGCGGGAAGTAAAACGCAGACAGCAGTTGATTGAATTGCGAAAAACTGATCCAGGCATAGAATACAAGAATTTTGATTATGTATGTTGTCAGGAAAATGGAGAACCCCGATCATTAACGGCAATGAATCAGGCACTTACGAAAATCTGTAACAGAAATGGATTGCCAAATATCACCGTACATGGACTCAGACATATGTTTGCGACCATTTTAATTGAGCTTGGAGTTCCATTGTTTAAAATATCTGGTATGATAGGTCATAGTTCCGTTCATACGACTTACGAATATTATTGTGAGATTACGGACTAGCAGGATAAGATTATTGCGTTTGTAAATAATACATTTGTACCACAACGAACTGGAACGGAGGGATAGCCATGCATAAGACCTTTGACTTTAAGAAATATGTAGAATATAAGGTCTATTCGGTGACAACAATCAAAAATGGATATGGATTTCGTGTGTTGCTGACGTTTGCAGACGAAAGTACAAAGACACAGCAACATGCGGGATTCACAACCAAAAGAGAAGCTAATGCATTTCGTGATGAAGTAATCGGACAGCTACATACTGGAACCTATATTGTGTATGGAAAAATCCGGGTAGAGGAGTTTGTGATCTTCTGGTTGGAAGATATTATGCGTCCCCGAATAACAGACGACACTTATACAACTTACAAAAGTGCCATTAAGAATTACATTGTTCCACAGATTGGAAAGATGTATATGTCTACAATAAATCAGGGGTATATCAGAAAATTATATAATGCAGTTGCAGAGAAGTATGAATCAGTTGCGAAAAATGTCAGGACGATCATGAAAACATCATTGGAGTATGCATTTAACAAAAATGTACTGGCAACAAATCCAGTGAAGGGAATCAATTTACCGAAGAAAATAAAAAAGACAGAGTATCGTGTCCTGAAAATTGACGAGAAGAAAACATTGACACTTCCGCAGGTGCTTCGGTTGATTGAGGCAAGCAAGGCGACACCGATTCATATGCAAATTCTGTTTGCGGTATTGATGGGACTCAGAAGAAGTGAAATAAATGGTCTGAAATACAGTGATGTCGACTACATTCATAGGACGTTGAGAGTCGAGCGTCAGTTGAGAAAGAAGCCAAACAGTAAAGCAGAAGACTGTGCACCTAAGATGCTGACAAAGCAGGAAATTAAAACAAAAACACCTGCAGGTGTGCGTGAACTTCCAATACCGGATTATGTATTTGAAGCAATTCTGGAAGAACGGAAAACTTATGAGAAGAACCGCAGACGCAGACCAAAAGAGTTCCGGGACTGGAATTATATTTGTTGTTCTACATATGGGAATCCAAGGAGTAAAGGTTTTCATCAGAAATACTATAAAGACTTGCTGAAATCTTTGGACTTACCTGATATTCATTTTCACCAGTTGAGAAATACCTATGCAACTATTTTGCTGAAGAATAGCTTTAATTCAAAAGGTGTTTTGCATTTGTTAGGACATGCCAAAGAAATTATATCGGTAGATGTGTATGGAGATACACAGAAAATCATAGAAGACTGTCTGGATCTATTGGAACCATTTATTGAAGAAGTTATTCCAAAAGAGCGGAAAGATCAGTATTATGATTATTCAGAAGTGATTGAAATAGACTTAATCCTGAAGGAATATTTCAACGCAGCATGATAAAAAATAGAATAGTAGTAAGAGAGAAAAGTGCAAATGAGAATCGAACATTTGTGCTTTTTCTTGCCTTCATCTATATACTTTCAAAAAAATGTCTGATATAATAGGGACTGTTACAAGAACAAACAGTAAAAATATGACAGAACCGGAGCTTGGTATCATCAGGTAATTCCGAGTGCTGTTTTATCCGCAAATATGAATTTTGTGACTTTTATTCGTAACGAGGAAAAAATGATACCTATTTGACACAAAAATGGGCGTTTCGTTACGAATCCGGATACGAATTTTTGGCTGATAGTGATCGTACTAAAAGTCACAAATGGAGGAATTTACTATGAATGAGTTCAAATTAAAAGCCCCATATAAGCCAACCGGAGACCAGCCACAGGCGATTGCAGAGCTTGTGAAAGGGTTCAAGGAAGGCAATCAATGCCAGACTTTATTAGGGGTTACGAGTTCTGGAAAAACTTTTACGATGGCAAATGTGATTCAGCAATTACAGAAGCCGACACTTGTCATCGCTCATAATAAAACGTTAGCGGCTCAGTTATACGGAGAGTTCAAGGAGATGTTCCCCGATAACGCAGTGGAATATTTTGTCTCCTAGTATGATAATATGCAGTATAATACGCAGGACAGGTAATAGAAATGAAAAAAATAGACTTTGAGAATGGAACAATTACAGATAATATTTTAAGTGCATCAATCCCTATGCTTGTAGCACAGCTATTGAATCTTTTGTATAACGTAGTAGACAGGATATATATTGCACGTATACCACATATCGGTACAACAGCTATAGGTGCAGTAGGAATATGCTTCCCGGTAATTGTTATTATTACAGCATTTGCTAACTTGTTTGGAAGCGGTGGAACACCTTTGTTTTCGATATACAGGGGAAGAAAGAAAAATAAAGAAGCTGCACTTATTATGGATACATCATTTTCAATGCTCTGTGCGGGTGCATTTATATTGATGTCATGCGGTATGCTGTTTTCAAAACCAATTCTCATGGTGTTTGGCGCATCAGATAGTACAATAGTTTATGCATATCCATATATGATGATTTATCTTATAGGAACAATTCCATCTATGCTTGCCTTAGGACTAAATCCATATATTAATGCACAGGGATATTCTACAACTGGTATGATATCAGTTGCCATAGGAGCAGTTTTCAATTTTATACTGGATCCATTATTTATATTTGTTTTTGGCTTAGGTGTGAAGGGAGCAGCAGTAGCAACAGTTATTTCACAATGCTTCTCAGCGATGTTTACAATATATTTCCTGACACATAAATCCGAATTAAAGATGCGATTTTTAAAGAAAAATGAGCTTGCAGAGTGTGCAGGTTATGCTAAGAATATTATCAGTCTTGGCACAGCAGGGTTTATAATGCAGGTTACTAACAGTCTTGTAACAATATGCTGTAATAATGTATTGGCAGTAACAGGAGGAGATATTTACATATCAGTAATGACAATAGTATCAAGTGTAAGACAGCTTGTGGATACTCCGATTCATGCTATTAATGAAGGCTCTTCGCCAGTTATCAGTTATAATTATGGTGCAGGAAAGCCCACACGTATCAGAAAAGCAATAATGGTTCTTGGTATTATGACACTGGCTTATACGGCTGTTATGTGGAGTATTATTATATTTGCACCGGGAGCATTAATAAGCATATTCAGCTCAGACAGCAGCCTGCTTAGTGATGCTATTGTTGCATTAAAGCAGTATTTTGCAGCATTTATATTTATGGATCTGCAATATATCGGACAGACAGTATTTAAGTCACTTAACAAAAAGAAGCACGCCATATTCTTTTCATTATTAAGAAAAGTCATTATAGTCGTGCCTCTTACATATATTATGCCATATACATTTAATATGGGGACAGCAGGAGTATTCTTAGCTGAGCCAGTATCAAATGTAATAGGAGGAAGTATCTGCTTTATTACAATGCTTTGTACAGTACTTCCGGAGCTTAAGAGAATGGCTGAAGTATAAAACTACTGTATCCAGGCAGTTCCATTCCGTTATTAAGCTTAATTTCGCTGCCACTTATAAGATCAGTGCATGTATCAGTTCCGATATTAAACGAAGCAAAGTAAGGCTGCTCGGATGCATTTATGGCAACAAGAACACGTTCATCATTATACTGACGTAGGAAGATGCACTGCTCATTGGTGAGCACGATAGATGAGAAGCTTCCGTAATTCAGTGCATTTGACGACTTCTTCGCGACAGCCAGCTTTGATATAAATGTTGTGAGGTCGTTCCATATAGGCGTATCAAAGGAAACACGCAGAGCAGGATCACCATCCTCTTTTCTTCCTGTTGCACCCCATTCACTGCCATAGTATACACAAGGAATACCAGGCATTCCGAATGCAAGGGTGTATATGAGAGGAAGGTGGTTAGCGTTATTAAGAATACTGGCAACTCTTGTTACATCATGATTGTCAACAAAGGAGAGCAGATGCTTTCCCTTATAAAGAGTCCAGTTTTCTGGTCCGAACTGTCGTAATAATGAATGGTTTATTTCAAACATATTCATACAGTTAAAGCTTGAATAAAGACCTTTGTAACATTCGTAATTGGTTACAGAATGTAACATTTCATCATTCATAATCTGGTTATAGTCACCATGAAGAGTTTCACCAAGAAGAAAGAAATCAGGCTTTAGCGAATCGCAGAAAGAGCGGAGTCTTCTTAAAAAGTCGTGATTTAAGCAGTAAGCTACATCAAGTCTTAAGCCATCTATATCGAATTCATTTACCCATCCTTTGATAGCCTTAAAAATATGCTGTATAACATCCTCATTATATAGATTGAGCTTTACGAGGTCATAGCAGCCCTCCCAGCCTTCATACCACAGACCATCATTATAGTTTGAGTTGCCATTAAAGTCTATTCTTGCAAACCAGTTAACATAAGCAGAATTCTCACGGTTTTTAAGAACGTCCTGAAAAGCCCAGAAACCACGGCCTACGTGGTTAAATACGCCATCAAGAACAACCTTTATGCCTTCATTGTGCAGATTAGAGCATACATTGGCAAAATCCTCATTGGTTCCAAGTCTTTTATCTATTGTTGTATAGTCACGGGTATTATATCCGTGCGTATCAGATTCAAATACAGGTGAGAAATATATTGCATTGGCTCCCAGCTTTTTAATATGGGGAATCCAGTCATTGACCTTAAGGATACGATGTGTAAGGACATCATCATTATCATAAGGTGCACCGCACAATCCCAGAGGATATATCTGATAAAAAACACTTTTATAAGCCCACATATTTGTATACCTCCTTGTTTTACGAAGTAAAATGCGACTGCCCTTGCAGGAGCAGAGGTATTTACCTCCTAGTATTTTATTTTATAATTATAACATGCTTATGTAACGGCATGTAGTAGAAAAAATGTAGATAACTTTATGAAAATGTTATAAAATAGTAATGTTTTTATAACCAAAATGTATTGTAATAAAAGTATACATTGTTTTATAATAAAATTCAATTATGATAATAAAATGAACAGGAGATAGATAATGCTTCAGATTCAACACATCCGTAAGGAATATAGAACAGGAAAGTTAGTACAGAAAGCACTTGATGATGTGTCGCTGAATCTAAGGGATAGTGAATTCGTCGCTGTGTTAGGCCCAAGTGGTTCAGGAAAAACTACACTTCTTAATATCATAGGCGGTCTTGACAGATACGATAGTGGGGATCTTATCATCAATGGAATATCAACTAAAAAATATAAAGACAGAGACTGGGATTCATATCGTAATCATACGATAGGTTTTGTGTTCCAGAGCTATAATCTTATACCTCACCAGACGGTTCTTTCTAATGTTGAGCTTGCACTTACAATATCAGGCATATCAAGGACTGAAAGAAGAAAACGTGCTAAAGAGGCGCTAGAAAAGGTGGGACTTGGAGAGCAGATACATAAAAAGCCAAGCCAGATGTCAGGTGGACAGATGCAAAGAGTTGCCATAGCCAGAGCACTTGTTAATAATCCAGATATTCTTCTTGCAGATGAACCTACAGGAGCACTTGACAGTGAAACAAGCGTACAGGTTATGGAGCTTTTAAAAGAGGTATCAAAGGACAGACTTGTAGTTATGGTAACTCATAACCCTGAGCTGGCTTATGAATATGCTACAAGAATAGTAGAAGTTAAAGATGGAAAGATATTATCGGATTCTGATCCGTTAGAGATAGATGAAAATATTATAGAAAACCCGGTGCACAAGAATATGGGAAAGTCGTCAATGTCGTTTCTTACAGCACTTTCATTAAGCTTTCAGAATCTTAAGACTAAAAAGGCAAGGACTCTTCTTACATCGTTTGCAGGTTCTATAGGAATTATAGGTATAGCACTTATTCTTTCAATATCTAATGGTGTCAGTGGATATATAAGTGCGATGGAAGAGGATACTTTGTCAGAATATCCGTTACAGATACAAAGTACGGGCTTTGATCTTACAGCGATGATGGTCGGTATGTCAGCATCAGGTGACAACAAAAAGGAGAACGATATCGGTGTTACACCTGTTGTTTCTGATATGTTCTCTAAGATGAGTACCAACGATCTGGCATCGCTTAAAACATATATAGAAGGCAATCCGGAAAATATTGAAGATTATGTGCATGCCATAGAATACAAATATATAGTAACTCCTCAGATATACAGGGAGGATAATACAGGATATAGGCAGATAAATCCTGACAAGTCATATGAGATGATGGGAATGTCTTCATCATATGAGAATTCCATGACATCTGGAATGTCTACAAATGTGTTTTATGAGCTGCCCTCAAACAGCAGTTTATATGAAGAACAGTATGAAGTAAAAGCAGGACATTGGCCACAGAATTATAACGAATGTGTTCTTGTGCTTTCCTCAAGCGGTAACATAAGTGACAGGCTTGAGTACACACTAGGTCTGCGGGATAATGCTGAATATGAGAATATGATATCTGCATTTATGTCAGAAAAAGAGATAGATATTCCTGAGAATAACGACAGCTTTTCATATGATGATTTTATTGGCATGACCTTTAAAGTGGTGAATAGTGCTGATTATTATCAGTATGATACAGAGTATGATATATGGAAGGATAAAACTGGTAATGAAGAATATATGAAGGAGCTGATAAGCAAAGGCAGTGATCTGAAAATATCAGGTATAGTTAAGCAGGTTGAGGGAACCACAGCAGCAATGCTTACACCGGGTATAGCATATACATCCGGGCTTACAAGACAGCTTATACAATATTCTACAGCTAGTGATGTAGTAAAGGCACAGAAGGAAAAGAAGGATACCAACATATTTACTGGTGAAAAGTTTGGTATAAGTAGTGACAGTAAAAGTAAATTTAACATGGAATCACTTTTTCAGATAGATACAGATGCAATAAGTAATGCATTTAAGGTGGATGATAGTATATATAATATGAGTATGCCAGATTTTGCTGCATTGATCAATCCAGATGATATATCAGCGGCATTTGATCCATCTATGTTTGATTCTATGGATTCATCAGTGTTTAACCCTGATAGTTTTGGAGATATATCTTCTGCTTTCGGGGAAAATGGTATGGACTTTGATATAGGCAGTATAGATGCAGACACATTAAAGAAGCTGGTATCAGACAGTCTTACAGATGAAGTTAAAGCATCTATATCTGAAGTATTATATGGTTTTAAGGAATATATGTCATCTGATGAAGTATCAGCCCAGTTAAGTAAGGATATCAGACAGCTTATTACTGATTCAATGCATGTAAATATATCACAGGACAGAGTGCTTAAGGAGGTAAACAAGCTTGAAGCCAAATATCTGGAATATATTAAAAAGAATGGTATTGAGGATACAACAGCGGAAAGTGTATTTAAGTTCCTGCTTACAGATGAGGCAAGAAAACAGATATCAGATTCGGCAAAAGAACTTATGAATGATGCTGTGACATTTGATATATCAAAAGAACAGCTCTGGAGTATATTTAAAAAGGATGTAGTAGATGGATACGCAGAATATGCCAAGCAGAATGGATATCAGAACATAGATGGTATTCTTGATAAAGTCATAAACAATATGATCAACAGTCTTAAGGAACAGTTTACTGCCAATATACAGAATGCCATGAACAAGATGATGGAAAGTATCATGGGGAATATGCAGCAGGCTATGGAGGCAGTCATGACACAGATGATGTCCTCTATGACAGATGCCATGATGAATGCCATGCAGCTTATGGGAAATAATATGGCAGCTGCACTAGGTTCAATGGGCATGGGAACAGATACAGATGACTATGATTTTAGCAGCGCATTTGGTATAGATACAGACAGCTTCGCAGATGCGATAAAGATGAATATGAACGAAAGTGACCTTTCAGATCTTATGAAGTCACTTATGTCTGATACGGATGTTGCCTCATATGACAATAATATGAAAAAGCTTGGCTATGCAGATTTGTCAGTACCAGGTGAAATAGACATATATCCTAAGGATTTTGAAAGTAAGGATAAGATAGTAAATATACTTGATAACTATAATACAAGCATGAAAAAGCAGGGTAAGGATGAACAGGTTATAAGCTACACAGATGTGGTAGGAACACTTATGTCCTCTGTCACTACCATAGTAAATGTTATAAGCTATGTGTTGATTGCATTCGTGGCTATATCTTTAATAGTATCTTCTATTATGATAGGTGTTATCACATATATAAGTGTACTTGAAAGACGTAAGGAGATAGGAATATTAAGGGCAATAGGTGCTTCCAAGAAGAATGTATCGGCTGTATTTAATGCAGAAACATGTATAATCGGACTATGCTCAGGACTTATGGGAATAGGTATAACATTACTTTTCCTGCTTCCTATAAATGCTGTTATTCATGCACTTTCAGGAGTGGACAACATCAATGCAGTACTTCCTGTAATTCCAGCGATGGTGCTTATACTGCTTAGTGTATTTCTTACATTTACCGGTGGACTGATTCCTTCTAAGAAGGCATCAAAGAGTGATCCGGTGACAGCACTGAGGAATGAGTAGAATGATTAAATTGTTGTTTAACACACATTCTTAACGTACGGACGACATCATATATGAGAAAAGCAGGTGTGCAAACATCAACGATGCCAGAAGCTTCAATTGGATATTTCTAAGACTTTTCATATACGT
>OGNP01000401.1_pt1 | contig 29084 bp, 24 predicted proteins | sample 1573531 | NCBI WGS metagenome assembly OGNP01 (sample SAMEA2581984, study PRJEB24529) | metagenome | biome: Human gut stool | place: China | collected 2011 | reverse complement strand
GTCTGATCTGTTATATCACTGCCTCCCTGTCGGGAATACCTGTAATCGGTCTTCTCGGCTGCATAATGTGCGGATTCTCGGTAGGTATCATGTGGCCCGGATCTATTAGCATCTGCTCAGGCAAAATATCCACCGGCGGTACTGCAATGTTTGCGCTTCTCGCTATGGCAGGCGACCTCGGCGGAGCACTCGGTCCTGCTATTGTAGGAAATATCACCCAGAATGCAGGTAATGATATGCAGAAAGGTATGCTTTCGGGCTGTGCATTTCCTTTGATACTTATGGTATCGCTCCTGCTGCTGAACAGAGCCGGACGCAAAAATAACTGATCGTATCCGGCAGGTTTATGCAAAGCTACAATAGAAAAAAGGCACCATGTATCAAAACGTGATGCCTTTTTGTTTTTCATACGATGCCGGCGGTCAATTTACGAATTTCATAGAACCTGTTCTGTGTTTCTGAGAAGTATTATCTGCATCGTGGGTATAGTGGCTTTTCAGTTGGCGTAAATCTTAAGCATTCTGCGTCACCGGCACCTGAAGCTAGCGCTGTCTGTCTGCGGAAACGCCAAGCATTTCCGCTACCACCAAATCAAAGATTTGGTGCAATTCCGCCACTGCTGTTTTAAAATGTATCAGCAATAAAAAACAAGCCGTATTTCTACGACTTGCGCCTTGTGGGAGGACTATAAAATAGATTTTTTTCGCCTTTTCTTATTCAATTGCTTTCAATTCTTTTTCTAACACATCTGCAAAACGCTGAACAACCTCGCCAAGTGTTTCAGCATAGTCGAATGTATCTTTATCATATCGGTACTTTAACGGGCATTTGCGGATATTCAATGCGGTTGTTAGAGCGTGCACATCCGGGCAGAGATTGTTTTGAAGCGCCCATTCTGCCGCTTTTGTTTTAGAAATAATCTTGCCTGTGCGAAGTATGTATATGCAACGAGATATATCCAACAGCCAACCGAAAGAATAAAAATTTCTTCCGGTGCTTTGTGCGTACTTTCTTATAGTCTTATAGTGACGATTTACATCGGCATACAACTCATGTAAATCCGGATATCTCAGTTCTTTTCGTATATCCTTCCCGTACAAAAGAAGGCTGCTCTCAATCAGTTCTGTTTTGCCAAAGCCATCTAGCAAATACCTGTCGGTAATTCTCTCTCCGCTTGTACCCCAATAAACCACTCGGTCATCAGCGTTTGCGAGAAAGGCACTTCTGGTGAGCATAGCGCCCTCAAAAGAACGGTAATAAAGATTATCGGGTTCATCTGCGAGCATAGTCCGGCGGAGATTTACAAGCAAATTTGCCTGTGACTCGGATATTTGCTTCTCCGTCAGGACTAAAATATCAATATCGCTCCAACCCAATCTGAAATCATTCAATGCAGACGAACCGTACAAATATATTGTTGGGTCACCGTCCGCAAGAATATGGCTGATTTCCCAAACCATACTGTTAATAGAGAACTGTCGGGCTTTTCGTTCTGCGCCGGCGGGGAAAAGGACAAATTTTTGATTTGGGTAATCGAATTCCTCTATAAGCTCATCTGCAACAAAACCGAATTTCTCATACAATGTTCTTGGTGCAATTCCTTTTTCATCATCAGCCCGAAAAGTAGAAACCGATATTTCTTTTGCTCTGTCTAAATTGGCAAGCGCCTCAACCATAAGCATTGTAGCCACACCGCGTCGACGGTATCGGGGTGCAACTGCGAGACAGCATATCATGTTGTGTTTCCTCGAAAACAATATAACTCCTGCAATTTCGGATTCTTCTTTTACACAAACAGCCTGTCGTTTATCCATAAATTTCAGGACGGTGGTTTTATGCTCATTTAGCTTTTCCTGTGTTTCAAGCCCCGGAAAATTCCATCGAACCTCTGTTATTAAGTCCATCCATTTTTCAATATCTTCAGGTACGCCATAAAGAAGCTGCACAGTATTTCACCTCAGTTCATTGTGTGCTTTAGCTGCAAAAAAGGTTGTTTTACTTATAGATTTTTGATTTCTATCTGCCTGCGTATTGGGTGTTCGGTTGTGTGAGAGTTCAAAACCTTATATAAAGGGAAAACGACCGATTTACATCTACAAAATCAGTCGCTGAAATTTTGCCGTATAAAACGGTGAAAACCCCGATTTTATCGGGGTTTCCACGGGCTATATCTTTTTTATAGCCTCTTGATGGTGCAGGTGACGGGACTTGAACCCACACGACCTTGCGATCACTAGCACCTGAAGCTAGCGCGTCTGCCAATTCCGCCACACCTGCATATTTAATGCGTTGCCAAATAGTCAACGTTGATATTATATCATAGCGGAGCTTCAAAGTCAAGTGTTTTTTGAAAATTTCTTCACCTTCTGCATTATCGGAAAACTCTGATTCTATTATCACTGTCTTTAATGCTATTGATTTTCAAATCTTCTATGAATAAAAATAAAGGACACCCGAAAATCGAATGTCCTTTACACTGGTGCGGGAAATGGGACTTGAACCCACACGCCAATACTGACACAAGCACCTCAAGCTTGCCTGTCTGCCGATTCCAGCATCCCCGCAAATCAGCTTGCTTATTATATCAGATAATTTTGCATTTGTCAAGCACAAAAATTTACATTTTCGCTTTTTATTTTCCTCTGACGCTATTGTGGTGTTTTATTTATCTGCAATAACCGTCACCGGCGATGTTACACTACCGAAACATCAATCTTCAACTCGCCGTTTTCGTCCTCGTACCATGTTTCCCACGCAAAATACTTATCCCAGCAATCGCACTCGCTGAAGTCCATATATTCCGCATTGAACTCCTCCGCTTCCTCCGCCGGCACAAGCCAGCCACTGCAATCGGTTGCAATCAGTCCGTTCTTCACCTGCTCGTGACCCTCTTTGCAATCAAGGAAAAACACGCTTCCCTTTTTTGCGGCAGCCTGCTGAATCATTTCAATGAATTTAGTAAATCCGAGCGGCTCTCTTGTTCTCAGTCCTGTTATCATAAATACACCTTGCCTTTATCTCTTGCTTTTATCTCTTGATAGTACAATAAATTATACCACCATACCGCCGCAAAGTCAAACCTACCCTCGCCTTATTATTTGCTTGATGCCGAATATATTTGTTTTTAAAAGCGGCGATTATAATAGTCTCGACAGATAAAAGCCGTCCACTTACCAAAAACGGCTCGTGAACGGCTTTTTGCTGTAAGCCCGTTACATCTGGAGCGATTCTATTACCGCCCCTACAGCTTTTATCGCTTTGCCTGTTGCCTTCTTGACGTTCTGCGTCTTGTTTGAGGTCATAGCCTTTGTTGCGGCAAAAGCAATGCCGCCTGCCACCATTGCGGTAGCGGCACATATCATATTATTGGAAGTTTTCTTGCTCATTTTTCCGTTTCCTTTCATAGCCGCCTTTTTCGGCTCGCTAATATAATGTGTCACCGTTAAAAAATTATAGCTTGATAAATCTGACATCAGAATTTGCCTTATTATCCTCTTTGTGCATCAGAAATAAAGTGAGCTATATAAAATTTACATCTCGACAATATGATAATTTTGTGCTAAAATAAATGTATGTGTAAAAAAGAAAGGTCGTTTTTTAATGTCACAGCATAAAATAATAGCGGCTATCCATGACCTCTCCGGCTATGGAAGATGTTCGCTTTCTGTTATATTGCCCGTTATCTCTGCTATGGGGATACAGGTCTGTCCGGTGCCGACCGCCGTTATGTCAACTCACACCGGCGGCTTTACCGATATTGCTATGGAGGATCTCACGGATCATATTTCAGCCTGCTATAATCACTACGAAAAACTGCATCTGAAGTTTGATGCAATCTACAGCGGTTTTCTCTCATCTCCGAAACAGGTGGATTGCTGTCTTGAATTCCTTCACGGAAACCCCGACTCACTTAAAGTAGTGGATCCGGTAATGGGCGACAACGGAAAACCCTACAGCACTTATACTCCCGAACTTATCCGCAGGATGAAGGAGCTTGTTGATGCCGCAGATGTTATAACACCTAACCTCACCGAAACATGTATGCTTCTCGGAGAGGAATGCCCTCTCGTAATGTCGGTGGCACAGGCACGCTCGTGGCTTGCCCGCCTCAGCGACAAGCCCGGAATAGTAGTAATAAAGGGAGTACCTTTGATAGACGATGACGGTCAGAAGCTCTCTAACGTAGGCTTCGACAAGGAAAGCGGCAGCTTCTGGCGTATCGACTGGGATCATATTCCCGTACATTACCCCGGCACAGGCGACATCTTCACTTCAGTGCTTACCGCATCATTGCTGAAGGGCGAAAGCCTGCCTATTGCCCTTAACCGTGCAACCACGTTCACGGAAATTGCCGTTAAAACCACCTACAGCTACGGTACCGAGCCACGACTTGGCGTGCTGTTTGAGGATTGTCTTAGCTGGCTTATGACCAATACGGTACTGTGCGACTACCGCAAGCTCTGATAATATCCGATATTGCTTTTTACCGCTTTGCCGCATTGCAAAGCGGTTTTGCAATTTTCGTTCAAAAAAATCAAAAAATTGTCGAAAAAGGGTTGACAAACGTTTGACTTTGTGATAAAATATTATCTGTTGTCACGGCACAGCAAAAGCCGATGAAGCCGAGAGTAAAAAATTAAAAAATTTTTAAAAAACTCTTGACAAGCGGTTTTCGATATGATATAATATAACACGTCGGTTGACAAGAAACAAATTAACAAGCTGGTGTAGCTCAGTTGGTAGAGCAGCTGATTTGTAATCAGCAGGTCGGGGGTTCGAGTCCGTCCACCAGCTCCAATTTTTTCTTTAACTTAATATGGGAGTGTTCCCGAGTGGCCAAAGGGGGCAGACTGTAAATCTGTTGCGTTTCGCTTCGGTGGTCCGAATCCACCCGCTCCCACCAAACCCGTAAGATTTTCTTACGGGTTTATTTTTATATAGTTAATATAGTTTACCCCTTGCCTGTCTTGAGAGGCAAGGGGTATTGTCAAAAATCAGTTTTCAAGATATTTCAGGAAGTCGTCAATATTTTATCTTTTAGCCGTGACGGACAGGTGATGTTAAATATGCAAGCTGACAAAATTTTAACATAGAACGTTTGTTGACTGTTATTGTCGGAAACAAAAAACGGAGCCGCAATTATTACTGCGGCTCTGCTTATATTTAATTTTTTCCCGTTCCGTTGCAATACTTACATCTTCTGTTTCCCTTACAGCCCTGGCATACTACCCAGCCATCGCCGCCCTGTCCGTATGTATTGTACGACATACCGCCTCTGCCATGGCAGACCTGACACAATCCGCTTCCGTGACAAACACTGCAGTTATTTATCGTCGGTATAGTCGGTTTTACCGACGGAGTATAATTCGAATCGGGTGCTACAGTCTGACCTCCGCTGTTTGAGCTGTCGACCGAATATCCTCTGCCCTCAAAAGTGAATTCTTCCTGCTCGTATGATATTGCCGCTTCTATTTTAAACTCAGCCGAATTACCACTTATTTTCAGAAGTGTAACCGTCATATATACAAACATTTCGGGATTATCCTTAGTGGTATATACGTTGTTCACCCCGTCTTCCATAACATAATACTCGCCATAGCAATTCGATAACGATAAAGCGGTCTTATCGAACTGTTTTCCCTCAACAAAATATGAGTCGGGAATCATTGCCGAAATCGCATATCCATCGGTTACAGAATCGTTCACATTTGATATGCCAAGCAGATATACACCGTCGTCATGAGCCAAGAACGAGTTTCCGCTTGTTTCACTGCTTCCGCTACGGTTGATTTCAGCAGTACCCGGCTTAAGATCCCTCACAGGCGCACTGCTATTATTATCGGGCGCACTTGTTTCAGGCAATGTGTTCTGAGAATTGCCGTTATTGTACGATGTAACCGGTGCCGATACTTCTCCGAAGCTCTGTGAATCCTTCCCGCCCAATGATGAAACAACCAACACTGTGACTATAATAGAAACGATAACAAGAAGCACCCCGACGCATATTCCGATTATCAGCGGTGCCTTGCTTTTTTTCTGAGGATACTGCACTCCCGCATTACCGGCTGTCGTGTTATTTCCGTTATATACGGGCGGCGGTGTTACCGGCTGTGGATTACTATACTGCACATCAGGCTCTGAAACAGTTTCAGCAATATCTGCCGTTTCGGTGCTTATCTGCCTTGTGCCGCAGCTGTCGCAGAATTCCGCATCGGCAAGCAGTTTTCTTCCGCATTTTCTGCAAAACTTGAAATTCTGTGTATTATTCTGATAATTAGCGGTGTTATCCATAATTTTCTCTCCTTGAATGATACAAAATGTATTTTTGCAACAAGCCCTTTATATTTATATCGACAGATTTATCCAAAAATTTAATATATTGTACGCATCCGATGCGGTAAAAATTTCGCAAGAAAAATCGGACATCACGAAAAAACGTCCGCACACCTCATAAAAGTGCAAATTTCTCCTTGACAAATCTATTCCTTTGTGCTACAATAATTATCCAAACAAACGGGGCCGTAAAGGTTTCGACGGGGATTGTGAACCCGGCTAAGCACGCAGAGATCGCCTTATCTCTTTAAACGGGGCATTTTTAAAATTAAACGCAGACAATAGATCTGAATTAGTAGCTGCCTAAGTGCGCTACCGTCCTTGTAGAGAGCGCTGTGGCTCTATAAAGGGCGTCGACTAACAGCCAATGTTTTCGGTGAGAGTCCTGTAACCGTCAACACATCAAAGGACTACCGGACTTCTATCCTGTGAGCCGGAGAGGAGAAAGGGAATTTCAAAAGACTTCACTAAGCGTGTAGAAAGGTTGGCGGATCGGTTTTCGGACAGGAGTTCGATTCTCCTCGGCTCCACCATTTTTTCCACGCTCATATATATGGGCGTGGAATTTTTTGTGTACGGTAGTACAAAACGCATAAAATTATCCCACATTTTGCTGTGTGGGATAGGTTTTTATATGATTTTCTGTGATTTGATTTTGCAGTTTTTCTATATTCCGATGTGAATTTTGAACGTTACTATTATTTTTAACAAATTGAAACTCTTTCAAGTTCTATTCTACAGCTTTTATTACAGACATTTACTGTGTAACTATCATTTGTTATATCATACAAAGTATTCAATTCGTAATCTTATCGATATTTTTTATCAATTCATCAAGCATTTCATTTAGCTGATTGCTAATCTCTCTGAACATTTTCGCCCCTTGCGTTTCATCAATAATTTGGCTCATTACTTCCTGTTCATCAGAAGTATTTTCATCTATATAATCAAGTAAGATATAGGAAAGTTCCATCTCCGGGTCATCTATGTCGCAAATATCCATTACACCCAAATGTATTGCGTCCCATGTATTTCTAATCTCGTTATTCAAATTAACTGAAGTACACTGATAATTATCTGGGTCATCATTTTTTACGAAATCCACTTGAGAAAAATCATTTCTAAGTGATAATTTGTTTTTATTAATGATGGCAATTTTTACTTTTGCCTCAGTATTTGTGTTCATCAAAAGAGAAATATACATAGATTTATGTATATTAGAAAACGACATTAATTTTTTAGACATGTAATATTCATATTTAGAAATACAAATTTTGTATTCATTTTCTATAGTATTAAAAAAAGTGTTAATCGAATATTTATAATGATTTAATTTTTGGCGCATTGATTTAGTGAGATATACTCGTTTTGCAGCTTCTAAATATACTAAAGGTTCGCCTAACGTGCTCAGCCATTTTTTGAAAAATTTATCATTCGATAATTCAGCTGGTTCTTGATATACTTGATTTATTCGAATAATCGTCTGCTCTAAGCATGTACAATAAGGAATTAAAATTTGTTCCAAATTTTCTTTTTGATTTTGCCTCTTGCTTTTGCGCCGTTCAGATGCAGAGGTTGAAATATATGTCACCACACCTCCAATTATAACAGATAATAAAGTCCAAATTTGTTGAGAATTTTCAATATTAAAAGTTCTAATTTCTTTCATTGAGCCTCCGAAAAGATTAATTTTATAGTTTTTAATTACAGTGTCATTTAAATATCATCCAAAATTTGTATCTCAATTATATCAGATATTCTTGGATATGTCAAGATTTTCATCAGCGCACAATTATAATAATATTTACAATGCTTTTTTGTATTTTAAGCTATGTTAGACCACGAAGTAAAGGCGTTGTAACAAGAAGCCAATCATACCATTGAGCATTTGCATTTTCCCCGATATATTTATTTATTGGGTTAAAATCAACTTGTGAATTAGCATAAGTCCATTTTGCAGTTTTGTTAGCATTTTTAGCCTCAACTTCAAGTTGTGCTTTGTTCAACCTTAACTTTCTTTCAAGCTCGTCATTATAAGCCTTTAATCTTTGTAACTCTGCTTCGTCAAACAGGTTTAGCTTAGTAGGGTTAATACTCTCAATAGCAGCTATTTTCTCTTTTGTGTCTTTAAGTTCCTTGTTTAAACTTTCAGTTTCACTCTTTAAGGATGAAATGTTGCTTTGATAATTGCTCATTTCCTCCATACTTTTTTTATAAGCATTGACAAGATTATCAAATGCTGTTATAATAGTATTAATGGCAAATTGGATTGCAGCACCTACAAGCATACCTGTAACCATATTGCCCAACGTTTTGCCTATATTAGCAATAACACCATTAAAACCGCCACCTGCTTTGGCTGCATCTTTTAACCCGGCTTTCATTTGTTCAGTGGTTTTGTTTGCGGCTGTTGCGTCATTAACATATTTTTGTGCTGCTACGGAGCAACCGGTGATATTAGTCTTTAATGCTTCTGCCGGATCAACACCAGATTCAATAGCTTTAACATAGTTCAGAATCCCTTGAACATCATTGTCGTTTAATTTGTTTCCTTGAAATATTGAATAGAAAACCCCTTGTCCGTTTGACAGATTTTCTTTCATATCTTTTATAGAACTATTAAAGATAGATATTTTTGTAGTAGCCCCTGTTACATCGTCCTTTATTGTTCCGAAAATCGTACTTTTTAAGTGTTGTGGATACACTGTTTAATTTAAGGAGATATATCATGATTGTTACTAAAGCCTGTTATCTTTGTAAAAAATGTTGGGAAAATCCTAAATATGATCTTGATTATGATGGGAAAGAATTTTTATGCCCTAAGTGTGGCTATAAAATGGAATATTGGGATACTTGTGATTTCGATACCGAAACCAACAAAGTGGTAAAAAGATGGCGAGAGCCTGAAAGAGCAATGAACAATCCTATAGTAACATCAGGAACATCCGTTAAAATGAATCCTGTTGTTACCTGCCCCTACTGTAACTCTACCAATACAAAGAAAATTTCATTAACCGCTAAAGCAGTAAATACAGCTTTGTTTGGTATATTAGGCACTAAGAGACATAAGCAGTGGCACTGTAATAAGTGCGGTAGTGAGTGGTAAGAGAAATATATAATAAAGCTAAAATCAGTCAATGTAATATCAGCTAATTCGACTATCAAAGCCCCGATTTATGAACAAATCGGGGCTTTTCAATAAACTGGTGTCCCGCACTTTGAGTTACCTGACAGCACTGCCCTGACACCGCCGTAATTATAACATAATCACCTTTGACTTTTAAATCCCGATATGCTATACTGAACTTGAAAACCGGAATTATTCCGGCTAAAGATTTAGTGGCAGATAATATGTATTTTCACGCATCAAGGAGAAAGTAATAAATGAAACTTTTATTCAAGCAAAGATTATTCTCGTGGTTTGACAGCTACGACATTTATGATGAAGCCGGAAATACTGCGTTCGTTGTAAAAGGTGAGCTTGCATGGGGACACCTGCTCCGTATTTATAACTCCTGTGGAAAAGAGGTCGGATACATTAAGGAAAAGGTGTTTACCTGGCTTCCGAAGTTTGAGATGTATGTCGACTCTCGTTATGTCGGCTGCATCAGCAAAGAGTTTACATTCATAAGACCAAGATTCAACATTGATTATAACGGCTGGAATATAGACGGCGACTGGCTTGAGTGGGATTATAACATCCGTGACTGTACCGGTCGTTACATAGCTTGTGTATCCAAAGAAATCTGGAACTGGACAGACACCTATGTGCTTGATGTGCAAGACCCACAGGACGCATTGTATGTATTGATGCTTGTTCTTGCCATTGATGCGGAAAAATGCTCAAGAAATGACTGAAAACGCATAAAAATTATCCCGCACTTCAGAGTGCGGGATAATTTTATATGTCGGTTCACTTTTATGCTGTATTACTTCTTGAACATACCGAAAACGCCTTTCAGCTTTGATTGCGGTGCAGTTCCGTTCAGCTTGTTTTCGGTATTTGTGAGATATTCATTTGCTTCGGTCGCCTGCTCTGATGTTATGCCGAGTTCGGGAAGAAGCTCTGCAAGCTCGTTCCTTGCATTATTGACATCGGTTACTGTGTTGTAAGTCTTGCTCTTCACGAATTTAAGAGCCCTTTCCTTTGCCGCTTCTTCTCTTGTTGCGGCGGTTTTGATAAGTGATACTTTTCTGAACTTTTCGTCAAAATCCACCAGATGCTTTTTGATAATACCTATATACTTATCCTTTACGGGAGTCCTGAACTGTGACAGCTTATCCTCGATTTCAAGCAAGTTTCTTTCATAGCTCAGTAAAGGCTCATTTTGCGGAGGTGCGACCTTGAACATTATATTCTGTATCTCCTCAAGCTCCTTTTTAGCAAGGGCGGCATTCTCCCTGTCAGGCAGAACTACTCCGTCAACCGTATTCAGCTTGTCCTCCTGTGCCTGTATGTAATCTGTCGCATCGGTTGCGAGTGCCTTGTCTATGCCAAGCTTCGGCAACGTGTCATCAAGCGCCTTTATCGCCTTGTCAACGTCATCATAGGTGCAACCGGTCGGGGCTATGGATTTTACCAGCTTCAATGCTCTTATCTGCGCCGCCTGCTGACGTGTTTCAGCCTTTGAAAACGCTCCTGTCGTCTTGAAGGTCGTATCAAACTTTGCTATATAATCGTCAATAATCGCAATATACTTATCCTTTACCGGCGTCTTGTAGCTTTCGAGCTTTGCCTTTACATCGAACAGCTTCTGCTCATAATCGAGAAGAAGATCGGGATTCGGTTTCGGTACATCGCTCATTATAGCGGTAATCTCCGCAAGTTCGGCTCTTGCCGCTTCTGCTTCTTCCTTGCTGTTGAAAGCAATTCCGTCAACGGTATTGACATTGAGATAGCATTGTCTGAATAGCTCACTAACCTGCTCTGCTTCCTCAAAGGTTATTCCGACCGTTAACAGAAATTCATCGACCTTCTGCCTTGCATCAATCAGATCCTGCTCGGTGTAGCCCTTGGGTATTACGCTCTTTGCAAAATTCAGCGCTCTTTGTGCCGCCGCTTCTTTTCTTGTTTCATACACTGTAAATCCTACTGTACGGAATGTTGTGTCGAACTTTGCCTTGTATTGCTCGATAATTCCGATATACTTATTTTTTACGTCTGTTTCATAAGATTCCAGCTTTGCCTTTGTTTCGTCGAGCATTTTCTCATAAGGAAGAACGCTGTTCTTGTCAGGCTTCGGCACGGCATTTACTATTGCTGTTATCTCGTTAAGCTCTGCGGTAGCCTTTAAAGCCTCTTCCCTGTTTGCAAACTGTATTCCGTCAATTACGCAAAGGTCCTTTTCGACCTCGTCCAGATAAGCGTAAGCGTTTTCCGCCTGTGCCTCGGTTATACCGAGATGCGACAAACGCTCGGTCAGCATCTTAACAGCGTTGTCACGCTCTTCAAAAGATGTTATTCTCATGCCCTTTACATATTCAAAGGCTCTTATTGCCCCCGCTTCTTCTCTCGTCAGGCTATGATCAAATTTTCCCTCTTTCCTGAAAAGCCTGTCGAAATCGGAAAGCAATGCGTCTATACTTTCAAGATATTTATCCTTAACTTTTGTTTTGAACGAATCTATCTGCTTTCTCTTTTCGATAAGGTCGTTTTCATAATCAAGGTCAGACTTGTCGGTCGGCTTTGTAACCGTTTCAAATATCGCCGTAATCTGCGGAAGTTCTTCTCTCGCAAGGTCCGCTTCCGCTCTTGAGTCCATAAGAACGCCGTCTACGGTGCAATAAAGGTCGTTGAAATATTTAAGACGTTCTTCCACTATATTCCTTGCCTGTACAATCTGTACGGTGCTAAGCCCTATCTTTGCGGCATACTCCTCCATAAGCCCCTTGCACTTCACGGCATCTTCTTCGGTTTCACCGATATTATCGTTTACAAAGCGAGCAAGGATATCGTTCTTGATGTCGAATATATTCACGCCGAAAAATTCGGAGAATTTTCCTATGGAGTCATCCTCATCGCCCATTGTATCAATCAGCTTTGAATAGAAACTGTCCTCGTAAGGATCAAGCTCGAATATCTGTACTATGAAAGTATCTCTCTTTTCGGGGGGAAGACTTATAGACATCATATTGTTGAACATAGCCTGTGCTTTCTGCGTATCAGCCGCACTCACAGTACCGTCAAACTTTATTGCGGTGTTCTTCTCTACTATATCAAGCAGTAATAAATGCAGATTGAAGCAGGAATCATAAACACTGTTCACCATATCCTGACGAAGACTCATTGTGTTAAAAAGTTCCTTTATCTGTGAACGTGCATAGCTGCGGCTCATCATATTTCCGACCGCATTAACAAGGCTGTGCGCTATACCTTCGGTGATATTCATTGCCGTTGCATCAAGCTGATTTGACCAGGCATTTATGGCATTTCCGCCGAATGTAGCCGACTGCCAGCGAGGTCTGCTCTCTTTTCTCAGTTCTCTTGCATATTCGGCATCATTAAGATCGGTAAGTATCTTTTCATACTTCTTGTCAATGACCTTGAATGCTTCTGTGAATTCGTCAAAATACACGCCGTCAAAAGCCATATTCACAACAGCATCTTTATCTATTGTATAAATATCCACGCTGATTATATCCTGTATCAGTTCGAGCAGAGCCTTTTCAATGCAGTATACAAAAGCGCTCGGAGCATTGTTTATAAGATCGTCAAGATCCTCAAACTGCTCGTTTATCTCTGCGAATTTTGTCTGCGCTTCAAGAGCCAGTTCCTTGTACTTGTTTCTGATAATGTTATAAATGTTCCTGTCAGGAGTAATTGTAAACGGAACATTGCAGAACTGAGTTTTCAGTTCATGATTTTCACTTTCGATAATGTTTTTTAAATCTCTCGCTTGCATCTGATTTCCTCCGTTTGAATAATGACAGCCTTGCGGCTTTACTGCATACGAAACGTGTATTTTGATATAACCGATATAAAATTTGCACATTCCGTTTACTATTTTTCATATTATCACACAACAAATATATTTTCCACTGTCAAATTCCACGCAGAATTCCCATCAAATTGTCATATTGCTGTAAATCCCATCAATAAGCCGAATCTCATTGTAAACTTTTCCCGTAACCGAGTTGAGTTTTCCTCCCTGCCCCCAAGCAAAAGATTACAGCCAAAGTAAATCTGTCGGACAAATATATTTTTCTGCGTTCCACATTCCCCGCCGTATATCAAGGCGCAAAACAGCCACGAAAACAGCTTACATACCTCTTGACATTTACCGCCTGCCATGCTATAATAACATCGTTATTGATAACAGTGTTATTGATTTTTGGAGGTGGAGTATTGGCAAATAAGGATCATTCGCTTGATGACAAAATCATCAGGGCGGCATATTCAGAGTTTCTTGCTTACGGCTTTTGTAAAGCCTCGCTCCACAAGATTTCCGAAAAAGCCGGCGTCACCACCGGAGCAATCTACACAAGATACAAGAATAAAGACGCACTGTTTGTCGCTCTGCTGCAGGATTTTTTTGAAGCGATGAAGGTTATGTTCGCACCTGTCGCAAAGGAATACGAAAAGGCAATGCTCAGCGCAAAGACGGAAGATATTCTCAGTGCCATAAACGCTGAGGAAAAAATATACTTTGAGTTGCTTGCCTCGCACTATGACGACTGCACCTTATTCTTCAGCCGCAGTGACGGAAGCTCTGTCGAAACAATGCTGAACGACCTTATGGAGCATAAAACACAGCAAACTGTCGATTTCTTTTTCCGTGTTTACGGGAAAAAGCCAAACGCCGATGCTATCCGTCTTATTATGGGAGCGCAGTTCTGGCATTTCCGTCAGCTGCTGGATAAACGCCCGGATGAAGACAGGATGTTCGCCTGTTTGCACTCGATTTTGGATTTCACCAATGCCGGTTGGCGACAGCTGTGCCTTACTTTGAAATAACAGCTTTTAATTCAGGGGCGGTGATGCCGCCCGTTTCTTACAGCATATGGTTAGACTATCCTAACCTACAGAAAAGAGATACCTATGATAGATTTTGAATTCGAATTTCAATATTCGGAAGAAAATACACCTACGCTCCGAAAAGTCAGCGGAAATATTCCTGCAGGGCGATGCGTGGTGCTTTGCGGCGGAAGCGGCTGCGGCAAGTCCACACTACTGCGATGTATAAACGGTCTGATACCGCAGTTTTACGAGGGAGAGTTGACAGGCTTCTGTCGCTTAGACGGGCATGGCACAGCAGACCTTAGTATCGGTGAAATCGGGGAGCTTGCGGCATCGGTCTTTCAGGATCCTCGCAGTCAGTTCTTCACTGTAAACAGCTCCAACGAGGTCGCATTCGGGCTTGAAAACCACGGCTTGCCTCAGGAAAAGATACGGGATAGGGTAGATGAAGCCTTTCGGACATTTCACCTTGAGCATCTGAAAAACCGCAACGTCTATGAGCTGTCAAGCGGTGAGCGACAATTGATCTCCATACTCTCTGCGTGGGCAACAGATACGGATATTTTTCTTCTTGACGAGCCTACGGCAAACCTTGACTTTGCGGCGACACAGCAGTTGAGAAATATTCTGCTTAAGCTTAAAAAGCAGGGAAAGACTCTGCTTCTCAGCGAACACCGCTTATATTATCTTGCAGATATTGCCGACGAATATTGGATTATGGCAAACGGCGAGATAAAGCATAAATACACCGCCGAAAAAGCAAAATCGCTTTCGCCGCTGCAATTGCACACGCTTAGCCTGCGTACACTTGACCTTGAACAAATCACCGTGTCGGAAAGGCCGCCGCAACCCGAAAATATGCCGCAGGCACTCTCTGTTTCAAACCTTCGGTATGAATACGGCAGGAAAAACAGAGCAATACTTTCATACGTAAATTTTTCCGTTTGCACGCATGAAATCGTCGGTCTGGTAGGCGCTAACGGTTGCGGCAAAACCACTCTCGGCAAGCTGATCGCAGGACTTTACCACTCTACAGGCGGCGACATTTCCCTGTTCGGCAAGGCTCAGAAGCCGAAGCAGCTGCAAAAACAGGTGCTTTTCATAATGCAGGAGGCAGAGTTCCAGTTCTTCACAAACTCCGTCCTGCACGAGCTTCAATACGGACACAAGATAACGGCTGAGTTTGAAAAGAAAACAGAAACGCTTCTTAAAAGTATGGATATGTGGGAATGCCGTGACCGCCACCCGTTTTCCCTCTCAGGCGGGCAGATGCAGCGACTTACGCTGATGATGGCATATCTTTCCGATAAACCGATTGTCATACTGGACGAACCAACCGCCGGGCAGGATGTCGAAAGCCTGAAACGGTGTGCAGAATTGATTCGTGAGATGGGAAAAGAAAAGACCGTTCTTATCATTACACACGATCTTGAACTGATAGCAGATGCCTGCGACCGCTGTATCGGGCTGTGTGACGGTCACGCCGACACGGAATTTTTCATTCGGTCACAACAGGATCTGCAGGCGGTGCGGCGGTATATGGAGTGCTTCCATCCGACAAAGGTTTCGCCGCCAAATCAGTACAAGGAGCGGTTTCATCCTGCGACTAAGCTGCTCTACTGGTTAGTCTTGACTATCGTTATATCCACATCGGACAATCACCTTGTATATGCCGCTTATGCGGCGCTGATGCTTCTGACTGCCGCTGACGGCAGACTCATAACGGCGCTTTTCGGCAGTGCAAGCTTCGGTGCGCTGTGGGCGGCAAACGTTCTTCTGCCTGACACACTGTTCTCGTTTATGCTGGTGCTGTTCCCACGAATAATTGCCATAGGAATTTCTATGATGACACTTATCGGACGAAATGAAGCAAGCCGCACCCTTGCCGCACTGCGAAATATGCACCTGCCTGAGCGGTTTATTATGATTGTGGCGGTTATCTTCCGCTTTTTCCCGGTGCTTTCGGGAGATATGAAGCTGCTGCGGCAGTCAATCCGGACACGAGGAGCGTTTGTGACGCTGTGGCAGAAGCTACGGGCGCTGCCATCCTATATTGAAATCCTGACAGTACCTATGGCACTGCGGGTAATACGCATCGCCGAAACGCTGTCAGCTTCCGCAGAAACACGGGGCATCGACCTTAAACGGCGCAAAAGTAATTTTCTGTCACTTCGGTTCTCGGCGTGGGATATTTTGTTCTTCGTTGTGCTGACAGCATCTGTTGTGGCCGGTCTTATTTTGTGACAGCTGCCCTGAGTGGCTTTCAAATAAAAATACATATAAAATCAAAGGAGTTTATAACTATGGAAACCGTAAACCGTAACAAGCTTAAAATCAAGGACATCATTACCGTTGTCCTGCTGGCGCTTATAAATGTGGTGCTGTTCTTTGCAAGCTCACTTTTATACGCAACGCCGATAACCATAATTCTTATGCCGGTATTTTTTGCCCTGCTTGAAGGCATTGTCTACTTCATCATCGGCACAAAGGTGAAAAAGCCGGGTGCTATCCTCATTTACAGTATCGTCCGTGCCATTCTGGGCGGATACCTGCCGTACATCATACTTTTCATTCTCTCCGGTGCCATTACCGAGCTGCTGCTGTGGAAGATAGGCTACGGCAGTGCAAAAGCGCTGACTATCGGCTATATCATCAATCAGGTGCTTGCCGCATTCGGAAGCACAATAATCCCCTACGCTATCGCCGCAAGCGCTATGGCAGATCAGGCAGTAACAGACGGTCGTCAGGATACTATCCTTGATGCGTCAAAGCTGTTACAGTCGTGGGTATCCGTTGTGCTTGTAATCGGCGTAATTGTTGCCGCCTTTATCGGTGCGCTGATCGGCAAGCGGATCGTAAAGAAACATCTGACGGTATAACGCAGACTAAGGAGCTTCAGATGAACAAAACCAATAAAACAAACCGCTCCGTTTTCTCGTGGCTGTCGGAGTTTGCAAAAGGCAGACGGGGCGAATATTTACTTAGCGTTATTACTGCGCTTATCGGTGTTGCCTGCTCGCTTATCCCGTATTTTATCATAATCAAAATCATTACCGCACTTATAAACGGCACAGCAGAACTTTCCTATTACCTGACGCTCTGCGTATGGATGGCAGGCTTATGGATTTTACGCTATATATTGCACAGCGTATCAACTACCCTTTCCCACCACGCAACCTTCCATGTGCTTGCTAAAGTGAGGATAATGCTGTTGGACAAGCTGGCGACACTGCCGCTCGGCACTGTGCTTGACCGTTCCTCAGGCTCATACAAGAACATCATCGTGGAACGTGTGGATTCTATTGAAACCACGCTTGCACATCTTCTGCCCGAAATGACCGCCAACATTGTCGGCGCACTGGCTGTACTTGCACTGATATTCGCAAATGACTGGCGTATGGGGCTTTCTATGCTCATTGTTTTGCCGCTGGGTACGCTCTGCTTTATGTCGATGTTCAGAGGCTATAACGAGAAGTTTCAGCGTACCGTCACATCAACAAAAGCGCTCAACGATACCGCAGTTGAATATATCGGCGGCATTGAGGTAATCAAGGCATTCGGGCAATCAAAAACCGGTTATGCAAAGTTCGTGTCCGCCGCAAAAGAAGGCGCAGATTGCTTCATCGACTGGATGAAAAGCAGTCTGTTCGGACAGTCCGCAGGAATGGCGATCTTTCCCTCGACTCTGCTCGGAGTTCTGCCTGTAGGATGCCTGCTATATATGCAGGGTACGCTTACAGCCGAAACCTTTCTTACTGTTATCGTGCTGTCATTCGGCGTAATGCAGCCGCTTATGACCGCTTTCTCCTATACCGATGATATAGCGCAGGTACGCACCATTGTCGGCGAAGTATCCGAGGTGCTTTCCTGCGAGGATATGCAGCGACCTGAGAAAGCCGTAAAGCTGCCTTGCGATAACTCGATTGAGCTGAAAAACGTCCGCTTTGCCTATCACGATAAAGAGGTGCTTCACGGCATTGATCTGCATATAGAACAAGGCACGGTCAACGCTCTTGTCGGCCCTTCGGGAAGCGGAAAATCCACTATCGCCCGTCTTATCGCATCTCTCTGGGATGTAAATGACGGTGTAATCGAACTTGGCGGCGTGGATATCCGTACCCTGCCGCTTGCCGAATGCACAAAACGCATTGCAAGTGTTTCTCAGGATAACTACCTGTTCGATCTGTCGGTAATGGATAATATCCGTATGGGCAGAAAAGGTGCGACCGATGAAGAAGTCATAAATGCGGCGAAAAAATGCGGCTGTCACGAATTCATTATGAGCCTCGAAAACGGCTATCAGACCGTGTGCGGTGCATCAGGCGGACATCTCTCCGGCGGCGAACGGCAGCGCATCTCCATTACCCGTGCTATGCTGAAGGACGCACCTATCGTCATCCTTGATGAAGCGACCTCATACACCGACCCCGAAAACGAGGCGGTCATTCAATCCGCACTGGCAAAGCTCGTAAAGGGCAAGACTGTAATTGTCATTGCTCACCGTCTGTCAACCATTGCCGATGCAGATCAGATAATCGTCGTAAATCAGGGTCATATCGAAGCCGCCGGCACGCAAGAGGAGCTTCTGAAGTCCTGTCCGCTGTATAAGACAATGTGGGACGCCCACATCAGCGTAAAAGATAACGGGGAGGCAGTATAATGCTTAAAACTCTGAAAAAGTTCTTTGACTTCTGCGGAAAAGAAAACCGCAAATTATTTATCATATCCATCCGGCTCGGAGTAATCAGCGCCATCTGCTCTGCTATGCGTATTCCTGCCGCCGCCGTTGTCATTAAGGCACTTCTTGACAATAACGTCACTATGTCAACGCTATGGACAAGTCTTGGTATAATAGTCGTTTCTTTGATTGTGACTATTGCGATAAATATGAAATCCACTATGCTGCAGACAAAAGCAGGCTACCGTGCCTGCGCCGACAAGCGTATTGAAATTGCCGAGCATCTGCGCTATCTGCCTATGGGCTGGTTCAATGACAACAGTCTTGGCGAGGTAACAAGCGTAACTACCAACACTATGGAAAACATGGCCAACATTGCGACCCGTGTGGTTATGGTCACGACAAAGGGATTTCTGACCTCCGGCATCATTGCGATTATGATGCTTTTCTTCGATTGGAGAATGGGGCTTATCACACTTGCCGGTCTGGTGCTGTTTTTTGCTGTAAACGCCGCTATGCAACGGGCGGAGCAAACACTCAGCAAACGTAAATTTGACGCTGATGAACGGCTCGTTTCTAAGGTGCTTGAGTATGTTCAGGGTATCGCTGAGGTCAAGAATTTCGACCTTACCAACGATTCCTCAACTCAGGTACACGCCGCTGTTGAAGAATCCCGCAAGGCTTCCTTTGCTATGGAGATACCGTCGGTTCTTTATATGCTGGCACAGCTTGTTATAAACAAGCTAACAGGTGTTGCAGTCTGCACCGCCGCAATAATATTCAGTCTTTGCGGCACAATGGAACTTTCAAACTGCCTTCTGATGCTTATATGCTCGTTCATTCTGTTTGAACAACTCGACAGCGCAGGCAGCTTTTCATCACTGTTCCGCTCGATCGACATAGGTGTAGACAAGGCAAATTCCATACTGAATGTCGAGCCTATGGATATTGACGACGAGGATCTGACACCTCGGTGCGAGGATATTACCCTTTCCCACGTCAGCTTCTCTTATGACAGCAAGCCTATTCTTCGTGATGTGTCGCTGACCGTTCCCGAAAAAACCACTGTTGCCATCGTAGGCCCGTCCGGAAGCGGAAAATCCACGCTGTGCAATCTTATGGCAAGGTTCTGGGATGTGCAGGGCGGCAGTGTCAGCCTTGGAGGAAAAGATGTACGGGAATACAGCTATGACAGCCTGATACGCAATTTCTCCTTCGTGTTCCAGCGGACATATCTGTTCTCGGACACCATTGCCAACAACATCCGCTTCGGCAAACCGGATGCCACTCTTGAAGAAGTGAAAGCCGCCGCTGAAAAAGCCCGTTGCTACGATTTCATTATGGCAAAGCCCGATGGATTCGACACGGTCATCGGTGAGGGCGGTGCAACGCTTTCGGGCGGAGAACGGCAACGAATTTCCATTGCCCGTGCGATTATGAAGGATGCACCGATAATCATTCTTGACGAGGCGACCGCCAATGTCGATCCCGAGAACGAGAAGGAGCTTATGGAGGCAATTTCCGAGCTGACCCACGACAAGACCGTCATAATGATTGCCCACAGGCTGAAAACAGTGCGTAATGCCGATTGTATTTTCGTAGTCGATCACGGCGAGATAGTTCAGCAGGGTACTCACGATGAACTTATGGCTGTGGATGGATTATACCGTCGCTTTGTAGTCGAGCGTAAGCAGGCTGCAGGGTGGAAGGTTTAAAGCAGAACAATCGATATAAAAAACGAGCCGAAACACCTCTCAGGTGTACGGCTCGTTTTTACTTTCAAAGCTGTTTTCCTACGTTCTTGCAAACACTGCAAAATCTATAGCGGCACATAAACAGCCTTCACAATTGTTTATGGTTTTATACATTTCGGTCAGCGTTGCTCCGGTAGTCGTTACATCGTCAATTATGAGAATATGCTTTCCGTTGAGCTTTGTCGGCTCTGTCACAGTAAAGCAATTGTCGAGATTGCTTTCACGCTCTTTCTTACCGAGCGTTTTCTGCTGTGCGGTCTTTCTTGTTTTGGCAACGGCGTTAACTGTCGGTATGCCGGTTATTTCGGAAATCTCACGGCATATCTTCTCGGTATGGCTGTAGCCTTTTCTGATTTTATCCGTATAATAAATAGGAACAGGTACGATGACATCCGGCAGAGTTTCATAGTACCCTGTAATCTTCTGTACAAGCGTATATGCCATAAAACTGATTTTACTGCCGTCACGGTGCTTCTTTGCACCTATAACTACAGGCGAAGTCTTTTTGTTATAACGACATACGCTTAACAGCCTGCCGCCGCAAAGGCTTTCCTCTTTTTCGTTATACTCGAATTCACAGGCGCATTTATCGCAGATATAATCCATTCTTCCTATGACCTTACTGCACAAGGGACAGCGGTTCGGAAAGAACCAATCAAGCAGTATACGCTTCAGCTCGTATTTATTCATCATCATTTTCATCTATAAACGGATTGCGTATCTTTGTCGGCTTTATTATGCCGTCAAGCAGCCGTTTCGCCGTATTCCTGTTCATTGTGCCGCCGTTGTCACGTCTGCGTCTGTCCGCTCCCGGAATATCATCGGCATCGGTAAGGCTGTCTACTAAAGGAGCGTCCAGCTTTATAACAGGGGGAGCGTGCTTTTCGCTCACGACCGGCTTTTCCTCGGACTTTGCTTTTACGGACGTTTTTTCTCCGGCCGGTACAGTAAGTGACGGCGAGGATGGCAGAATATCAAAATCATCCTGCGTCAGACGTTCTCCGCTTTGCTGTACATCAGGGAAATCTTCTTCCGCTGTCTGCGTTGTTTCAACGGTATGCCTGTACATATTTGCCGCATAGTTGCTCTTAGGCGTTACAGAGTGCTTTATGCTGTAGTCGGCTTTTGCAAATTCGCCTGCAAAGCCCGTATCAACAGCAGGCTCTGTATATGCTTTATCGTCTTTATCGGAACTGTCTTCGTCCGCAGTGCCTTCATCGGTATATCCGCCGGTTGCCTGCTGTAATTTGTCATCTGCTCCGCCAAAACTAAAAATATCGTCAAGCGGCTTGAAATCATAACCGCTGACCTTTTCAAGCTCGGAGATTTCGCTTTCGAAAGCATTGTCGAACGGATTTTCAAACAGGCTGACGTCCAGCTTATCCGTTTCACCGGCCTTTACAACGTGAACAGGTGCCTTAGGAGCTTCGTTTTGCAGTGCGGCCGCTTCCTGCTGTACGGGTGCGGCGCTTTCCTGCATCATATCATAAAGCTCACGTTCCTGCTCCTGCTTCCTGCGGCGGTTTTCCTGCTCATAAAGAACACTGCGGTCTACTCTTTCAAAAACAAAAGGTTTGACCTCAGGTTGCTTTTTAGCGGTGTCGGTACTTTCTGAAACATTTGCCGCAGATGGTTTTTCCTGTAGCGGTGTCTGCTTTACGGGTGCAAAATGCAGGTCGTGCGAGTATTTTTCAAATTCACGGAATTCCGAAATGCTTAAAGCGTTATGGAGGATACTTTCCTTTATCGCCATAAAGCTCTGATACCACTCCGCAAAATCACGCTGTGTAAGATCGACGTTTATACGCTTCGACATATATGTATACAGTTCTTTGGTCATATCCTCAAGCCGTCTTATTTCATCCGCCGTTCTCGGAGGTACCGCCGTGCTCATCTCAAGGCAGGTGCGGCCGCCCGACTGAGCCTTACTGCAATAATCATAGTCGTAATCCTTGTCACGAATAAAATACTCTCCGCAGCGTTCGCAGTGCTGAAGAACTCCCCCGCTTTCAAGCAAAAGATCTATTTCCAGATCTATTATCGCCTTGAGGCTGTCCGAAACGTATACCTTCTTCGGCAGAGAACGCATCGTTGTTATTATCGTGTTCAGCACCGAATCAGGTTTTTCGGGAACATAATTCTTTATCTTAGCAAAGACGTCCATCGCCTCGCTGTCCGAATGCAGAGCGGCAAACGGTCTGTGCTCGCCCTCATATTCAATCTCGGGAAGTGCCGAAGCCGCTATCGCCTTTGAAATATTGCTCGTTATGAACGGAGCGGACGGCAACCTGCCGACAGTGTACACCTTTGCGGCGGTAAAGCATTCTGACGGATAGCCCATCTCATTTGCGGCTACGCTGAATGTCAGATCGAAATAATCACGCTTTGCAAATGCCTGCTCTGCCGTGACCTTTTCACCGAACACAAAGTCTATCTTGCGTTTTGCGTATTCCTGAAGCTGAAGAAGGCTCACCCAGCGGTTTACCGCCTTATTGTGACGATATTCGGTAAGCCTCGTGAATATGAGCTTTTCAAACGGAGTTTTGGCATTTATAAGCTCATTCCATAAGGAAGATATGCCAAGCCCCTTTTCTCTGCAAAGATATTCTATAAACAGATCCTGTACCGCTTTTTCATAAATGCCGTGGATATTCGCCTCAACATATTTGTGACACGCACCGAGTGAATTACGGAGCGCAACAATATCCTCAAGTCTGTACTCTCCGCTTTCCGCACATCTTTTGCAATAATCGGTACAGCGTCTGATAAAGCCGGAAAAGTCATATTCGGCAAATTTAAGGACAGACTGCGGATATGAAAGAGAATATATCTCACTTGAATTTATACCGGTTAAGCTGACTGTTCTTTTTATACTCATATCCGCTTTTCCTTTCCGCAGGTCCTTTAATAGTCTTCCGACGTGTCATCTGTCGATACTGCGTCGAAGTTGAATTCTCGCTTTCTGCCGTCAACATAAAGCGTATGCTTGTCTTTCCACTTGACATCGGCAGGCTTATTATAGTCGGAGGTTATTATATGGATACCGCCCAATGCGTTACGGCATTCAAGGAACGGCAGACTTATATCTCCGTCTGTTTCTTCAAGATAGAAGGATACCGAACGGCTGGCGTCGCCCTCAGGATCAACGTAAAGAACTATTCTGTACTGCTTATCGGGTGAATAGCGGTAGCTTGTGCTTCTTGCGGACAGATCGACATCCATAAGAGTAATGTTTCCGAACAGCATCTTGAAAGTCAGATAAACAAGCACTCCTACTACATACATCAGCAGATATATAGTGCCGATAATGATCTTTGTGGTCTCGCCCGTACCGCTAAGCAGGAATATAAGTACGCTTACGACTATCGGAGGCACTGCGGCAAACCAGTTGCCGAAGCCGAACAGAAGTATAGCGAACGCCAAAAAAGGCGAAATTATCGCAACGATTCTCGTGACTATCTGCTTTCTTGTGAAAAGCATAATACCGAAGAAGATAAGATTGATAAAGATATATAGCGTAACAAGTGCGCCCTGATGCGTCGGCTCAAGATAATATCCCATAAAAAGCCACGCCACGAAGCCCAGAAACACGGGATAGGCTATCGACAGGAACGACACACCGAATTTGAACCATTTATTTGTTAAAAAGCTGATTACTTTTTCCATTTATTTTCCTTTCCGCTGTGCAAGGCACATACGTTTGATTTACAGCGTTACTTATTATATTGTATACTAAATCGCCGCAAATTTCAAGACTTATTTCATTATCGGCAGTATTTCGGGCTTTTTTCATCATTGCAGAGCCTGTCGGTTAAATAAAAAGGAGCATCATTTATGCCCCTTTCGCTTTATTCGGTTATTATCGCCTTTTCCGGTACAACAGCGGTTCTCCTTACAAGAGGCTCGGCTCGGATCGGCTCATCCTTGCCGTACCGGGTCAGTTCCGATTTATTCGCCGTCGTCTACGCCCGCATCTGCTTTTTCTTCAGGCAGTTTTCCCGCTTGTACCGCCAATTTCTTTTCCTGCGATTTTACACGCCGCTCCAATTTTTTGATATCCTCGGAAGGCGGCAGTTCTTCCGGCTTGATTCCACGCTGACCGAGCATCTCACGCACAGAAAGATTATTCTGCACGTGTTCGCCGGTGATAGCACATTCGCCCTTTAAGTCTTTTTCCTCCACATTATAATTGGTCATTTCTGTTGCCAGATTTTTTGCCGCAATCGTCAGTGTCGGTAAAAAATCTGCCAGTGGACGATTATCTTTCACACCGAGGCGAGTTTTCATTTCCTGTGTAGTGTGACCGCCGAACAGAGCCTGATCCCCTTTGGAACGAATACGACCAAAACCGGCATCATCGACACCACGCTCATAGATATTCTGTGAAAGACGCTTCTCAGATTCACGCAGTCTGCCACGAGCCTCAGTACGCTCAATCAGTGCGATGCGCTCTTCAATCAGTTCCTGCTTTCTGGTCTGGACGGCAAAATAGCTTTGTGCAAAGGCAATTTCTTCTTTTTTAGGGTCTCCGTTCTGTGCAATCAAATAACAGGCATAACGGGTAAGCATATAGTCCTTGATTTCTCGCTGTGATCCACTTCCCAGCGGAACCATTTTCGCGACCTCGCGAAAATGGTCAGAAACTTCTATACCACCGCTTTCACAGGAATCCATTGCACGAGAGATGGCTTTGTCAAAGTTGTTCCAACGCTCGTAGCCGAGCAAGGACATCAACTCACGGGCATACCAAAATTCGATGTTTGCGTTTTCATCACTATGTATAACAAGGTCAAACTGCTCCTTAATCTGACCAACTCTCTTTTTATCCATTATTTTTCCTCCATATTATCCGGCAAAAGCTCTGAAATATCGTTGGGCGTACAGCCCATAACCACACAAATACTCTTAAGCTTTTCCAATGCCATATACCGACCATTTTTTTATTTTAGAAATGATATTATCCGAAATATTTGCTTTTTGCGTCAATACGGCATTAGGCACATCCTTTTCTATCATCAAATGCTGCAGTCTTTTTTTGCCCCTTTCGCTTTATTCGGTTATTATCGCCTTTTCCGGTACAACAGCGGTTCTCCTTACAAGAGGCTCGCCACGGACAACGATATTCTTTTCATCGTCAAAGCCGAATTTCTTATACATACGGCTTACCCCGTCCGACATCAGATGTTCCTGTCTGAAAGTTACGGCTGACAGTTCCTCCCCGACCTCAAACTGCGCCATAGCCGTAACCATAAGCCTTGACGCTACACCAATACGCCTGTAGTCAGGCGACACGGCGATATGATCTATCGTTTTGTTCTTCTTCGAAAAGATGATAAAGCCTGCGATATTATTTTTGTGTGCTATAACAAATATCTCGCCGCCTGACATTCTTTTCTTTATAAGCCTTGCCATTCTTTCGGCATTGTAGTCAGCAAAATTCTCACTGCAAAGCTCAGCCAGAGCCGCTATTTTCTCCGCTTCCTCAGCAGTAGGAGTGCGTGGCAGGGTAAGTGAAACATAATCAAGGTCAAGCCCGAACAGAAGTGCGGTCGTTTTCATACTTTCCGTATCTGTTCCGGCAAGCCGTGATTCCTTGTCACGCAAAAAAAGATTGCCTATCCCGTATGTCATTATTATAGCAAGCTCTTCCGTGCTTATCAGCGGCTTTGCACCGTATCCTATCAGCACTTCAATAATCTGCTTTATATACGGGACGGATATTTCAAGCGAGCGGTCACGAATATCTCTCAGCGTGCTTTCGTGCATTTTCCCTACAAATTCATTGCGGAAGCGTTCAGCTTCATCCGCAAACAATCCGAATATATCAATAAAAGAAGTATACGGCGACCTTACGGCTTTTTCCGTCATTCCGATTATCTTGATTTTATAATCTATGAACAGCGATTCAATAAACGCACTGTATATATCATCCTTTGACTTAAAATAGTAATAGAACAGACCGACCTCAGCGCCTGCCTCATTCATTATTTGCCTTATTGAAGTGCCCTCGAATCCGTCTGCCATAAAACAGTTTGCCGCCGCACTGAGTATTTTGCTTTTTTTAGCATTATCCTTTACAGCCTTTTTCTGCAAGTCAACACCTCCCGCCAAATATTACCTATTAAATTATAACACTGCATTTAGCAAAAAGCAACAGGAATATGTACAAACAATGTAAGAATATTTTGTTGCGAGGTGATATTATGGAAATAACCGAAGCAGAGATAGAAATCATTACAAGGCAGATTGTTAAAATCATCATAAATTATCAACGTGACGCATCAGCTGTGGGTCCTGAGGATGCAGACGATGAATAAGCTCAGAGCCGCAGCCTATTGCCGTGTTTCGACCGACCGTGCCGAGCAATCCGGCTCACTTGCTTCACAGCGGTCGTTCTTTGATGATTATATCAGAAATTCCGACTCCATGACTTTGGTCGGAGTGTTCTATGACGAGGGTACAAGCGGCACGACAACGCTCAACCGTTACGGCTTCAACAAAATGATCTCCCTTGCCGTGTCCGGCGGCATAGATATCATCCTTACAAAAGAGGTCAGCCGCTTTGCCAGAAACACTGTAGACACCCTTAACATCACCCGTATGCTTAGGGCGAAGGGCGTAGGTATTATCTTTATAAACGATAATATAGACACCCGTGACAGCGACGGCGAGCTTAGACTTTCTATAATGGCAACGATAGCGCAGGAGGAGAGCCGCAAAATCTCCGAGCGTGTAAAATGGGGACAGCAAAGGAAAATGGAACAGGGCGTAGTGTTCGGCAGAAGCTGTCTTGGGTATGACGTAAAAGACGGCAAAATCACTGTCAATGCGGATTCGGCAGAAATAGTAAAGCGTATTTTCACAGAGTATACCGTGCTTTTAAAGGGCGCAGAAAGCATAGCGGACGGATTGAACGCCGAGCAGATAAGAACCGTCAGCGGCGGAAGGTGGAGCGGTGCGTTTATCCGTAAGGTACTGCGGAATGTAAAATATGTCGGCGACCTTGAGCAGAAAAAGACCTGCACTCCGGATTTTCTCACGCATAAGAAAAGGCTCAACAGCTCGGAGCATATCTATATAAGAAATCATCACGAACCGATAATAAGCCGTGAGCTGTGGGAACAGACCCAAGCCGAGATAAGCCGCCGAAAGCCTACAGACACAAGCCGCCACAGCGACCGATACGTCTTCAGCGGAAAGGTATATTGCGGTGTGTGCGGCAGTGTGATGGTGTCCCGTGTAAAAACGCTGAAAAACGGCAAGATATACCAAGCCCTGCGTTGCTCGGGGAGAATCGGCGGAAAATCCTGCAACAACGAAACGCTTAACGTGACCGCCCTAAAAGCCTGCGTTAAGCGTATTTTCACCGATATACCCATCGACAAAACAGCCGTCATAAACGCAGTAATAAAGGGCTTATCCCGAACAGACAAGCCAGACATCCCTGCACTGCGCAGAAAGATCGAAACGCTCAATGCCAAAAAGCGCCGTGCGGTTGATCTTATGCTGGACGGATTGATAACACAGCAAGAGCTTATCGAGCAGAAATCGTACTATGACAGTATTATAGAAAAGCTGTCGCAGGAAATTTCAAGCGACAGATCCGTTTTTGAAACGGATAAAATCAGAAAAAACGCAGAAAGGTTTCTTGATTTCACCAGCGATCCGTTATGGCTCTTGGTCATAAGAGCCGATTATATCCACGGCACTCTTACAGTGTATCTTAAGGGTATAGAAAAAGGCTTCACCACCTGCTTTACCGCAACAGGCAGAGGGGACAGCTACCGTGTCATCACGGGAAATACAGTGAGGTCGCAAGGGATCATTCCGGGAACGATGCAGGTACAGAAGAACTATCCCACCTCGAAATGATAGGCTCTATAGTATCCCAGCTCACAACAGGCGAGGGCGCAAAGAGCTTTGACCGATACGGAGTAGGCGCATATTATATGGATCACGCAAATGCGGTTTACCCATCCAATGCCGGCGGTGTGCCGTTTACCGCCGCATACATCCAGAGTAAAGCTGATCCGCTCGCCGATATTCACGAAGATCTTGCGGCAGAGCAGAAAGCCAGAGCTACCTATGACAACATCCTCAGAGTCTGCGACGATCCGGACGTAAGCAATGTGATAAAATTCCTGCGTGAACGTGAAGTAGTGCATTTCCAGAGATTCGGTGAGGTCCTCGATATACTTCAGTCGCAGATAAAGTAAATATAAAAGCTGTGGCAGCAATGAAACTGCCACAGCTTTTTCAGCATACTGCAATGTGTAAGTTTTCGCTAAAACAAAAATAAAGGACACTCGAAAATCGAATGTCCTTTACACTGGTGCGGGAAATGGGACTTGAACCCACACGC
>OGNP01000396.1_pt1 | contig 29120 bp, 20 predicted proteins | sample 1573531 | NCBI WGS metagenome assembly OGNP01 (sample SAMEA2581984, study PRJEB24529) | metagenome | biome: Human gut stool | place: China | collected 2011 | reverse complement strand
CGAGGTCATAAGCTGACCGTACCAATTTCCCTCAAACAGTGTCGGATCGTCGCACAGCCGTAACAGCTTTTCACGGCTGACGATCTCGGTAAGCCTGCAATCCTTGTCGGCAAGCACCGCCCTCATCCTGCGGATAACCTCGGCGAGATAGGTCGGGTTGTGGGTCTTGGGATACGGCGATTTCTTGCGCCAGAGTACATCATCGGGCAGTATGCCTTTCATCGCACGGCGGACAATGTCATTCTTCAGAAGACACCGCACTGACAGTCGGTACTAAAAGGCAAAAATATAACGGGTATCGGTAAATTTCCAATACCCGTTTTGCGTATTTATTGCCTGTCAATCCTCACATCATACCGCCTTAGCCAATATTCTATCTGCAAGAGATATGCGAAAATTTGTGGCGAGGTCATAAGCTGACCGTACCAATTTCCCTCAAACAGTGTCGGATCGTCGCACAGCCGTAACAGCTTTTCACGGCTGACGATCTCGGTAAGCCTGCAATCCTTGTCGGCAAGCACCGCCCTCATCCTGCGGATAACCTCGGCGAGATAGGTCGGGTTGTGGGTCTTGGGATACGGCGATTTCTTGCGCCAAAGCACATCGTCGGGTAGTATGCCTTTCATCGCACGGCGGACAATGCCTTTCTCCCTGCCGCCTGCCGCTTTTATCTCCCACGGAATATTGAAAGCGTAACGGGCAATCCTGTGGTCGCAGAACGGCACCCTTACCTCAAGTCCGTGAGCCATGCTCATCCTGTCCTTGCGGTCAAGCAGGCATTGCATAAACCAATAGAAGTTCAGCATGAACATCTCACGCATACGTCTGTCCTTGCGGCTGTCGGTATCGAGATATTCGGTGTTCTTCAGCGTTTCGTTACAGCAGAAGTTGACGTAATCATTCGGGTCGATGTCACCCAGTAGCCCGTCGCAGAGCAGATCCGCACGGGATGCGGTCGAGCAAGCCCACGGGAAGCCCGGTTTGTAGAGAATTTCCTCGTTGTGATACCACGGATAGCCTCCGAAGATCTCATCGGCGCACTCACCGCTGAGAGCAACGGTGAAATTGCCCTTGATAGCCTTGCAGAACAGGTACAGAGAGCTGTCCACGTCAGCCATTCCGGGCAGGTCACGGGCATAGGTTGACAGCTCCAGAGCGTCGGTCAGAGCGGGCGTATCGACCTCGACATTGATGTGCTTAGAGCCGATGAACGCTGACATTTTCCGTATCCACGGTGCGTCCATATCGGGCTGGAATTTACTGCTGTGGAAGTTCTTGTCGTTGTCCTTATAGTCGATCGAATAGGTGGTGAGCTGCCTGCCGCTTTGCTCAAACTCACGGGCGGCAACGGCGCTTATGATACTGCTGTCAAGACCGCCAGAAAGCATGGTGCAAAGCGGAACATCGCTGACAAGCTGACGCTTTATGGCATCGGTCAGGAGGTAGGCTATGTGCTGTTCGGTCTCCTCGGCGGTTTCCTTATGGGGAAGGGCGTGGAGCGACCAGTAGGTGCGCTTTCTGAGGCCGCATCGGCAGTACATTGCACACTCAGCAGGGCGAAGCTCCCTGATCCCTTTGAAGATGCCGCTTCCCGGCTTTCTCGCAGGACCTAAGAGCATTATCTGGGCGATGCCGTCACGGTCGATTATCGGCTCTATCATAGGGTGGGCGAGGAGCGTTTTTATCTCGGACGCAAAGATAAGACCACCTGCGTATTCGTAGTAAAACAGCGGCTTCACGCCGATTCTGTCACGGGCGAGGAAGAGCTGTTTTTCCTTTTCCTGCCACACGGCAAAGGCGTATATTCCGTTGAGCTTGTCGAGGCACGCCTCGCCCCAGGTGATGTATGCCCAGAGCAGTACCTCCGTGTCGCCGGAGGAGGTGAACGAAATGCCCGTAGATTCAAGCTCAGAGCGGATTTCGGCGGTGTTGTAAAGCTCGCCGTTATAGACGATAGTATAGCTGTCGAGGGCGGTTTTACGGGTCATAGGCTGGGCGCTTCGGGCGGGGTCTATGACGCTAAGGCGGCGGTGGGCGAGGGCACAGTTATCATCTGTGTAGAAGCCGCCGCTGTCGGGGCCTCTCGGAACCATTGTCTGAGCCATTCTACGCATTATTGCGGCGCTGTCGCACAGCCTGCGGCAATCTATCCAACCTGCTATTCCACACATTAAAAATCACCTCATTATGTAAATTTATGGTATATTATGGTTGATGCAAGAGTAGTATATGCCTTGAAAATAATTTCCGTGAATGGAAATATCAAGGTGATGATTCGATTACGATAAAAAACTGTGTTTTTCCGCATTGCCAAGGGGTTTTGGCAGAACAGACAGAATATGCACAGGTTGATGAATTATGATGAATTTGAGAATTGAGGGGAAGGTGGGGGGAATGCAGTAGCATTTTATAATATGGCTATCTAAATATAATGATATTAATATATTTATTATTTTCAACACAATTTGCTGTTTTGCGTGTTAATTTTGTCGAAAATATTGACATTTCGGCAAATAGTGGTATCATTAAAATGAATAGTTATAAGCATTATACTTGCTTTTGCAATATGACGAGGAGAGTGTATTATGAAACTTAAAAGATTAGCGGCAGGGTTTGTTGCGGCGGTGATGGCACTTGCCGTTCTGGGTACGCCTTTGGGGGATATTTTGCCGTTTGTAAGGGAGAGCGTGGCGACAACGGCAGGGGCGGAGAAGTATATATGGGGTGCGTTCAGCTATGATATTTTAGATGATGGAACAGTTGTAATTACACGTTATAATGGCTATGGTGGTGATGCGAAAACGGTTGATATCCCATCGGAAATTGACGGTAAAATTGTGACTAAAATAGGTGATTGGGCTTTTTCAGGTTCTTACAGCCTAGAACGTATAGTAATACCATACGGTGTGAAAAGTATTGGTGCTGCGGCTTTCAATTGTTGTGATAGCCTTAAAAGTATTACAATATCAAACAGTGTGACAAATATAGGCGAATTAGCATTCCAACTGTGCACATCGCTCATAAGTATAACAATACCGGCTAATGTAACAAATATTGGTAATAACGCTTTTGCTTCTTGCACGTCACTTAATGAAATTGATGTTGATGAAAATAATCAATTTTACATCAATGATAATGGCATTCTATTTAGTACGGATAAATCAAGATTGATTAAATATTCGTCAAAAAAAACAGAGGAAAATTTTGAAATTCCTGACAATGTATCGCACATTGACGGATATGCATTCTACGGCTGTAATTTGCTTAGGAGTATAACGATACCATATGGAGTCACGAGTATTGAAAGATATACATTTTATAAATGCAGTTCTCTAACAAGCATAATAATACCAAATAGTGTGACAAGCATAGATGGTTGTGCTTTTAGTAGTTGTACTAGTCTTGCGAGTATAACAATACCTGACAGTGTGACGAGAATGGGCTATAGTGCTTTTAGTGATTGTGAATCGCTTAAAAGTATAACAATACCAGACGGTGTGACAATAATCGCACCTAACATATTTGAAAATTGTCGCAGTCTTGTAAGTGTTACAATACCTAAAGGTGTGACGAGTATAGCTAGCAGTGCATTTGCTATATGTACAAATCTAGTAAGTATAACTATACCGGAAGGTGTAGTGAGTATAGGTAGAGAAGCTTTCTATAGTTGTCATGGGCTTAGAAATATAACAATACCAGCTAGTTTAAAGCGAGATAAGATTGAATCTTACGCTTTTCTCCATTGTTACGCCATAAAACATATACATATTCCAAACGGAACTACTTATTCTGATTATTCTGGAAGCGGAGGATTACCAATTAAATCAGAATATTATTTTGAACTATCCGAATATGGTTCTTGTCCTGACGAAAACTGTCCTATGGGAATGCATCAACCTGATGGACCGATAAAAACCTCATATAATTTAAAAATTACCGATAGTAAAGGTTATGCATTGAAAAACGCCATCGTTGTGTGTGGTGATAAAACTTACGATGTCAGCAACGGTGTAGTTCATATTTCCAATCCCGGTAGTGCTTCAATCATAATTAATGCTAACGGTTATAAAAGCGTTAAGGTATCGCTTAATACGCTTTCGACAGGCAGTGTCAATACAGTTTCACTGATTTCTGCATCTTCGGCGGTGAACGCTTCATTATCGAATATCTATTTCAGTGAAAAGTCAAATATTGACATGGTGTATGATAACGGAAGCATCGGTACATATATTTCAACCGGAAAGGCAACAGATGTACTTCACGGGGTAAAAACCATTGATCTTAAACGTACATCAAGCGGACATACGTCATATTATGACTTCTATTTATATTGTGCCGGTAACACAAGCGGTATTTCTTCGTATAAAGTATATAACGGTAATAAGCTGTTAAGCAGTTCATCGTCCAATAAGATTAAAATCAGTACCTCTCAGTTGAAAGATAACTCAAATCTGAAAGTAGTCTGCCTACTTAATGACGGAAACAGCTTAACATATAATATCAATGTTAAAGCAAACGATAATTCTAATGATTTCAGCTCTTTTCAATTAAGCGGAGATAATATCACATTAGGTTTCTCGGATGATTTAAGCTGGCTTGGCTCGTCTACACTCAGTATACCGAACTTTCCGCTGTATGTAAAAACTTCGGGCGATGAGGTGCGTGTCGGAGTAGGGGTAAATAGAGATGTCCTTGATTCCGAGTCCGGCTTTTTCAATTTTAAAAAGGATTATGAAAAATTCAAATCGGATTTGTCGAAAAATAAAAGTTATTTATCGGCTAAATCCCTTACTGAACTTAAATCGAAATATCTGGCAGATGCAAAGAAATCTTCAATTCCCGGACTGAAAGGCGGCATAGATATTACCATTGTAGGTTGTGGATATGCTAAAATAAACAATAGTGCCGAAGGAACGACTGTAGGTTTTGATCTTGTGATTACCGCTGACTTTTCGGCTACATACTCAAAGCAGTTTTTTGTTTCTGTTGTTCCTGTTGTCCTCAGTATAAAGGGAGGTGTAAAACTGGAAACAACAATTGAAAGTTCAATTTCCGGAATCGGTACTGCGAATACAAAGATCAATGCTGATATAGGACTGGTAATTACACCGTATATTATGCCGTATGCCGGTATAGGTCTGAATAAAGTTGCAAATGTCGGGGTTTACGGTCAGCTTGAATTGCCAATTAATATATGTATTTGTAATACAGATAAGAAATTACAGGGGCTAAATTCCGTTGATATAAGGGGTGAAACAGGTTTCAGAGCTAATTTCCTTACAATGTCATATAACTGGACTTTATTCAGTGGAACAAAAAATCTGTACACAAGAAATCAAAACCGCATAAGCGATACTATAAGTTTGCGTGAAGAAATTGTTAACTGTATTCCGCAATTTAATGAAACTGCGGTTGATCCGGCGTTGAATATTGATAATTATACGGTATCACAAAGTAGTCAGCAACTTGCTGTAACTGAGAACGATAACGGACTTATTGCTAAAGATGTTTCTTATCTGGCTTCTTCAGATGTCATTGTTACTGATGAGCTGACAATACTGGCATCAACAAATAGTGATGTAAGCAGAGGGGTAAACAACCAAAGTTATGTTGTGACATCTGTATTCAAAGACGGAAAATGGAGTAATGTAAAGGCAGTAAACGATACCGGTTACGGCGAGTACAGCCCGAAATTATACAAGAGCGGCAACGATATATTCCTCATATATCAGCAGGCAACAAAACTGTTTTCTGATGATGCGTCCAACAGTGAAATAACAGATAACATAGGAATAGCTGTATCGAAATTCAATTATGAAACGCTTGAATTTGAAAACACAAATGTTATTTACAGCAAAGATGGATATAATTTCGCACCCGATGCAAATGATGATTGTGTGGTATGGGTTAACAATACAGACGGCAGTCCGTTCGGCAACACCGAAAATAACAGTATAGTTCTTTATGACGGAACAGATATCAAGGAAATAAAAACAGGAATAGGTTATATTATTTCTGCAAAATCGGGAAAAATTTCAGATGATGTGTATATAGCATATACGGTTGACAGTGACGGTGATTTTGGAACTTTTGATGATATACAGCTTTATGTGATTGATACAAATGGCGGAGAACCAATGCTTGTAGATGAGGGCTGTATAGAAAATTTTGAATTTACTGCGGATAAATACGGCACATTATTATGGACAAATGATGAACGTTTATGTTATGCGCAAAAGCCAGAATCTTCGAGTGTCATAAAAACCGATGATTATATAAGCGGCGGATTCGGCGTTTTAGATGATAATACAATTTATTTCAGCGAAAAAAACGCTACAATGGAGAGCAGTGTATATCTGATGGAATATGACGGAATTAAGTGGTCTGCTCCTTATGAATACTATTCTTGTTACGGTAATATTGTTGCACTGAGTTCTGACGGTCAGAACATACTTGTTAATGCCGGAGAAACTGACAGTGTAACCGAACCGCATAAACTGTATCTTGTAAAGGTTATAAAGAGCAAGGACATATTGCTGAATTTAGCAGATGTAAATTCAAATTATCTTGTCAATTCCTCACAGATACCGATAGATGTATCGCTTACTAACAACGGCTCGGAAACGGTGCAGACGGTAGCGTTCAGAATATCCGATGAGCAGATGAACACGATAAACACCTATACACTGGAAAACCTTAATATAGAGCCCGGCGAAACGTCGGAATGCACCCTGCTTATCCGACCTGAAGACAACTGTATCGGCAAGAAGATATATGTTACGGTAGCAGATCCTTCCGATTCATCGGTGCTTACAGATGAGGCGCTTGACACTTATCTTAAAAACGACAGAACTCCCGAAAACAACAGATACGGTCTTGACTTTACTAAATCTGACCTTGAGGTGAAAACGGAAGAGTATAAGTTTGGCGAAAGCCATTCGCTTATATTTACCGTTCTTAACAATACCGATGTTGTAACAGGCGGAACGCTGAAGGTATCTGACAGCACGGGTAAGGAGATACTCAGCAGACACTTTGACGATATTTCGTTCAACGAATCCAAGATTGCCGAGCTTGACGAATCGGAGCTTGTGCCGGAGGGCAAATTCAGCGATGAGATTACGGTTACCGTTATCAGCGACAATGACGAATATTATGACTACAACAATACGGCTACACAGTGGATCTCGCTCACGTTTGACGAGAAGTTCGACGATTTTTCGGCAACTGATATAAATAAGAACGGTCTGACATTGAAATGGGACGGCATATCGCAAAAATGCGGAGTTTTCATTGAACAGCTTGTCGGTGACGAGTGGAAAGAGATAGCAACTCTGAATGACGGCTCTGTAGGTAAATATGCTGTCAGCGGACTTACGGAATCAACAAAATACGAGTTCAGAATAAGAGCATTTAAAAATTATGGCAGTGAAACAGGCTACAGCGAATGTAAAATGCTTGAGGTAAGTACCTGCCATATGTTCGGCGAATGGCGAACCACGGTTAAGCCCACCTGCACTGAGGGCGGTGAAATGATACGCAGCTGCTCGGTATGCGGAGCGGAGGAAACCAAGACGATTGATGCACTCGGACATGATTATTCTGAACAGTGGACGGTCGATGAAGAAGCCGACTGCGTTAATGACGGCTCGAAGTCAAGGCATTGCTCAAGATGCGACGCAAAGACAGATGTTACTGTAATTGAGGCAAAGGGTCATACGGAGGTTGTCGACAAGGCGGTAGCGGCAACGTGTACTGCGGACGGATATACCGAGGGCAAGCATTGCTCGGTTTGTAATGCGGTTATCAAGGCTCAGGAAAAAATAGCGGCTACTGGGCATAAATATGTTGAAACCGTGGTTGAACCAAGCTACAGCAACAGAGGGTATACATTGTACGAATGCTCGGTGTGCGGTTACAGCTATAAGGATAATTATGAGGAACAGCTTATAGTTCCTGCGGTTACGGGTTTTGCTTCCGGCTCGCAGACAAAATCATCGGCGGTACTCGGCTGGGATAAGGTTTCCGATGCGGACGGATATGCGGTCGAACTGTACACGGGCGGAAAGTGGAACGAGGTGTTCAGGACCTCCGACAGCAGTGTTACAAGCTGTACTGTAGGTTCTCTCAAGGCGGATTCAACCTATACGCTCAGGATAAGGGCATTCAAAGATACCGATGACGGCACTGTCTATAGCGACTACACAAGACTTGCGGTAAAGACTAAGCTCGCAAATGTCGCAGGGCTTAAGGCACAGGGCGTTACGGCTACGGCGGTAAAGCTGGACTGGGCAAGAAATACAGGTGCTACGGGCTACATAATCGAGCAGTACAAGGACGGAAAGTGGACGCAGATTGCAGTTACCAAAAACAATTACACTCTCACCTTTACTGTCAAGGGTCTTGCGGAATGCACGCCGTATTCATTCCGTGTAAAAGCGTATAAGAATGACGGCGGCAAGACAAATTACAGCGACTATGTGACTGTCAAAGCGTCAACGCTTTTAGGTACGGTAAAGAACGCCAAGGTCACATCGACCACGGGTACATGGATTACGCTCGGCTGGGACAGAAATACCGGTGCTACGGGTTATGTCCTTGAACAGTATAAGGGCGGACGGTGGACGGAAATTGCGGTCACCAAAAACAACACCACGCTTAAGTTCACGGTAAAGGGGCTGAGAAACGATACCACATATTCGTTCAGAATAAAAGCGTATAAAACGGTCGGAGATACAACAACTTACGGCAGTTATGTAAGAATAGTAGGAACAACTGATATACCGAATGTTGCAAAGTTCACAGGTTCTGCGGTTTCTGCAAGTGCCGTAAAACTCGACTGGAGCAAGAATGACAAGGCTACGGGCTACGTTATCGAGCAGTATAAGGGTGGACGGTGGACTGAAATCAAGGCTGTGGATAATGATGTTACCGAAATCACGGTTGAGGGGCTTGCAAAGGGAACGGCATATACGTTCCGCATCAAATCTGTCAAAACGGTTGACGGTGCGGACAAGAGCAGTGAGTATGCAAGCGTTAAGGTTAAAACGGCTGAGTAAGTTTTAAATATCAAAGCCCACCGCTATGGGATTTTCTGTGGCGGTGGGTAAAATTTACCCTTTTGGGTATTGTAACTTTGCCGAAAGAGTTATATTATAATTATTAGGAAAAGTGTATGTGCAGGGGTGCGGTAGCTTTCGTTACTTTTACAATTCAAGGAGGGTTTTGATATGAAATACAGAAAATTAGCAAGCGGATTTGTGGCGGCGGCTATGGCGGTCGGCGTTTTCGCTACACCGTTCGGAGAGGTGCTTCCTGTTATACGGGAGAGCGTTGCTGTCAATGCAGGGGCAGAGGTGTATGGAGATTTTGAGTACAGCGTTTCGGGCGATACAGCCGAAATAACAAAATATAAGGGCAGTGCAAGTACGTTGGTCATACCGTCTGAAATTGACGGAAAAAAGGTGACCGGTATAGGAAGAATGGCATTTGCAAGCTGTACAACGCTCACCGATGTAACCATACCGGACAGCGTGACAAGCATAGGAGATTGGGCGTTTTCGGATTGTGACACTATCGTGAGCGTAAAAATACCGGACACGGTTACATATTTGGGAGAATACGCATTCAGAAGCTGTAGTTCGCTTAAGAGCGTACATATACCGAAGGGTATTAAAACAATCGAAATGAGAGCGTTTCTCTCCTGCAGTTCTCTCGAAAGCCTGACTATTCCGGAAAACATAACAAGCATCGGACTTGGTGCGTTCAGCTTATGTAAAAAGCTGACCGATGTCACTATACCCGGAAATGTGAAAACTGTCGGGGAAGGCGCATTCAGCAATTGTACCGAGCTTTTAAACGTGACGATATCCGACGGTGTTACGAGCATAGGCAAGAGTGCATTTGCAAGCTGTTATTTGCTGAAGAATATAACGATAGCGGACAGCGTTACGAGCATCGGAGATGACGCATTCTATTGGTGCAGTGATCTGACAAGCGTCAAGCTGCCTAAGAATCTTGGGAAGATAAACAGTTATGCTTTCAGATTCTGTAAAGGGCTTACGGATATAAGCATACCGGACGGCGTTACGAGCATAGACAGATGTGCGTTTATGGGTTGTGAAGCACTCACAAAAGTGATAATACCGAAAAGTGTGACGGTAATCGACGAGAGTGCTTTTTACGGCTGTAAAACGCTTACTGACGTAGCAATACCGGAGGGCGTTACAACCATCGGCGAAGAGGCGTTTTGTGACTGCACGGCTCTGCTTAGCGTAAAGATACCCAAGAGCGTTACAGCCATAGGCGGTCATGCTTTCGGATATAATGAGAGTTATACGAAGACCGCCGGTTTCAAGGTATATTGCTATAAGAACAGTGCGGGCGAAAAATACGCAAACGACAACGGCTTTATCTGTGAAACGGTTTCGGTTACAACGGTTGACGCTGTGACGGGTTTTGACGCAGATAAGGTTACGAGCGGTTCCGCTACGCTGAAATGGGATAAGGTTTCCGATGCGGACGGATATGCGGTCGAACTGTACAAGGGCGGAAAGTGGAACGAGGTATTCAGGACTTCCGACAGCAGTGTTACAAGCTGTACTGTAGGTTCTCTCAAGGGCAATTCGACCTACAGCCTGAGGATAAGAGCCTTTGCGGGAACGGCCTACAGCGACTACACAAGACTTGCGGTAAAGACTAAGCTCGCAAATGTCGCAGGGCTTAAGGCACAGGGTGTTACGGCTACTGCGGTAAAGCTGGACTGGGCAAGAAATGCAGGTGCTACGGGTTACATAATCGAGCAGTACAAGGGCGGTAAGTGGACGGCAATCGCTACTACCAAAAATAACACTACGCTTACGTTTACTGTCAAGGGGCTTGCGAGGGGTACTACTTATTCTTTCAGAATAAAATCGTTCAGAAAGACGGGAAGTACGACTGAGTTCAGTGAGTATGCAAGCGTTAAGGTTAATACGGCTGAGTAAGTTTTAAATATCACAGCCCACCGCTATGGAATTTTCTGTGGCGGTGGGCTTTGTATATGATAAAAAGTGCTTTATTATGCGGTTTGGGAGGGTCAGAACGGCGGCTTTTGATAATTTCAAAAATTTTTTTGAAAACCCCTTGATTTTTGTAAATTTATATGTTAGAATAAGCAACGGGTAAACGATTACACGAACAGTGATAAAACGTTGCGGATTGTGATAAGTTATGATAAGCTGTGATAAATCAAGGCAGGCTGTGACGAGTCGTGAACGGCTGTGATGAATCAAGGCAGGCTGAAATGGGTCGTGAAAAGCTGTGATAAATCAAAGCAGGCTGTGACAGGTTGCGATGAGCTGTGAAGGCTGTGACGGTTGTAAAAAAACATAGCAAGTTACAAATTATGCAATGGCTGTTTGTGGGGCGGTGCGGTGTGCAAAGCGCCGTGAGCGGAGGATCGTTTAGCGAGAAGCAGCGGGGGAATACCCGTATGGAAAGTAAATTTTGGCGGAAGTGTGACCGCCGTTTTGAAAGGAAAGGTATAATCTATGAAGTATTCAGACGGTTTCTGGATGAACAAGTCGGGCTACGACGTAAACTATGCAACTCAGATCTATGAGGTAAAGGCTACAGACAACTCGATAACCGTATATGCCACTAACCAGTGGATCGGTAACAGAGGAATGACGCTTGGCGGTCCTGTTCTTGAGATCACCTTTACATCTACGCTTGCCGATTCGATCAAGGTTACGATTGAGCATTACAAGGGTGCTGTAAAGAAGGGTCCGGACTTCACATTATATGAGGATGCAAACTTCAAGCCTGTTATAAACGAGAAGGACGAGTACTGGGAGCTTGTTTCGAACAAGACCTCGGTAAGAATCGGCAAGGCAGGCGGAGCGTGGGATATAAAATACTTCTATGACGGAAAGCTGCTCACAAAGGAAGGCTGGAGAACAACTTCTTATATCGAAGAACAGCCCTGGCTCACAGACTACCGTATGGAAGGCACAAAGGCGGAGCGTTTCTACGCACACGCATCTACAGACGAGCCTGCAAGAATAAGAGAGATGCTCAACATCTCCGTAGGCGAGAACATCTACGGCTTTGGCGAGAAGTTCTCTACATTCGTAAAGAACGGTCAGACGGTAGAAGTATGGAACAACGACGGCGGTACCTGCTCTGAGCAGACATACAAGTCAATCCCCTTCTATGTATCATCAAGAAACTACGGTGTATTTGTAAATCACCCCGAGAACGTTACGTTTGAAGTAGCAAGCGAAACGGTTTCAAAGGTTGCTTTCTCCGTTCAGGGCGAGAGAATGGAATACTTCGTAATGGGCGGTAAGACGATTGCCGACGTACTAGGCGTTTACACAACGCTGACAGGTAAGCCTGCACTTCCTCCTGCATATACATTCGGTCTGTGGCTGACAACATCATTCACTACAAACTATGACGAGGAAACAGTTTCGTTCTTCATAGACGAAATGGCAAGACGTGATATTCCTCTGGAGGTATTCCACTTCGACTGCTTCTGGATGAAGGAATTCAACTGGTGCGACTTCACCTGGGATAAGAGAATGTTCCCCGATCCCAAGGCTATGCTCGCACGTCTTAAGGAAAAGAAAATTGAAATCTGCGTATGGATAAACCCCTATATCGCTCAGCAGTCATCTTTATTTGACGAGGGCGTAAAGAACGGCTACTTCATCAAGAAGACGGACGGCGGCGTATTCCAGTGCGATATGTGGCAGCCCGGTATGGCTATCGTTGACTTTACGAATCCTGAGGCTTGCAAGTGGTACAAGGCAAAGCTGAGAGTTCTGTGCGAGATGGGCGTTGACGCATTCAAGACGGACTTCGGTGAGAGAATACCCACAGCCGATGTTGTATACAGCGACGGCTCCGATCCTTACAGAATGCACAACTACTACACATATCTCTACAACAAGTGCGTATTTGAGGTGCTTGAGGAATTCTACGGCAAGGATAAGGCTTGTCTGTTCGCACGTTCTGCTACGGTCGGCGGTCAGCAGTTCCCTGTACACTGGGGCGGCGACTGCTTCAGCCAGTACGAATCAATGGCTGAAACGCTCCGTGGAGGACTTTCACTCTGCTTATCAGGCTTCGGCTACTTCAGCCACGATATTTCGGGCTTTGAGGCTACAGGCTCACCCGACTTATACAAGAGATGGTCTGCATTCGGTCTTATGTCTTCACATTCAAGACTTCACGGCAACAGCTCATACAGAGTACCGTGGAACTTTGACGAAGAAGCGTGCGACGTTCTGCGTCACTTCACAAAGCTCAAGGGTCGCCTGATGCCGTATCTGTTCGCTAACGCAGTAAAGGCTCACGAAAAGGGCGTTCCTATGATGAGAGCTATGGTTATGGAATACAGCGACGATCCTGCCTGCTTACCTCTTGACAGACAGTATATGTTCGGTGATAACCTGCTTATCGCTCCCGTATTCAACGAGGAGGGTACTGCTCAGTTCTATCTGCCCAAGGGCAAGTGGACCGATATTCAGACAGGAGAAGTCCTTGAGGGCGGTAACTGGTACGACAAGAAGTATGACTACTTCTCAATGGGTATGTATGCTAAGCCCAACAGCATAATCGCTTACGGTAACTTTGAGCGTAACTTCGCATATGACTATGTAGAAGGTGCTAAGCTCGTTATCTATCAGCTTGAGGACGGCAAGAATACTCAGTGCAAGATCTACGATAAGGACGCTAAGCTCGAGCTTACTGTTATGGCTGAGAGAAACGGCGATACAATCACTGTTACACATACAGCTACAGACAAGCACTTCACAGTTGAAAGCGCAGAGGGTCTGAACGTAGTTATAAGCAAGTAATTATAACGGAATATAAAGGAACGGTCGGGCAGATGCCGGCCGTTTCAGTTTGCAGAAAAAGGGTCTGTGGCATAACCCGTTTTCTATAGATTGAAGCACAGCAACGTATAACTCTATGGTTGCTGTGCTTATTTTTATAACTCGATACATTGCGGAATATTATCCGCATTTTTCCGATGTTCAATCCGGACAATTCAGAAATAATACAAAACCGTGTAAATCTGTTCTGCTGATGAAGCACCTATGCCGCAGTTTCCCTGAAAAATTCAGATTTATATATGTTTTGCAAGCTCTGCGGAAAGTTGCTTAAACAGCTTTTTGCTTTCGTCGGTCATCTGTCTGTAATTCATTATCAGTTCTCTTTCTTCAAAAGTGTAATCACGGTTGCCTTCCGTACCAAACAAGTAATCTACCGACACCCCAAGCTTATCAGCTATTTTTTTTACAAGTTCAAAATCCGGCTGACGTGTATTTCTGATATATCCGTTCAGCGTTGTCGGTGCTATATTCAACTGTCTTGCAAATTCTCTTTGTGAAATTTCCCTGTCATCAAGTATACTTTTAAGGCAATCTCCAAAATTCATATCATCACCTTCCCTTTCTAATAATACCCGATATTCATGTAGAAATTATACAACAGCAATTCAGATTATTTAGGAAAATTCACGAAATGCAAATAATTCTATTGACATGTACGCAATATGAGTATATAATCTAATTGTCGAAAAATTAGCGCTATATGCTTTTAAACGTTTAAACGACCGTTTATAAGACAAGAAACAGATGTAAATTAAGCAGATAATGCTTAAAATAATATTAAAAAGGTGAGTTATATGAACAACAAAGGAAAACTGATTTTATCGACAAAATCTTCGTTCGCTGTCCGCAAGGCAGTAATCGGAGTATGCGGACTGATTTTCATTATAATGGCAATCATTATGATGGTCAATTACAAAGGAATTAAATCCGCATTCGGTGGTGGAAGCACAGGTGAAATAATAACCATCGTTGCAATTTTGTTCTTCATACTGTATCCGCTGATAATGTTTGTGATGCTGTGTCTTAAAAGTAAATCGTACTGTGAGGTATACGAAAATTACATAGTCGGAAAAACATTGTCGCTTCAGGAATTCGAAATACCTATGAACGAAGTCATCAACGTGGCGGAAGAAAGAATGACTCTTGTTATATATTCTCAGTATACAAATTACAAGGTTATGGCAAATGTCAACCGTGCAGATGCACTGAAGGAAATACGCCAGAGAATCGGAAAATAAAAGACAGCCACAACAACATTGAATAATACGGAACGGTCGGCAGATGCCGGCCGTTTTGCTTTTCTTGACAGGAAAAAACGATTAAATCTTTTGTCTGACGGCAAAATACGGCGTAACGCCGTGTCGGTTTACACCGACTTGATTTTATGGTATAATTATAGTAACAACTTAAACGGAGGTGGAATCATGACAGATACAGAAATCAGCAGATATATGGCACTGCTCTTAAGGCACAAGCCTGAAATTGCAGGACTTGTACTTGACAAACAGGGCTGGGCGGACGTTGATATGCTTCTGAAATGTATAAGCGAAAATATGGAGCCGGTGAGCTTTGAGCGGTTGTGCGAAATCGTGAAAAACGACAGCAAGCAGAGATATTCGTTGAGCGAGGATAAAAGCCGTATCAGAGCGAATCAGGGTCATTCGGTAAATGTTGACGTAGGGCTGAAGGCTGCTGTGCCGCCGGAATATCTTTATCACGGCACTGCGACTAGATTTGTTGAATCTATCGACAGAGGCGGGATCATCCGCAAAACAAGGCTTTACGTTCATTTGTCAAGAGATGCCGAAACCGCAACGCAGGTTGGCATGCGACATGGCAAGCCGTTCATATACCGTGTAAGGAGCGGAGAGATGGCAAGGGACGGATATGTGTTTTATCTGTCTGAAAACGGCGTATGGTTGACGGAAAACGTGCCTGTGAAGTACCTCGAAAAAACGTGGCAGGATGACGCTTGACTTTTTTGAAAGACAGTGGTAAAATATTAAACGACTGAATAGGGGAGCTTTTTGCTGAGAGGAAGTTCGACTTCGACCCTTGACCTGATGCGGATAATGCCGCCGTAGGAATTTCACGATATTTCTATAGCTTGTATTATCCCCGACTGTATTCAGCCGGGGAATTTTTACGTTAAAGCAGGTATTCGGTTAAATTTATTTAACGGAGGTTTTTCAAATGAAAAACGAAAAGGTACTTACACTTGTTGAGGGAGCGGTGATGGTTGCGCTTGCGACCGTGCTTAGCTTTGTCAAGATCGTTCATCTGCCGTGGGGCGGATCGGTCACTCTGCTGTCGATGCTCCCGATAATCGTCTTCAGCATCAAAAGAGGTGTGGCAAACGGTCTTGCGACATCGTTTGTGTTTGCTCTGATACAGTTCATTCAGGGCTGTGCGGACGGGTTATTCGGCTGGGGGCTTACTCCTGTGGCGCTTGTAGCGTGCATATTCATCGATTATATTTTTGCATTTACGGTGCTGGGGCTTGCGGGAATTTTCAGAAAATACGGAATGCCCGGAGTGATTGGCGGAAGCGTTATGGCTATGGGTCTGCGCCTTGTGTGCCATTATATAAGCGGAGTGCTGATATTCGGCTCATTCGGGGAGCTGTGGAACGGCTTTACCGTAAACGAGCCTTGCCTTTACAGTCTGCTTTATAACGGGGCGTATATGCTGCCGGAGATAGTGTTTACTGTTATCGGAGCGGTTGTATTGATGAGTGTTCCGCAGACGAAAAGGTTGATTTTCAAAAACGTATAAGAGGATGAAAAACCACCGTTGCGTGTATGCAACGGTGGTTTTGTATATCGTGGTTATTTCAGGAAGCCCTCGATTATTTTCTCTTCGGCTTCTTCTCTTGTAAGACCCAGCGAGCAGAGCTTTAATATCTGTTCGCCTGCTATCTTGCCGATAGCCGCCTCGTGAATAAGTGCGGCATCAACATTTGCCGCATTGAGAGCCGGCTGTGCATCGACCTTGCCGTTATCCGCAAGTATCGCATCACAGGCGGAATGGCCTGTGCAACGGTTGTTGCCCTCGACTACGGAGTAAAATGCCTGATGGGAATTTCCTCTTGCAACAGAGCGTGAAACAAGGTCTGCGCCGCTGTCCTCGCCGTTAAGCTCGACACGGAACTTTGTTACGGCTTCCTCGTCACCGTCGGTCATTATACGCTCACGGACAACTATCTTTGCACCCTTGCCGAGTACGGCGGAAGTGCTTCTTGTTGTTCTGTCGACACCTCTGAGCTGTATCGTATCCATCTCAAGATATGAATCCTCGTCAAGAACGCAGTCTGTGACGGGGTCGATCTTTCTGAGACCTGTGCCTTTGCCTGTTCCGATATGCTTTTCCTTATAAAGCACTCTTGCGCCTTTTTCAAGGAAGAAGCGGTGAATGCCGTTGTGACGAGCCTGCTCCTCACCATCATTATGCACGCCGCATCCTGCTACTACAACAACGTCAGCGCCCTCTCCGATGTAGAAATCGTTATAAACAAGGTCATCAACGTCACTGTGGGTAACGCAGGCGGGAATGAATACCGTTTCGCCAACAGTAAATGGCTTTACACGGATATTTATACCCGGCTTGTCCTCTTTTGATTCGATAGTGATATTCTCCGACGATCTTCTGCCTGCGCACTTGCTGTCCTCACGGATGTTGTATGCGCCCGCAAAGCCCGATACCTCGTCATAATCGGAGATTATCTTAAGCATTTCGGCTGTTGTGCCGTTGAAATTTACGTCCATTATATTGCTCACTGACAACCGCCTCCGTTTCTCTGGGGACATCTGCAGGCGTATTCTCCGCCGAGCAGTTTCGGAAGGACTTCCTCACGGGGTCCTGCCGTGCGTATTGTGCCGTCTGCGACTACTATTATTTCATCGGCAATCGAAAGAATACGCTCCTGATGCGATATTATAACGAGCGAGCCTGTGGTTCCGTTGCGTATTTCTTCAAACGTTTCCACAAGTCTTGAGAAGCTCCAGAGATCTATTCCTGCCTCCGGTTCATCAAATACCGACAGCTTGACGTTTCTTGCAAGCACGGTCGCAATCTCTATACGCTTTGCCTCGCCGCCCGATAAAGCGCCGCTCATCTCTCTGTCGATATATTCCTCCGCACAAAGACCGACCTTGCCGAGAAGCGCACAAAGCTCGTTGTGACTTAGCTTTTCTCCTGCGGAAAGCTCAAGAAGATCTCTTACCGTAAGACCCTTGAAGCGTACCGGCTGTTGAAAAGCGTAGGCAATGCCCAGCTTTGCTCTGCCTGTGATGTCCATATCCGTTATATCCGTACCGTCAAGGAGAATCTTGCCCGATGTGCATTTTTCCACACCTGCGATAAGCTTTGCAAGGGAGGTCTTGCCGCCTCCGTTTGGCCCTGTAATTACCGTAAGCCTGCTGTCAAGCTTACAGGTTATGCCTTTTATAATAGGTTCTCCGCTTGGAAGCTGCCATTTTACGTCCTGAAATTCCAGCAAAGTAGTTACCCCTTTCATTTTTTATCATATTATCGTACCATATTAACGTGATTATGTCAAGAGGCGGCGGTCGGTATTGAATTTTTTTTCGTTTTGTGATAAAATATTATGAAAATGATATGCGGTTTATTTTTGAAAGGTAGGCATATAGGAATGAAGGTTTCGATTATTGATAACAGCTTGTGTGATTCATCATTTGTAAGCGATGTGAAGCCTGAGGCAATCAAGGCTTATACGGACGCACTGCACGAGTTCGGGGTAAGCTATATCGAAATGACCACAGACAGCTTTATTATGATACCGCCTGCAAGCGATATGTCGAAGATAATACTTCGTATGACCTCGGTGCGTGACCTGCTGTATATAAATTCGTTCGATTTTGCCTATGTTGTCGTGCCTGCACACCTGACTGACCTTATACCGAAAATCGAAAGGCCGGTTATATCGGAGCTTTGTCTGCACGGGTCGGACTATATGAGGGTCACGGAAATGTTTGAAAAGAACTTTGAGCTTGACAAGGTTTCGATGATACGCTTTGTTGACGATTTCAGAAAAAGTCCGCAGGAGATGGCTCGGATGCTGGCGGAATACCGCAGGAAATACTACCGTCCGATAGATATATGTCCGACAAACAAATACACGAACGCTGTCAGCGAGGCTATAGCGGCGGTGATAGCGAAAAGCGACAGCCTGACTATGAGATTCGGCGATTACGAGCAATATGCGGAACTGCAGGATTACACTGTTTCGCTTGCCACGCTTTTCGGCGTAGCGCCGTCACCGCAGATGATAATGGCACTTTATAAATGCGGCTGTCTTTATGCGATGATATACGGCAGGCAAGCAAAAAGCTCGCTTGACGACCTGAGATCAAACCAGATCTCGCCGCATTATGTCACTAACGTTGACAAGCCGAAGCCCTTTCTGCCAAGTGAGCGGACAAAGACCTCGTCTTACGTTACTCCTCCCGAAACAAAAGAAAAAGAGGGCGGAGAGCTGCTTTACAGCAAGCTTAGAAGTATGATGCTTGACGCAGAAACCGCCGAGGAGCTTGAACAGGAAATCGAGCAGTTCTGCACTCAGCTGTACAACAAGTATGGCGACAAGTCCGGACATTGAGCCGCTAAGACTGCAAAAAGACTATATGTATAAAAAATCCATAAAAACACAGGCTATATAGTGCAATATGACGAAATGTAAAGCGGCTGAAAAAAATGCTTTTATTTTTACGGCAGATATGCTATAATAATTTTATACTGTGTCGGTATGTACCCAAATATCATTCCGACGCACTGTTTTATGAGATACAGAGCCTTAAAGGGCGTTTTATTATATCGAATTCTATATTTCAGCGAATCGAGGAAGTGTGACTTTTGGAAAAGTTTATTATAAAAGGCGGCACTCCGCTGAGAGGCGAAGTGCGGATAAGCGGAGCAAAAAATGCGGCGGTAGCTATAATTCCTGCGGCGATACTTGCAGAAGATAAGTGTATACTTGAAAATGTACCGTCAATCAGTGATGTTGATGTTGCTCTTGAGATACTCTCGAGCATGGGAGCGCAGATAAGAAGGCTGAGTAAGTCGAAGATAGAGGTGGATACGTCAAGGATCAAGGACGGAACGGTACCTTATGAGCTTGCCCGCTCCACAAGAGGAAGCAGTTATTTTTTAGGTGCGCTGCTCGGCAGATTCAAGAAGGCAAGCGTGCCGCTACCGGGTGGGTGCGACCTTGGCAGCAGACCTATCGATCAGCATATCAAGTGCTTTGAGGCGCTCGGTGCAAAGACTGATATAAAGCACGGTATCGTTGACCTTTCGGCTGACAGGCTTATCGGTACGCAGATATATTTCGACAAGGTGACTGTCGGAGGAACGATAAATGCGCTTCTTGCCTGTGCAAAGGCAGAGGGGCTGACGATAATTGAAAATGCCGCCAAGGAGCCTCATATAGTGGACCTTGCGAATTTCCTCAACTCTATGGGTGCGGATATTATGGGCGCAGGTACGGATGTTATCAAGGTGAAGGGCGTTTCACAGCTTCACGGCACAGAGTATTCGGTCATTCCCGACCAGATAGAAGCGGGAACGTTTATGGTTGCTGCGGCGGCTACCTGCGGTGATATTACGCTGAAGAACGTTATACCGAAGCACCTTGAGCCTATTACGGCAAAGCTGCGCAAGATAGGCGTTTATGTTGAGATAGAGGACGATACGGATAATGTAAGGGTAGTCGGCAGACCTCATTATGAGGGTACGGATATAAAGACTTCTCCGCATCCGGGATTTCCTACAGATATGCAACCGCAGATGACAACGCTCCTGGCAATGTCGAACGGTACAAGCATGGTAACGGAGAGCATATTCGATACACGTTTCAAGTATGTTGACGAGCTTCGCAGAATGGGTGCTGATATTACCGTTGACAGCAGGGTAGCGGTAGTAAGAGGCGTGGATCATCTTACGGGCGCTCCGGTAAAGGCGAGCGACCTCAGAGCAGGTGCGGCGCTTATCATTGCAGGTCTTGCGGCGCAGGGTACTACGGAAATCGAAGATATTCACCATATTGAGCGTGGATATGAAAATATGGAAATAAAGCTGAGGGCACTTGGCGCTGATATAGTAAAGCGTTATTATCCCGATGACGAAAAAATGAGAAAGGCACTCTGATGGCAAAGGTTGTTCCTGTATGCTCTTCAAGCAAGGGCAACAGCGTTTTTGTCGGTGACAGCACATCGGGCGTACTTGTTGACGCAGGATGCAGTTTCAAGGCGCTGAGGGAAGGTCTGGCACTCTGCGGTATACCGTTTGAGGCGGTGAAGGCTGTGCTTGTGACACACGAGCATATAGACCACACGAAAGCACTCGGACAGATAACGAAAAGAACGTCTGTTCCTGTGTACGCATCGGACGGCACTGCAAGAAAGCTGTTTTCTGACAAGCTGGTAGAGCAGACGGCGGTTATTCATCCGCTGTCGGAAATAAAGAGCGTACCTGTCGATATGGATATTGATTTTTTCCATACACCGCATGATGCTGCGGAAAGTGTAGGGTACACCCTGAAGTTCGGCGAGCATAAGGTCGCCTGTTGTACTGATTTAGGCTATGTTACCGATGAGGTGAAGGATAATCTGCTCGGAAGCGACACGGTATATATAGAGGCAAATTACGATCCTTTGCTGTTAAAGGGAAATCCGAAATATCCGCCGTATCTCAAAACGAGGATTTCGGGGGATCACGGACATCTTTCTAACGGCTGTTCGGCTGAGTTTTGTAAGGAGCTTGTCGCAAAAGGTGCGAGCCGACTGATACTCGGTCACTTAAGCCAGGAGAACAATTCTCCGAAAATGGCGTATGAAGCTGTGGAGAAAACGCTGAAAACCGCAGGAATGTCATGCGGAGTTGATTTTACGCTTGATGTTGCGCCTGTTGTGACACAGGGAAAATACATAATTATCTGATGAATATGCACTGCATTTTCTGCTTGGTGGTAACTTTGCAGTTGTGCGGTGCTTTATTTTTTTATTACGAAAGGAAAAACTATGGCAGTATATCTTATACTTATGGCACTTGTGCTTGTGCTTGCTTATCCGCTCATCGAGCATAAGCCGAATGTGGTGAAGAAGCTCTGTTATGTTATCGTGACATTCGGGGCAATGTATCTTATAAGCGTATTCAGATACGGACTGGGAAACGATTATTATTCGTACATCTATATTTTCTGGAATATCAAGAACGCACCCGGACTTTCGATATTCAACTACGGGTATGAACCGGGCTTTACAATCGTCACAAAGCTGATCTCGATGTTTACCGCAGATGTGAATATAATGTATGCGGTGTACGCACTGCTGATACTTATACCTACGGCGTATGCGATATTCCGTTACAGTGAAAATATATGGATGTCAACGATGATGTTCATATCGCTGACGTTCTTCTACTGCTCGCTGAGCTTTATCCGTCAGTCGATAGCGTTTGCGATCATACTCTGCGCTTACAGATTTATGAAGGAACGCAATCACTTCATGGTGCTGTTGTTTATTTTCTTAGCGTGTCTGTTCCACAGTACAGTAATAGTGCTGATACCGCTGTATCTGATTGCGGCGTTCATAAAGCCCACAAAGATAACCGTACCGATATATGCGATATTGACAGCGCTTGTATATCTGCTTTCGTGGCCGATATTGCGGTTTGCGGTTGTGCTTCTTCCGCAGTACAAGGGCTATCTTGAACTTAACTTTATCACGCAGGGCTATTCACCTGTTTATATTATAGTGCCTGCGATAATCACGGCACTTGCGCTTATCGCACATTTCACGGGATACGGAAAGGCATATCCGAAAGAGTCGGCACTGTTCACGAACTTTGCGATATTCAACTTTATTATATGGTTTATAGCGACAAAGCACTTTGTTATCGAGCGTTTCTCAATGTATCTGTACATTATGATGATAATGTTCATACCGTCAATAGCAAGGTACTATATGAACTGTGCAAAGGTTTATCTTGCACGCAGGAAAAATCCCGAAGCTGTGGTTGAATTCGATAAAACGGTAGATGAGGTCATACGTTCCAAGCATCCCGAAAAATATGCAAAGAAGTCTGCCGCCGAACCCAAAAAGGAAAAATCAGTTTCACAGCCCGTACCCGAAAAGGCAGAGCCTGAACTGAGCGATACAGAAAAGGAAAAGCAGAGAATTTTAGCCGAAATCATGGCGGAGGACGGCGACAGCGATATAGTGTCAAAACCTGTTGAAGCTGAGGAAAACAAAAAGCCTGAAAAGCAGAAAAGTTATTCGTCTGTATTCGGAGAGCGGTTTGAGGCTGACGAAAGATATATGCCGAAGAACAGGGTATTCAAAAAGAGAAGGAACGGTTTTGTGAACTTCGTTACACGTCCTGTTACGATATTTGCGGCTTTCCTTGCTGTAGTGGTGGGCGCTAACCTGTGGTACAACTATTTCGGACTTACGGTATCGAAGAAGGGCTTCCACGGAGTTATGCCGTACAAGAGCATTGCTCCGCAGTATACGGAGTTTGTGCTTTCAAAAGAAAGCAAGGACGAAAAGAACACTAACCTCAGAAGCGAGGATAATTTCCTTAACTATATGTACAGGCTGAAAGAAGGCGAGAATTTCACTGCCATAATCTCGGCAAGAGGAGATGTGACGGGCGGATATAACGACGGCGCTTTATCGGCTATAAAGGAGCTGGGACTTAAAAAGCTGCTTACGGCTCAGAAAAACCAGCATTATATTGCGATAATAGAAGGCGGCAAGATTGTCCGTGAGGAGCTGTCGGATGACAGGATCGATACAGGCGTTATTGATGTGCTGGGCTATAGGACGCAGATAATCAGTGACGCAGATGAATCGACAATCAAAATGGGCAGCAAGAACTACTCGCTCAACGAGCGTGGAATGAATATCGTGGTGCTTGACAACACAACGAGAAATATTGTTGACAAGGTGCGTTTCAAGACGTATTATGTTATGCTGTCGTCAACGAGATAAGGCGGTAACACTTATGAGAATGAGAAGAAAAAAATACCTTGATGAACGTCTTGACGCTTGCGGCAACGTGAATCTCGGCTGGCTTGTGGATTATGCCGCAGAGCAAAGAGGTGAAACACAGCAGAGGACGCTTGATGTGCGTGAGATATTCGGCAATGATAATCCTGTTCATCTTGAGGTAGGCTGCGGAAAGGGCGGCTTTGCGGTTGAAGCGGCAAGGCGTAACCCGGATATTAATTTTATTGCGGTGGAGATGGCAAGAAACGTAATAGTCAGCGCTATGGAGCTTGCGGTAAAGGAAAATCTGCCCAACCTGAAATTCCTTATGGGCAAAGCGGAGTATCTTGAAAAATTCTTCCCTGAAAATTCGGTAGAACGTATTTATCTTAATTTCAGCTGTCCTTATCCTAAGGAAACATATAAAAAGCACCGTCTTACCCATCCTGTATTTCTTGAGATATATAAGCACATACTTATACCGGGCGGTGAGATACATCAGAAAACCGACAATATGAAGCTGTTCGAGTTTTCGATAGAGAATCTGTCACAGTGCGGCTTCAAGCTGAAGAATGTCAGCCTTGATCTGCATAACAGCGGATTTGAAGGAAATATTGTGACGGAGTATGAGAAGAGATTTTCCGAGCAGGGATTTCCGATATATCGCCTTGAGGCAGTAAATCCGACAAAATAAGCTTTACTTTTCGTAAAAAATGGTATATACTGAGTATAAGCAAACGGGTTTTTACCCGGAAAGGATGTTTAGTATGAATAAGGCAATGATATTTTTCGGTATTGCGGCGGCTGTCGGTACGGGGTATATTTTAGCTAAGAAATATATAGATAAAAATCCTGAGGCCGTAGCGGCTGTGAAGGAAAGCTGCAGTGATAAGCTCCACAAGGCTTCGGTCTACTGCACGGGCGCAGTAAAGACAGGCAGTGAAAAGCTCACAAAGAGCGTGAACGAGATCGTATCGGCAGGCAGGGAAAAGAGCGCAGAGCTTATGAAGAAGGCAGCTACAACAGGTACGGCTTTCAAAAACGAGATAAACAATCTCAAGGATATGGTAGTGTCGATAAACAGCGGAGTTGATGTCGATATTTCCGATGTTGACGATGATGCGGACAAGAAGAGTTTTTCCTTTACCGAGGACGGAGTGGAGGATGAGATAATCGAATCTCCCGAAGAAGGCTCGGAGGCATTATAAAATCCGATAAAGCACAATGAAGTGTCACGGCGGTATTGCTGTGGCACTTTTGCTTTTATATTTTTTAATATGTTTTTAAGGAAGTGCGGAGTGATGGCAGATATAGAAATAAGGACGGCTACACCCTTTGACGCAGAAGAACTGCTCGGTATCTATTCTTATTATATTATAAATACGGCGGTAACGTATGAGATTGATGTGCCGTCTGCAGAGGATTTCAGGCGGAGGATAGAAAAAACGCTGAAAAAATATCCTTACATAGTGGCTGAGCGTGACGGAAGGATAACGGGATATGCCTATGCCGGAGTGTTCAAGGACAGGGCGGCCTATGAGCGTTCTGCCGAAACGTCGATATATGTTGATGTGAATGAAAAGCGTCACGGTACGGGAACAGCGTTATATAGGGAACTTGAAAAACGGCTTGCGGATATGGGGGTAAGGAATGCGTATGCCTGCATAGCAAGTACGGATAAAGACGATGAGTATCTGAACCACGACAGCATCAGGTTCCACGAAAAGCAGGGGTATACGCTTGTGGGAACGTTTCATAAATGTGCCGAAAAATTCGGCAGGGATTATGATATGGTGTGGATGGAGAAGATTATAGGGTAGTGGGCGATGTGTTCACGGTATGCAAAACAGCCTTGCGGTTTTCGCAAGGCTGTTTGTTATAATATAAGAATGGGGTCATATACCGCAGCAGCTGTCGCAGTGGTCGTCCTTTATCTCGCCTACAAAGGGGGTGGGGTCGATTCCCTGTCTTGTGTAGTAGTCGGCAATAGCCGCCTTGATAGCCTGCTCTGCAAGTACGGAGCAGTGGAGCTTTGCCGGAGGCAGACCGTCAAGCGCTTCTACGACCGCTTTATTGGTCAGCTTCAGTGCTTCGGATAAGGGCTTGCCTTTTATCATCTCGGTAGCGATAGAACTTGTGGCGATTGCCGCACCGCAACCGAATGTCTTGAACTTGACATCCTTTATAGTGTTGTCCTCAATCTTAAGGTACATTTTCATTATATCGCCGCACTTTGCGTTGCCTACCTCGCCGACACCGTTTGCATCTTCAATCTCGCCCACATTTCTGGGGTTGGCGTAGTGATCCATTACCTTTTCTGAATAAATCATCAGTAATACTTCCTTTCGAATAAATCAATGTTTACTTTATTTTGAATGTTTCGCCCTTGACGATGTGATCCCACAGGGGCGACATACTTCTGAGCTTGTTTACAATAACGGGGAGAACCTCGAGCAGCCTGTCTATCTCCTCCTCAGTCGTGTATTCTGACATTGAGATACGCAGTGAGCCGTGCGCTACCTCGTGGGGAAGTCCTATGCTCAGAAGAACGTGCGAGGGGTCAAGTGAGCCTGATGTGCAGGCGGAACCGCTTGATGCGGCAATGCCCTGAAGATCAAGCTGGAGCAGTAAGCTCTCGCCCTCTACGCCCTCAAACGAGAAGTTCAGGTTGCTCGGCATACGCTTTTCTCTGTCGCCGTTTAAATGGACACGGTCAATCTTCATTATCTCGTTATATATCCTGTCGCTGAATTTTTTCAGCTTTGCGTTTTTGGAATCTATACCGTTTACGGCATCTGTTATAGCTACGCCGAGTCCTACTATAGCAGGAACGTTTTCTGTGCCGGCACGTCTGCCTCTTTCCTGCGCGCCTCCGTCAATAAGGGGAGGAAGGCGGTATTTCTTGTTTACATAAAGAACACCGCAACCCTTCTGTGCGTGTATCTTATGACCGCTGAGGGAGAGCATATCTATATTCTGCTCTTTTACGTTGATGTGGACGTTGCCGATAGCCTGTACTGCGTCTGTGTGGAAGATGACACCCTTTTGCTTACACAGCTCGCCGATCTCAGCGATGGGCTGTATCGTGCCTATCTCGTTGTTAGCATACATTATCGTGACAAGGGCTGTATCGGGGCGGATTGCGTTTGCTACGTCCTCGACTTTAACTATGCCGTTTGAATAAACGGGAAGGTAGGTTATTTCAAAGCCCTCCTTCTTCAGAGAATCCATTGTGTGCAGAACCGCATGATGCTCGAATACAGAAGTGATTATGTGTTTCTTGCCTTTTAGCGCCATCATTTTTGCGGTGCTTTTTATCGCCCAGTTGTCGCTCTCACTGCCGCAGCTTGTGAAATAAACCTCGCTGTCCTCACAGCCGAGTGCCTGTGCGACCTGATGTCTTGCCTTGTTTACGGCTATTGCGGAATTTCTTCCGAGAGTGTAGATAGAGGAGGGGTTGCCGTATTCCTCCGTAAGATAGGGCAGCATAGCGTTGAGAACGTTATCGCTTATCTTTGTGGTAGCCGCATTGTCAAGGTATATTGTTGTTTTAAGCATTTATACTATCGTTCCTTTCTTCCTGCTTTATGCTAAATGCCGTTTAACGCACTGTAAAGAGATGCGGTAAAGACGACAGATTTAGTCCGATTTATATTATACACCTGATAGCCTACAAAATCAATAGGTTTAATAAAATTTTTTAAAAAATATCGGCAGTGAGATTTTTCTCACTGCCGATAAATTAGTTATTCACGGTTATCTGCAAAGGCGAAGGTCGGATCATTCGATTGCAATCACGTTGTTGCCTTCGACCTGAGGTGCGGCTTTCGGAACGGATACCTTTAAGATACCGTCCTCAAACTTAGCGTTTACGTCCTTTGCCTGTACGCCGTCGCCTACATAGAAGCTCCTGCTGCACTGACCCTCGTAACGCTCACGTCTGATGTACTTGCCGTCCTTCTTCTCCTTTTCGTCCTTTTCAAGACCCTTGGAGGCGCTGATGGTAAGATAGCCGTTGTCGAGCTTCAGCGATACATCTTCTTTCTTAAAGCCCGGCAGGTCGATGTCAAGCTCGTAGCTGTTGTCTGTTTCACGGACATCGGTCTTCATCACGTTCTTTGCGTGCTTGCCGTAAAGGGGATCGTTCTTGCCGAACATTGACGGCATCATAAAATCATCGTCGAAGAAATTGTCAAATAAGTTTTCGTTGAAAATTGCGGGTAACATAAGTCATTTCTCCTTCCATATATCGGACGGTCGGTTTATTATCCGACCGTGTAACTGCTATGTGTGTGCCTGTTGTCGTTTATTCGATAGCGATAACATTATCCGTTTCGACCTGAGGTGCGGCTTTCGGAACAGATACCTTTAAGATACCGTCTTCAAACTTTGCGTTTACGTCCTTAGCCTGTACGCTCTCGCCTACATAGAAGCTCCTGCTGCACTGACCCTCGTAACGCTCACGTCTGATATACTTGCCGTCCTTCTTCTCCTTTTCGTCCTTTTCAAGACCCTTGGAGGCGCTGATGGTAAGATAGCCGTTGTCGAGCTTCAGCGATACATCTTCTTTCTTAAAGCCCGGCAGGTCGATGTCAAGCTCGTAGCTGTTGTCTGTTTCACGGACATCGGTCTTCATCACGTTCTTTGCGTGCTTGCCGTAAAGGGGATCGTTCTTGCCGAACATTGACGGCATCATAAAATCATCGTCGAAGAAATTGTCAAATAAGTTTTCGTTGAAAATTGCGGGTAACATAAGTCATTTCTCCTTCCGTATATCAAACGGTATCTGCTTTGTCACAGAACCTGTTGTTGTCGCCCTGTACCTTCCGGAGACCCTCTCTCTTTCTTTGTACAACTACATTATAGCACGATTTTTAGCACTGTCAATAGGAGAGTGCTAATTTTCACAAAATCTTCTTAAAAGTATAACAATTTTGACATTTATGGACGGAAATACGAAAAATAGGTGCGTGAATGTGGGGGAATATTAATATTGAAATGCGAAAAAGCCCTCCCTTAAGCACGTTGCGCTTAGGGGAGGGTTTTAGCTTTTAGAAAAATTCTTTTGTTTAATGTGCTTTTGTTATATCATTCAGCTTTGGCTATGATAGCGGGCTGCCGATAGTTCTTTTTGTCGGATAGCACTTCTCGGGTTCGCTATTCAAATCGATGCACTTGTCAATATTAACGAGGGAAAGAACCAAAGAGACTAGGTGCAAGTCTGAGC